>Ga0315273_10003240_pt1 | contig 19551 bp, 19 predicted proteins | sample YL17G02_0_MG_FD_205753 | JGI IMG/M metagenome (GOLD analysis project Ga0315273, IMG submission 205753) | Sediment microbial communities from Yellowstone Lake, YNP, Wyoming, USA - YL17G02_0 | ecosystem: Environmental > Aquatic > Freshwater > Lake > Sediment | place: USA: Wyoming | collected...
CTCGAAACGCCTAGCTCGTGAGCGATCTCGTAGATCCTCTTCCGTGCCAAGAATGCCCTTCCTTTCCGGTTATGGAGATGGTGAACGCGGGTCTGACTATACGTGATGCGTTCGGGTCCGTCAAACGCAAGACCCACCGGAGCGCAGAGCTCCACCTGCCGCTTGAACGAAGACCCTACCGCCCGCCGCCGCGCTGGGCCTCGCTTCTCGGCGGCCTCAGGACCCCGTCACCGAACCCTGCTCGTCGAGCCACGCCTTCACCTTCTGGACGTCGATCCACGTGAGGTACTTCGGACTCCCTTTCTCCTTCGACGGATACCGCAGCAGGTAGCTGGGGTGGAACATCGGGAACACCAGAATCGCGCCCCGCCAGGCGAAGAACGACCCGTGCGACTGAGTGATCCCGGGAGCATCCGGAAGAAACCACTGGGTTGGCGTGTTGCCCAACGCGACGATCAGCGACGGTTGGATGAGAGCAATCTGCGCCTCGAGGTACGGCGAGCACGTCTCCATCTCGCCGCGCGCCGGGACGCGGTTGCCCGGCGGGCGACATTTGACGATGTTGGTGATGTAGACGTCTTCCCGGCGAAGGCCCACCGAGTCCATTACTTCATCGAGCTTCTGGCCAGCCGGGCCGACGAACGGCCGGCCCGTCGTGTCTTCCACTTCCCCTGGCCCCTCGCCAACCATCATCAGCCGCGCCTGGACGGCTCCCTCTCCGAACACGACGTTCGTCCGCGTGGCAGAGAGAGAACAGGCTGTGCAGCCCTTGACGCGAGCACACAACGACTCAAGGCTCAGAAGCGTTGCTGGACTGGGGCGCTCTTCCACCGCCGCCTCCCACGAGTGGCGCACTTCGCCGGTCGGAAAGACAAGAGAACAAAGCGGACAGCGGGATTCGAACCCGCGACCCTCAGCTTGGGAAGCTGATGCTCTACCAACTGAGCTATGCCCGCGACGCGGGAAGGAGTATAACGACCATCCGATGGCGAGTCCACCGTAGGGCGCGCGCCTGGCTCAGAGCCGCCAAACACTCCCAAAAGGGGGAGGTATGGCGGTCGTTCACGAGCCGCACTTCGGGGCCGCGAGGGACCTCTTCGCTCTCTACTGCAAGGCGAAGGGGCTGTCTGTTCGCACTCTGCAGACGTATCCCGCTTCCATTGACGAGTTGGGAACCTCCCTTGCGCAGTCAGGTCGTGGTGGCGGCATCCCGTTTCGGGTGGTGTGTCGCAATCAGGTCATCGAGCCTCGATGGGCTTATGCCCCCCGCCGCGCTCACGCCTCCCCTTTCGACACTCCCACGCGATCCAGGACCGGGTCCTGGTATGGGTCCCTCTTTCGTAGCACCCAGTAGGTCGCCTCAGCAAGATGACGCCCTACCGCTCCAATGGCCTTCTGATGGCCGCTGCGTCGTCTCACGCGCTCGTACAAACGGCTCACGTGCCGCTCCGGATGTTTCCGCCGGTGGATCATCACCGCGTTGGCCGCCTCGGTGTATGTCCACTTCAAGTAGCGGTTGACGTCCGACCGTGTCGACCCGTAGCGGACTCGCCCTCCGCTTGCATGCACCCGCGGCGTCATCCCCGCATACGACGCCAAGTGGCTTGAGCTCGGGAACCGTCCGACATCACCCACTTCCGTAAGGACCACGACGCCGAGGATGAATCCCACGCCAGGCAGCGTCTCGATCAGTTCCAGCTCGTGGGTCGGCTGGAACAGTTCGGCCATTCTCCCCTCGAATCCCTGGATCTGCCCGTCCAGATGATCCAGCTCTTCCATCAGCCTCTCTGTCGCGTACCTCGTCTCAGGCGGCAGTTCGCCTAGTCGTCTCTTCAGTAGCAGCCGACCTCGAACTCCGAACAGATCGCTGGCCCCGTCGACGGCGACGCCGTACTTCGCCAGGTTGGCGTGGATGCGATTCTTGATCTTGGTTCGCTGTCCAACGAGCACCATCCGCGTCCTCGGCAACTCCCGTGCATCTCGAAGCTCCCGCGGCGGAATCCACACCGTCGGGAGTGTTCCCGATCGTTGAAGCCGGTTGATTCCTCGAACATCCAGCTTGTCGGTCTTGTTGATCGAGCCGCTCATCACCTTGGCCTTACGAGCATGAACGAGCCGCGGCACCATCCCCGCCGCCTCGATCTCATCGGTAATCCAGTACCAGTTGCCGATGGTCTCGACAGCCACCGGGGATCCACGCTCGCAGCCTGCCAAGAACTCGATCAGTGCCCCCTTAGCTGTGCACGACCCGCTGCTCACGCACGACCTTTCCTCTCTCGTCCTCGACCAACGCCCACGTGTACCGTATTGTGCGCGTCGAACGCGATACACTGCATCCTGCGCCTCCTTCAGACGGCGAGCGCCGTTCTTCCACCGGCAGCGTACTCCACTGCTGGCAACGGAGGCGCGCTTTCATAACAGCAGGCCATATCAGCTTGCTCGAAGTCCTCGCGCGTGCTAGTATGGCGTTCTTGTCGCTAGAGGACGGTGAGGCTTGTGACGTCCAGAGCGGGTGTTGCTGCGAGAGCAGCGAGTTCTAAGATGACAGAATCGGCGCGAGTGCCATCGTGCGCTGAGCGCGCCTGTGTGATCCGAGGTTTCTTTGCCTGTGCGGAGGGCAATCCCGAGGACCCTCGCCGCGCCGTCAGGTTCAACCGCGTCACCTACCGCCACGGCGATTCTATCTATGTAGAGGGAGCACACGCCTGCGGCATCTACATTCTGTGCTCCGGCCGTGCGTTCGCGTTCACGCGAAGCCCCAAGGGCAGGAGGTTCCTTGTCGCCACGATTTCACCTGGCGAGGCCTTCGGTCTTCAGTGCCTCCTCGGAGAGGGGCACCGCACAGAGTGCGCACAGGCTGCAATGGACTGTACTGCGTGCTTCATTGATTACAGGGACTGCCACTTCCTAACTGAGGACCCCGGGACGGCTCTTGCGCTAGTTCGCTTCCAGCAACGCCATCTTCAGTCCTTTCAGAACAGGCTCTCCGTTCTGGCGTCTGGCGGCGTGCACGAGCGCGTCCTCCAGACAATCCTGCACCTTGGGGTAGGTCTTGGCGTACAAGACGCAGACGAAGGTCTCGTCTTGTGTACTGACTTCACGAAGGCGGAGATCTCGGAGCTTGCCGGCGTGTCTCGCGAGGCCGGCAACACGGAGCTGCTGAACCTCGAGCGCGCGATGCTCATCAGTTTCCGCAACCGTCGGCTTGAGCTGGCTTCCATGGACGAACTGAAGCGTCTTCTCGATCAGCCAAGCCCGTCGGGCCCTCTACGGAGCAGCGGGGGCATGAGCGGCAGGAAGGGTCCGCCTTGCGGAAGGACCGTTCTGTGACGTCAGGACCGCGGCCCCTGGTGCGGTGTGGTCAATTCACCATCGCGCCACACCGCGAGGATGTTCTCCGGCATGCTCAGGGTATCGATGTCATGCAGTGGGTTGGCTTTTAGGATCACGAGATCTGCGCGCTTTCCCGGTTCAAGCGTTCCAATGAGCTTCTGCAGACCGATCGCGCGCGCAGCAGCCGATGTACCCGCTGCAAGTGCAGCTTCAGGATCGAGGCCGGCGTCTCTCAAGAGACCGAATTCGACCCCGTTTCGCCCGTGGGGAGCCAGCCATCCGGAGGAGTCGGTACCAAGGGCGATTCTCACCCCCGCTGCGTGTGCTCTTCCGACCGCTTTCATTCGGATCTCCTGGAGTTCGCGGTACCTCGAAAGCTGGGCATCCGAGTAGCCCCACTCTGCACCACGGCAGATGGTGTCGTGGAGTATGGCCAGTGTCGGCACGAAGGTTGTCTTATGCTTCTGCATCTCCTCGATGCAGGCATCGTCTGCGAACGTTCCATGCTCCAGGGTATCGGCCCCCGCGCGCACCGCTCTGAGGATTGCCTCTCTGCCGTGCGCGTGTGCAGCGACATGAAGGCCGAAGTTGTGGGCCTCATCAACGATCGCGCGAATCTCGGGCTCACTGTAGAGATAGACGTCAGGGTAGTGAAGGCCCCCACCGGCATCGAACTTCACGAAATCGGCCCCAGCCCGAGCGAGCTCGCGGACCGTCTTCCGCACTTCATCCACTCCGTCGGCACCCTTCCACGCCTCATATGGATAGGCACGCGTCAGCGTTGTCGGGAGAGTACGGTCCGTGTGACCACCCGTCATGACCACCATTCCAGAGACAAGAACCCGCGGTCCCGGCACAAGCCGCGCATCAATCGCTTTCCGCAGTGCCACGTACTCTATGCCACCCATGGTGCGGAGCGTTGTAAATCCGGCCTGCATCGTAATCTGCGCCGCATGCGCCGCATAGAACACCGCCAGAGAAGGCTCAGTCTCAATCCGGAAACGGTACCGCTCTCCGGCGGGAACATCCCGCGGATCCGGATTCCGGAGATGCACGTGCAGATCCACCATTCCGGGGATCACCGTGCTGCTGGATGCATCGATGACTTCCGTCTCCTCCGAGACGGCCGCGTCGATGTCAGGGACGACCTCTCTGATGCTCCCGCCCTGAATGAGGATAGTGGCCCCTTCCACAGGGGCAGATTGCGTACCGTCGATGACCAACCCAGCACGGATTGCCTTCATCCTGCCACTCTCCTGTCTTCCGTTCGTATTCCGCACGGACAGACCCGCGGCATCTTCCGCATCGCTGCCGGCGTCGCAGCTGCCACTACCGAACTCGCACTTGTTCGTGCCAGCCCGCCAACAAGCGTCGCTTCGTCGCCGGGCTCTCCGATCCAGCCGACGCGCCCTGTGCGACATGACGGGCGCCTTCGCATGACAACGTCGGCATGCCGCAATAAGGGGATCCTGGAACCCGCGCGTCGCCGCCGTATTAGACGTACCTGACAAGCTCCTCCAGCTCGAGTCTTCTCGGAACCTCACAGGACTCGGCCGGATAGCCGAGAGACACAACCATCATCAGCTCCTCGGTATCCCGAACCCCAAGGATCTCGTGCGCCTTGGCGTCCCGCGCGAGTCCGATCCAACAGCCTCCGATTCCCAGGGCGTGGGCCGCAAGGAGTAGCGTCTGAGCACATGCCCCGATCCCTTGCAGATCCTTCAGTTCCTGATACCCTGCTGTCAGGTCCCTCAGGATCGCAATCGTCACGGGCGCGCGCCCAATGACACCCTGGGGGCGCATGGCCTCCAGCTTTGCTCTCACCTGGGGGTCTGTCACGACGATGAACCTCCAAGGCTGCGTGTTCTTCCCTGACGGAGCCCAACGTGCTGCGTCGAGTATCCTGTCGATGTCCTTACGATCAATCGGCCGCTCTGCGAAACGCCTGATCGTCCGCCGAGTCTTGATCGCCTCCATTACGTCCATCTCGCACCTCTCTCTCGTCCTACGGTCAGTCCCAGAACAACACCCAGCCGACGCGTCTCGGCCCCGCGGACTCACCCGCAAGTTGGGCCCCCGTGACCCCACCGCGCCCAGCTACCAAAGCCCCTCGCAACCATAGTCCCGCTCGATCTGCCAGTCCTTGATCTCGCGCAAGGGGGGGGTCTTGCCGCCGGTCTTCGTCCAGCTCCAGTGCCGGCTTCTCTTCAGATCGATGAGGAACTCCGCATAGGCCAAACCAGCCCGCACAGGGTCGATCACCGGAACGCCGAGTCTCGCCTGAAGCTCCGGCTGGCAGCCACTGAGAAACGTACATCCCAAGACGATCGCTCCACAGTGATCCTTGTCCAGCGCTCTTCTGCTTGCCTCAAACAGCCTCTCGGCCATAGCAGACGGCTGCTCTCGAAAGCGGATGGTATCTACCTCCAGAGCAACGAAGGATGCTAGATGCCGGCGGAAACCATATCGATCCACTTCCTCTCCGAACCCCGGGATCCAGCTCTCACTTCCTACGACGATCGAGAACAACTCCGCAACCGAGGCTGCGATGCGCATGCTCGCCTCCCCTGGACCCACTACGATGAGGCGGTCTAAGATCTCCCTTGCCTCCCACAGCCCGGGGTCGCCGAAGCAGCCTATGATCGCCGCATCATACTGGTCACGCTCTGCTCTTCTGATCTCATGCAGCGTGTCAACGAGGACGAGTGCCTTGTAGTACCGGAACCCCAGGTACCGCGGCCCACGCCTCAATGAGGTTACTGCCACCGTCGTGTCTGGATCTCTTGACGAGTTCAGAAGAAGCGCCACCTCATCATTGAATTCGCTCGACCCGACCGGGTTGATCCACATCACTCTTCTGCCCATCGTTCCCTCCTTCGCCGTCAGATGCGGGCTCAGCCGATGCAGTGGCCAGGTGACAGCACACCCAATGCCCGGAACCGAGGTCGATACCCTGCGGAAGCGTCTCTCCGCAGACGGGCATTGCGCTTGGGCAACGTGGGTGGAACGCGCATCCCGAAGGAATGTCGGTCGGGCTCGGGATCTCACCGTGAGGGGTGACTCTCGCCGGGAGGAGATCCTTCTCCGCGTCGGAGATGACGGGTATTGACGAGAGTAGTGCCTGCGTATACGGATGGAGCGGGTGCTGGAACAGATCCCCCGTTTCAGCGGATTCGACGATCCGCCCCAGGTACATGACGCTCGTTCTCCCCGCCACGTTTCGCACGAGACTCAAGTCATGTGTAATGAACAGGTAGGCAATGCCGAGGTCCTGCTGCAGATTCGTTAGCAGCCAGATGATCTTTCCTTGCACCGATACATCCAGGGCCGACGTAGGTTCGTCAAGGACGATCAGGCCGGGGGCCGACAAGCATGCAAGCGCGATCGCAACCCGCTGCTTCTCACCACCACTGAGGGAGTGGGGGTAGCTGTATAGGTATTTCTCTGATAACTCTACGTTCTCTAGAGCGCGCACACACTGTGTCTCTCGTTCACGCCGACCATGGCCAATATTCTGTGCTTTTTGAAGCACAGCAAAGCTCTGCCGGATAGTCCTTGCGGGATTCAGGGACGAGCCTGGGTTCTGGAAGACGAGCTGGACTTGTCGACTCCACTCGCGCCCCTTGGAGCGCTGCCAATCGGAGATACTGATTCCCTTGAAAGTGATTTCCCCGCCCGTGGCTCGGTAAATCCCTTGCACAAGATACCCTACGGTGGTCTTGCCAGATCCGGATTCACCCACAAGAGCGTACGTCTCGCCCTTCTGCACGGCGAAACTTACATCCTCAACCGCCTTGACATATCTCTTCCCCGCCCGACCAAATCCACTCGCAACACGGAACTGCTTCTGCAAGTTCGCAACCACCAACAAGTCCGCCATCATGCCGTCCGGTCTTGCTCCAGCAGGAAGCAGGCAGCGCTGTGCCCTGGACCTTCCCGCACACCTGTCATCTCGGGCTTCCGGAGTCCGCAAGTGTCGAAAGCGCAAACGCACCTCGGACCGAACCGACATCCGCTGGGAGCCGCAAAGTAAGATGGGACACGGCCCGGAATGCCCCGACCGATGCCTCCGCCCGCAAGTTTCGGCACGCACGCGATCAGCGCCTTCGTGTACGGATGTGCAGGACCTGCAAACACGCCCGCCGTAGGGCCTTCCTCCACGATGGACCCTGCGTACATGGTATAGACCCAATCCACCAATGTGTTCACCACACCCAGATTATGCGTGATAATCAATAGAGCCAAGCCTTCTTCCTGGACTAACGCATCGAGCATTTCAAGGATCTGCGCCTGTATCGTTACATCCAGCGCAGTTCCTGGTTCATCAGCTATCACAAGCTCAGGATGCGACAGCAGCCCCATGGCAATCAGCACCCTCTGCTGCATTCCTCCGCTCAGCTGGAACGCGTAGGACTTGAGCAAGCGCTCAGGATCCGCTAGCTGCACCCGCGCCAGTGCCTCAACAGCTACCAGACGTGATCTCTTGCCCCGCCGTCCCGTCAGCTTCGCGTCAGCGTACTTCAGAACGTCCCTCATCTGTGTCCCAATCGTGAACACAGGATTGAGGCTGCTCATAGGATCCTGAGGAACGTATGACATACCTCCCCCGTGAACCCTGGGCAGACCTCTCTTTCGCACCTTGAGTATGTCCCATTCCTTGTAGAGGATGCTCCCACGGGTTACTCTTGCAGGCGGCGATGCCAAGATCCCCAGAATGCTCTTCATAGTTACCGTCTTGCCACACCCTGACTCGCCGACTAGGCCGACCTTCTCCCCAGCCTTCACACGAAGGCTCACCCCATCCAGGACCTTTGCTATTCCATCAAAGCCCACAAACTCCAAATGGAGATCACATACTGTCAGGAGCATGCCTACATGTCTTCGGTCCATTTCTAGGTGTCTCCACCACCATACAGGTCCCGCAGCCCATCACCCAGCAGGTTGAACCCGACAACGATAAGCAGTATTGCGACACCTGGGAAGACCGTCAACCACCACTGCACTGGCAGGTACTGGGCTCCATCCGCAAGCATGGTTCCCAACCCAGGACTCGGCGGCTTCTCCCCAAGTCCCACGAAACTCAGCGTTGCTCCCATCAGGACAACAGACCCCATCTCAAGAGTCATCTTGGTAATGACCTGCGATGCGCAATTCGGCAGGAGCTCCTTGAAAAGGATGTGAGGCGTGCCAATCCCGGCGAGCTTCGCCCGCAGAATGTACGGCTCGTTACGCAATGATGTGACTCTGCTATATACCATGCGCGTGTACCAGGGCCACGATGCCATCGACAGAGCCAGGATACCGTTCCAGATGCTCGGCGGTAGCACTGATGCTACAGTCAATGCTAATACGAGTGGAGGCAATGAAAGGAAGACATCTGTTATGCGCATCACAAGTGTCCCACTCCATCTATCTGTATGGTAGCCTGCGAGCAACCCTAACACAGTGCCCAGTGGCATAACGAAGAGGGTGACTGCGATGCCCAGGAACAACGAAGACCGGAACCCAAAGATGATCCGACTAAGCACGTCGCGACCTATTCCATCTGTCCCGCAGGGATGCTTTAGGCTGGGAGGTTCGAACTTGGCGCTGAAATCGATATACAGTCCCGCATGATGCGGGTAAGGCGCAACCCATGGCGCGAAAGCCGCCGCGAGTCCCAGTATGACAACGATGACGAGGCCGACCACGGACATGCCGCTTTGCGAGAACTTGTAGTAACTCCGCCTCATTGTCTCGCGTCGTCGTGCGTTACCCATCGCTCGCTCCCGGTTTCGCCGCCCCCTGCATCTTCCGTCGCGCCATGTCACTTCTGCTGCAGACGTGTCCTAGGGTCCAAGAATCCAACAGCGACATCCACAACGAAGTTCATCCCTACATACAGCACCCCCACGATCAGAACCACTGCCGTAATCGCGTTCACATCCTTATTCAGCATTGCCGCAATGCCGTACCGAGAGATACCAGGCCAGTTGAAGATGAGCTCGACCAGGAACGCCTTGCTCACTAGTACCCCAAGCTCCATCCCGAGCAGCGAGACCGTCGGGATCACAGAAGGTTTCAGCAAGTACTTCGCCATGATGATCCTGCGTGGTATGTTTAGGCTCTGAGCCACCTGGATGTAGTCCGCTCGTTGATTGTCAATCATGCCTGCACGCGTAATCCGTGCCGCAAGATTTAGCCCCCCTACAGATATGCTCACCACCGGCATTATCAGATGCTTTAGAGCATCGCCTACTACACGCCAGTTGCCTGTTAGCGCACCATCTATCGTATAGAATCCTGTTATCCTCATGGGGGCTGCTAGCCCGTACGTTAGCCGACCCCCGGTCGGCAGCAAGTCGAGGAAGTAGCCGAAGATCAGCAACAGGAAGATCCCCCAAAGAAAGTACGGAATCGAGACACCCGCGTATGCAAACACGCGTATGCCTTGGTCAATCCATCGGTCTTTGAACGCCGCAGCGAGGACACCAAACCCGATCCCCGCCACGGTCAGCACCACCACTGCGAACACGACCAATTCAAGCGTCGCAGGCAAGAACTCCTTGACGTCTACGATGACGGCTCGGTAGCTGTAGTAGGACCGACCGAAATCTCCGTGAAAGACTCCAGCAATCCATTTGCAATACTGGATCGGGAGTGAATCGTTTAAGTGCATCTCCTCTCTTAGCTTTTCAACCATCTCCTTAGTGGCGGTGTTCCCTAGCGCGAGTTTGGCGGGATCCCCCGGCATCACTCGAGTCAGTAGGAAGACGAGTATTGAAATGGCGACGAGCGTCATCATCATGTAGATCGTCCGTCTGATGAGAAAGCCCGCTAGGTTCATCTCGCCGTGCCTTTCAGGGACACTGTACTCTGATACTCAGACTGGAGGTCCATCATTCCTCCGTCGCGCGCGCCAACAGCCCCGAGGGATCCTTTCCCCACCGCTGATTCGATCTTCGCTCATATTGTAGCAGTGTTCTCAAGACCTCACTTTGCCGCCAGGAATTGACTCAGGCCGATCAGCCCCCGCGGCCGCCAAAGACCCGAGGCGCATCCCAATTCCCGGACACACAACCCCTTCTCTTCAGCCAGAGAAACTAGCTTCTCGGCCACTGATCAGGAGCACTGGGCTCATTCAAGAGCGTGCGGGGTGGCTGCTCTTGAGCCTGTCGCTTCCCGCACGCCCCACCGCTTCCTTCCGGAACTCCTGCTCTCCTAACGGTTTTGCATCTCTTCTCTCTTTCCAGGGAGGACCGCAATCCTTCTGCCCTCTTGGAAGTATCCGAGAGCCGCTAGCTCAGGATACCGCAGCACCTCAGAGAGATCAATGATATTCGCCTGGTAGGCGTATATGCTACGTGTATCGTATGTAAAGATCGTCGGGCACAGTTCAATGATCTTCTGCTGGACGACACGTGACAAGGCCAGCCTAGCATCTCGATCACTCGTCTTCAGAGCTGCGTCGATCAGCGCATCGACCTCCGGGTCCATCAACCACTCCGTCTGCGACCACGTCCCAGTCGCGGCCGAATGGTACTTTGTGTACAAAGTGGCAATGGCCTCTGGATAGGCGGCCTGCACGTACATAAGGAGGAGCTGCGGCGACGTAGCCTGTGATGAGCAATCCTCAACTATCTTCGCCCACGGAAGCTTGACCAGTTCAATGTCTATCCCGATCAGCGCAGCATCCTGCTTGAAGATAAGCCCAATAGTCTCCTCGTGAGGAAGAGTGCCAAGCCAAACGAACTTCAATGGCATGTACTGCTGTAGGTTGCCATAGTACTTCGATTGCCTCAACTCATCCTGTGCCCGCGCAAGGTCGTAAGTGAATTGGAAGAGACTCGGATCGCTTCCCGGAAGCACGCGAGGGACAGGCCCAATTGAGGGCTGATAGACATCGAAGACCTCCTCCTGGACCGTGCCGTAGTCGAACACCCACGCGAGTGCTCTCCGGAAATGAATGTCATCCAGGGGCGGTACTTGGGTGTTCATCTGGAGATACATTTCCTGGTTCGCTGGCACTGAGACGACGTCGACGCCTTCGAAGGCATCGACGGCATCATACCACTCTTTTGTCATGTTGTACTTGGAGATATCGAGTTCACGTCGCTTCATCATGGTCTGCAACGCGACCGGATCTGACACTAGCGTCTGATAGATCTTATCCGGCGCATTGGGAACAAACTCTTCCCACGAGTCTGTGAATCTCGTCCCCTCGATGAATGCGCCCGCTGTGTAAGCGGATATCCAATACGCACCTGATCCGCAGTCTTTGCCACTATTTAGGAAGTCGGCTCCGTAATCCCCGTAATCCCCGTAGTTTCCAGCCTTCATGTGTGCGAGAATGCCAGCCTTGCTGACGATGTACAAATTGCTCAGTTGTAGGAGGAATGGTCCGCTTGGCTGGACTAGCGTCATCTGCACCGTATAGGGATCGAGGGCCACGGTGCCGCCGGCCTTCAGGCAGTTCTGAAAGAGGAAGCTAAAGCCTTGGCCCATCGCGAGCAATCTCTCCAGGGAGAAGACAACGTCCTCAGCGGTAAGCCGTCCTCCGTCATGGAAGAGAATGTCTGTGCGCAAGTGGAAGGTATAGACCAGGCCCGTTTCGGAAACCTCCCATGACGCTGCTACGCTCGGCCCGGGGACCAAGCCCTCGACAGGGTCAACTACTGGCCGCAGTAGGCTGTTGTAGGTGTTGATGTACACGTTGATGTCTACGGCGCCTGATCCGGTGTGGGGATCAGGGTGGGCCGTCGTGGCAATCTTGTAGTACAAGACCGTCTCAGCTGTCGCCGAGGCTCCGAACGCCAGGGTTATCAGCAGAGCAAGGCACACGTTTATGATGCATATTCTCGCGGCAGTTCTCATGCGACGCTCCTTTGCCCTATGGGTGGTTCCGGCTTTTTGCCCCACTACGAACTCTCGCGCCGCTATAGGCGACTCACCACGCCGCAGGACGCAAGTCACTCAATCTCCAACCACCTCCTTCACTTCCGAGAGCGAAGGGCGTGTTCTCGGGACTCACAGTAGTAGGGTCCCGTCCTTGATGATTTGCCGACCGTCCAAGAACACGTCCGGGTGCAGGATCACCACATCATTGTGGGTTGTGCTTTGGATAACCCCACCCATGCCCACGTTTGTGCCAAACCCTATGTGGCACGTCCCAAGTGCCTTCTCGTCTTCGAGGATATTGCCAGTGACCCTAGCCTTCTCATTCGTGCCAATGCCGAGCTCTCCTACTGTCCGTGCCGACTCATCGAACCCCCGAAGGAACTCCTCGAACTGCACAGCTTCTTGCCCTCCCTCGATTCCCACGATGCGTCCATGTTGGATCCGCACCGTGATTGTGTCCCGAAGCCGCCCTACAGGTGCCACGGAACCGTCTATGACGAGAACACCCTCAACCGAGTCCTCGACCGGCGCGATTGCCGCCTCCCCGCCGGGGAGGTTCCCGAACTGCCCTCGCCTGGTGATAAAGCCATCATCAGGGGGCTTAGGCAGCACTCGTCCCTCCAGACTCATGCTGAGGTCTGTACCTCGGGCGGTCGTGATCCTGGCGCTGCTCGCTTGATTCAGCAGCGCCACGATCTTCCGAGACAGGTCGGCCACCCGGTGGTAGTCCGCAGTTATCCCCCCGGTGGTCATCATGTCTCTCGTGATGCCCGGCATGCTGGCAATGCGTCCGCCCGCCGCGAGAGTCTGGACGCGCGCCTGGGTGTGTGAAAGCGACTTACTTGTGACAAGCAGGACGACATCACTCGCGATCATCGCCTGCCTAACGTTCCGCGGAGGCTCCTCACCGCTGTGATGGCGGGGCGTCATCATCATCGCCACTGCATCATTCCCGATAGCGTGAAGCGCGCAGAGAAGACTGTCGGCGATCTCGCTCATGTCGCTGTCAGCGACAACGAGTACGACCTCAGCAGCCTTCACGCCGAGGCAGGTTTCGACTACCTTCATCGCACCGGGCATCAGCTCAAGGTGCTGCATCCTTGTCTCGCCCCCCTTACACGGCTACGCCTTGCCGAGTTTCTTCGCCAAGGGCAGAAGAGTCTTGTGAGTGACGGTCCCCTCTTTGGTGACCTGCTTGCCATCTAGCCAGACAGAGCTTCGCAGGCAGATGCCATCGGTGTGCGAAGCAGCAGGCATGCCGTGGGGCGGCGCCATCTCCGGGCTGACATCACCAATTCCCCAACACGTGGCTCCCCACACCCGCTCATCCTCACACATCGCGCCTGTCAACTGCGCGCTTGGATGGAAGCCGTATGTCGCGTGTGCGAGCCTCAGCATCTGGGGCTCACTGAAGCTTCTCATCCACTGCTCGTACTTCCTCGCCTCTTCCCCGCCTTCGAAGCGCACGATCGCGCCACGCTCGATTGTTAGACGGATGGGCGTCTCCAGCTTCCCGACGCCGATCTTCGAGACAGAGCCATCGAACACGATCGTTCCGTTGATCGTGTCGAAATCAGGCGCCCAGCCGACCTGCCCGGCTAGCATGTGGGAGCCCGGCGTGTCCGCATAGCCCTTCTGAACCTGAACCGGCCAGCCAGGGTGGTTGTCGAACTCGACGTCGCAACCTGCTGGAGACGTCATTCGGACGCGCTTTGCCTGCTCGGTCAGCTTGCCCACTGCCTCAAGGAACGCGCCCAGCGCCGGGTAATCAACTGCTCCGATCACCCTCGTCATCATCGCCGTATGCATGTATGGGAGACATAGATGCCGAAGCTTCTTGTTCTCCTTCATCGCTGTGTAGTAGATCTCCGAGCGGAAGATCGGCCGCTTGTTGAACTCGACCCACGCGTCAGCAGCCAGTAGGACCCCGGTGAGGGCCGCAGCGGGGAGGAAAGGCTCCCCGGCGCGCCCGCTGAACGGAGGCGTCGCAGTGCAGGTCACAAGGGGTTTCGCGCCTACAGAGAACGCGGCTCGTGCAGCTGCACTCACGCATTCCGGATCCGTCTCGGTGTCCGAGGTAATGACGAATGTCTCCCCCTCTTGAAGCTTGAATAACTCTCTAACCAATATGTCCGCAGCTCTTCCGAGCTCATAATCCTGGAACTTCATGGTCACCTGCCCCCTGCTTCCGGCGCTCCCCCGCGCCCGTTCGCGCCTGCATCCCGTCCCCCGCCTGCTGCACCAACCACTCCGCGGCACGCCGCGTGGGACTCCACGCTGACTCCTTCTTCAGTCTGCTCGCTCCTCCCTCCTTCTCATCCGGGCAAGGTGCGCCCGGGTCACTCGCAGGTGCTGCAGCCCTCCCGGTACTCCTTTTCTTTCGTCCGGTCCCCTCCCCCCACAGCAGCACGACCCCGCCTCGTCCCCTCTTCCCGTCGCAGGACCTCTGCCATCGTGCGTTGCGGCTCGCCAGTCGCAAAGACCCGTGCGTGGGTCATCGTGGCGGCTGCTCCTGTGTTCTCATACTGGGCCATCGTCAGCTTGTTGAACCACGCCTTGTCTGCCGCCACGGCACCAGGATCCTTTCCTGCAAGCTTCTTGGCGAGAGCCATAGCTTCCTTCCGCAGATCAGCCGCGGGGACAACCCGGTGGACTATCCCAGCCCTCCGTGCGTCCTCAGCGCTCAGAGCCCCAGCCAGGAGGATCATGGCCGCTAGGCCAGCCCGGCTGGTGACCGGCCAGAGGGTCCCCGCCCCGTTGATAGACGGGATTCCCAGGTTGATGCCGCTCTCCTGGAAGGTCGCATCTGGGCTCGCCACGATCAGGTCGGCGAAGAGCAGCATCTGGAACCCCTCTCCCTTTGCGCGGCCTTGGACAGCAGCGACGATGGGCTTCGTAAGTTCCCTCAAGGCATCTCGAAGCTTTCGGTCCTCGGCAAGCCAGGTTTGCACGGTGTCCGAGTTGAGCTGACTGAATTCCTCCAGATCCTGGCCGAGCGAGAAGTCGGCGCCAACAGCCGTCAGCAGCACGCCGCGGATCTCGTCATCCTCTGCAGCGTGTCGCAGGGCATCCACGAGCTGCCTCTTCATGACATCGTCGATGGCGTTTCCACGATCCGGGCGTTCCAGCACTATGACCCGTACGCGTTCATCCGTCTCGCATCGCACCAACCGCTCTTCACCTGCCATATGGCCGCTCCTTCATCGCCCCACTGAGCACTCGCGCACACCCACTTCGCCTGCCCTGCTGCGACTTCGCCCCCGAGCCTCAGACGCTATGCTTTCTTGAACCGAGACATTGCCTCTTTCTGTGTTCTGCTGCCGAAGGCGCGAGAATGGGCCTCCATCGCCGCCTGCGTCGACATATCATGCAGTTGCTGAGTTAGAGCATTGAACCAGAGCTTGTTCTCCCTCACGGCGTCGGGGGCCTTGGCGGCAAGTTGTCGGGCGATCTCCCCCGCTGCATTCACGAGCTCGCCCGGCTCGACCACTCGGTAGACAATCCCTTCTTCCCTGGCTTTCTCTGCACTGATCTCATCGCCCAGCAGAACGTGAGCCACTGCGCGACTCCTTCCAACGATCGGCCACAAGGTCGCCGTGCCGTTGAGACAAGGGAGTCCCACGTCGATCTCGGACATCTTGAACCGCGCGGCCGTCGATGCGATGACGATGTCCGTCAGCATGCACAGAGAGAACCCGGCTCCAACAGCCCAACCGTTGACCGCCGATACGAGTGGTTTCATGAAGCCCCGTACGCCTTCGCGGAACTCCTTGAAGCCGCGAGCCCAGTCGCGACCTTCTTGCCCGGCTTTGAGATCTGCAGCCTCACTCAGATCCTGTCCAGCACAGAATGCCCGAGTTCCTGCACCAGTCAGAATGACCGCGTGAATCGCAGGATCCGCGTCTGCCGCGCGAAGAGCGGACACGAGCTCGCCTTTCAAGGTTGTGTTGAGAGCGTTGAGCACGTCTGGTCGATTCAGCGTTATGGTCACCACAGGACCTTCTGTTTCGTACAACAACGATGTATACATATGATCTCCTCTCCTATTATGAGGCCTTCATCTCTTAGCAGCCGCCAAAGCACACCATCGCTCTCGCATCCAAACACACAGCGCCCTCAGGACTAGCGAGAACCGGATTCAGATCTACCTCAAGCACCTCAGGGATCTCGATCGCAAGCTCGCTCACTCGGACGACGATCCGCGCCAACGCCTCAAGATCGCACCGCTGCTTCCCGCGAACCCCTGCCAGCAACTTGTAACCTCGGATTCTCGCCATCAACTCGAGTGCTTGCACTTCGTCAACGGGAGCGGGCGAGAACGCAACGTCGTCCAGCACCTCGACAAGAATCCCGCCCATCCCGAACATCACAACCGGCCCCACCTGATCATTGCGCAGCATCCCTATGATGACCTCGACTCCCTGGCTCACATGCGGCATTACCGTGACACCCCGTACCTCTGCTCCAGGGGCACCGCGCACGGCCGCCTCCACAATGCGGGCATAGGCACACGAGACCTCTCCCTCGCTCTTCAGGCTGAGCGCGACACCCCCGACGTCCGTCTTGTGCACGATGTCGGACGAGAGCACCTTCAGCACAACCGGGAAGCCAATCCTCCCTGCGGCCGCAACAGCGGCCTCCGGAGATGTCGCGACCAGTTGCGGAGGGGCGGGGATCCCATATGCTTCGAGAACTGACGCTAGCTCCTGAGCCGCGACGTGTTGCCGCCCGCTCTTCCCCTTGATCGCTCCCCTTAGCGCCGCTCTCGCGATCCCCGCCCGTGCCTCGGTACCGGTGGGAGCTGCCACCGGCTGAGGCTCAACTCCCCTTCTTACGATGTGGTCGTGGTAGGAGACCAGCTTGGACAGTGACAGAACTGCCCGATCTAGGTCCGGGTACACTGGGATTCCGAACTCTCTGAGTCTCTGTAGTGCTTCGCACGAGCTACCTGCATAGTCGCTATGTACAACAAGAGGCTTGCGGTGACTCGCTACAAGTCCAGCAATCGCCTCTGCGACCTCCGCATAGGAAGGACTGCCCTCCTTCGGCGGCCGCCCTTTGGCGGGATCCCAGATTCCCCCGAAGAGTCCTGTCATGAGGATGCTGCCTGTCGTTTCGTCCTCGGCGCACACTTTGCACGCGCGGTAGTACAGATCGAGATCGGCTTCGTAGTTGACCAGGTCAATCGGGTTTGTCTTCGCAGCCAGGGGGTTGAGGACACTCGCGAGCTTCTCTTGCGTCGCAGATGAGAAGAGAGGAACACTGAGGCCGAAGCGTTCGGCGAGATCGCTGGCAATGGATACGTGACCGCCGCCGTCCCCCAGAATCGCAGTGCCGCTCCGCAACGGTGGAGGGCATTCGGCTGCCGCAAGCGCAGTATCGAGCATCTCCTCAAGGCAGCTGACTGTGATGATCCCCGCTCGCCGGTAGCACGCCTCGAGCAAGCGCCTGTCTCCGGCAAGCGCCCCCGTGTGGGAAGAGACGGCTCGAGCTCCAGCCTCGCTGCCCCCAGCCTTCAGGAGGATTACGGGTTTGACGGCAGCTGCACGACTCGCGCTCTCCAGGAACCTTCTTCCTCCCTTCAGCTCCTCCATGTAGATGCAGATAACCTTGGTGGCCGGATCTGTCGCGAAGTACTCGATCCACTCCAGGATGCCAACATCTGCCTGGTTCCCCACGTTGATGAAGGAATTGAACCGCAGATCCATCCGAAGCCCTTTCTCGACTGCCGCAATCGAGAGGTTCCCGCTCTGAAAGACTAGGCTGACTCCACCACCCCAGACCCGGGGCACATCTCGAATGGCCGTGAAGTTGAGCCTCCATTTCGCGTTGAAGAGCCCATTGCAGTTCGGGCCGACCAGCCTCGTCGGGGTGTCTCGGACAGCCTCGAGCAGTTCTGCCTGGGCTTGCCTTCCGGAGGGGCCGGTTTCACTGAAGCCTGCGGATACGATGACTACTCCCCGCACCCCTTTCCTGACGCAGTCCCTCACAGCTTCCTCCACGTGCGCTCGCGGTAGGAAGATCCCGGCGAGATCCACCGCACCAGGAATCTCCGAGACGCTTGGGAAGCAAGGAAGGCCTTCAATGTCCGTTGCTTTGGGGTTCACCGGGTAGACGTTGCCCGAGTAGCCCCCCCCGACCACGTTCTTCAGGATGCTGTGGCTCATCGCTGTCTTCGCTCGGGATGCGCCAACAATAGCAACAGATGCTGGAGCCATAAAGGCTTCCAGCTGTCTCAGACTCGTCGTCGTCGCCTCTTTGCCCTTCATCTGCTGTTCCTTCCCCACCGATGCCCTCCGCTACGCCTATGCTCTGCTACGAGCAAGCAGAGCGTACCCTCGCACCGACACGAACCGAAGGGACAAGCCATCATTCACAGCCGCGCTGGGCCACTGGCCGGCACGATCGCGCCGGCTTCTGGGTGCGCACTTGGACGCATCGAGATGTGTCTTGGTGCGCCTGTGTGAGTGGCTTCGGCCCCAGAGGCACGTTAGCTGACCACCGTCTCGGTTGTGTTGGAGTGAGGGGCAATCGCCGTAGGAGCCTGAGGGGCAGCTTTGCTGACAATGCGGACGCCAGAGTGGATGATTCTCTCGCCAATTCCACTTGGCAGCACCATTGCCGACTCATCCTATATGATTGTCACAAGTTTATCGCTGGGATTCGCCAGGCGGAGTTCCAGGTTACAGACCTGCCCTGCTTAGCTAACGTTGAAGACAGCCTCCAATGTAACTGTATTGAGGCTGTTGTCACGCGCTGGTGTAGCGTATCAAGTGGTCTTGGCTTCAGCTCCCAGGGGTAGAACACCAGCTGCAACGACCACCATAGCAATGCAGAGCACGGCAGCTTTCGTCGTGTTCTTCTCTAGGCAGATATCTATCCATCATCTCATGCCTTACCCTCTTCCCTCTCCAGGCACTCCATGATCGCCTCGACGACGAGGTAGTTCACAGACCGATCGTGCTTCTTGCCAAGCGCGATGAGGCGCTCGACCGACTTGTGGGCCATCTTCGACTGCGGGATGTAGATGGAGAGCTTGTCCGTTAGCTGCTTCGCAGCCATTACGCCACCTCCATTCGAACCAACGATACTACGCGGAGGGCTCCGGGGAGAAACCCGTGTTGCTGGGGTCGGCATTGCCGCCCTGGCCCGACTCGATCGAGCGTAGCGGCCCGCGGGATCGCCTCGGCCCTACACAGCGACGGAGCCGAAAGAGCCGCACAAGCCAAGAGCGGCGCAGTTTCACCCACACGGCGCTCAGCGGAAGACTCGATCAGTCGAGCGTGACTTGCCCTCGCGGGCCCGAGTTGACCACGGTGGCGCATCTCAATGGGGGAAGCG
>Ga0315273_10003242_pt1 | contig 19550 bp, 19 predicted proteins | sample YL17G02_0_MG_FD_205753 | JGI IMG/M metagenome (GOLD analysis project Ga0315273, IMG submission 205753) | Sediment microbial communities from Yellowstone Lake, YNP, Wyoming, USA - YL17G02_0 | ecosystem: Environmental > Aquatic > Freshwater > Lake > Sediment | place: USA: Wyoming | collected...
AAGATCACCTCCCGCACGAAGCTGCTGGTGCTCAACTCCCCGCACAATCCGACGGGAGCGGTGATGAAACCCGAGACCGTCGAGGGCGTCGCCGCACTCGCGCGCAAGCATTCATTCCACATCCTGTCGGACGAGATCTACGCGCGCATCCAGTATGAGGGCCGCCATGTGTCGATCGCGTCGCTGCCGGGCATGGCGGAGCGCGTTACGGTGCTCGACGGCTTCTCGAAGACCTACGCCATGACCGGCTGGCGGCTCGGATTCGGGATCATGAACCCGGAACTCGCCGTGCACGTCGCGCGCCTCATGACGAATTCCAACTCGTGCACCGCCACGTTCGTGCAAAAGGCCGGACACGCCGCGATCACTGGACCCCAGTCTGAGGTCGAGGCGATGATCCGTGAGTTCCGTGAACGTCGTGACCTGATCGTCACCGGTCTCAACGCTCTTCCTGGGGTGACCTGTTTCACTCCGCACGGCGCGTTCTACGCATTTGCCAATATCACGGGCACCGGCATGAAGAGCGCGGAGCTGGCGAAGCTCTTGCTTGAGGAAGCGGGCGTCGCGTGCCTGTCGGGCACCGCGTTCGGCGCGCACGGCGAGGGTTATCTCCGGTTCTCGTACGCGAACAGCCAGCAGAACATTGCCCGCGCGCTCGCTGCGACCGGTGATTTTCTGAGCGTGCGCGCGAAGTAGCCGGGCCGCCGGCGCGCATGCGCCGGCGTTTCAAAACCCGCCCCCGCAGGGAATCGTCATGCGCCTTGCGTGCGTCGTCTTCCGTTGCGCCCTCGTCAGCCTTTGCACCCTCGTCTCGTTCCCGATCTGCGCCGGTGCAGTCGATGCACCCGGTGTCGCCCCCTACGCCGAGCCAGTCCGGCACTTCACGGTGTCGCCGGGTTCCGCCTCGCTTGCGATCAATGAATTCGTGCCCGGCCCCGCCCACGACTGGGACGGCAGCGGTACCTTCTCGTCGCGGGATGACGAGTGGATCGAAGTCGTCAACCCACTGGCCACCACGCTCGATCTTTCGCCGTTCTTCATCACCGACGCCGACACGATCCCGCGCTATGCCTTCTCCGGATCACTCGCCGCCGGTGCGCGGCTCGTCGTGTTCGGCAAGCAGGCCTACGACTGGGAGCGCTCGAGCGGGCATCCTGCGTTTGGGCTCTCGCTCAGCAACAGCGGGGACGCCGTGATGCTATGGCAGGCGAGCGGTAGCGACACCGTCCTGATCGATGCCTATGCCTACAAGAGTCACGAAGCCGCGGCCGACCGCGCGATCGGGCGCCTGCCCGACGCGAGCGGTGGCTGGGCGCTGTTCGATGCCCTCAATCCCTACACGGGCACGCTGCCGCCGCAGGGCAATGGCTGCCCGCCGACGCTCAATGAGACGAACGCGTGCGCATCGACTCCGGTGCGTGATGCGACCTGGGGGAGGATGAAAGTGCTTTACCGCTGAGCATCCCGCCGCTCAGTCCGGGAGGCGTGGGACGTACGGATTGCGTCCCCGCCACCCGCGCGGCGGATCGTGCCGGGCGGCTGCGGATTCTTCGCGAACTGAGATGCCACCGCCTGCACGACCGCCGCGAGCGGCAGCGCGAGCATCACGCCCGCCGGACCGAGCAGCTTGGCGCCGGCGAGCACGCTGATCGTCACGACGTACGGGTGCATCTTGAGGTAGCGACCCATGACGCGCGGCGTGACAAACAAGCCGACCAGGTTGTTGACGATTGTGTAGGCCGCGAGCCCGAGCAGCGCCTGCAACGGCCCGAGCGTGAAGCCGACGATGACGATTGCCAATGCAGCGAACATGAATCCGAGATACGGCACGATCTCGGCGAGTCCGACGACGACCCCGAGAAACAGGGCATAGGGGAATCCGAGCAGCCCAAGCACGCTTCCGACCGCCACCCCCATCGCGAGGCACACGATTGCCTGCCCGCGCACATAGCTGCGCAGCGCGAGGTCGACTGCGCCGGTCATGGCCAGTAACCGCGCGTGGTAGGCGGGAGGCACGAATCCGAACGCACTCTCTTTCACCTGCTCACGCTCGCCGAGCAGATAGAAGGCGAGCACTGGCAGCACCGCAAATCCGAGCACCGTACCGAGACCGCCGAACACCCGGCGCAGCGCCCCCGTCACGAGCGCGGTTGCATTTTGCGGCAATGCCGACTGATTGGCCTTGATCACGTCGGTGACGGGATCCACGTAGCGCGCGTAGCCGTGCGTATTGGCCCAGCCGCGCAGGTCATAGAGGATCTGCGCGATGATGACGGGCGCGCGCTCGATGAACGTCAGCAGCTCGGCCCCAAGCCGCGGGGCTCCCCACACCACGATCAGCGCGGTCGGGACGAGCATGAGCAGTACGACGATCGCCGCGGCGACGTTTCGTGACAGAGTGTGCCCATGGATCCGAATGCGCTCGATGAGTTCGACGAACGGGTCGAGCGCGTAGGCGAGCATCAGCGAGAGGCCGACCAGCACCGCGAGGTCGCGCAGCGCCCACAGCAGAATGAGTGCGAACACAGTCACCCCGCCCAGCCAGACGGGGCGATTGGGGCTCGAGGTTGCCGGAGTCGAGGCGGATTCGGTCATGGGCGCCGAATTAGGCGCCCGCGGCGGGGCCGAGGTCAAGACGACGATGGCGCGGGTCGCGCCGACCGTTGCGCGGAGCGTTTCGCAGACGCCCCCGCCGAGGCTCGAACTCTCGCGTGCGCGTTGTCAGGGCGTTCGCGGCGTTTTGACCACTCCTCCGCCTCCGGGTAACTTCGGGCTGCGCTGATCGCACCCATACATCCCGGAGGATTCAACGTGCCGTCTCCCACCGTTTCCGCGAACGACTTCGCCGCCGCGCACCGTGCGGGCAGGCTCGGATGGCCGGTCGAGTTGTTGAAAGAGAAGGCGCTCCACATCCGGCGCGACATCATCACGCTGCTCTCGAAAGCCCAGAGCGGCCACTCCGGCGGCCCGCTGTCGTGCGCCGACTTCGCAACCGCTCTGTTCTTCAACGAGATGAACCTCGATCCGTCCAATCCCATGTGGCCGGAGCGTGACTTCTGGCAATTCTCGATCGGGCACGTGACGCCGGTGATCTACTCGCTGATGGCTGAACGCGGCTACTTCCCGCTCACGGACCTCATGCAATTCCGCACCTTCGAGGGGCACACGCAGGGTCATCCGTCGCGGCACGACACGCCTGGCATCGAGGTGTCGGGCGGGTCGCTCGGCCAGGGACTTTCGGTGTGCTGTGGCGTCGCGTATGCCGCGCGTATCGATCACCATCCGCGCCGTGTCTACTGCGTGATGGGCGACGGCGAACAGCAGGAGGGGCAGATCTGGGAGGCGGCGATGTTCGCCGGGCACTACCAACTCGACCAGTTATGCGGAATCATCGACTACAACCGCAAGCAGATCGACGGCGACGTCGAAGGTACGATGGGCATCGCGCCGCTCGCGGACAAGTGGCGGGCATTCCAATGGAACGTGATCGAATGCCAGGGCCACGACCTTCCGGACATCCTGCGCGCGTTCTCGGCCGCGCGCGCGCATCGCGGCCAGCCGAGCGTGATCCTCGCGCACACCGTGATGGGCCAGGGCATCTCGTACATGGCCGACGATTACCGCTGGCACGGCAAGCCGCCCAAGCCGGATCAGGCGGAGGTTGCGCTCAAGGAACTCGGCACGAGCTACGTGGAATGGTCCGCGCGGCTGCTGGAGAACTGACCATGACCACGATCATGCTGCCCGAAAAGGTCGAGATGAAGAAGACGCGCGAAGGCTTCGGCCGCGCGCTGGTGGACCTCGGCGAACAGGATCCGCGCATCGTGGTGCTGGTCGGCGATCTCACCGAATCGACGATGGTGAGTTTTTTCGCCGAGCGGTTTCCGGACCGCTTCATCCAGGTCGGGATCGCCGAGCAGAACATGTGCTGCATCGCGGCCGGACTCGCGGCGATGGGCAAGATTCCGTTCTTCGCGACTTACGGCGCGTTCGCGTCGTGTCGCGCGGCCGACCAAATTCGCATCTCGGTCGCGTACTCGAATCTCAATGTCAAGATCGCCGGCGCGCACGGCGGGATCTCGGTGGGACCGGATGGTGCAACGCATCAGGCGATGGAGGAGATCAGCATCATTCGCTCGATCCCCAACATGAGCATGATCGTGCCGTGCGACTACTGGGAGACGTACAAGGCGACGATCGCCGCGGCGAAGCATGATGGTCCGGTGTACTTGCGCTTCGGACGCGAGGACGTGCCGGTCGTGACGGCCCAGGACACGCCGTTCACGTTCGGCAAGGGCGAGGTGTTCGCAGAGGGCCGCGACCTCACGATCATCGCGTGCGGCGTGATGGTGTACGAGGCGCTCCGCGCGGCGGCGGAGCTCTCGGCGCGCGGCATCTCCGCGCGCGTCGTCGATCTCCATACCGTGAAGCCACTCGACCGTGGGTTGATCGAGCGTTGTGCGCGCGAGACGGGCGCGATCGTCACCGCCGAGGAGCATCAGGTGAACGGCGGGCTTGGGGGGGCCGTGGCCGAGGTCGTGGTGCAGGCGCATCCGGTGCCGATGGAGCTGGTCGCGGTGCACGACCGCTTCGGTCAGTCGGGCAAGCCGGCCGAGTTGATGGACGCCTTCGGCCTGCGTGCGCGCGACATCGTCGCGGCGGCTGATCGCGCGCTCACGCGCAAGCGCAGGGTGTAGCGGGCGCGTTACGCATCGAGTGTCCCAAGCGCCGGGCCTGAGGAGCCGGGGGCGGATTCATTGCGGACCCGCTTGGAGGCGCGCGAGCGCTGCACGAGCCACGGCGTTGTCGGGATTCCGCGCAAGCTCCCGCGCGTACCACCCGGCTGCGCGCGTGCGATCGCCGAGTCGCTCCCACGCCTCGCCGAGCTTCATGTAGCTGTCCACCGGGTCCACACCCAGCGCCCGTTCGCGCTCGAATGCGCGAATCGCCGCGCGCGGGCGATTTTCGGCAAGCTCGAGATATCCGAGCCGGCGGTGCGCGCCGAACGTGCGCGGGTCCACAGCGAGCGCGGCGTCAAGATGCGCACGCGTCGCCGCACGATCCCCATCGATCCACGCGAGCGTGGCGAGATCCGAGTGCGCACGGGCATTGAGGGGCGATCCGGCGATCATGCGCTCGAGCTCCGCGCGCGCGAGTGCACGTGCCTGGGGAACGCGCTGGACCAGCGCGGCAAAGCGGGGCAGGCGCTCGTTGCCCGCGGCGACGAGCCGGTAGGCGAACGAATCGGCGACGGCGTCGAGTGAGCCGCCGCGGCGCACGAACACAGCCGCCGCGTCGTCGCGGAACACGAGCGCCCACGAGGAATCCGCATCGAGCACGTCGAGCAACCGGTCGCCCGGGGTCAGCTCGGGATGGCCGTCGAGCAGCGCGTAGTCGAAGTGGTGGCGCCGATCGAGCTCCTCCCACGCGTCGCGGTTCCCGAACGCGTAGGCGTACAGCCTGCGATCGTCGCGGGTCCCGGTTTGGTGGACATCCATGAATGGCAGGCGTTCTGGATCAGGCCAGAACCTCCACACCTGGTAGCCGCCGAAATAGTACGGATTGAACGCGCGGCCGCGCACGCCATGGCGCTCGATGAAATCGGCCGCGGCTTCCGGCACCAGCGTTCGCACGAGGCCAATGCCGGGCCGGTAGCCACTCTGCGTCCATGCGGGTACGCACACCGCGGCGCACGCGAATGCCACGGCGGCCGCGCGCACGGCGGGGCGCCCAAGCCACGCGGGGCCGCGCCACACGGCGAGCCACGCGCCGAGGTCGCGGGCGAGATACGGAGCCGCGGCGATCGCGAACAGGCCCGAAAAGCGCTGCGATGAGATCACGAGTGCTGTGAACAACGCGCAGGTCAGCGCCTCGGCGACATCGAAGCAGCGCGCGCGCGGCCTCCACAGCACGAGCAGCGGCCACGCGGCGACCAGCACCAGCAGGCCGCTGCGGATGTGCGAGTGCCACGTCGCCATGAGCGGTCGGAGCTCGGCGATCGTCGAGTAGATCGGCTCGTGCCGCCACGTCAGAAAGTACTCGAACGGCTGCCACAGCGCGCGCCATCCGAACGGGTTCGCAAACGACACGACGATGGCGGCACCGAGCACCACGGCGAGCGGAGCGCGCGCGATGCGCGCGGCGAGGCTCTGTGCGCCGCCGGTAATGGCCCGCGCCGGCTCGCGCGCGGCCACCGCATGGATCGCGAGCAGCACGAGTCCGAGGTAATAAGAGAGATGGACGTTCGCCCACAACCATGCGATTGCGACCAGCCAGGCGGGATGAGCAGGTCTTGCGTGGCGGCGGCGTTCCAGCAACCACAACTGGAGTGCGAGCAGCACCGCGACCAGCGTTTCGGGTCGTACCTGGCTGCGCGAGCGATACGCCACCGCGCCCGCGGTGATCACGACCAGCGCCGAGAGCCCGCGTGCGCCGATCGTGCGCGCGGCCGCCCATGCGGCGCCGAACGCGCCAAGCGTGGTGAGCCAGCGCCATGCAAACAGCCCGAGGATTCCGCCCGCGCTAAAGAACGGCCACAGGAGTGCCCGAAACCCCCACGACGGCAACACGTCGCTCGAGCCGTGGAACGTCCAGGTCCACAGGTGGACCTTCGGGATCTCGTGGAGCTGCCACATCGCCCGGCCCACGGCAAGATGCTGCCACAGGTCGGGGTCACCGATCGGAAAGGACACCGAGATCACCGCACAGACCGCAGCGACGAGTGCCGCAGCGATGAACGCTGGATGGCGCAGCGCTAGCGCGAGCGAGACGGGTGGGCGGGCCTCGTCCGGGGCCGCCGGCCGCCGAGCCTGCCGGACCAAGGGCGTGGACGATCGTCGCATGGCGAGGTTATATCATGGCCGGCGTGTGCGCGCCGCGGTTTGACCGGTTGCACACGCCTCCTTATATTCCTCGCCCGCGTGCGGAAGTGGCGGAACTGGCAGACGCACTAGATTCAGGTTCTAGCGCCCGAAAGGGTGTGGGGGTTCAAATCCCCCCTTCCGCACCATGACTGTTGCTCGCGGAGGTCGCGCGAGCGGGCTCGCGGCGAACGAGCGGCGACGTCCCCGTCGCGATCGCATCGGGTACGCAGCGCTACGCCATTCAAGATGCGATCGCGCACTCGAGTCCCCTCCCATGACCGGTGACCCCGATTCGGATGAGCGTGTCATCGCGCGGAATCGACGGGCTCGTCACGATTACTTCATCCTCGAGACCTTCGAGGCCGGCCTCGTATTGTCCGGCACCGAGGTGAAGAGTCTGCGTCAGGGCAAGGCGAGCCTGGCCGAGGCCTTCGCCACGGTCGAAAATGGAGAGGCCTGGGTGCTCCAGTTGCACATCCCGCCTTACGAGATGGGTAATCGCTGGAACCCTGATCCGGTGCGGCGCAGGAAGTTGCTGCTCCATCACAAGGAGATCGAAGAGATCCAGCACGGCATCGCCCAGAAGGGCCAGACGGTGGTACCGCTCAAGCTCTATTTCACCGCCCGTGGCAGGGCGAAGCTCTTGATCGGGCTCGCGAAGGGCAAGAAGACGCACGACAAGCGCCGCGCGATCGCCGAGCGCGATGCGAATCGCGAGATCGATCGCGCACGCCGGAGTGTCGACCGATGAGTACCGCGCAAGGCGTAGCGGCTGCGGCCGGACTTTGGGGAGGCTCCCCATGCCGCTGAGCCCGCGTCGCGGACATCTCGTGCTCGCGGGGGCATGGATTGCCGCGGCACTCGCGGTGGGGTTCGCGCTCGCGCAGGGGGATCGCGCGGCAGGGGTGGGTGGTGCTGGCACCGTACCCCCGTCGCTCGTTGCGACCCCCGCGCCCGCGCGGGCCGCGACAACGATGCCCGCCGCCGACTGGCGCACGCTCGTGGGTGGTCCCGGGCCTGAGTCGATCCCGGTGCGCGAGGCCGAGGGTGTGTCGATGGTGGCCGCGGCGGACATCGCGCAGTTGCTCGACGCGAGCAAGTTCTGGCGCGGTGATTTGCGCAAGCTCGAGCTACGCACGCCGGCGCACCGGGTCGTGCTGACCATCGACAATCCATTCGTCGTGATCGACGATCACACCGTGCGGCTCGCGGCTGCGGTGCGCTCGATCGACGGCGAGCTGTTCGCTCCAGTGGCGCTGGTGGATTCGCTGCCGCGCGAAGCGACGCTCGCCCGCCTCTACCACGATGCATCACGGCGTGTGGTGCTGCGCGTCCCGCCAGCGGGCATCGTCACCGGCCCGCGCGTCGCGGTCGAAAGTGGCGCGACCACGCTCACGTTCCCGGTCGACCGTCCCGACGAAGTCGTGGTTGCGGGCCGCGACCGCGCGCACTTCCGTGTGCGATTCAGCGGATTCTACGCGGGCTCGCTGCCCGCCGGCTTTCCCGAAGGGAGCGTGGTGCGTGCGGTCCGGCCGATCGCAACCGCGGGGGGGAGCGCGTTCGAGATCGAGGTGGCACCGGAAGCGGCGGGCTTCAGACTCGACTCCGACGTGCCGGGCCGTCGCGTGACGCTGGCGTTCGAGACGGCTCCGTCTGGGGGTCTCGAGCGATTCGCACCCGAAGGGCCGTCCGGGCCGCGAGCCATTCATGTCGTCGTCCTCGATCCCGGCCACGGTGGCACCGACTTGGGGGTCACGGTGCGGGGGGCGATCGAGAAGGACTTGACGCTCCAACTCGCCCGCCTCGTCAAGACGGAGCTCGAGCGCCGCATGCGCACGCGCGTCGTGCTCACTCGCGACGACGATCGGGAACTGACCGGAGCTCAGCGCGCCGAGCGCGCGAACCAGGCCCGCGCCGATCTCGTGATCTCGCTCCACTTCGATGGGCTCCCGGAGGGTCGCGCACGTGGTGCGACTGCCTACTGTCCGCCGGCGACGTTCGTCACCACGGGCCGCGAGCCCGCAGCCGGCGGACCGATCCCGTTGATTCCGTGGCGTGATGTCGCGCTGCGTCATGCGGTGGCCGCGCGTGAGCTGTCGGGGGACCTGCTGTCCGCGCTCGAGCTGCGCGCCCAGGGTCCGACGCGGCTGCGCGAAATCCTGCCCTACCCGATGTTGGGCGTGAACGCGCCAGGCCTGTTGCTCGAATGCGCCACACTCACCTCGGATGCCGACCGCGCGCGCGTGACCGCGCCGCACGGGCTCGCCGAGCTCGCCGCAACGATCGCCGAAGGCATCGAAGCGTGGCAGAGGAACGAGTGACGCTGCCGCGCCGCGCATTCCTTTCCGCTCTGCTGGTCGCCGTGCTAGCGTTCGTCGCGTGGATCGCGACGCGCCCGCCGCAGGGGCCGCGGACGGACGTGCCACAGCCCGACTCGATGAGCACCGGATTCAAGTCGGCGCGCCTGTACTTTGCATCGGCGAGCGGTGAGAGTCTGGTGGTGGAGACGCGCGAGCAGCTCGACGCGCAGAACGTGCACGACCGCGTCGCCTCACTGGTGGACGAGCTGGAACGCGGCCCGAGGATCCGGGGGCTGCGCACAATTCCCGCCGGCGCGGTGGTGCAGCATGTGTATCTCGATGACCGCGGGCTCTTGACGCTCGATCTGTCGCGCGAATTTCGCGATGGCTTTCGTGGCGGCTCGGCCGCCGAGTTCCTCGCGATTGCGGCACTGACGCGCACACTTGGGGCCAATCTGCCGGAGGTAAAGCGTGTGATGCTGGTGTGCGCAGGACAGCCGCTGCCGACGCTGGGTGGACATCTGCCGCTCGATCGACCGATCGACGTTGCGGATCTGCCATGAACCGAAGGCGCACGATGAGCGACCGCTGCCAGGGGCTGGTCCCGAACCGGTGCGAGCGATGAGCGACCCGCGTCCGATCGGTGTGTTCGACTCGGGTCTCGGCGGGCTGACCGCGGTGCGCGAGTTGTTTCAGACACTGCCGGGCGAATCGGTCGTGTACTTCGGCGATACCGCGCGCCTGCCCTACGGCAGCAAGTCGCGCGAGACCGTGACGCGCTTCAGCCTCGAGATCGCCGCGTTCCTGGTGCGCCACGACGTGAAGTGCCTGCTGGTCGCGTGCAACACCTCCTCCGCGCATGCGCTCGACACGCTTTCGGCGCGGCTCGAGATCCCGGTGATCGGAGTGATCGAGCCGGCGGTGAAGGCCGCACTCGCAGCGAGCCCGCGGGGCCGCATCGGTGTGATCGGCACGCTCGGCACGGTCGGCAGCGGTGCCTACACGCACGCGATCGCCGCACATCGCCCGGATGCAGCCGTGGTGTCGATGGCGTGCCCGCTGTTCGTGCCGCTGATCGAAGAGGGCTGGCTCGCGCACGACGTGACCCGTTCGGTTGCCGAGGAATACCTTGCCCGGCTCAAGAGCGAGCAGCTCGAGACGCTGATCCTGGGCTGCACGCATTATCCGCTGATCGCACCGCTACTCGGTGATCTCATGGGTCCCCAAGTGCGGCTGATCGATTCGGGCGCCGAGGCGGCGCGTGCCACCGCGGAGCTGCTGCGCGCGAGCGACCTGCTCGCCCCGGGTCCCGCGCGACACCAGTTCTATGTGAGCGACGAACCGCGCAACTTCGAGCGTATGGCGCAGTCGTTCCTCGGCCGCCCGATTCCCCCCACGACCGTCGTCGACCAGACCGACCTGCCGTGGTTCGAGCGCATTCCAACTCCCTGATCGACATTCGCCCAAATTCGCGTAGTGCGCGCAGAGCGCGCAAGACCCGCACAGAACGCACCGAGCGCACGACACAGCACGATTCCACCGCGGGCGCACGAGCGCCACGCGAATGCTCCCAACCCGAGGACGTTCCCGCCATGACCCGACAGCCCGATGCGATCCGCAACCGGCCAGAGCCTGTACCCGCGCCGGTGACGCGCCATGACGGCCGTGCCCCGCGCCAGTTGCGTCTGCTCAAGTTTGAGCGCGGCGTGATCGCGCATGCCGAGGGCTCCGCCATGGTGCACATGGGGCGCACGCGCGTGCTGTGCACGGCGACGGTCGAGGATCGCGTCCCCAACTGGCTGCGCGGACAGGGCAAGGGCTGGGTGACGGCGGAATACGCGATGCTGCCGCGCGCGACCGGCGAGCGCACGCCCCGCACGTCGCAGACCGGCGGACGCGCGCAGGAGATCCAACGCCTGATTGGGCGCAGCTTGCGCGCCGTCACCGATCTCACGGCGTTCGGCGAGCGGATCATCATCCTCGATTGCGACGTTATCGAGGCCGACGCCGGAACCCGCACCGCGGCGATCAATGGCGCCCTGGTCGCGTTGCACGATGCGTTCGTCACGCTCTCGAACCGCGGACACCTCAAGGGCCCGCCGCTGCGCGATGCGGTGGCCGCGATCTCAGTCGGAATCGTCCAGGGTGTGCCGTGCCTCGATCTCGACTACGCCGAGGACTCGAGTGCCCAGGTCGACATGAATGTCGTGATGACCGGCGGCGGGCGCTACGTCGAAGTGCAGGGCACCGGCGAGACCACGACCTTCACCGACGCCGAGCTGCGCCAGTTGCTGTCGCTCGCTCGCACCGGCATCCGCCGCGTGCTCGCAGCCCAGCGCCGCATGCTCGGCAACTCAGGGCTGTTGCCCGCGGTCGCAATGCCGCCCGACCCGGACGCTCCTGAGGAACCTGAGGAACCCGAGGCATCCGACGCATGAGGATCGTCATCGCCACATTCAACCCGGACAAAGTGCGGGAGCTGGAACGCCTGCTCGATCTGCCCGGGGTGACGCTTGAGAGCCTGCGCGAGTTTCCGGGTGCTGTGGCCCCCGAGGAGAGCGGGAGCACGTTGCTCGAAAACGCCCGGATCAAGGCGCGCGCCGCGCACGCGCTCACCGGGCTCGTTTCGATCGCCGATGACACCGGGCTCGAGGTCGATGCGCTCGACGGACGTCCGGGCATCCACGCCGCGCGCTTCGCGGGGCCGGCTGCGACCTACGCCGACAACGTGCAGCGGCTGCTTGCCGAGTTGTCGGGAGTCGAGCCCGCTCGACGCACCGCGCGATTCCGCACCGTATGCGCCGCGGTGCTCGGACCCCGGGACGAGCTCGACGCCGAGGGCGTGCTCGAAGGCGTGATCACCACGGCGCCGCGCGGCGCGAATGGATTCGGCTACGACCCGGTATTCGAGGTTTCTGAGGTCGGAGCGCTCGGGCGCACGCTCGCCGAACTCGACGGCGCGGAGAAGAACACGACCTCGCACCGTGCGCGGGCGGTGCAGGCGTTGGCGGAAAAGCTCGCACACTGGGCGGCAGCAGGGCGCAGGGCTGGTCGAGCGTAGCGGGTCCGGCAGGGGCCTGGAACGGTGCTCTCCCAAAGCGAGCCGAACACGCCCGGGGCTTGCTGTCGTAGCGCCCTAGCCGCCGCCCAACCGGTGGACGCGGATCGTGTTCGTCGAGCCCGGTGCTCCGGGCGGCGTCCCGGCGACGATGACCACCCTGTCGCCCCGCTGACCGCGGCCGACCTCGATCATTGCGCGGTCCACCTGCTCGACCATCGCATCGGTGTGGTCGACCCACGGCACCACAAACGTCTCGGTTCCCCACAGCATTGCGAGCTGGCTGCGTACCGCCGATTCCGTCGTGAACGCGAGCAGCGGAATCGCCGAGCGATGGGAGGCGAGCCAGCGCGCGGTGCCGCCGCTCTGCGTGAACGCCACCAGCGCCCGCGCGCCGATGTCGCGCGCGACGACGGCGGCCGCGCGCGCGATCGCCTCCTGAAGCGTTCCCGGACTGTGCGAGACCGGCGCGAAACGCTCGAAGCCATCTTCTTCGGCGGCCGCGATGATGCGCGCCATCGTGCGCACGCTCTCGAACGGGAACTGGCCGACCCCGGTTTCGCCTGACAGCATCAAGGCGTCGGTGCCATCGAGCACGGCGTTCGCGACGTCCGACGCTTCAGCGCGCGTCGGGCGCGAGTGGTGGATCATCGATTCCAGCATCTGTGTGGCGACGATCACCGGCTTCGCATGCTCGCGCGCGAGCTGCACGGCGCGTTTTTGCGTGAGCGGCACGCGCTCGAGCGGCATCTCGACGCCGAGATCGCCGCGCGCCACCATGATGCCGTCGAATGCACGAATCACGTCCTCGAGATGCTCGACCGCCTCGGGTTTCTCGAGTTTCGCGATTACCGGCAGCCGCGCTCCGAATTCGTCCATCGCCGCGTGCACCGGCTTCACGTCGTCGGGCGAGCGCACGAACGACAGCGCGATCGCATCGACGCGCAACGACAGTGCGAAGCGCAGGTCAAGGACGTCCTTCGGGGTCAGCGTTTCGGCGCTGACCCGCACCCCGGGCAGGTTGATGCCCTTGTGGTCCGAGACCGTGCCGCCCTCGATCACGCGGCAGCGCACGTTCTTGCCGTCGGTGTCGAGCACTTCGAGGCGCACCAGGCCGTCGTCGATCAGCAGCGCGTCGCCAGGACTGACATCGGCCGCGAGCGCGGCGTAGGTCGTGGAGGCGCGGTGATTGTCGCCCGCGACCACCTCGGTGGTGATGATGAACTCCGTGCCATCGACCAACTCGGCCGCGCCGTCGCGAAACTTGCCAAGGCGGATCTTGGGCCCCTGGAGGTCGGCGATCACCGCGACCGCGCGCTTGGAGACATCGGAGGCGTGGCGCACCGCTTCGTAGGCCGCGCGGTGCTCGTCGTGGGTGCCGTGCGAAAGGTTGAGCCGCGCCACATCCATGCCGGCATCGACCAACTGCATGATTGCTTCGGGTGTGCGCGTCACCGGCCCGAGCGTGCAGACGATCTTCGCGCGACGCGGCAGGGGGGAGGAGGTCATGGTATTCGGTCCTAAGAAAGCGCTGCGGGCGCGAGCGACGCGCGGCACAACGCGGAGGAATAGATGGGGTGGATGACGGGGCTCGAACCCGCGACACCTGGAGCCACAGTCCAGTGCTCTACCGACTGAGCTACACCCACCACCAATCTGACGCCATTTGTTCTGATCTGGTGCGCCTGGAGGGAATCGAACCCCCGACCGACGGATTAGAAATCCGTTGCTCTATCCTTCTGAGCTACAGGCGCGGGGCCCGGTTCCCTCGAGGGGGGCCGAACTTCTGGGGCCACCCGGGGACAAAAAAGTCGGGGCGAGAGGATTTGAACCTCCGACACCCTGCTCCCAAAGCAGGTGCGCTACCGGGCTGCGCCACGCCCCGGCGCACTCGAATTCGAACGGGCACGGAGGATAGTCAGCGGCTCGGGCTCCGTCAAACCGCGGCCGCCACGCAGGGTTTGCGTCGGCCGCCCGCGGCCCTTAGTCTTTCGGCTGTTCGCACACGCCTCCGCAACCTCGTTTCGCGGGAGAATTCCATGAGTGGCGTCAACAAAGTGATTCTGCTGGGCAACCTCGGAGCGAATCCCGAGATGCGCTTCACGCAGGGAGGCGCAGCCGTCGCGAATCTTCGGATTGCGACGACCGAGAAGTGGACCGACAAGCAGGGCCAGAAGCAGGAAGCCACCGAGTGGCATCGCGTGGTCCTGTTCGGAAAGACCGCCGAGATCGCCGGCCAGTACCTCACCAAGGGCCGACAGGTCTTCATCGAGGGCCGGATCCGGACCCGCCAGTGGCAGGACCAGGCAGGCCAGAAGCGGTACTCGACGGAAATCGTCGCAACGAACATGACGATGGTCGGAGGCCGCAGCGGCGCCGAACGCGGTCCAGACGACATGGGTGCCACCGTCCCACCGGACGATCCCATGACGAGCGACTTCGGCGGAGCCCCGGACGACGACATTCCGTTTTGATCCCGGGTTGAAAAGCTGACGCCAAAAGAAAAAGCCCCAATTAGAAAAGAACATCAGAAGGGCTGCCGAAATAAGTAGTAAAGGTTGCGCGCAGCCAAAGGCTGCCGCGCTCCCTATCGCCTTCCCGTGAACATGCACGGTGAGGTTGCGGAGCGTGGTGCAGATGCAAGGAAGCGCCCGAGCCTCGCGCGCAGACGTAGCGTCAGCTACGTCGAGCACGTGGCGACCAAGCTGACGCAGTCAGATGCGCCGCGATCCACAACCGAACGGGGGCGATTGGTCTCGACGGGGAACATGAATCAGAGAGTGCAGGCCGGGGGCCCGTTGCCTCGTCAAAAATGCGGGAAAATTCATCTGCCAACGAGCAGATGGCTCTCGCTGCCTAGCTAAACACTAGGTAGCGACGATCGTCCGGTTCCCGCCTGTGGGGGCTGGTTGCGATCGTCATACAAACGCAGGCTGGTCCAAAGCTCTCGCTCGGGGGCAGAGGACGAGATCCAATCGAGCTGGTGCGTGGATGATCCCGCCGGTCGGAGCGGACGCGCGCGAGATTCAAATGGCCGGACACGCCTGTAGGACTCTTTGAGGATCGTTTTTCGGACGCGGGTTCGATTCCCGCCGCCTCCACCATTTCACGAAGGCCAGCCGTTCGGGGTTGGCCTTTTGTATTGCTCGGAGTCGCCTCGAGCAGAGCCGGCGCGCGCGCGACCGCCGCCGGCGGGCACCCGTTTTCCGCTTGCAGCGGAGCGGTGGGATGTCTACCCTCGCGCGTTCTGTGAACGGTGCCTCCCCTACGCTGCGAGACCGTCTCAGCGAAATCCACATCCGCATCGAGCACGCGGCCCGGCGGTCGGGCCGCGATCCTGCACAGGTCCGCCTGATCGGGGTCGTCAAGACCGTGCCGCTCGCGATCATTCGCGATGCGGTCGAGTTGGGTATGGCGGACCTGGGCGAGAACCGCGTGCAGGAAGCCGTCACGGCTTTCGAAGCGCTCGGCCGGTCGGCCCGCTGGCATCTGATCGGAAATTTGCAACGGAACAAGGCGGGCCGCGCCGCGGAATTGTTCGATCGCATCCATAGCATCGATCGCATCGAGGTGGCGCAGGCGGTATCGCTAAGTGCGCTCGAAGCTGGCCGCGTCGTGCGCGTGATGGTGCAGGTCAACGTGAGCGCAGAGGCGCACAAGCACGGAGTCGAGCCGGGGGCTGCTCCGGCACTGCTCGAAGCGGTCGGGCGCCTGCCGGCGCTGCTACTCGACGGACTGATGTCGATCGGGTCTGCAGAGGGAACCGAGGAGGATGCGCGTAGGTTGTTCGCGGCGACGCGCGATTTGCGCGAGCGCGCCGAGCGCGCGACCGGGTTGTCGCTGCCTGAGTTGAGCATGGGGATGAGCGGGGACTTCGAGGTCGCGATCGAAGAGGGCAGCACGATGGTACGCGTGGGTTCGGCGTTGTTCGGAACGCGCGGCTGAGAAACGGAGAAGCGGATGTTCGTGATCGGAAACCTGCTGGGCGCGCTCGCGTCGATTCTCGACGTCGTGCTGCAGATGCTGATGCTGGTCATCTTCGTGAACGCCCTGCTGTCGTGGGTGCGGCCGGATCCCAACAATCCGATCGTGATGTTCCTGGACCGCGTCTCCGACATGGTGTGCGATCCAGTCCGGCGCCTGCTTCCGCTGCAGTTCTCGGGCATCGACTTCGCGCCGTTTCTGGCGATGCTGGCGATCTGGTTCATCCGCCTATTCGCCGTTCAGACGCTCCGCGACATCGCGGTGCGCATGGTGTGACCGCGCGGCTCGCGGTGCGCGTCCATCCGGGCGCGCGGCGCAACGCGATCCGCGGGTGGCTCGCGGGTGGTGTCCTAAAGCTCGAAGTTACGGCGGCGCCCGAGGCGGGCCGGGCGAATCAGGCGGTGTGCGCGCTGATCGCCAAGACGGTGGGCGTGGGGCGGCGGCAGGTAACGGTGGTGCGGGGCGAAACCTCGCGTAGCAAGCTGATCGAAGTGGCAGGCATCGAAGCCGGTGAATTGAAGCGTCGCCTTCTGAGCGCAATGGAGGATCTGGACGACCGTGGTGAGTGAGCTGAAGTCGCGCATCGATGAGGCGGGACAGTACCTGCTTGCGAAGAGCTCGATTCGTCCCGAGGTCGGCATCATTCTCGGGACCGGCCTCGGCGACTTTGCCGAGCTCGAAACGAGCGTCGTCGTTCCGTATCGCGACATTCCGCACTTTCCGGTCTCGACGGTCGAGAGTCACGCGGGCGAACTGCACATCGGGAAGCTCGCCGGGTGTCCGGTCGCGGTGATGAAGGGGCGTGTACACTTCTACGAGGGCTACACCATGCAGCAGGTGGCGTTCCCGATGCGGGTGCTCAACGCGATCGGATGCCGCACGGTCATCATTACAAGCGCGGTCGGGAGCATGAATCCCGACATGCCACCCGGATCGATTGTCGTGACGACCGACCACATCAATCTGATGGGCGACAATCCGCTGATCGGACCGAACGATGAAGCGCTCGGCCCGCGGTTCCCGGACATGAGCGAACCGTACGCGCGTGACCTCGTCGCGCTCGCCGAGCAGGTGGCGCTCGAACTGACGGAGCCGCTGCAGCGTGCGGTGTTCGTGGCGGTGGCGGGGCCAAACCTCGAAACCGCGGCGGAGTACCGGTTCCTGCGCGGAATCGGCGCCGATGTGGTGGGGATGTCGCTCGTCCCCGAGAATTTGGCAGCGGTGCACGGCATGCAGCGCGTGCTCGCATTCAACGTGGTGACCGACGCCTGTTTGCCGGATCACCTGCGCGCGGTGGACATTCCTGAGATCCTTGCGGTTGCGGGACGCACCGCGCCGCGACTTCAGCGTTTAATCACCGAAATCGTCCGTCGATGGGATCAGGCCGCATGAGTACCGGGCACAGTCCGGCTTGGAGGAGGTAGCATTTTATGGCGAGTTCGCGCAAAACCAGCGCCGCCCGCACACGGGCGGTCCGTCCAAAGGCGAAAGTCGGCAAGTCGGCTCGAGCTTCCGTATCCTCCCGGCGCAAGACGGCAGCGAAGGCCCTGCCTGCTCGGCCGGCGATGAAGCGAGTGGCGACGAAGACCGCGACCCGGGCGGCATCGAAGCCGGTGAAGCCCGCCGTAAAGGCTGTGCCCTCAAAACGAGTGTTGAAACCCGTCGTGGCGAAATCCGGCATCGCCAGGACGGCGGCCAAGACGGCTGTGAAGTCCGGCGTCGCGAAACCAGCGCCAGCGGCGACGGCCGTGGTCGGGAAAGTCGGCAAGGGCGCGGCAGGAAAGTTCGTTGCCAAACCCGTCCAGAAGACGAAGAAGGAAGTGAAGAAGCTCTCCGACGCGGCCGCCAAGCGTGCGGCGCAGGCGCAGGTGCGTCCGCTCGGCGTGCTCCCGCCCGAATCGATGATGAAGTCCACTCGGCCCGCGACCATGCCCGTCGCGCGTGCCCGACCCGCCAGCCCGCGAGCCCGAACGCCTCAGACATCAGGGCAAGGAGCCAGTAGAGTGACCGAAAAGGACCTCAAGGAATTGGAGGCTCGTCTGTTGGAGGAGCGGCGCAGAATCCTGAAGGAAATGGGATATCTGGAAAACGCGGTGCTCAAAGTAAATCAGCGTGACAGCTCGGGCGATCTCTCGGGCTACTCGTTCCACATGGCGGATGCGGGTACGGATGCCATGGAACGTGAGAAGGCCTTCATGTTCGCGTCCAAAGAGGGGCGTACGCTGATCGAGATCAACGAGGCACTGCGGCGGGTGTACCGCGGCGAGTACGGCACCTGCGAATCCTGCAGCCAGCCGATCGCGCGCGGCCGGCTCGAGGCCATGCCGATGGCGCGTCTGTGCGTCGCGTGCAAGGAGAAGGAGGAGAAGGCCCAGCGGGGAGCTCAATGATCCGCTCGCTGCTGCCGCTGTTCGCAATCGCGTCGGTCGTGGTCAGTCTGGATCAGTGGACGAAGCACTGGGCCACCGCCCATCTCGCCTATCATCCTGCGGTTCAAGTGATTGGCGAGTTCCTTCAGCTCACCTACACGCGCAACTCGGGTGTGGCGTTCGGCCTCGGTGCGGGCACCGGATTCCCCTACTATCTGTTTTCGATCGCCGCCGCCCTGATGATCGTGCTGATGTTCCTGCGCGGACAGGTGCACGGCGCCGGGCGGAAGTTGGCGCTTGCGCTCATCCTCGGGGGCGCGCTCGGCAATCTCATCGATCGCCTCAAGACGGGCGAGGTGGTGGACTTCATCCAGATCCTCTGGGGACGCTTCCCCGTTTTCAACGTCGCCGACACCGCGGTGTCGGTCGGAGTGGCGCTGTTCGCGTGGACGTGGACCCGTCGCGAATATACGGAAATGGGCAAGATGCCCGGAACGGCGACGCATGATCCAGACGCTTCATCTGTCGGTGCCGGCGGAGAACCAGGGCGAGCGGCTCGACCGCTTCCTGGCGATGGCACAGACGGATCTCTCTCGTAGCCGTCTCCAAAGCCTGATCCGCGATGGTCTCGTGCTCGTGAATCGCGTGGCGGGCCGGTCCTCGCAGCGCCTGCGCGTGGGCGATAGCGTCGAAATCGCGCTGCCCGAGCGTCCGGCAGGGGCGAAACTCGAGCCCGAAGATCGTGCGCTCGACATCGTGTTCGAGGACGAGTGGTTGCTGGTCGTGAACAAGCCGCCCGGACTCGTCGTTCATCCCGGTGCGGGGGTCGCGTCGGGCACACTCGTGAACGCGTTGCTTTATCACGATCCCGGCATCGCCCAAGTCGGAGGTCCCGGTCGTCCGGGCATCGTCCACCGGCTGGACAAGGACACCTCGGGCCTCATGGTGGTCGCCAGGCGCGAGCGTACCTATCGCG
>Ga0315273_10003244_pt1 | contig 19546 bp, 11 predicted proteins | sample YL17G02_0_MG_FD_205753 | JGI IMG/M metagenome (GOLD analysis project Ga0315273, IMG submission 205753) | Sediment microbial communities from Yellowstone Lake, YNP, Wyoming, USA - YL17G02_0 | ecosystem: Environmental > Aquatic > Freshwater > Lake > Sediment | place: USA: Wyoming | collected...
GGTCTTCCGGCTCAGATCGAAGACGATCCTCGTCGCCGGATGGAAGGGGTTCGGATAGATCGAGGCCAGACGGATGGCGGTCGGAATGCCCGCAAACCCGTCCTCGATCCCCGCCGCGCTGTTGCGACCGAGCGTCAACCTCCCGAAGACATTGACCCCCGTGATGGTCACGGCGTTGTTGGTCGGATCCAGGGTCGCGGGGAGCTTGGTCCACACGCCGCCGATTCTCGAGTATGCGGCGAGCAGGCTCTCGTCGATGCCGTTCAGCTCCGACTCGTCGTAGTGCAGGACGACCGTGGCGCCCAGCCCCGCGTTGTTCGCCGGCGAGACGTCGAAGTACCGCTGGATCCCCGCCGTCCCGTTGATGTCGAGCGCCGTCCCCGTCACCCGCGTCACCGTCGTCACGCCCGGTGCCCCGCCCGCGGCGTTCACCTCGAGCCCGAGGCCGCCGAAGGTCTGGTTCACCGACTGCGAGGCCGTCCGCGTCGCCCTCGCCGTCCCGACGACCGTCTTGCCGGCGCCCTCCGCCAGCGAGGCGGCCGGCCCGAGGGTCAGCACGTAGGCGCCCGTCGTGATGTCGCTCCCCGGCAGCGAGCAGACACCGTTCACCGTCACGTGCGCCCCCAGCGTCATCCCCTGGTCTCCCGTGAGTGCCAGATCACGCAGTACCCCCGTCCCCACCGGCATCTCCGGCCCCGTCGTCACGTTCGTCGACGTGCTCGCGTAGATCAGGTCCACCATCCCCGCGAACACCGGCGCCGCCGTCATCGACCCCGTCACCCGCTTGATCAGCAGGCCGTTCGCGAGCGTCAGCGCGACGTTCGGATCGCTGTTGTTGATCGTCCCGCTCGACAGGTGCAGCATGTTCCCGAGCGTCAGCGTCAGCGGCGAGGCCGCCGTGAGAACCAGATTGCCGTCATAGTCCAGCTTCAGACTGTCCGCTATCGTCCGGTTCGACCCGAGCGTCCAGTTCTTGTAGTTGTCCGGATCGAACGAGATCTCGAGGCGGTAGTAGTTCATGTCCACGACCGTCTGATCGAGCGTCGCCGCCTCGCGGGAGTAGCGCACCGTCCCGTTGTTCGTGAGCGCCGTCGGGAAGATCGTCGTCGAGGACTTCGTGTCGAAGACGCCTCCGGACTCGATCGTCATCGTCACGTTGTTGCCCCAGCAGTCCGAGGTCGTGTAGTTCTCGATCTCGCCGCCGCTCTTGATCACGGTCGGCCCGCACCTGAACTCGCCGCCCCCCATCTCGGTGCTGGTGATCACCTTGCCGCCGGCCTCGACGTTCAGGCCGGAGAGGGAAATATAGAGGTTGCTCGCGTCCTGGAAGGTCGCCTTCCCGTAGACGGTGACCGTCCCGATGGCGAACCCAGTGCCCGACCGGATGTGGTGCGCGCCGTCGCCGTCGAGAAGGGAGAGCTCGCCCCCGGCGCGGACCGTCACGTTCGGAAGCGGATTGTTGGTGTAGCTGCCGCTCGAGGCATATCTCCCTTCGATGTCGTCCTGGGGGGCGAGCTCGAAGAGGCCGTTCACGATATCGAGACTGTTCTGGATGCCGAGACGCATGTTGGTGCCGTCGGTCGTGACCATGCCGCCGCTCTTGTCGATGATGACGTCCCGGAACGAGGTCGACCCGGCGGTCGTGCTCCAGCCGCCGAGCGTCTGCGTGCCGTCGCCCGCGAACTTGATGTACGCGTTCGTCGCCGACCAGCCCGCCGAGAACACGTTGTGCGTCTGGCTGAACAGGGTGAAGTCGCCGTAGACGGTGAGCCTGCTGTTCGAGTTCATGTCGATGAGGGCGTTGTTCCCCCCGAAGCTGACGCTCTTGCATACCGCGTTCGCGTCATCCACCGAGATGGTATGGGCGGCCTTGATGAGCACGTCATCCATGCTGGTGGGCACCGCTCCCCCGACCCACGTCGATGTGCTCGTCCACGAGCCGCTGTGAGCGGTCTCCAGGGTCACGGCGGCCGGGATCCCCTCCATGTGGACGTAGTACCGGGGCGAGTATCCGACCAGTTCCGAGAGGGTGTACGAGCTGTAGTCGACTTTCCATCCCGTGGAGCTGCCCGCCGATTCGACGGTGAGCAGCGTGCCGTCCTGGAGCGTGCTCACGGCCATTCTGACGTGCCCGAGCCTGTGGACCGCATCCCCAGGCTGAATCTGATTCCAGCTCACGTAGGGGAGCGTGGGAGGGCCGTATGCCGGATCGACCATCCGGTACGTGGAATAATCCTCGTCCGTGTTCCAGCAGCGGCAGACGAATCCCGAGCAGTCCACGCCGGTCGCATAGATGCTCGAGCCGTCCGTGTGAATGTCCCCGGCGTAGCGCCCGCCGGCCAGCTTCACATCGAAATCCGCGAGCTTGTCCGTCCCGCCGAATTTGTAGGGCACGTGCTGGTTCTGCCCGATGACGATCCAGTCGGGGGTCCGAACCGAGTCGGCGTCCGGGGTATAGACGACGCCGTTCGATAGGTTCGCGGGGGTGGCCGTCCACAGGTGCTGAACGTACGTGTCCGCCCTGGCGAGCGCCTCGGCCCTCGTGACGGTGTCGGCGAGCGCTCCCTGGGGCGCGAATCGGGGGAGGTCGTCCGCATCCGACGATTCCGCCGTCAGGAGGAAATTGTAGTGGATCTCCCGCTGGAACTCGGCCGGATACTCACCTTCGAAGAGGGCGCCCGATACGGGAACGCGCCATTGCATGATGTGGATCCCGTCTTCCGATGAGATCATGTGGTAGAGGTATCCACTCGCGTCCAACTCGAGATCCCTGAACACCCTCGTGAAATAGTGAACGGGGATGTGGATTGATCCGAGCATCGCGCCCGAGCGGTCGATGATCCACACTTCGCGCCGAACCGCGAGCGGAACGGCCCGCTCGACGAGATCGACATCGAGGAATACCCGCCCGATCTGGTCGATGCCGATGATTCTCACGCATCCCAGGTTGCCCGTGGCGACCGGCACGTCGATCGCCAGCTCCGCCGCGCCCGCTGCCCCGCCGATCGTCACCCGGGCCAGGTTCGACGAGATCTTGAGTGCCCCGTAGGCCCGTCCGCCCGCGAGGATTCCGGATCCGCCGGAATCCTCGAGAAACCCGCGGGTAAGACGAGACATCGCACCGTTCTGCTTCATGACGCGCACTGCGTCGCCTTCGACGTAGATCCTCTCGATGAGGGGAAGGGGCGCCTGCCAGCCGATGGGGGAGGAGACCCCTCCTTCCCGGTACCGAAGGAGTTGGTTTCCGGCGAGGAAGATGCAGTCGGTTCCCGATTCGTATACGAAATCTTCGGCCCCTTCCGGCGCGGCGAGGGCGCCTTCGAGAGCGCCGTTTCTGAACCGCTTCACGGATCCGTTGAGCGGATCGAGGATCGATATGACGCCGGTCGCGGCATCGACCCTGAAGCTCTGCGGGCCGTACTGGCAGCCTGGTTCTCTCTGAAAACGGAGTTCCTTGAGGGGATCGCGGCCCCACGGCACGCGGAGAACCTCCCGTGGGAGCGACTGCGCCGCGGAAGCCGTTGCGAGGATGAGAGTAAGAATCGCTGACAGTGCGCAGTACAAGGCCCTGGCCATCGTGGCTGCCCTCCGACCATAGATGCACGCCAAGGGGTGTTGTTGAGTTTCCCACAGTTTGCAGGGTCCTGACAGTGCTTTCAGCCATATGCTTACTATGCAATCACTTAGCGGGCCAGCGAGTGGTTTTGGCGCCACGGCCTGGCCTCCAACGGTTCTGGCTTCGGGGCGGTGCCGGTCCAAGGACGGTCACCGTGGCCTGCGGTCGGACACTCGCCGCCACGAAAGCGCGGTGGGCGCTGCGAGTCAATGCCTTGCGTGGCCTCGATCTTCACACCACCCAGGGCGATAGCGCAGCCGGCCTTGAGGACTCAGGGCTTGCCGGCCAGGAAGGAGCGCTCAGGAAGTGCGACGGCGCACGATGCCACGAGCAGTATCAGCATCGCGATCACGGCGCTCCTGTTGGCGCGCACTTCGTTGTACAGGCAGCTTCCGGCTCCGGCTGTGCCGTCGACGGCGATGCAGTACCGGCTTGCGAGGTCCTTGATGTCGATGATGTGTATGTAGGGGGTCCCCTTCTCCGCCAGGCGGAACAGGACCCCTCGGTCTTCGTGCCGGCACGAAGCGGTTGAACGGTGATAGCCGTTGCGGATCGTCGATGCGTGCGGGCAGGCGCCGAGGATGGCCTGATTACCCCCGATATTGATGAGCAGCTTGATATCGCTCCGCTCGAGGAGAGCCGTCTTCGCGTCGATGGATTCCTCGAGCGATCCGGGCACGAAGAGCCCGATCCCGCCGCGCCGGGCCGCGAGCCGGATCTCCGCGATCCCCTCCTCGCCCAGCCCCCCGCCGGCGTCCCACTCGGCTCCCATCGTCACGAGGGCCGATCGGAAGTCGAATGAGCCCTTCTCGGCGAGCCACGATTCGATGTCCATCCAGGTCGCGCCGGGCTGGTTGGCGCCGTAGCTCGACGCACCCACGGACGAGACGACCGTCGCCCCGATCCCGAGGGTCTTGAGCGCCGCGAACACGCATATCGCGAGCGAGGGAAACGAACCCGAGAGCGTCACTCCCACCCGGTCCCCGGCGCCGATGCCCGCGTCATCGAGCCATCTCACGACGAGGGCGGCGAACTCGGGATTCGCGGCGAGCTCCTTGGCCTCGAGCGAGCCGAGCGTCGTCGTGATGGGGGACCAGTCGCATCCGAGCATCCCGCGGTATCGGATGCGGGTTCGAGCCTCGGATACGATTCCCCTCCGCTCCTTCGCCGCGCCGACGATCTCGAACCACTCCGCCGCCTGGCCGGCTGCCAGCCGCATTGCCTGCGCATCGGGCCGCTCTACGGATCTTCGCCAGCGGGTCTCGGCGACCGCCAGGCCGGCCACTGCGACGCAGAAGACCGCCAGCAGGCGGGCGTTTCTCCTTCTGAAGACGGATGCGAGCCTCTTCATGCCAGGAGCGTGATCAGGCGAACGAAGACCGTGACGATCGCGAGCCCGAGCAGGGTCGGCGCGATCCCCTGCCGGTGCATCTCGTTTCCCACGAGGCCGGGAATGATGAAGCCGATCGACTGAAGCTCCAGGTCCGCCCAGGGAAGGGGCTGGATTCCCCTCTCCAGGACGAGCTTGAGAGCAAATCCGACGAGCAGCGCGAGCAGGAGCTTTCTCCTGCCGTAGAGAACCAGCCTGCTCGAGAGGAACCGTATCGTTCCGTACACGGCGAGAGCGATCGCCGCGGTGACGACGAGCCTCGCGGGCTCGTGGATGGAGATCGCGAAATAGGCGGGCGCGACGACGCCGCCCGCCGAGACGCCGGTCAGCTCGTGGAAGATGAATCCCGCCACGAGTCCGATGAGAAAGATCTCAATGAAGCTCATGTTCCAGTGCCTTCGGGATTGCGAATCCGGCCCCGGCGATGTTCCCGAGCCCAAACACGACGCCGACGGGCCCACAGGCCGTCGGCAGCAGCGTGCCGGCCCTTCGCGCCTGGGCGCCGTTCCAGAGGAGCACGTTCTCCGCGGAGACCCCCTCCTTCAGGAGCGCCCGTTTCGCCGCGCTCGCGTGCGTGCCGGTGACGATCACGCGGGAGACCCCCCGCGCGGCCGCGAGCCACTTCGCGAAGGACAGCGTGCGCATCGGTCTGTCTGAGCGCGTGTTGAGGAGAATGGCCGCCTCGCCATGGTAGGCCAGTCTACCCCGCCAGTACTCGACGAAGCGCGCGGCCGACTCGACGTCGTTCACGGCGAATCCGTCGATGAAGCGGATGACGCGGCCGGCCCCGCCGATCTCGAGGGGCCGCGCAGCGTTCGCGGCGGCGAAATCGAGAATGCCGCGGAGCGCCGTGTCGAAATCGACTCCCGCCGCCTCCGCGGCCGCGCAGGCGATGGCGACGTTCTCCTCGAAGACGCCGTCGGGGAGCGGGCCGATGCGCCGGTCCGCGGCACCTCCCGCAAAGACCACCCGGCTTCCCTTCCTTTGGGCGGCGGCGGCGAGCCTCTCCGCGAAGGCGCACGGACCGGCCACCACCACGCAATCGCGCGGTATGGCCGAGAGGATGGCTTCCGCCCGCTCCTCCGCGGTGCGCCCCATCGCTTCGGCGTGATCATCCCTGATGTTCGTTATCACGCAGATGTCCGGATCAAAGAACCGGGATTCGAGACGCTGCAGCTCGGGATCGATCGACATGCACTCGAGGACCAGGCACTCGGCCCCGGCGCGCGCCGCCCGGCGCACCGTGCTGAACTGCTCCTGCACGCGCGCCGGCCCCCTCCGCCTGATGATCTCTGAGCCGCCGCTCGGGAGGAGGAGGGCAGGCCGGGTGCCGGTGATCTTCGCGAAGGTGCGTCTGCCGGAGGCGCGCAGCGCCGCGGCGATGTACGAGACGACCGTCGACTTGCCCCGCGTGCCGTTCACGTGCACGCGAACGGCGATCGCCCTCACGCTGCGCCGGACCGAGATTGCCTCGAGCGCGAGCATGCCAATGACGAAGACCGTCAATGCCGACGCGATGAACACGGTCCGACCCCCGCGGCGCGGTCAGTCACCGCCCGCCGTTCCGCTCCTCCTCGGATCGGCCGCTCCGCAGACGGCGCCGCTCTTGGGATCGATGCGGATGATGTGCGCCCCTCCGAAGTAGAGGTCGATGCCGTCGTGCACGCGGAGGCTGTGTCCCATCTTCTCGAGCTTCTCCCGGACGGGCTCGCCGATTCCCCCTTCGAGGTGCAGGAAGTCCTCGTACTTGGAGCAGTAGAACCGCGGGGCGCTGTTCGCCTCCGCGGCGTCCATGTCGAAGTCGATGAGATTGACGAGGAGCTCCACCGTCGTCGAGGTGATCCGGGAGGCGCCGGGCGTGCCGACGACGAGGAAGGGAACGCCGTTCTTGAGGACGATCGTCGGAGAGATCGAGCTCCGCGGCCGCTTCTCCGGCTCGACGCTGTTGACCTTGCCCGTGGCGCTGAAGTTGGTCATGCCGCAATTCATCAGGACGCCCGCCACCGTCTGCGTCGAACCGAAGAACGTGCCAAGCGTCTGGGTCAGCGAAACGGCGTTCCCCGCCGCGTCGACGATGGAGAGGTGCGTCGTATGCGCCGCTTCGAGCGGTTCTGGGTCGTCGTCTCTGGAGTGCGTCGAATCCCCGTCGGCGCCCCTGTTTCCGGCTCTCCTCCCCTTGGCGGGCTTCGCGGCGGTCGTATCCCGGGCGCGCGCCGAGGGTTTCCCTGTGGAAGCCCCGAAACTGTCGAAGGCGTCCTCGGCCCAGGTGCCGTACCTGGACTTGCCGAAATCCCCGTCGTCGCCGATGTCGCCGGGCTTCTCGCGCTGCCCCTTCGCCACCCGCGGCCTTTCCGCCCCCTCCTTGTCGAACCGGGCCGGATTACCCGCCTGCGTGTCCCGGTAGCGGGGGGGCGAGACCTTGGACTGGTCGATGTCGTAAAATCTGCCCGCAGCGTATGCCTTCGAGATGATTCCGTTGATGGGGATGTACGAGAAGCCGGGGTCCCCCACGAGCGCGGTGCGGTCCGCGTAGATGCGTCTGAGCGTCTCCGCGATGAGGTGGAGCGTGGCGGCGGATGCGGTGTAGTGTCCCATCGAGCGCAGGTCGGCGTTTTCGAGGATGTTCATGGCCTCGATCACGCTGCCGCCCGCGAGGGGGACATTCGCCGAGATGATCTCGCAGTCGCGGTAGGTTCCCCGGAGGGGCTCGGCCAGCACCGCCCGATAGTCCCTGAGGTCCTCGAGGGTGAGCACGCCGCCGCCCGCGGCGATGCCGTCGACGAGCATCTTCGCCACGGGGCCCTCGTAGAAGCCGGCAGTCCCGCGGTTCGCAATCTCGGCGAGCGTGTTCGCGAGCTCGGGCTGCTTCAGCGTGTCGCCGACCATGCGCGGGAATCCGTTCTCGAGAAAGACGGCCGCGGTGGCCTCGTTCTTGCCGAGCATCTCCGAGTTGTCGAGAATGAGGCTCCCGAGCGTTTCGTCGAGCGCGAAGCCGTCTCTCGCGCAGCGGATCGCGGGCTGAATGACCGTCGCCAGGGGGAGGCTGCCGAACCGCTCCAGCGCGAGCGCCAGCCCGGCGACGGTTCCCGGCACGAGGATCGATCGTGCCGTATGCCGGTCGCTCGCGCGGTCGCTGTTCTTGAGCTCCCCAACCCGCTTCGGGGCCTTCCCGTAGTAGTCGATGAAGTGCGCTGAGTCATCCTTCCGGAGGTAGATGACCATTCCGCCGCCCCCGCCGAGCCCCGACGCGTCCGGCTCGACGACGCCCAGCGCGAACGCGGCCGCCACCGCCGCGTCGACGGCGTTTCCTCCCATGCGCAGGATCTCCGCGGCCGCTTCCGTCGCCCGCGGATGCGACGTGACGGCGAGCCCCCGGTCACCGCAGACGAGCTCGGCCTCCTGGCCGTAGAGGAGGGAGGGAGCGAGGACGAGGCCGATGAGCACCAGCAGGAACAATGCCGGCGCGGCCGACGCCCTTCCCCGCACCACGATCCGCGCCCGCGATAGTATCGCCCTCATGGTTTCCTCCTGTTACTTGAAGAGCTTCTCGAGTGCCGGCATCGTGTCGGGGATCTTCTTCACGATTCCGAGCGGCGTCTTCGTCTCGCCGGCGAGCTTCGTGAAGAAACCATCGGAGTTGCCCTGCTCGACGACGAGCATGTACTTCGCGTGCTTCGCCGCGAGCTCGTTGAACGCGTCCGACTGGCCGAGCCGCCGGGCCGTCCCCCCGATGTGAACCATCAGAATCGGGATCTTCTTCTGGTCGGCCGCGTTGATGAGGGCGGTCACGCGCGCCATCTCGTCCTTCTGGCTGATGCCCGCCGCTCCGAGTCCCTTCGAGCTGAAGCCAGGTACGATGATGAGCGTCTTGATCCCCGCGAGTTGCTCCGGCTTCGGCATCATCTCGACCTTCGCGTCGAGCTGGAGCCTCTTCGTCATCATTCCCACCATCTTGACGTCGGCGCTCTGTCCGGCCGACGAGATGAGGATCGGGCTCGCGAACTTCACGCCCTCCGCGGCGCCCGCCGCCTTCGGAGCGGCCGTTTCCTGGGCCGCCGTCCATGACGCGGCTATCGCGAGCAGAAGGATGAGGGCCGAGCCGATGATGAATCCGCGTCTCACGATGCTTCTCCTTTGAAAGGGTTCCACCTCACTGCGGCGGCCTCTCTCCGGGCGCGCTCGGTGATAGGTACGCGCCCACTCCGTTCTTCACGATATCCGCATACTCGGGCAGATTGGCCAGTATGACCGGCTCGCTGCTCGTCTGATTGTACGCCGACACGACCTTCCTGAACGCGTCGATATGTCGCGCGACCCTCTTCTCGATGGGCTCTCCCCCGGGCTCGTACGTGATCTTCAAGGCACCCGACCGCAGGGCCTTGAGGTACTCCGGGCTCACGCCCTTCACGACCAGCTCCTCGTCCGTTCTGCCGCGGAGTCTCCCCTGGATGGGATTGCTCGTCTCCATGAGAAAGGGATTCACGTCCGTGTAGTCCCCCCATTCGCGGTGGCTCAGTCCATGGAAATTCGACGGCGATCGTTCGGGGGAGCAGTTGATTCCCTCCATCTCGAGCTCGAAGATCGCGTTCAGCGCGATCTCCTCCGCCTTTTCATGATAGACGATCGCGTTGATGATCGGGATCTCCGGAGCCGCCTCGTGGAGATCGAAGGCGACGGCGACCTTCTCCGCCTTGATGAGCTGCATGATGGCGTATCCGGTCCTCTCGGTGAGCGTTCCATCGGGCCTGCCGGGGTAGCACCGGTTGAGGTTCCTCGCCTCGAATCCGGACAACTGCTGCCCCGAAGGCCGGTGCGAATACACGAGCGGATCGGGCCATTGGTGAACGGGGTTTGTCAGCCGCGATCCGAAGCGGAAGCGCCGCTCGCCTCCCGGCGTCTGGATCGAGTAGTACTGCGGGTATCCCTCCATCGGATCCGTACAGGTGTATCCGCTCTCGTTGGCCCTCGGCAGAACGATCAATCTCCCGGCGGGGACCTCGACATTCTCGAGGATGACGACCGCCGCCAGAGCGGACGCCGGTTCGTTCCCGTGCGTCCCCCCGAGGATGAGCGCCGTCGGTCCGCTCTGCGCTCCTTCGAAGTAGTAGACCCTGGTGTCGTTCGCCGTGCCCTTGAGGCTGGGGCAGTAGTCGCTCAACCTGCCTGTTCTCGTGAGCGATGCGCTCGGGTAGAAGACGTCGGGCGCACGCATCTCGAGCATCTCCCCGCCGGCGAGGAACGAGACGGCGGCGGACGCGAGGAGGATGATCACCGCGGATATTTGGTGTCTCTTCATGGCCAGGCATCCCGCCTATTTGATGCGGAGCACGCGCAGCACGCACACGATGAGCGTCATCGCTATCGCGACCTGTGCGCGCCAGTCTTCTTCCTTCCACAACTCGATGAGGAGCATGACCGAGACAAACGCCGCGATCGCTATGTATGTCCAAAACAGCATCGTCGCTCCCTACAGGATCAGGTTGGCGATGTCCTTAGCGAAGATCAGCATCAGCAGGGCCCATACCATGGCGAAGACGATGATCGGCATGCTCTGCCGTAGGAGCTTGAAGTGATTCTTCTCTCCCAGCAGCTGGGCGGTGTAGGCGCAGAGGAGCGAGGGCGGGGGCATGACGTCCCCGACCGAGGCCATCAGGACGAGACTCGCGGTGACGACGAGCGCGTTTCTTTCGATGAATACGTACAGGAGCGGCACGCCGATGATGGAGGCCGCGCCGAAGGCCGACCCGAGGAACGGCATGAGGAGCGCGATCCCATACTTCAGGGCGTCCGGGAGGAAGAACGCGGCCGTCGTGAGATAGCCGCGGATCCCGGTGAGGGTGAGGATCTGGAGGAAGACGCCCACGCCGATGAGTATCGCCATCACGGGGAGCGCCTTGCGGATGCCTTCCCCCGCGATCCCGATGAGGTCGGTCTTTCTTCCCTTCACGAGGCCGATCGCGCCGTTCATGGCGATGCCGATGGCGAAGATGAGGGGGATTCCGAGGCGGTGGAAGTGCCGCGCGAACATCGTTTCGCCGAACATGTAGACGATCACGAAGAGGATCGGCACGAAGTCGAGCGCGCCGCGGCGCGCCGTACCAGCGAATGCCAGCTTCGCGAGCACCTCGTCGACGTCGATCTTCCTCACGTACTTGAACCGGTAGGGAAGCACGGCGGCGATCGCGACGGGGATCGATGCCAGCAGGAGCGGCTTCGCGAGCCCGATGTACGGCATGTCGGCGCCCCCGCCGATGATCATGGCCGGGAGGCAGATCGGCGGGGCGACGGCTCCGCAGACCGAGAGGATCACCATCAGCGAACCCACTGCGATCCGGGGAATGCCGATGGCGATGAGCACGGGCATCGCCAGGGCTCCGGTCGTGAGAATGCACATCGTCGAGAGGCCGGTCAGCATCCCGGGAAGCATCACGAAGAGGGCGATCGCCAGGATCAGGACGGTCGGCCATCGATGGAAGGTCTTCAGGATCGCGATGCTGATGCCGGCGAGGATGCCGTCCCTCGTCATCGCCTCCATGAAGATCATCCCGACGGCGATGATCAGAATCGGATCGAAGAAGGCGAAGGCGCCCTCCACGAAATGCCTGACCGGCAGCCCTTCTCCCGCGGCGAGGCTTCCCACCATGCTCGCGATCACGAGCGAGACGCCGGCGGGGAGCTTGAATCGCATGACGCCGACGGCGAATACGGCGAGCATGCAGAGGAAGATGATGAGGTTCCGATCCATATCGACACCGTTCGATTGGAGGGCGACTGCCCGGCCGGGTCTCGGCTGCGGCGAGCTTTCTACAGCTCGATCGAGAACTCCATCATCAAACGATGGCGGTTCACGCGATCCTCGGAGCTCGTGATGATCCCGTTGCCGTTGAGGTCCTTGTCCCCGCCGTTCGAGAAATCGACGGCGTACCGGAGCTGCAGCGTGGTCTCCCTGGAGAGGTCGTAGTACGCCTTGATCGCGAATTCATCGTCGTAGATGTTGTAGCCATCCCGGTTCACATACTCCGATAGCTTGATGTACTGGAACTGCAACCGCAGGTCCGGAAGTACGGCGGGGCGGAAGTAGCAGCGCGTGTACCATATCCTGCTTCCCTCCGCGTTTCGTCCATCGTAGGGGTAGTCACCGCCGATGGCGCCGTTCACGTATCCGTTCCGGTCGCCCCAGAAGAAGCTGGGGTACAGGGGGCTGAAGATCTCCGTCTTGGGGGTGTTCACGTCGTCTCCCTGATAGGCGGCGTACTGCGTCTCGACCTTGATGCTCCGGATGTACTTCATCGACCACCGGTAGCCCATGCCCGCCATGTAGCCGATGCCGCCCTTCTCGGGGAGCCCCGGGAGCGTATGGAAGTTCTGCCAGGCGCCCTCCGCGTAGTAGTCCAACCTTCCGTCGAGCCAGTCGGCGGCGAATCCCGCGCCGACGATATTGTCGTCGTTGAAGCTATTTCTCGGCTTCTCGCCCATGGAGTAGACCATGAGGTCGTGCCGGTACAGGCGCTTCGCGAGACGTGCGACGTAGAGCTGGTCGGATCCCGGCTCGGGATAGAGTCCGGATTCGGATACGTTCACTCCCGTGATTGCTCCGAACAGCGAGAGGTTGTACGAACGGCAGGAGAGATCGAGCCGCGCGCCGTCGAACTTGTCCGTGAAATAGTAGGACTCGCCCAGCGAGAGCCCCTTGCCGACGGGGAACTGCTGCCTTCCGACGCGGAACCGGAGGGCATCGAAACAGAGGACGTCGGGGTACGTCAGCTGCGCGAAGATCTGGCTTATCCCGTAGTGGACGCTTCCCGTGCCGGCGATGCCGCGCACGGGGGTCAGGGGATTGGCTTCGGTGAAGGTGGTCAGTTCGTTGAAGAAAGAGGCATGGGCGTTCGCGTTCCACTTCGCCCGGATCTGCGCCAGGTAGCGGACGTAGTTCTCCGTGCCCCGATTGTCCTTCGCGTTCACGTACTTGTCGTTGTAGAACCGAAAGCGGAAGTCCCCGCTCAACTCCTGGGCGCGCACGGCTCCCGCTGTGCCGATGAGGCACGCAACCAGCGCCAGGACCGGCACGAGGAGTCCCTCGATTGGTGTTCTGTGATCCTTCACCGCTTCCTCCCGGTTCCGGCTATCTCGCCGTGAAGGTCAGGCCCGTTATCTGTGCGTCACCCATGTTCGGGGACGGTATCGACTTCAGCACCTGACCCGTGAGGGTCATCTGCATGAGGTAGTCGTACGCGTACGTGCTGTTCGCGACCCACAGGTTGAATCCGTCCCACGTCATTCCGGTCGAGTATCGATTGCTGGTGGTGCCGCCCGGCGGAACGGGCATCGCGAACGCTACGCTCCACGTCCCGGAGACGAAGTCGTAGACGTAGATATTGTCGAGGCTGTATTCGTCGATGTAGAGCCTGCCCTGCGCGAACGTGACGCCCCTCGTGCCGGTGCCCGGGAGGGGGATCGTCTGGAGGATCGCGCCGTTCGTCTTGTCCAGTTTGTAGAGATTCTGGATCCCATCGACGGTATCGCTGTTCAACGCCCACAGGGCTCCCTCGCCGTCAAAGGCGATGTCCCTGACGACGCCGTCGGGGATCCCCGGGGGCGCGGAAATGGCCGAAATGACGGAGAGCGTGGCCCCGTCGGTGTTGAGTTCGAATATCTGGTCCTCTGTTCCGGCCATGCTCATCCAGATATGCGCTCCGTCGTAGGCGAGACCCTGGATCGAAGTGCTGCTGGTGCCCAAGCCGGCGACACTCCACTGCTGCACCACCGCGCCGTCGGAGACACTGATCTTCGAGATGATGCCGTTGAACTGGTCTCCCATCCAAACGAAGCCTTCGTTCGGATTGGACTCGGCGACGGTGAACACGCCGCGTCCCACGCCGGTCTTCCCCGTCGGATTCGTGACGACGACATCCCGCTCGCCGAGGGCGGCGTCCGCATCGATCGCGATCACCGTGCGGATCCGCGTATCGCTCACATAGGCCGTCGAATCGGCGAAGACGGCGATGCCCCCGCCGACGAATCCCACGCGCAGGCCGTTCCCGGGCAGAAAGAACGCGCCTGAGATCGTGACGGCCATCGTGTCATCGCGCGCTCCCACGTTCGGCGACACCGCATTGACCACGGGAATCACGATGCGCGGATCTGAACGGCTCCATGCGATCGGTCCCGGATTGAGGAAGGGGAGCTCGACGCTGGCCTTGATGTTCCCGAGGTAATCGACCCTGAACAGGTGATCCAGCAGGCTGCTCGTGTTGACGACCCAGAACGCCTGGCCGTCCCAGGCAAGGCCTTCCGGAGAAGTGTACGACGCTCCCTGGGGCGGTACGGGAGCCGCCAGATACTGAGAACCGCTTCTCTTGACCGGGTCGTAGTAGTATACCCAGTCCGTCCCTGTATCGGTATAGTAGAATCCCCGCGACGGTCCGTTACCGTATGCATTGTCGTTGGAGCCGACATAGACCAGCGCGCGCGGCTCGGCGGACGGGAGATCGTACTCGCCAAGGATCCCGCCGCTCGCCGGATCGATCTTGTAGAGCCGTGCGGGTATCGAATCGGTCTCCGCTCCGCTGTTCAGCGCCCACAGGTACGAGCCGTCCCACGCGAGGTCTCGAACGACGCCCTTCCCCACGGGAGGCGCCTCGAATCGAGCGAGGACTATGAGGGCGCCATCCAGTGCGGCGACCTTGTAGATCGAGTCCTGATCGGTCGCGACGGAGATCCAGAAGTTGGCTCCGTCGAACGCGATGCCCCTCACCTCGTCGTACCGGCTGATCTCCGCGGTGCTCCATGACTGCACTACGCGAAAATCGGGGTCGATCATCCGGATGCAGCGTGCGCCTGCGTCGACGAGGTAGAAGAACCCTCCCTTCGGACTGATTCCCTCGCCGGGAACTCCGTCCAGGAAGAACATGCGGCCGCAGCCTGCCGCGAGGGCCAGGGTGAGGACACAAGCGAGTAGTGAAATGCCACCGCGTGTTCTTGAGCTCATGGTACTTCTCCCTGGGAGTTCGGTGACGTATCCTCCGGCGACTCAGGCCACCCCGCACCGGCCCACCTCGTAGTCCGACAGCTTGCCCGTGAGCCGGTTCAGGCCCTGCCGGTTGAACTTCCACTGGAACGGCTGCGCGACCTGTTTACAGTACTCCCGGGAGCGGAGCGGGCGGTCGCGGAGTCGGGTCAAGGAGCTGAAGTCGCTGGGCATCAGCACGTTGCGTTGGACGACAAAGAACCAGATCTCTACTTCTGAGGACAAGTTGCACCGCCGGAAGAGAAGACGGATTCTCTCCGTGATGGCCTGCGCCCGCCTGGCGTCATTCCAATCGGCCGACGATCGGAGCCCGCAGCGATCCCGAGGGGAGAGCGACTGTGCGGAAGCATACAACTCATTAGCATGTTGAGGGATAGCTGTCAACCCGACATTCCGCACGTTGACCTCATCCCTCAAGTTCGCGCGCTGGAGCGTTGTCCCGATGCTCGGGTAGCCGAGCATCGGTCTCAGTGCGGCACGGTTGTCGCCATGCTAGAGCCACCGTCACGCAGGAGCCACCAGGCGCGGCTGCTTCCTTCCGTAGATGGACCGACGTCGGCTGACCGGCGCAGACGTCGGGGTTCCGACGCTTGGAACCCTTTGGGTACCCCTTCAGAGGCCACCAGAGGCCCAAGAAGGCCCCTCCTGACCACCCAAAGCGTTAGCCCGCCCCGGAACACCCAGGACGGGCTCTTTCGCTTTCAGGCGCTGTCCGTTGGACTTGCGCGCCAAACTGGCGGAGAGGGTGGGATTCGAACCCACGGTACCCTTGCAGGTACAACGGTTTTCGAGACCGTCCTCTTCAACCGCTCGAGCACCTCTCCGCCCGCGTAGATACACGACTTGGAGAGGTTTCGTCAACCCGCTGTGACCAAGTGGCCCGCACTTCTCCACCCCTCGATCCCCAGCACCAAGCGGCCACCCCCTCGTGGAGGTGGCCGCCCTGAAACGAATGCCTTGACTAGAGTTGTTTGATGCTACCTGAGCCAGACGAGCCGCTCCGTCCGGTTCCCCCAGGGCGTCACCAGCCGCACGAAGTACACGCCCGCCCCCGCGCTTCCACCCTGCTCGCCCCGGCCGTCCCAGCGACACGAGTGCGGCCCGGCCTCAAGCTCGGCCTCCACGCGCCACACGCGCCGCCCGCTCAAGTCCAGGATTTCCAGCCCCGCATTCCCTGCTTGAGGCAGGGAGAAGCGCAGCAGCGTCGTACCACGGCCCGGATTCGGCTGCGGCCGGGCCAGTGCGAGCACTGCCGGGCCGCGCGTCCCGACCCCCGTCGTTGACCGGACGATGTGGAACGGGCCATCGCTCATGGCGCTCCCGGCGTTCCGCGCGTGGTCATACGCCGTCACCCGCACCAGCGCGCTGTCCGTCGGCGGACCGGGCACCGTCCACGGCAACGAGCCCGAGTTGGGCAGCCCGTGCGCGACCGGCTGCCAGGGTCCGCCCACACCGGTGAACGAGCAGTCCACGTTCACCGAGTCCACCCCCACGTTGTCGCTCGCGCTCCACTCGATGGTCTGCGCGCTTCCCTCTTCCCAGGCCTCCCCTCCGACGGGGGAGGTCACTTGCACCACTGGCGGCGCGACGTCCAGGGCGCCCGAAGCGAGGTTCTGCGGATCGCTGGGGTTTCTCACCTGGAAGTCGCTCGCATTGTCGTCTGTGTCCTGACCGCTCCCCGATGCCCCCCCGGGCTTGCGCTCGTAGCTCTGGTTCAGGTTCCCGGTGAGCGCCGCGAGGACCGTGCCCTCCTTGTACACGGACCCCGTGCTCATCCCTACCTGATCCACGACGGTCGTGCCATCCAGCAACCCTATCCCACCGGTGTCCGTGATCCCCGTGCTATAGGTCTGGTCGCCGATAACGCTGCCGCTATAGGGACCGCCACCGGTCGCGCGGTTCGTCAGCAGGTAGTGGCAGTGGGCTCCAAGCACGACCCCAGCCGTGATGGTCGCTCGCGTGGTGGTGCCGGCTGACGAGTTCGACCCTCTGACCAGCCAGCCACCGATGCTCACCGGGCTGTCGGAGAGATTGTAGAGCTCGATGAACTCATCGCTCCCCCCGTTCGGCCCGTTCGTCCGGAACTCGCTGATCACCACGGTCTTCGGACCGCTGGCCGCGAAGGCCGCCGCGATGCTGTGATTCGCGGTGACGCTGGCGAAGGTGTAGGCGGTGTCGGGCGCCACAGGGGCGCCGTCCACGCTGACACTGGCCACGTAGTTGCCGGGCGCCGGGGCGATCGAGAAGTGCTGGCTCGCGCCTTCCACCACGGGCACGGCGCCGCCCGGCACCACGCTCCCACCCGCCCCCGCACTGGCCGTGATCGTCCAGGTCGAGATCGTGAAGTTCGCGGCGCTCGAGTCGGCCCCCAGGTTGCCGACCGCGTCATGGGCCGTGACCCGCACCCGCGCCGCGCTTCCCGCCGCGTTGGGCACGGTCCAGGCATAGGAGCCGGAGTTGGCGAGCCCCGTCGTAATCACATTGGGGAAACTCGCTCCGCCGTTGGTCGAGTAGGCCAGGTCTATGGCCGTCACGCTCACGTTGTCGGTGGCCGTCCAGGTGATGGCGTGCGTCGAGCCCGCCTTCCAGTTCTCTCCACCCACCGGCGCGGTCACTGCCACCGTCGGCGCCGTGCTGTTCAGGTTCTGCGGATCGCTGGGAGTCCTCACCGCGAAGTCGCTCGCGTTGTCGTCCGTGTCCTGGCCGCTTCCCGAGGCTCCCCCGGGCTTGCGCTCGTAGCTCTGGTTCGAGTTCCCGGTCAGCGGCGCGAGGACCGTGCCCTCCTTGTACGCGGACCCCGCGCTCATCCCGACCGCGTCCACGATGGTCGTGCCGTCCAGCAGCGCGACACCACCATCGTCCGCGATCTCCGTGCTGTAGGTCTGGTCGGACGCGATGCTGCCGCTATAGGGACCACCACTGGTGGACTCGTTCGCCAGCAGGTAGTGGCAGTGCGCCCCAAGCACAACACCGGCTGTGATGGTCGCGAGTGTCGCGGTCTCGCCGGACGAGTTCGACCCCGTGACCAGCCAGCCACCGACGCTCGCCGGGCTGTCGGAAAGGTTGTAGAGCTCGATGAACTCGTCGCTCCCCCCGTTCGGCCCGTTCGTCCGGAACTCGCTGATCACGACGGTCGTCGAACTCGTGGCCGAGAACGTCGCTTCGAGGGTGTGATTCGCCGCGACGTTGGTGAAGGTGTAGGCGGTGTCGGGGGTCACCGGGCCGCCGTCCACGGTGAGGCTGGCCACGTGGCTGCCAGGCGCCGGGGCGATCGAGAAGTGCTGGCTCGCGCCTTCCACCACGGGCACGGCGCTGCTCGGCGCCACGCTCCCGCCCACCCCCGCGTTGGCGGTGATGGTCCAGGTCGAGATGCTGAAGTTTGCGGCGCTCGAGTCAGCTCCCAGGTTGCCCCCCACGTCATGGGCCGTCGCCCTTACCCGCACCGCGCTGCCCGGCGCGTTGGAAACAGTCCAGGGGTAGGAGCCGGAGTTGGTGAGCCCCGTCGCGATCGCATAGGGGAATGTCACACCCCCGTCCATCGAGTAGGCCAGGTCGATCGCGGTCACGCCCATGTCGTCGGTGGCCGTCCAGGTGATGGCGTGCGTCGAGCCCGCCTTCCAGTCCTCCCCCCCCACCGGCGCCGTCACCGCCACCGTCGGCGGCACCACGTCCACCGCGGTGCCCGAGTTGGTGAAGATGTCGGCAAAGCCCGGCCCGCGCACTGTGTCCACCGCACCCGGCTCCCAGGTCGCGGAGATGGTGACCTGCCCGTTTACGACGGTGTCCCAGTAAGGATCCGGCGCCGGGTTGTTCGTGCCGCGCTCGGTCCAGTAGGCGTGCGCGCCCACGGCGCGCAGCCGGTCGAGGGTCTGCTGCTTCGGGTAACCGTATCCGGTACCCAGGGAGATGACCGCGACCTTGGGCTGCTCGGCGGCGAGCCAGTCCGTGGTGGTCGCGCCACTCGAGCCGTGGTGGTGCACCTTGTACACTTCGACCTGCCCGATCGCGGGCGCCACGGTCGGCTCCACCGACTGCGGCAGGTCCCCGCTCCATTCACCATCGAACTCCCCGTAGCTGATCCTCAGCACCATGCTCTTGGCGTTCTCGTCCCCCCCGAAGTAGACCCCGGCACCATCCAGGTCCACGCACGTGATCGTCACGGGATGAGCTGACAGCGAGTCGAGCGTGATGACCTGTCCCTTCACCAGGGTCCGGCGCCTCGCACCCACCGCATTGATGTAGCTGGTCGCTTCGGTGCCCGACGCCCCGCGATCCCACGCATAATCCATGGTGATCCCGGCGTTCAGGATGTTGGCGGTGTTGCCGAGGTGATCGCTGTGGTAGTGGCTGACGAAGTGGTGGTCGATGTGCGTGACACCCAGCGCTTGCAACTGCTGCACCACACTGAGGCCCAGGATCGGGTTGCCCCCGGCAGGACCGTTGTCGATCACACAGACCTGCCCCATCGGCGTGATGAGGACGGCACCGTCCCCCTGCCCGACGTCGAGTTGGA
>Ga0315273_10003245_pt1 | contig 19542 bp, 12 predicted proteins | sample YL17G02_0_MG_FD_205753 | JGI IMG/M metagenome (GOLD analysis project Ga0315273, IMG submission 205753) | Sediment microbial communities from Yellowstone Lake, YNP, Wyoming, USA - YL17G02_0 | ecosystem: Environmental > Aquatic > Freshwater > Lake > Sediment | place: USA: Wyoming | collected...
CGTAACGCGATTCTGCACGGACCACCAGGCACTGGCAAAACCTTTATTGCCCGACAAGCGGCCGAGGCAATGGTCAAGAAGCAGATCGAAATGAACTTGACGGAGTCGGCTCGGGCCCAGCGGCTCATCGAGGGACTCACATTCTATGAAGTGTTGGCCCTGAGCATATACGCCAGCGACGCGGCACGGAGCTATACGGTACCTGAATTGCGCAATCATGCGTTGCTCCAGGCCCGCCTGCAGCTCCTGCCGGTGTCATATCCACAGCAAAGCATTTGGGGCAACCTTCAAGGCCACACGTCCCCTGACAGCCAGACCGTCAAGGTCTCCAGGAGATCCGAGCCTTACCTGTTTGACAAGGACAAGGATAGCCGGTGGGTGCTTACCCGAGCGGGCAGAGAGTACGTCGAGGCGAATCTTGGGGAACAGATGACGGCCATGAGATCGAGTACCCGCAGGAGCGCAACTGTAAGCGATTTCGTCTCCCTCGTAACCTTCCACCAAAGCTATGCATATGAGGACTTCGTGGAGGGACTGCGACCGGTCGCATCCGAGGATGATCCAAGCACCGTGAACGTGCGCATCGTTCCCGGCATCTTCCAACGCATGTGTGCTAAGGCCACAGCCGATCCGGCGAACAAGTATGTGCTAGTGATTGACGAAATCAATCGCGGTAACATCTCCAAGATATTCGGCGAGTTGATTACCTTGTTGGAGGACGACAAGCGATGTGGTGAGCCTGGGGCCCTGACGTCCAGTCTGGCCTACAGCGGCCTGCCGTTCTCGGTTCCCAAGAACCTGTATCTGATCGGCACCATGAACACGGCAGACCGTAGCATCGCACTAATCGACGTCGCCCTCCGCCGGCGCTTTGCCTTTGTCGAGCTCATGCCCAGGCCCGAACTTCTGGGTGATGCCACGGTTGCGTCAGCGACTGCCTCAGTATCGCTTCAGAGACTCCTGGGGAGGCTAAATGCGGCACTCACACAATATCGGGACCGAGATCATCAGATCGGGCACAGCTATCTTCTCAAGGTCGCCCGCGCCGAAGAAGCTCACCGACCTGGGCTGCTAGAATTCGTATGGAACAATCAGCTTCTACCTCTTCTGGAGGAGTATTTCTACAGCAGGCGCGATCGGCTCGCCGAAATACTGGCTCCATTTCAGACAGGGCTGGAGTCAGGGGAGAAGACTGAGCTTGGAGAAACGGCAAATCTAGAACTCGGCCGGCTTAGTGGGGATGACCTGGTCTTCGCACTCAGCCGCCTAGCCGGCGAGAGCTGAGTCCTTTTTCAAGCTCGGTGTGCTAGTGACCGGGCTTTAGGTGTGCACTGGTAACGGGTGAAGACTTAATAGGTAGTAGACGACCACGGCCACGCAGCCCGGCAGTAGAGCATGCGGCCGATAGCATTATGTTCTACGAGCGGGCGGGAGAACTCCACTTACTTCTCGATGAGCAGTTGTGCTGCCACAGCCATGCCGGCGTCTCCACCCGGGCCCCAATAACACGGACTGTTGCCCGATCGACACCGTCAATCTTTTGCTAAGAATAAGAGGTTCGGTGCCCCAACTTGACCTCGCGACTGTGGGGCACGATGCCTGGAGCACAGGCCCCACGTGGACCCCACCTGCCGAACAGTTCATTCTCCTTTTACGTACTTGTCCATGAACGCGACCGATCGCGCCATAGCGGTACCGAAGCTGTTCGAGATGTTGTGGTTGTCGCCTGGGTAGGTGTACAGTTCCACCTCCTTGCCGGCGGCAATGGCCTCCGTCTTGAGCAGGTCCGAGTAAACCGGCGGGACGGACCGGTCAGCCAGGCCGTGATGCAATTGCAGCGGTCCGGACAGGTCGGCCAGGTAGCTATTGGGCGAGATACTGTTCCAGAAGGCAGGGTTCTGCTCCGGTGTGCCGTACTGGGCGAGCATCTGACCGCGCCCGCCGCGCCCGGTGAACGGGCCGGGGGTAGGTGTTGGGCCGGCTGAACGGCGGCGCGGGTGAGTCAGCTCGTACACTTGGGAGGCGACGGTGCCGGCCCAAATCACGCCGGCTTTGATATCCTTCGAGATCACCATGGCCCGTAGCGTTACTTGCCCGCCCATGGAATGCCCCCACATGCCGATCCGATTGGGGTCCGCGTCCTTGTAGTTTTTCAGCGAAGTCAGAGCGTTGAGCACGTCGGTCGTATAATCGGCTGAACTGAAGTTAGCTTCGGCGCGGCCCTCAGATTTGCCGTGGCCGCGGTAGTCGGACTTGAACGAGATGTAGCCGGCGCGGGCGAAGGCATCCTGGTAGGCGACGTAACGCTCCGTGGTCACGTACTGGGCGGGCGGGATGTGGCCGTGGTTGAAGATCACCACCGGCCAGCCGGTGGCCGGTTTCGGGCCATCCGGCACAGTCATCAGGGCGTAGATCTTCAGGCCATCCGAGCGGTAGGAGACAATGTAGCGGGAATAGTTAACGCCAGAGTCCAGGGTCTGCTCGAAGGTGATCTCACTGCCCGGATAGGCGCGCTGGCGCTCAACAGGGATGGCCAGGGGGTATTGGTCGGCCGGGATGGCCGTTCCTGTCGGCATGGGCGTGCCCCCGCGTACTGCCTCGGCGTTGGGTACACTGGCTTGCGGCACTGTCCCCGCCACCGGTGTGGCTGTGAACGTTTCCTGGGGCTTGACTATGGGCGTAGCGCTGGCGTCGGTCCCCATGCCCGAACCGCCTCCGGCGGCCGCCAGGTCATTCGACGGCGTGGCGCTGGCCCGCGTTGGCAGAAGCGGCACGTCCGTTGCAGAACTTCTATTCGCCGGCGGCGTGACCGTGCCGCCCATTCCGCCCTGGGACAGACCAGATGCCGGCGTCGCCGTCGGAGCGACCGGGGTCGGCGCGTCCGTGGGCGCAGCGGTCGGTCCTACGCCGTTGGTGGGAGCCGGCGCAGTGGGTGCAGGCAGAGAGGTGGGTGCCACTGGCGATGGCAAAGCGCGCGTTGTCCCGTTGGCGCAGCCGGCCAGCAGAGCCGCCAGGACCATCATGTAGAAGAGGAGCCGTGCTACCATACTGGAAGTTCTCCTTTGAGAAGTCAGAAGGAAAAGCCGCCCACGCCATAAGCTTGACGCGGACGGCCCCACATGCTAAGGTACTCACGCCAGAGCTTCGTCTACGGGGTCTGGCCGCCGCCCCGGCTGTTCGCGCAGCGCGGGGCTTTCGTATTGCGCGGAGTCTAGCACAGCTAAGCGCGGTTGACAATCTCTCTGCGATTGCATGAGCTGCACCCCAGCGGTCAACGCGGTGGACTGATGCACGTCCCCAATCGGCGGCCCGTTGGGGTGCCAGAACTATGTTAGTGGAAACGAAGAGGACAAGACCCGAGCGACTGATGCAGGATCAGCCCGGAGCAGATCGTCAACTTGCGGCTAGCTAACTGCGGCGCGAGATCCTCCAAATTCCCTGCGCGCCGCGGCGGAAATCGTGCTACAATACGCAAAGCGCGTTGGAGTTCTTGTTGGTCCGACACACTGCCCTTCGCTGCCAACAGGCCGTGCCAATAGCTCCTTGCCCCCGGCGACAAGCCATTGACCGGATGCGGTTCAGGTGGCCATCGCGGACTCGCGACACTGAATCCAGGTCCTTACCTTTGACGCGGCTGCGCCGCCCAAACACCTGCAATAGCCGACATGCGGCGCTCGCTCCGCATGCGTCTGAGCGCCACCTGTAGCTGGTCAGTCATCGCGATATTAGGAGGGTGAAATGCGTCGCAAGTTATTCCAACAGGCACTCGGTCTAGTCTTGGTCATGCTGTTGGTGGTTGGGTGTGGCGCTCCCGTTGCAGTAGCAAGGCCACCAACCCCCACCCCTGCGCCGGTTCCATCGACAGTGACACCGCCTCCACCGCTGACAATGCCGCCAACCGCCACCGCTGCGCAATCCGCGGCATTGGCGGCGACACCGACCCCACCGCCGCCCTCGCCGCAACCTAGCCCGACGCCTCAAACTGCCAAGTCTGCTCCAACCTATGCACACTTGTCTACTGTATGGGGTAGCGCACCGAACGACGTCTTCGCCGTCGGTGATCGGGGGACGGTCCTGCACTACGACGGCAGCGCCTGGTCGACTATGAAGAGTGGCACGACCAATGATCTCTATTCTGTGTGCGGTAGCGCGGGTAGGGATGTCTTCATCACCGGGGATAGCGGCACAATTCTACACTACGACGGCAGTGCCTGGTCGCCCATGCCGAGTGGTACAGGCGACGCTCTCGTGTCCGTCTGGTGCGATCCGAGCGGCAACGTCTTCGTCGTGGGGTACACTGGCACGATTATGTACTACGACGGCAAAGTCTGGTGGCCCATGAAAAGCGGCACCGACCGTTGGCTCACTAGCGTATGGGGCAGCTCGGGCACCGACGTCTTCGCTGTCGGTAATGGGGTCAAGATCTTGCATTATGACGGCAGCGCCTGGTCGCCCATGCAGGGTGTGACGCCGGGTGGTCCTTTGTGGGGCGTGTGGGGCAGCTCAGCGAGTGACGTCTTCGCCGTCGGTGATGGTGGTACGATTCTGCACTACGACGGCAAAGCCTGGACGCCCATGGACAGCGGCACGACCTCTCCACTCTGGAGCGTGTGGAGTAGCTCGGCAAGGGACGTCTTCGCCGTCGGTGATGGCGGTACGATTCTGCACTACGACGGCAAAGCCTGGTCGCCCATGAAGAGTGGCACGTTGAATAACCTCACATCAGTGTGGGGTAACTCGGGCAGCGACGTCTTCGCCGTCGGTTACGGAGGCACCATCCTGCACTACGACGGCAAGGCCTGGTCGCCGATGGGCGGCACTGCCACCGCTGCGCAATCCGCAGCATTGACGGCGACACCGCCCCCACCGCCGCCAATGCCACCAACCGCCACCCCTGCGCCAGCCGCAGTACCGACAGTGGCTCCGACGTCACCACCTACGCCTCAACCGACCCCGTCACCGCAACTTACAGAGCCTGCCTCAGCGCAAGTTCACCAGTGGAATGCCGTGTGGGGCAGCTCGGGCAGCGACGCTTTCGTCGTTGGGTACGAGGGCAAACCTAACATCGGTATGTACCCCGGGTACCCCGGCAGAGTCCTCCACTACGATGGCAGCGTTTGGTCGCCCATGAGCCCTCCCAAAACCGATTGGCTTTCTGGCATATGGGGCGACTCGGGCAACGACCTCTTCGCCGTCGGTTATGGCGGCACGATAATGCACTACGACGGCAGCGCTTGGTCGCTTATGCAAAGCAACGCACCGAGTGGTCCTGATCTATGGGCCGTATGGGGCACCTCGGGCAGCGACGTCATCGCCACCGGCTCCAATGGCACGATTCTGCACTTCGACGGCAAGGTGTGGTCGCCTATGAGTAGTGGCACGACCTATCCTCTCATTAACGTGTGGGGTAGCTCGGCGAGGGACGTCTTCGCCGTCGGTCAGATGGGCACGATCCTGCACTACGACGGCAAAGCCTGGTCGCCTATGCAGAGCGGCACGTTCGGGACACTCGTAGGTGTTTGGGGCAGCTCGGGCAGCGACGTCTTCGCTACAGGGAATCATGGCACGATCTTGCACTACGACGGCAAAGCCTGGTCGCCCATGGAGAGCGGCACGAACCACGGTCTCTGGGGCGTTTGGGGCAGCTCAAGCAAGGATGTCTTCGCCGCTGGGGATGAGGGCACAATTCTACATTGCGACGGCGTTGCCTGGTCAGCTATGAAGAGCGGCACAACCGCAAGTGTCAGCGGCGTTTGGGGCAGCTCGGCCCGCGATGTCTTTGTTGTTGGAGCAAATGACACGATTCTGCACTACGATGGCAAAGCCTGGTCGCCGATGAGCGGCAGAGCCGCCTCTGCGCCGACCTCGCCGCTGACCACGTCGATTCCGCCCACCCAACTGCCGGCGACTCAACCGCCACCTAAGCCGGTCGCGCAGGCCGCAGCGGCCACAGCGGCCGCCGGGCAGCCTATTCGGGTCTTGTTTGTCGGCGATAGCAATTCCTTGGGCCTCGACGGCGTACTCCCGAGACTGGCGGCCTCGGGGACTCCTTCGATCACAGTTGAAACGAAGCTGAATTGGCTGCCGGGGACACCACTTAACTTCCATTACGATTCTGGCATGGCGCCCTACGACATCCTCAAGGGCAAGTGGGACATCGTCGTGTTGGAGGAGGACCTGGGAGACCGCTGGCCGGGCGGCGCGGACAAGTTTCTCGAATACATCCCACGCTTTGACCAGGCAATCAGGGAAGCCGGAGCCCAGACGGCCCTGTACATGGTCTCCCCAGACCGGGGTTCCGAATTGCCCAAACAGGATGGAATCTTTGCTGCATACCGGAAGGCCGGGACGGACCTTGGCATAAAAGTCGCCCCAGTCGGCCTCGCCTTCCAGCGCGCGCTCAAAGAACGGCCTGACCTGGACCCTTTGGCCCGAGATGGGGATCACTCGAGCTGGGTTGGGGTCTACCTCACGGGCTGCGTGCTCTACGCCACCCTCTTCGATCGCAGTCCCGTCGGCTTGACCTATCGCATGTCCGGGAACGCCACCGGCGACTGGCAGATATCCAAAACCGACGCTGCGGACATGCGGAGCCTTGCAGGCGCTGACTGGACAATATCTGAGGAGGACGCGGCCTTCCTGCAGCGAATTGCCTGGGAGACGGTCCAGGACTACAAGGCCGGACACTGAAAACGCTGGCACGGCAGCGCTGCCTTCCAGGCGGTGAATCGAGGCTGAGCAGGCGAGCCATTCAAGGATTCGACTTCTCCGCCTCGTTCTTCCTGTGGATTTGTGCAGCCTAACGCTGCACCGGCTGAACTAGGTCTCCGTCCAACCATGCAGCTGGGCGGGGACCTGTTTTGTCGGCGGCCCACGCTAGCCGGCGCTGGGGCGATGCGGTCGGCGAGGGGGCGGGAAGCCGTTAGCGAATTGACCGACGAATGAACCTCACGGCCGTGTAGCGGCACCTGCAATCAGTATAATGGGTAGCGCCGCTGAGTGACAAGCCGAGTGCGCGTGCGGAGGCGATCTTCAGAGCAAAGAGTACTCTCGCCGCTAATCTCAGCTCACCCCTTGGCCCTCCGCTGTCCGTGCTCATCCTCATTCCACGGACACCCCAGATTATGGAGATGATGCTGCCATCCCGATAGCCCATTGACCGCTGGAAGGTGCGGACCTAAAATGCATCGGGGTTGCGGTGGGTCCGGATGCCCTACCGCCTGCACCCGTAATGGGTTCCGATCAAGCCCCCTATATGTTCGGATCTCGTCCTCACGTCTTCTTGGGGTCGAGAGTGGGCGAGAACCGATCAAGAAGGGGCGATTGACTACACCCTCAGGCATCGTGCCGCACTCTGGTCAGATCAAGTTGAGACACCGACCCCCTTTCTGTTCGGAAAAGGTTGACAGTATCGATCCTGCGGCGGCTCACATCGCGGTTACTTACTGGCGAGTCCGCACACATTCGTCCTGACGGCTCTGTGCGCCGCGTCAACGGCATCCTGCCAACGGCGCACCTGGCGCAGCAGCTAGGCTACAAGTTGTTCCCTGGTGCCGGTGGCCGATGCGCCGGACCCTCATCGAGGGCATCGCCGTCTACCCAGTGGAGACGCTGGCCCGCCTCGTCACGCACTTCGGCGATTACCATCCTATCGAGCCCTGCCGCACCACGCTGGACCTCGGGGCCGACCGCCCGGCCTACGCCGCGGATTTTCAAGACATCAAGGGGCATGAGCATACACGAGAGTGCCAGTTGGGGCGTTAGTGTCACGATGTCGTGGGGCGCAAGAGACCACCCTGCACCCCGTGAGCCTCAGTGGTCGTTTGGCGCGATGCCAAGGAGGTCGTACAGGTACCCAATCACCAGCGTCTTTGGGATCGTCACCGGCGGATAGGGCGGCTGCCCGGATTCGGCCATGCGCATTTTGGCCGAGAGCACGATGTCCGCAAAGGTCTCCCCGTTAATGCCTCGTTCGGTTTGACCAAGAACAAGGCTAGACTTTCTTGGCGGCTTGGGGGTACTAGCGGAGAATGGCAGAGATAACTACGAAGAGGAACTGTACCCAGGGAGCATAGCGACGGGCAGTGGCCGGTGCTCCCTGGCGCCGGCTCGAGGGAAGCAAAGAGCGCCCGCTGCCTCTTGACCAGTTCGAGGACGGTGATATAATCTGAGACGAAAAGACCGGCAGTGATGCGAACACTAGCCGGTCAGTGGCTCCCGATGTGGTAGCATCAGGGAACCGTGCGAAGGATATCACGGCCCACGCTACCCGTCAACGAGTGCGTGGGCCATTTATTTCGGCATCTGGCCAGTCGCAAACTGGCCAACATGAGCAAGCGATTCACCTTAAAACTTTGAGAGTGGCTTTTCCGCTAACCACAAGATATAGTGGTTACTGAGTTGGAAAGCACTACAGGTAGTAGGTATCTACGGCGACGTAGCTCAGTGGCAGAGCAAGCGGCTCATAATCGCTGGGTCCTCAGTTCGAGTCTGAGCGTCGCCATCTGTGCGGTGGCCCTTCGCGACCACCTCATAACCCCAATTACGCCCCCCTGCGGTAAGCCTTGCGCTGCCGGTGGGGGGCGTTGCCATGCTGCAAAGTGGTCAAAAGGCCAGGGATCGGTTGGGGGGCCGTACGCCGGCCGGGTCAGCGTTTGGGCACCATTGTGCCGGGCACTTCCTCGATTGCCTTCCGTTCGTCCGCCGTGAGCTTCTCGCCGGCTCGCCAGGCCTGTACCCAGGCGTGATGGCGGCCATCGATCGAGGTGGCGAAGAAGATTTCGTCGGAAGTGCTCTTGTCTACGTGGTCATCGACCGTAACCTCTACAATGAGCGACCCAGTGTCCGAACTCACGTACTTGGAAAGGACTCTTACGGCATCCAGCGGGTCCTGCCCCTCCAGGACTGTGCGGACGAAGCTGTCCAAAGCTTGCTGCTTGTCGTCGCCCGTGGGCAAAGGTTCATTCCTTAGCTCGTACCTCACACCGCCAAGATTTCCAAGCTTGAATGACACGGCCCCTGCACGCTGGTCCTGCACGCCCCATTCGGGAGGATACTGCATGGTGAATTCGCCGGTGACATCCTCATAGTCTTTCCACCCCGGATGTGGTGTATGGGTGGCGGTTGGCTGTGGCGTATCGGTCGCAGCCGGCTGTGGGGTAGCAGCCGGCTGTGGGGTAGCAGTGGCTGTTGGTTGGGGGGTGGCCGTCACGACGACCGTGAGAGGCACCTCGACCGTCTGCGGTAATGCCACCGTCTGCCGCGCTATCACTGTCTGGGGAATGACCACTGTCTCGCGGACGACGACGGTGACTTCGATCGCGACCTGCCGGCTGGCTGGGGTGGCAGTCGTGCAGCCCCCCACCAGGATAGACAGCATGCCTAGTAGCACAACGCAGGTACGTGCCACGCTGCTCCCTCCTCCGATCGTCTTGGCTGCCGGAACACCCCGGATGGTTGGCCTCTTTGAAGCCTCAAACTTCGAGCCATGGTCAGGATGTGCGGCGCAGATGGTAAGTCATGGGCGCACCCTGATGCACCTGAAACACTTCCCAACCTCGGGCGCAGAGCTGCCCCACCAGCCACAGCCCAATCACGGGGCCGCGAGACTCCACGTTAGACACGCGATACCACCAGGGCCCGGATTGCTTGAATTCCCCAAGCCACCAGCTCTTGATGGTGGCCTTCGGCATAAGCTCCCCCAGCTCCTGCAGGACACCGGCGAGTTCGGTGGGATCTGTCGTTTCGACAGCGAGGTCCGAGCCAGCGTGGATACACATGTAGGCCGAGGCATGCATGACACCCTCCTCAGACTGTCTCTTCCAAAGGCCCGCAGGGGCTCCTGGTTTTGCCCTGGCCCGCAGCGGTCTCGCCGGCCGGGCGATCCTGCTGCGCCGGCTGACGCCCGCTTGGTGCGCCGGCCGGACCCATCGAGCGGCTCGCACGCCCAATTGACGGGTCATGTGGGCCGTGTTATCCTTCGCACGGTACCCAGACGATATCAAAGCGGGGGCCACCCTGGCGGGTGCACATAACCCTGCCTGCGCTTCCATCCGTATTGTATCACGCCCTGCCAATCCGCGCATCCTCGGCAAATCGGCCGATTTTGGAGGTCGTCAAATATGAACCCCATGAGCCCACGCGAGCGATTCCAGCGAACCATGCGCCGCCTGCCGGCCGATCGGATGATCCGCACGCTCGACACCGGCGCATCGGATGGGATCGCCGGGCCCTACATTGCGAAGTTCCAGGCCATTACGGGCGCCACCCACGCCGCCGACTACTTCGACTTTGACATCCGGATCGTGGCGCCCCCACTGACCGCGGGTGCATCCGATTACTCCATCTTCCATCCGGGCGCCCCTGCGGAAGCAACCTTCGACGAGATGGGCGTCGGCTGGGTCAAATCCGTCGAGTTTCCGATGGGAATGGTGCTCTCGCCGTGGAAGCACTTCACGGACCCCTCGCAAATCTACGACTACCCGATGCCCACCTTCCACGTCCCTCAGGAGTACGTGACCAGGATTCGGGACTGGAAGTCGCAAGGGTATGTTGTTTCCTCCCTCTGCGGTGCGATCGCTGAGTGGTGCTATTTCCTCCGCGACATGGGGGAGTTTTTCATCGACCTGGTGCAACGCCCCGAGCTTGCCGACGCTGTCCTCACGCGGGTGTCCGAGCTGATACTGAGCATGGGCGTGCAGATGGCCGAGGCCGGCAGCGACATCGTGTGCTTCTATGGGGACGTGGGCGGTCAAGAGTCGCTCTTGTGCTCGCCCAAGGCTTACCGCAAATGGTTTAAGCCGCGCTTGCAAACCATCTTCTCGGCCGTCCATCAGGTCAACCCTGATACCACACTCTTCCTCCACTCGTGCGGTCACATCCTACCCATCATCCCCGACCTTGTGGAAATAGGATTGCAGATCCTTAATCCGATCCAGCCCGAGACCATGGACCCGTTCGCGGTGAAGCGAAAATGGGGCGACAAACTGGTGCTTTGGGGCGGGATCGGTCTGCAGGAAACGATGGCGCAGCCGTCTGCGGCCAAGGTGCGCGCCGACACGGCTCGCCTGATCCGCGGATGGGCGGCCGGCGGCGGCGCCATCCCGGGCCCCTCCAACGTCCTGCCGATCGACGTGCCCTGGGACAACGTGCTGGCATTCATGGAGACGGCCGAAGAGTGCGGCCGCGAGGTCAGCGGATTGGTGGCATGATTGGGGACGGCCGCGAGCAGCGCCCAGCGCCCCGCAGCATCAAACGACGAAGAAAGGAAGCCCTCCTCCAGCTCGTCGGTTGCGAGCCGTTCGCGGATCTGCTCCTGCCGGTCGACCCTGCCAACCTCTTCCCGGGTTAAAGCGGTTTGGCATCCCAACATGAGCTGGCGACCCTGCGGCACGATGCCTACGAGTACACATGATCATTCGACCTGACTTTCCCTGCTTCGGTAACATTTTGGATGACCTAACGCGCCGGCCACAGACCTGGCAGACGGTCGCGTGCGCCAGCCTGCCGTGCATTCCGGCCGGCGGTCTGGTCTGGAAACACACGTTCTTGCCGATGATCCTGCGATACGATTCGATGTGATTCAACGCAGAGCACATGGGAGGGTGGTCAATGATGGGCAAACAAATCGAGCTTCTGGCGTTCGTCATGCTGCTGATGCTGCTCGTGCTGTGGTCCGGGCTGCTCGGCGCGGCCGCGCAAGGTCAGTGGTACTATGTGCGCCCCGATGGCGGCTCAGCGGAACAATGCACCGGGCGGGTGGATGCGCCTTACCCCGGCAGCGGCGTCGATCGGCCCTGCGCCTGGGACCACCCCTTTCGCGCCCTGCCGCCTAACGGCGCGCCGCGTATCGCCGCCGGCGACACTCTCATCATCGGCGCTGGCAGCTACCGCATGGGCTACGGCGCGCCCGGCGCCGATGCTTGCGACGCAGGCGACGCTTTCGGCTGCGTGATGCCGCCCATCCCCAGCGGCCCCGACCCAGCCCACCCGACACGTATCCTCGGCGTCAGCGGGAACCCGCCCGAACTCTGGGGGGCGGAACGACCCTGGTTTATCATTAACCTGACCGGGGTCAGCAACGTCGAGATCGGCTATCTGGAGATCACCGATCACTCTGGCTGCGTCGAATTCCACTCAGGCGGCCTGGCCTGCGAGCGAGATAATCCACCCTACGGCAACTGGGCGGCCTACGGGCTGCACGCCGAAGACTCGACCCATGTTCATCTTCATGACCTGAACATTCACGGCCTGGCCGCAGGGGGTGTGCACGCCGGCCGCCTGGCCGATTGGACGGTGGAGCGGGTGCGCATTGCCGGCAACGGCTCTGTGGGCTGGGACGGCGACCTGTGGGACGATCGCGGCGATTCCAACTCCGGCACGCTGACCTTCCGGCGCTGGACCGTCGAATGGAACGGCTGTGGCGAGACCTGGCCCGGCGGCCAGCCCACCGGCTGTTGGGGCCAGTCGGCCGGGGGCTACGGCGACGGCGTCGCTACAGGTGAGAGCGGCGGCCATTGGATCATCGAGGACTCGGTCATCCGCTACAACACCTCCGACGGCCTGGACTTTCTCTACATCCGCGCGCCCGGCTCTGCCATCGAAATCCGCCGCACCCTGGTGGCGGGCAACGCCGGCAACCAGGTCAAGAATTTCCGCGGGCCGTTTCTGCTAGAAAACTCGGTGATCGTTGGCAACTGCGGCTTCTTCGACGGCCAATCGTTCACGCTCAACGTGGACGCCTGCCGCGCCATGGGCGATGCCCTGGCCCTCGGGCTGACGGCGGGCGACCGCGTCACCGTGACCAACAACACCTTCACCAGCGAGGGTGACTGCCTGGTGACAGCGGAGTGCTATGGGACCTGTAACGGTTCCGAGCAGGCGCTCCTGCGTAACAACATCTTCCAGGGCCAGACCGACTTTTTGCAACCCTTCGAGAACACTTGCCTCGCCTATCAGGAGACGTTCCCCAGCAACCCATTCGACGTAGATTACTCGGTGATCAACAACGTAAAGGATGATCTCTGCCCCGGCAGTCACGACCTGTGCGGGGTCTCACCCGGCGTAGCCAACACTGGCATCGACACGTTCGACGCCCACCTGCTGGCAAGCAGCCCGGCCCGCAACTCCGGTCTGGCCAGCGCCGCCCCGCCTGACGACTTCGAGGGCCGCGCCCGCGATGCCCAGCCTGACATCGGGGCCTACGAGTGGGGCGCCGGCCCACCACCGCCCACGATAACACCTTCACGGACGCCCACCCCCACCCGATTGCCCGGCAGAGCAGACCTTTACCTTCCGCTCATCGTGCGCGCGGGTGCGGCGTCGCTTTCTACCCCTACTCCGACTGCTACACGAACGCCACCGCTAACCGCCGCCCGTCAGCCTGCCGCTGTCACACCCACCGCCACTTCCGCGCCAGCAGCAGATAATCCCTATCCTCCCACTCGCCCGGTCAAACTCGTCTTCGTTCATCACTCTACCGGCGGGGGTGCCATCCCGGGCCCCTCCAACGTCCTGCCGATCGACGTGCCCTGGGGCAACGTGCTGGCATTCATGGAGACGGCCGAAGAGTGCGGCCGCGAGGTCAGCGGAATGCCGGCATGATGGGGATCGGCTGCGAGTACGCCCATTCAGCCATGCGCCCTCGGCACCGTACGCCGGTGCTCGTGCCCGCTGTCTATGCTCTTGCGTGAACGGCAACTGCTGGGATGAGACTACAACGCAGGGACTGCTTGTCGCCATAGTTCGTGTCCTCGCAGTGATCATTATCGACCAAATCGGCGGCTAAGCTTAGGCCTGCGCCTGGTATGGTGCCACATGCCCGGTTGGCCTCTTGTGATCCAGTGCAGATTCCTGCCAGCCTCCACTAGCAGGCTGGCAGCTTCTTAAGCTGGCGAAGCTTGTTTACCGTCTTTGGCGACCGCGCCCTGCTATCACCGCCCACGCCTGACTGCGCGACAGAGCCCCGCTGGCGACCGTCGCAGCCGCTTGCGCCAAGGTATCGCGGTCCAGCTCGATCCCGGCGATGCCAAGTACTGGCGCACTGTCAGACCGATCTGAGTCAGCGGATGCGTTCTTCGGGTTGTCCTAACTCACTGGAGCCCTGCAAAGGCCCCTATCGTCACAAACCTGTGTGTGCCAGGTGCCGGACAATGATCTTGGCAGGGCGTGCCTTCTCCAACTTGTGGGCGCGCCCTCTGCCGGGCCGCGTATTCCGGCGGCCGAGGCCTGTCCCACGACGTGTACATTGCGGCAGCGGTGTCGCCGCGCCGGCCGCTGCCTCCTGGAGGGGTAGTGCGTGCCGGATGCACCACCCCCACCGTCGAGAAACAGAAGCCGAAGTGAAGACCGGGTAGCGCGTGAATCGGCCAGCCCGCCGTCAGAAGCACCCGATCCGTGGCCTCAGCGCTGATGGAGGCCCATCGTTCAGTTGCCCAGGGTAGCGGCGCCATTGGGGGTCTGCAATATCATCGGCTTGCTGTAGGTTCCCAGGGCCGAGTAGGAACCCGGCTCGATCCATAGCGTCCCCCCGCTGGGCGTATTGCTCACGCCAGCTGCGATAGTGGAATACGGCGAAAGACATGTGCCGCTGCCGGAAGGCGACCCCGCCGTCGAGACCCACCGCCAGGCAGCCCTCGGGTACATGCACCCGATAACGTTCCGGTCGCGGACGCTCAAATGCGTCGTCTGCCCGATGGCGTTCTGCCACTGCACGTCATTGGGCGGCAGTACAGTGATCGTATCGGCGTTGTTGCGCGAAAAGGCGGTGCGAGGGTAGTGCATCACCGAATCGAAATCGTATGTGCCATAGGTCCGCGAGCCCGTCGCGATGTTGAAGTTGAAGTCGCAGTTGATGCGGTTGCCGCCGTTGTCGAAGCAGAAGCCGCCGTTGCACGATGTGTCGGTTGCCTTGCAAACGTTCCCGTAGTTGATCTGCACAAAGGTATCGCGGTCCGGGCGGCTTTGTTCATGCTGCAACCCCTGCGCGTGGCCCAGCTCGTGGGCCATTATGAAGGTGAACCCCCAGTCCACGATGTTGAGATCCTGCCGGCCGCCTTGCCGGCCTACGGCGGAACTGTTCATGATCGAGTCCTGGATGTGGACATATGCGCCACTGCAACTGTTGCTGGCGCACTGCTGGAAGTCCGTCCCACTGACGTTTTCCCACTGGGTCATGGCCGTCTGCATCGCCGTCCGGTTGGCGCTCGTCACGTTGCCGTCGAACTCATACGGTACCACGCCGTTCGGCCAGAAGTTGGTAGAGTAAGTTCCGGCAGGCCCGGCCTCTCCCGTCCTGCCCTGCTCCAGCATGTATCGCCGCTGGAACTCGGCGATCGGGACCTGGATATCCCCCTCCACGATCATGTAGCCCTCAGGGAGGTCGGGCACCACCCCTGACAGCACCTGTTGAGGCGGCACCGGGGGCGACTGGCTGATATCAGGGGATGGTAGCGGAGGCGGGGGCGCAGTTGCCAGTGCGTGCGCCGGCAAAAAGGCCAGCCCAGTTCCCAGAAGCATCACCAGGGCCAGCGCCCGTCTGACGAACGTGTAGGATAGTCTGTCTTGCCGCAACATGGCAGCGGTCTCCTTATACAAGGGTCACGTGGACCAGCACCAGGCCCCTGGCAATGTCCAGCCGGTCATTGACTTCGCCGGATGGCGCCAGGGCCAGCCTCACGATCCAGCGCACACGTGCCGGGCTGCATCGTCAGGATCGAGACGCACTATTCCCTTCGAGCGAAACACTACGCCTCCCTAGTGCAGGCTCACCAACACCAGGACCGGCCCCTGGCCTTCGTCAAGCGAGCTCATTGCCTTGCCGATGGCTGCCCCCTCGGCCCTTGCATAGTCTGTGACCTTCATGGCATGCCCCGGTGTGCCGGAGGTGGTCAGCAGATCCCCGGGTCGGATCGGGCCGTTCGAGGTATCGGCCCAGCAGTAGACGCGGCCGGACAATGCCACGGGCAGCGCGTCCTCGGCCACCGTGCCCTCCTGGTGCATGATCAGGCCCGGTTTGATTCCGTTGGCCCCGCTGACGCAGCCGGCGACCGCGCGGTCGTAAGGCTGCGCGGCCAGGCGGAGTTGGCCCGGATGCTCGGCGTCGATGGCGACCACCATTCCCGGTTTGGCGGCCTCCGCCCCGAGGATCTCGAATGGCTCAGCCAGGTCGCTGCCGCCCGTGATCTGCAGCACCTTGACGCCCACAGTTCCCGACTCATAGATGTTGATGCCGTTATCGTTGGGCGAGGCGGATCCCGAGGAGCTCACGAGAATCTGCATCCGATCATCTTTGAAGCTCATCTCACGGCGATGCCCGTTGGGGGCCAAGGCAATCACCCCTGGCCAGCCGCCCGGCGTCGACACCGCGACACTGCCGCCGCCCAGGTAGAAGCTGGCCAGGCCGTCGAATTGGGAGTTCCCTGCCACGTGCAGCCTCTGTGCAGGTGTCCCGGTACCGATGCCCACGTAGCCGGATTCTGCGATATTGATGCCATTTACGTTTGACGGCGCTGAGGAGGAACTGCTCGTCAGGATCTGGAGGAGACCATCCCTGAAGGTGATGTCGCGGCGGGCCCCGTTAGGGCTGTATGCGATGATGCCTGGCCAACCGCCCGGTGACGACATCGAGATGCTGCCCAAACCCGGATAGAAATCCGCTAAGCCGTCGAACCGGGAGTTCCCTGCCACGTGAAGCTTCTGTGCGGGTGTCCCGGTACCGATGCCAACGTTTCCGTCACCCACAAGGTGGTTGAGCACGACATTGTGGCCGGTACCGGTACTGCGAATCGACAGATTGCTGGTCTCTGACTGTAGGTCCACGCCCCCACCGTCGGTTCTCAAATCAAGGATCTTGCCTGCATTCTCCAGCCGAATGCGGTCGCCGACCACATGGAGCCTCTGTTGCGGGTTGTAGGTACCGATGCCCACGTAGCCGGATTCTGCGATATTGATGCCATTCACGTCTGACGGCGCCGACGAGGAACTGCTCGTCAGGATCTGGAGGAGACCGTCCCTGAAGGTGATGTCGCGGCGGGCCCCACTAGGGCTGTAGGCGATGATGCCTGGCCAACCGCCCGGTGTAGACATCGAGATGCTGCCGCCCGCGAGATAGAAATCCGCTAGGCCGTCGAACCGGGAGTTCCCTGAGACATGCAGCCTTGCCAGGGGAGGGCTGGTGCCGACACCGAGATTGCCCATCACCGAGCCGCCGCTTGTGCTCAGGAACCCGCCGGCGTGAGCTCCGTCTAGCGTATCGGCAGCACTAGAGTACAGCGCATAGGGAGCGGGGCGCACTGCCGTGCGCGGGGTCAAGGTGGCATAGGTCCCAGTGCCCGTGGGGCAGCGCACGGCGATTTGCAGCCACCTCTCCTCACCGTTGAAGGCTCCAGCGCCGAAATCCAAGTCGTTCACCACGAACAGGCCGTCACGGACCTGTACATTCGTTCTCGTCAGAGTGCCGTCTATCTGGGAAGGCCCAGTCGCCGCATTCCAGAGGCTGAACTGGAAGTCGCAGTAGTCGTTGACGGGCGCGCCGTTGAGAGCTATCTGGCCCTGGTAGCCGAACGCACTCCCCAGAGCGGCCTGAACTCCCGCAGGCGCCACCGTAGTGAATTGCACCGGTTCAGACCCCTGGGCCATGCTCAAGGTGGGCACCAGCAGCACGAATGCCAATACGACCGCGACTTGTGGCAACACACGGGTTTTCATCTTCTTACTCCTTTGGCTTGTCGTGTCCGTGTCATGGTGAGCCTGGCACCAGAGTGAAGGCGAATTCAGCAACTTCGGCGGCGTCGGCGTGGGCTCCCACGCAGGTAGAGCGTACAACATAGTAGCGGTTGGCGGCCCGGTCCCCGCAGGCGGTCGGATCGATCCACGACGCGCCCGCGACGGACCCTACCTTGTTCGAGATGGCGGGCTCATGGTAAGGCCTCTCTGCCCGGTGGATGTCGTAGGCCGAGTTGGCGCTGTTGGGGGTCCACGTCAGGGTCGCCTGCGTGCCGCTGCAGCGGATCGTCGCGGCTACGGCCCGGGGCGCGCAGGCCTCGTGCCAGAACCCGCCCTGAAGCGCGTAGCCTGGAGCGGCCTGCCCCTGATCGATATTGCCCTGGCCCATGGCTCCTCCCAGCGTATAGCTGGAGCCAGAGCTCCACGTGTAGCCGCCGCCCACAGCGGACCACGGCAGGCTGTAGCCTCCGGACTGCGCTTGCGCAGTCGAGATGGCCAGCGCCAGGGCAATCACCACGGGTCCCAGAATGCGGATGGCGATACTCGTCTTCGGCACGGTTTCACCTCACTTCCAGAAGAGCAGGTAGATCGCGAGAGGCCGGAGGTTCTTCACGACTCTCCTCATGGCGGGCTGCGCGGCAGCCCGGCCACCGTCTTGGGCGCCCTGATGTGCAGATGAGATGATTGCGATGTGGAGGGTATTTCGAGGGGCTTCTGTGCACACAGCCAGGGCCAAATATGCGATGGAGGGCCAGTGGACAGGTTGGGTGGGCTGGGCCGCTGGGGGCAGGCGAGAAGCAAGCGGAGGTCGCAGATAGTGCCCGAGAGCGAGGGGAGGTCGGCTCCAGGTATCAGGCTCTGTTCATGGTTCCAGCAGCCGCCTTCCGGGCCAGGGCACCTAGGTGGCGGCCCAGACAAGGCGGCGCTACCGCTTGTGCCACAAACGGTACCGATCGCTGGAATCAAGGTTCTGCACCCTCGCATCGTGACACCGCCTTTCGGCTCGGGCGACGGAGCGAAGAAAGAGTCTAGTATACATTGTACGACGGAATGCCCGGGGAATCAATACCCCGCGTTAGGCCATGTTATCGTTCAGTGATAGTGTCAGTAGATAAGTGATCAGTGAAAATGTCAGTCTCTCTTCCATGACTGACATTGAGCACGAAGGAACTGAGCCGCGAAAGGTCCTCGAATGGATCGTCCCACAGGGATTTATGGTAGACAGCAGCTAACCGTCTGAAGTGAATGACGAGTCGCCCAACTTGAGCTCTTGCCTGCTCGGCATAATGCCTGAGAGCTCACATGATGACCGGCATGTGCATTGGCGTGCACTCGCGCATCCAGGCGCGCCGCGCAACTACTATGCGGAACCGCATCAGAAGCATGCCCTACCCCAGCTGCCACCTGCGGTGAGCCTTGCGATGTCCCGCCCGCAGGGGGGCGTTGCCATTTTTGGCCGAATCTCAGGATTGTACAGCTCTTGTTCCACTATACTTGGTGGTTCATCCGGAAATTTGGCTGCATATCGACGCCGAGCACTGAAGTGACCTAGCTGGTACACAAAGTGCGTCGAGATACACTAACGATCGCCTTCCAGCCTGTTTTGAAGAGGCTTGGTGTATCAGCAGACGGGTTTCAACCTTCGGCGGCCTTAGCACGCGGGCTGCCCATTGCCCACTTGGTCGCCTCCGTGCTACAATCGATACAAATGAAACGCCCCGCGCTGCTGAAACAGCCGGGGCAATGGCCAGATCATCGTAGACGTCGCTCTGGCATGAGTTACTTGGCGTGTGGGGCCGTCCGCGCCAGAGCTTTGCG
>Ga0315273_10003246_pt1 | contig 19539 bp, 13 predicted proteins | sample YL17G02_0_MG_FD_205753 | JGI IMG/M metagenome (GOLD analysis project Ga0315273, IMG submission 205753) | Sediment microbial communities from Yellowstone Lake, YNP, Wyoming, USA - YL17G02_0 | ecosystem: Environmental > Aquatic > Freshwater > Lake > Sediment | place: USA: Wyoming | collected...
TGCACTGGGGCGCGGATTCGGCTCGCCGCAATCAACCGTGAAAGGAGAGGAACGTGATTCGGAAGGTTGTGTTTCTGGCGTCGCTCGTGCCCTTCCTGGCCGCCGCGGCCGAGGAGGCGAAGAAGGACGACGGCTTCGTGCCCATCTTCGACGGCAAGACGCTGGAAGGCTGGCACAGCGGCAAGAGCCACGGCGACACGAAGGGCTGGTTCGTGGAGGATGGAGCCATCCTCGGCCATCAGGACAAGCCCGGGAACGGCGGCATCCTGCTGACCGACAAGCAGTTCGGCGACTTCGAGATCGTGCTGGAGATGAACAACGACTTCGGCCCCGATAGCGGCCTGTTCCTGCGCAGCACCGAGCGCGGGCAGTGCTACCAGGCGATGATCGACTACCACGGCGGCGGCAATCTGATGGGCATCTATGGCGAGGGACTCTCCGGCGGCGTCCACGTCCGCAACTTCAATTTCAAGGACAAGGTCACCGACATCACCGAGGTCAAGGGCAGCCCCGTCCCGCTGCCCGTCCCGCCCGAGAAGTGGGCGGAGTTCTGGAAGCACGGCCAGTGGAACGAGCTACGCGCCCGCATCGTCGGCAATCCCCCGACCATTACCACCTGGATCAACGGCGTCAAGTTCATGGAGTGGACGGACAAGGAGAAGCGTCACCCCGACAAGGGATCCATCGGTGTCCAGGTTCATGCCGGCGGCGACTTCACGAAGCAGTTCGTCCGCTACCGCAATATCCGGCTGAAGGACCTCACGCCGGCGGAGGGAAAGTAGGAACCCCTCGATGGCGAGAAGACTGACCCTTGCGGCATTGTGCCTGCTGACGGCTTCGCTGGCGGGCGCGGGCGAGGAAGGTTTGGGCCGCGTCGCTGAGCGAGAGGGCGGGCTGCTGCCCTGCGAGCATATCGCAGGGGATGCCGTGACGCGGCGGCGGCCCGACCCCCTCATCGTTCCGCGCGCGGACGGCGGGGCGACCGCGCTGTTTTTCCACACCCACGCGGTCCATAGCAAGCTCCCCATGCAGGTGGTCTTCTTCGACCTCGCGAGCGGCAAGAGCCGCGTCGAGGACTTCCCCGGCCTGAGCAATCCCTGGTCGCAGGTGTGGGGGCCGGACGGGCGGCTCTACTTCGGCCTCTGGGGCCCAGCCACCGTCTACCGCTACAACCCCCTGACCGACCGCATCGAGCAGTTCGGGATCATCGAGCCCGAGGAACGGAACGTGCCGCTCATGACCCTGGGCACGGACAACAAGGTTTACGGGATGACGAGCAATCAGGGTAAGGTCTTCTCCATAGATCCCGTCCGCCGTACGGCGGATCGTGCACTACGGGCGCCAGGGAGAGAAACGCACGTTCATGGCCTATAGTGGCGGCATCCGCCGTACGGCGGACTGGATCTACACGACGCTCGGCAACGTCCCCGCCGAGAACGCCAGAACAAGCGCGAATATCGAATATCGAACACTGAATATCGAATGCCGAATGGAAGAGAGGGCCGCCCGCGGAGTCCCCTTACTTCGGTGTTCGGTGTTCGATATTCGATGTTCGATATTCTGTGTTTGCATAGCGTCCCAGGCTGTCCCTTCTCGATGGCCTCGAGGTTGGCGCGGGGCTGCGGCAGGGTCCGCTCGGCGTGACGGCCTCGCATGCGGGCAAGGAGTACTGGCTCTACCAGGGCAAGGCCATCCCGAAGCAGGCTGTAGGGGCGGGTCCCCGTGCCCGCCCGACCGACGAGAAGCCGCCGTGGCCGGAACGGCCCGCGCCCGAGCGAAAGACTGTCCCTTTGGAGGGCAAGCCCGAGGTGTCGCCCGTCTCCGAAGCGGCGACCGATGGCACCATCTCCGTCTGGTTCCGCACGGACCCCAAGGCAGCTTGGCGAGCCGGCAGCTACAAGGTCGCGCCGGAGCCGGTCGTACTCTCGCGCTGCGCGACCTTGCCCGACGGCCGCGTGTTTGCCTCCACGGTCGGTTACGAAGGCATTTACACACTCGATCCGAAGACCGATCGCCTCGCTTGGGAGGGCCTGGCTCCGATCAGCCATTACAGCACCCTCCTTCACGGCGGGTTGGTCTATCTCGCCAGCTACCCGGGCGGCAGCGGGCTGTTCCTGTGGGACCCCGCGAAGGAGTGGACACTCGGCAAGGGCACGCCCGACAAGCCGGGGCCGGACATGAACGCCGCCGAGAGCAACCCTCGCCGCCTCGACACATGGGCGAAGGAAGGCAACTTCCAGTTCCCGAGGTTCTTCGTCGAAGGTGCGGACGGGACGATGTTCGTCGGGATCCATGGCGAGCGTCACAACGTGGGTAGCACGCTCTCCTGGCGCAATCTCGCGACGAAAGAGAGCGGCTTCCTGCGCGAGCCATTCGAGCTGTTCGACGTATGCGGAATGGCCACGGCCCTCGGCGGCACGAAGATCGCCTACGCCACGTTTCCGGTCAGAGGCGTCAAAGGCGAGCCGAAGCCCGATTCCGCGCGGCTCTTCGTCATCGACGTCGCCACCCGCAAGGTGGACTGGCTCGTCGAGCCGTTCCCGAAGATGGACTCCTGTGGGATGGTGGTCGAGGGCAAGCCGGGTGAGCTGCTTCTCGCCGCCAACCGCCGCCCGGACGGAGGAAACGGCAGCACGCTCTACAAGGCGGATCTGAAGAGCCGGACGCTGACGCAAAAGGTCGAGTTCGCAGGCGTGCTCGCGAACCCGCGGGAGTACTTCGGCCACATTGATTTCATAAAGGGGCCTGACGGCCAAGTCTACACGCTCTACGACGACCTGCTGGTGCGCATCGACCCGGAGACGCTGGCCGTGACAGCGCTCAGCCAGGTCGGCCACACCGGCCACATCGCCTTCGTCGGCCGCGATGTTCTCATGACCGGCCTGAGCCACTTCCGCCGGATTCGCAATGTGCTGGCGAAGTCAATCAGGCCTCGGTCCGCTTTGGTACCAATCTCATCCGAGTTGGCGATGCTCTGTCCCTCCATTGTTTCTGGGGCGGCCTGTACGGCGAGGTAACGCTCCGGTCCGCCGTCTGCCTGGATGTCCGGGACGTCTTCCTCCTGGGCAAATCCGTCTTTCTGTCGCAAGAAGAACTCGACTCGAAGGACCGCTTCGCCTTCGCCCGGCTGTGCGGCTTCTTAGACTGGCCGGACATGTGGGCCTGGTATTCGGAATTTCGCGGGATTCCGTTCGCTGGCCAGCTCGTCCGATGGTCGCCCCTGCCGCCCCCGTAGTCGCAGGGGACAGATGGCACACTTGGGATGGCCCCGGTACTCTCCTTGTACCCGATCTGGGCTCATGGGGAAGGGTATGGGTGAAGTGTGCCATCTGTCCCTTTTCCTGTCCGTGGCGGTCGCCCGTGCCGCTGGTCCGGCAGAGAAGAGAACTTCGAACTTCGAACATCGAACTTCGAACATGGAACGGCGAAGCCCCAAGACGGTGAAGGCCGCACTACGAGCGTCTCGGACAGGGAGGCGAGCCGTGGCCTTCCCCTTGGCAAAGACCTCCTCGGGCGTGGCCTGGAAGCAGCCACCTGTCATCCGACTCAACTCCTTCAGCGTCTGAATGCCCGACGCCGGATCGGCGAATTCGCGGCCATACGTCCGGCTCCAGGAGAACGCTCGATTCGACTTCCCCCGCGCGGTGACCTGAAGCTCGGGGAAACTGAACACGGGCCATCCCCGTTCAAATGTAACGCCAGCATCTTGCTGGCCGTAGTGGTGGGCAGTATTGTGAATAACCCGCCACCGCGGCGGCAGGATGCCCGCCGCGCCCCAGCGTTCGTAGTGCGGGCTTCAGCCCGTATCCGGGGGATGGAATACGGCCTAAAGGCCGCACTACGAACGCCCCACTGTCGGCCGGCTTCTTCTCCATCCAGTCCCGTGCCCACCGCGAGGTGGCCGACGAAAGGAACGCGACCGATTGGCCGCGCCCGTAGCGCATCCGGGCCAGGAGCGGCTCGTCCTTCCGCGAGATGACGAGCGGCGTCCACGCGTGAGGGCGAGCCCGCGAGCGATTGTAGCCCGTCAGGGGCGGCAGCGCACCCACGTCGATTTCGTTTCGCCGCGAAACAAGAGTCGATCCCTGCCAGGGCGGGGTCATCCTCCAGTTGCCTGGCGGCGAGAGGGACTTCGGCGAGCAGTTGGCTCTCGATGTTCTTGGCTTCCTGGAGGACGACGGCCGGGATTTCCGTCAGGCTTCCCACGTGGCGATATCGCCCTTTGCCGGCATAGGCGAGGGTGTTCAGGAGCCTGGCGTTCGTGCTGAGTCCGACGCCGATCGTCGAGAGGGTGACCTGCATTCGCTCGAGAGCGGAAAGCAGGTGGCTATAGTCGGTGCCCACCTCCGTCTCCTTGCCGTCGGAGATGAGGAGGATGCGCTTCTCACCACGGCCTGTGAAGAAGGCCCGCGCCAGATCGAGTGCCTCCGCGATCTCGCTGCTGCGCCCCGTCAGCGTGAATTCCCCCGCTGGCCCAAAACCCTTGGCCCGCTGGAGCCAGTCCTCAACGGCCCTCTCGCCGGTTTCCGAGACGGAGGCCGAGCGGTCGGCGACGACGACCAGGTCGACGCGGTCCGTCGCTCGCGTCCATTCCACGCGGAGGCCCAGGAGCCAGGCGCCGACCGCGGCCAGGGCCGCGAGCCGGCACGTCGCCAGCGCGAGGACCCGCCAGCTCGCCCACGGCAGGTCGGTCCAGGCCGCGGCGAAAGCCGTCCAGATGGCCACCAGGCCCAGGACCGCGATTGCGATGATTCCCGTCACCGACAGGTTCACGCTACTCCTCGCCAGGCTTCCTCCCGAAGGTGTGAAACCTTCGGGAGGCAGAGAGTCATTCGGTCACACACCTGTGAAACAGGCCCCACTCGACTCTTGTTTCGCGGCGAAACGAAATCGACCGAGAGCAGAACGATCGCCAGGGCAATCAGGACGCCCGCCACCGGGCGCCGGCGAGGGATCGGCTCGGTTGCAGCCGGCTCCGCCCGCCGAAGGTCGGACTCGGCGGTACTGAGCACGCTGAAAGCGTGCGTGGCCCCATCCACCGGACTTTCGACACGCCCCACTCGGCGGGAGGTCCACCCGGCCACGCGGTCGCCGGGATGCCGTATCTCGACCGACGGCAACATCCAGAGCAGCGCGTTCCGCATGAGAACCGGGAACGAGGCGACGAACGGCAGCCGCGAGCCAGAGGGTGCCAGCGGGATCCCGACGAAGAGGACCTTCGTCTTGCCCGTCACGCCCGCCCAGACCACCGGCACGTCGCCCGCCCACGCCAGCGGCTCGGCTCAGTCGGGCACGCTGGCCTCGACCGCCCCCTTCACAACCAGGCCGCGCAAGTCGACATCGCGGAGCAATTCGCGCCGGGCCTGGCGGCTGATCGTCAGCGGCTCCTTGTGAAGCCCGTTGACCTGGATGGCGCCGGAGCGCAGCGGATAGAGGACGATGGCTCCGCCCTCGGGGTATGCCGCGGGCGCGTGGTCGGCGAACACCGTCACCGCCGCGTCGCCGGGCGCCTCCGACAGAATGCCGATGACCCCTTCGTCCTGAAACGCGGAGAGTACGGCATGCACGAAGGCATTCCGCGTTGTCTCGTTGGGCCAGGCGACCCGGACGCGCAGGGCATTCAGGGAAGGCACGAGGGCATATGCCGCGTCGTCGGACTTCAGGGCATCCTGGTTGCCCTCCAGTTTCACCTCCAGTGCGGCTGCACCGGCCTCCTCCAGCCGCACCGAGCGTTCGGCCGTCTCGCCCGGCTGAAGCGTGACCGCACCGAAGGATCGTCGGCTCGCGCGGTTGATCGTGACCGACCCGGCCAGGGTGCGCGGTTTTCTGCCATAGTTCGCCAGCGTGAACCGCGCGAGAATGTCTCTGCCCCGGCGCCCGGCGGCGAGCGAGATGATCGCCGCATTGTCGCCGGCCGGGGGCGCGATCCAGGCGTCGGCAAGGGGATTCCAAGGCTCCCTGGGCAGCTCTGAATCCGTGAAGACATGGAGGCGAACATCCAGGCCCCACAACCGGCCAGCTTCCGCCAGGACTCGGCGCAGGTCGGTCGGGCCGTCGAACGGCTCGATCTTCTCAACACAGCGCGCCGTTCGAGAACTCGCCGGGCCAAAGGGCGCCAGGACGTTCAGGTCCCCGGCCGCCTCGGCGACGGCGACCTCCGTACGGGAGCCCAGCGATTCGATCCACTGCGCGGCAGCCGCCTTCGCTCGATCGAGGTTGCTCCTTCCATCGCTCACCGCATTCATGCTGGCCGACGCATCCACGATGACAACCACGCGTCGCGCTTGGGTCGGCGACTGGCCGATGACGGGCTCTGCGGCGGCCAGGAGTAGCGAGGCGAGGATCGCCAGAAAGAGCGCGGGGCCGAGAGCTCGGCGGAACCGCTCCGACGTGCGGCCAAGGCGTTCCGACTGGAGGAAGCGCTCCCATAGGAAGAGCGCGCTCGTGGCCATCTGCCGGCGCGGCATCGGCAGGAGGTAGAGAAGCAGCGGCACGAGAAGCAGGAGGAGAAGCCACAGGAACTCGGGGTGTTGTACCGCCAGCATCTTGCTGGCACTCCTGAATCATCGATCGGCCTTGCGGAGCCGCCTGAAGTACGACTCGATGACCTCCGCGGCGTCCGGGACGGGTTCCTGGTGGATCACGTGGTCTTGCGGGCCGGGGCCGGCCTGCGGTGTAGCGGTTTCCGCGGAGCCGCGCGCGGCGGACTGGGCGCGTTTCATGGCGGCAAGGAAGTCGAGCAGCCCCATCGGACGCTCCTGGCCGGGCTGCTTCACCGAGGCGCGCGACGCGGAGCGGACCTCCATGCCCGCGCGAGGCGGGGCCACGGCCATTCGAGTTGGCTTCCCCCGCGGGTCCTTCGACACGGCGCCAGCCAGAGACCCCTTGTCGTCTTTGCCGCCCGGCTTGTCCTTGGCTTTCGACCCATCCGGGGTCTCACCGATGACGGCCACATCCACCCCTCCCTCCTGCTTGCTCGCATCCTTGGTCTTTTTCGAGTCCTGGAGATCCTTGAGGAGCGCGGCGTCGAGCTTGACGGGGTCGATCTTCTCGCCTTCGCGGCGCTGGTTCTGCGGATTCGTTTTGCCGCTCACCTCGTCGTCGTTCCAGCGGATCGCGGTGACCCCTTCCAGGTTGATCTCCTCCTGCTGGGGGATCTCTTTGAGGTACCTGTCGATCATCTCGTTGGTGATCTTGACGGCTTCTTCGGGCGCTTTCTCCTGCTCGGGCGGCCGCTCGTCGGGAAGCACAGACTTCGGGGCATCGGTCGGGGGCTTCTCCTGCTCCTGCTCGGTCCGCCGGCCGGTTTCAGATTGCGTCGCTTCCCGGACCGCCGCAGCCTGGTCGCTCCCGGTCCGCGGACGAACGGACTCCAGCCCCGCAACCGCCGCGTAGGCCGCGCCAACGAGCGCTCCCGCCGTCACGAGCGCAAGCCCGTGCCGCATCGGGCCGAGACACCATCGCGGCCCCAAGACGACCCGGCTCGCCTCCGAGCGGGCCATGTCGCAGGTCAACTCCCCCAGCCGGCCGAATCGCTCCGGCTCCCTCTGGAATTCCAGGGCCGACGCGAAGAGGTCGCGTGTCCCCGCGCGCTCGTCGAGCATCTGCGCGAGACGCGGCCGGGCCGGAGCGGCAAGCCGTGCCGCGACGACGATGCCCACCCCTGCGACAACGGCCACCAGGGCGACAGCGGCCCCGCAGGGCGTTCGGAACCCTATCGTGCGATGAACCAGAAGGCACACCAGCCACGCGTCCAGAGCCCAACCGACCAGGAGCGCCAGCCTCCGCGCGGAATGTTCCAGGAGCCAGAGGCGGCGCATCTTCCTCAGGAGTGAGTCGACCGGTCTCACGGTGCCTTCTCCGCACCCACGGCACCCAGGATCTCGCCGAGGATGGTCTCGGGCTGGATGCGGTCGGCCTGGCCCTGGAAGCTGAGGAGCAAGCGATGGCTCAGGGCGGGAATGGCGACCGAGCGCATGTCGGTCGCCCTCACCTGGTCTCTGCCCTCGCAGAGCGCCCGCACCTTACCGCCCAGGACCATCGCCTGGAGGCCCCGCGGGCTGACGCCCAGGCGCACGTACTTACGGACAGACTCCAGCGCGCCGTTGCCATCGGGATGCGTGGCGGCGACCACACGCGCCCCGTAGGCGCAGACCTCTCGGGAGATCCCCACCCGCCGGGCCGCCGCCTGCATCGCGACCACTTCCTCGCGCGAAAGCACCGGCTGCACCTCCACAGAGGCTGTCCCCGTGCGGCGGCGGACGACTTCGATCCATTCGGGGTCGGAGAGCGCGGTCAGGCGCAGGCGAAACAGGAACCGGTCGATCTGGGCCTCCGGAAGCCGGTACGTTCCTTCGAGATCCTCCGGATTCTGCGTCGCCACGACGAGAAATGGCTCGTCGAGGGTGTGGGTCTTGCCCGCGACGGTGACGTGGTGCTCTTGCATGGCTTCGAGCAGGGCGGACTGCGTCTTGGGCGTGGCGCGGTTGATCTCGTCCGCGAGGAGGACATTGGTGAAGACGGGGCCGCGCTGGAAGACCATTTCCTTGCGTCCCTGCTCGTCCTCCACGATGACGTTGGTCCCCACGATGTCAGCCGGCATGAGGTCCGGCGTGAACTGGATGCGCGCGGCTTTCATGCTGAGGGCGGCGGCGAGGGTCTTGGCGATCAGCGTCTTCCCGAGGCCGGGCGCCGCCTCCAAGAGAATGCTGCCGCCGGCAAAGACTCCGGTCAGCAGGTCGACGATGGCCTCCCGATAGCCGACGACGGCCTGCGCCATGGCATCGGTGAGCCGATCGAAGCGCGCTTTGAACTCTTCAGGCTTCATGGGGCTCCTCGGACGGAAAAACCTATCAACCGCAGATTTCGCAGATTCGCGCAGATTGAGGAGAAGAAGACAGCAAAGAGAATGGCCTGCTTGGGTGAAGAAGAAGAGACATCGGGCGCGCCATGTCCTGACTTCCCCTTCCCAACCCGAATCGGCTCTTTGCAGCAATCTGCGAAATCTGCGGAATCTGCGGTTAGACCTCTTCCATGATCCGGCGGACGATCGTGTCCGCGGAGGTCGCTTCCGCCTCCGCCTCGAGGTTACGCTGGATCCGATGGCGGAGCGCCTGGGGCGCGACCGAGCAGACGTCCTCGCGGGAAACGAAGGGTCGCCCACCCGCGAGGGCACGCGCTTTGGCCGCGTGGAGGGCCGCCAGCAGGCCACGCGGCCCCGAGCCGCTCTCGACGTACCGCCGGGCCGTCTCCGTCGCATGCGGCGATGCGGGGTCCGTGGCTCGCACCAGCCGCATGGCGAAGTCCTCGACGTGCGACGCGATGGGCACCTGGCGCACGAGCCGACGCATGTCCAGGATCTCCTCCCCGCTGGCCACCTGCCTGACCTCGGGGTACTGCTCGAATGTGGTCCGCATGACGATCTCAGTCAGCCCATTCTCGGACGGGTACCCGACCAGCAGCTTGAAGAGGAACTTGTCGAGCTGAGCCTTGGGCAGCGGGTAGGTGCCGTCCTGCTCGATGGGGTTCTCGGTCGCGAGCACGAAGAAAGGCTCCTCCAGCCGGGTCGTCACGCCGCCAACGGTGACCGTGTGCTCCTCCATGGCCTCCAACAGCGCCGCCTGGGTCTTGGGCGTCGCCCGGTTGATCTCGTCGGCGAGGAGGAGTTGGGTGAAGAGCGGGCCGGGCTGAAAGGCCAGCCGCTTGCCGTGCTCGTCCTGCACGAGCAAATTCGTGCCGATGATGTCCGAGGGCATCAGGTCGGCCGTGAACTGGACGCGGCGGAAGCGAACATTGAGCGCCTGGCCGAGGGTCTTGACCAGATACGTCTTGCCGATCCCGGGCACGCCCTCGAGCAGGACGTTGCCTTCAGCCAGGAGGGCGATCATCACGTCCTGAATGACGGGGCGCAGCTCGACCATCACCCTCTCGACCTCGGAGCAGACCACGTCGAAGCGCCGGGCGAACTGCTCGACGGCTGCCTTGCCTTGAGCCTGTGCGGCGTCTATCGCAAGACTCCTTCTCTGGGGAAACGGTTGAAGAGGACGTCGTCGAGCGGTTCGTCCGTCGCGAGTCGATTTCGTTTCGCCGCGAAACAAGAGTCGAACGTAGCGGACGCCGTAGCGTCGCAGGTCGCTGCGAACCGCGTCGCAATGCGCCTGGAAGAATGCCCGGTACCGCTGAGCCATGTCGCGGCGCAGAGGCACGTTGAGGCTCTCGCCCGTCTCGATGTCCCGCAACTCGCTGTCGCCGGAGACTTCCGGCGAGACCTCCGCTCTTGTTTCGCCGCGAAACGAAATCCGCAGGGGCGATCAGGTGCAACGCATAGACGCCGAACTTGCGGCTCACCAACAGCCGCATCCCATCGAGGACCCCCGCCGGATCGAGGAAGTCCGAGAGGATAAAGACCACGCCAGGAAGTCGGGTCTCCTTCGAGAACGACTCGATGGCCTCGCGGAGATCCGTCTTGCCCTCGGGCGCCTCGTCCAGGATCCCGCCCAGTTCGTAGATGCGCGTCTTGCCGGCGAGGGTCCTGGTGCTGGAGACCAGCCCATCCGCGAAGAGGAGGAGACGGACGTGGTCCTGGTTAGCCAGCCCGACGTAGGCGAGTGCCGAAGCGATGCTCGCGCCGAATGCGGAGTATTCCTTGTGGTCGGCGAACTCGATGCCCGTGCCGCGGCTGGCCGAGCGCCGATGGCCGATCTGGCCGCCGCGGTGAATGCCCCGCGGCACGATCTCGAAACGGTCGAGCTTCCGCAGCAACTGCATATCCAGGCTGGAGGCCACGCGGCACCACCTTCAGGAGTTGGGTGCAGTTCATACCCGAACCCCCAGAGCGGCCCCCGCAAATCCGCGAATGCACCCGCCTCCCCAGCCTATTGCCTTTCCGCCGCCCAGCGAACAGCGCGGAAGTCGCGGAGCGGGAACTCACTCCCCATCACCAGGGAAGACAGGCCGTGCTTCGCGGCCACCTGGTCCAGGGCACCGGGATGGTCCGTCAGCCTGGAGATCTCGAAACGGAACCGCTTGCTCGGCGGGACCTCTTCCAGGAAGCGGCTGACCTCGGCGGCCATCAGACCCTGGAAGACGTAGGAGTTCTCCGGCGCGCTCTTCCCGAATCGAATCAGCTCCTCGGTGGAAACCGCTCTGCACGCGAGCCCGACGTGGCGGAAGCGGTCGTCACCGAAACGGCAGTTGATCCAGAGGCGAATCCGCCTTTCCGCGCACCGTCGGAAGAATTCCGCATGGGCAGGGTCGTCGAGCGCCCAGTCGTGCAGATACGGATAGACGATCGCGCCCGCTGCGGTGCGCCTCAGGTACTGGATCACCTGCCGCCAGTTGTGCGCTCGCGGGTTCAGCGTGGCCAGGGCCGCGACGCGCGGCGCCTTCCGAGCAGCCCGCAGGAACTCCGCGTTCGCCTGTTCCAGATCCAGGCGGTATGCGCTGCCCAGGTCGGCGGCGTATGCCTTCCTGATCCCGTGGATGGCCAGAGCCGCGTCGAGTTCCATCGGGGTTTCGCACTCTGTCTCGAAGAACGGCCAGCGCCCGCAGAAGCAGAAGTGGTCGGTGCGGAGATCCGGGAGCTGCGATGGGGATCTCAGCGGCGGGGCAGGCGAGATCGCGCCGGGCGAGACCGCCGGGCCGAAGATAGCCAACGCGTTCCCGCCGAGCATCCGCTGCTTCGTGCGTTCAGGAATGTCCTCGAAGATCACCTTGGCAATCTGCGATGCCTGGCTCCTCCCGAGGATGTCACTGCCGAAGAGCACGCGGTCCGCCCCGATGTCCTTCACCAGTGCTTCGACCATCCCCTTCTGCGGAAAGGAGCCGGAGATGTCGACGCAGGCGTTGGGCGCGCGGTCGCGGAGGATGCCGAGGCTGTGGCGCCAATGGCCGCCCGCGTGGGCAGCGATCAGCTTCGCCCCCGGGCACCCCTCGGCCAGGGTCGCGAATTCTTCCAGCGTGATCTCGCCGGGGGAATTCTTGGCCTTCTGGAACGTGTGGATCAGGACCGGGAGCCGCTTCTCGGCCGCGTGACGGATGACGGCGAGGGCGTTGCCCAGGCTGCCCTTGTCATCTTTCAGGGAGATCAGGAGCTTGACGCCGACGGGGCCGCCGGCGAGCGAGCGCTTGAACTCCTGGCGCCAGTTGCGGTTCTGCGGGTTGATGTAGGCGAGCCAGCACGCCAGGCCGTTCGAGCGTTCGGCGAGGGCGCGGGCCTCCTCGTTCGCGGCCCGGACCTCGTCCGCCGGCGGATACTCGCTCCAGCGGCCTATCGAGGAGATGAGGACCCGCCCCACGCCATTCTTCCGGCACTCCTCCTCGATGGCGGCCAGGCAGCCTTCCCGGCCCGGGACCGGGTGTGCGTGGATGTCGATGATCATAGCTCTCTAAGCCCCCTTTCCAGCCGTTCGAGCGTCTCGGCGATATCAGCGTCCTGATGACTGAAGGTCACGTAACTCACCATGTAGAGGGAGACCCCGTTGCGGTACGCCGCGCGATAGAACCTGTCGGACAGGTCGGTGGGAGCCTCGGGAGCGAAGACGAACGCCGGGCACGGCCAGAAGCCGACCAGTTGAACCGGGACGCCGTATCGCTCGAAGAGCGCGTTCACCCCGCGCCAGAGCGCCTCCCCCTTCGACCACAGATGGCCCACGACGTCTTGCTCCCGATAGGTCGAGATCGTGGCCTTGGCCGCGGCCAGCGAGAGCGCCTCGCCGCCATAGGTCGAGGAGACGATGGCCCTGTCCAGCTTCTCCATGATCTCTGCGCGGCCGCAATAGGCCGCGAGCGGCATTCCATTGGCGATGCCTTTGGCGAAGACCGCCAGATCGGGCGTAACGCCGAAGTGCTCCTGGACGCCGCCCAGCGCGACGCGGAATCCCGTCACGATCTCATCGAAGATGAGCACCGTTCCGTGCTTTCGGGTCAGCTCGCGGATGAAGAGATAGAACGTCCTCCCCTCCCCCATCCGCGCGTAGTCGGCGGCGACGACGAGCGCCGCGATCTGATCGCCGCATTGCGTGAAAAGCTCTTCGAGCGCCCCCACCTCGTTCCAGCCGCAGGAGTGATGCAGGGCGGAGAGCGCCTTCGGAACGCCCGGCGGCGCGGACTCGACCGTCGCGCCGGGCAACGTCCTCCCACCGCTAGACAGGCTGTTCAGCCAGCCGTTGTAGCCGATCTGCACGACGTGGTCCCGGCCCGTGTGGCAGCGTGCCAGGCGGATGCAGGCGGCGACGGCCTCGCCGCCGGTTTTCAGAAACCGCGCCCGCTCCGCGCACGGGATGCACTCGCAGAGCGCCTCCGCCACCTCGCATTCGACCGGATGCGGATGGCCGAAGACGATGCCGCTTTCGAGCTGCCGGCGGATCGCCTCATCAGTCGCAGGGAACTGGTAGCCCAGGGTGATCGGCCCCAGGGAGTTGCGGTAGTCGATGAACTCCCGCCCATCGGCGTCCCACACGCGGCAGCCCTTGCCGCGCACGATGACGCCCGGCTCCTCCGGCAGCAGCCGCGCCGCTTTCGAACACGTGCTGCTCCCCCACGGCATCACCGCCCGCAGCCGCTTCACCCATTCTTCCGACTTGCTGAGCGCCATCGCCTTGCTCCGTGTGGCCTTCGGCTGGACTCTTTGCTCTCTTCTTCTCCTCCACTGCCTTCTGCCGTCTGCCGTCTGTCTTCTGCCGACTGCATCCTGCCGCCTGCCTACTGCCTACTTCCCCTCCCTGCCCCACAGCCCCTTCCTGCTGTCGCGGGCGATCATGCCCAGGTTCTCCAGGTACATCCGGTGGCGGTTGTTGCCCTCGAAGTTCCCGAGCTTGCCCAGGCCGTCGCCGATCATCCGGGCGTTGACGAGGTTGTTGAGGTTGTGCTCCTGCTCGCCCGCCAGGAACACGTAGGTCAGGCGCTGGCCGGCCTGGTTCTTGTTCACCACGTCGTCGCGGAGCACGACCTTCTTGTCGAGCACCATCGCCTTATGGGCTTGGACGGCGCTTTCATAGAATGGATGCTTCGGGTCCAGGCCGGCCACGCCGATGTAGCACACGTCGGTCACCTGGGTGCCGAGCCGCACCTTCAGGCCTGCGGTGCCAAGGACATCCACGACCACGCCCTGGTCGCTGCGCATCGTCGCCGCGGTCAGCCCGACGAGCACCGGCACCGGCCCGAACTCATTCTCGGGAATCGTCGCGAAGTCGACCGACACGATCTCTTTCTCCGGGCTCGGATTCGGCCACTCGTAAAGGAGGACCGACACGCCCTTCCGCATCGGATTGTCGCCCCGCCAGGCGACGACGGTGCCGCTCTGGGCCATGCTGTCGAGGAACGCGGCCGGGTCTTGCCACCAATCGAATACCTGCTTCCCGCCGTCGATCGGGACGTCTACGCCCGATCCGTCCGCATAGTTGACGCGATAGCGGAACGCTTTCCCGGGGGTGCCATAGGCCAGAGCGTGGAGGAAGAACAAGGCGTCGGCGCGGCGGCCCAGGGCAATGCCCTTCACTTCCTTGGGCAGATCGCGGTTCATGCCCGAAACGGAGTAAAGGACGATGGCCGCCTTGGGCGAGGCGATCTGGAAGGGCACGTTGGCGAAGGTCTGCCGGCCGGTTGGCAGGCTCCGCACGTCGTTCTCTTCCTGATTGGTCCAGCCGACGATGCCCTTCGCCTTGTCGTCGCGCAAGCCGCGATTGGCGTACTTGGAGAGGTCCACCGTGGAGAACTCGCATCGGCTGAGCCGGTCTTCCCGCCGCACGCCGCCGACGGCGGCTCCCTGGATCGTGCAGCCGAGGTTCGTCCAGAGCATCGAGCGGAGGCGCTTGACCGTTGGCACCACGTCGGACATCGGCTCGTCGAGCCGCAACTGGCTCAGCACGATCCGCCCCGTGCCGCAGGGAACCTCGAGCAACGCGCAGGGCCGCGTCAGCGCCACGGCGTTCGCCGCGTCGACCTCCACGGGCAGGACGTAATACTCGGCAATGAACTCCTCCGGCGGCCGATCCTGGAAGCCCGACCACCACTTGCCGTTGTCGCGCATCCGTTCGAGGTACTCCTTGCTCGCCCAGAAGAAGTCGTGGTTCGAGATCCCGCCGAGCAGCCCACTGCCCGTGCAGCGCATGATGCGGTTCTGCACGTCGCTCGGCTCCTTGGCAACGGGGAGGAACTTCAGCCGGATACCCAGCATCCCCTCCAGCATGGGCTGCTGTGCCGGCGTTGCGCGGTAGATGACCACGGTGCCGCCCCCGGCGGCGAATGCCTTGAGCCGCTGGGAGGGCGAAGCTCCTGCTGAGCCGCCTTGGGAGGGCGAAGCTCCTGCTGAGCCGTCGTTCCCCAGGCCCGTCGCTGCGTCCACGAGGATGACCTTGAACTGGTCGGGCGCAGCCGTGGCGCTCAGTTCCTCGAAGACCACGCGGTCGCCTTCCAGCATCTTCCGGAGCCGTGAGGTGCTGGCAGCGCTCAGCGCCGTCTTGTCCGGCCTGCGGTACGCGGCAGGCGACGCGAAGTAGGTCAGGATGTTCTGGAGCAGTCGGGCGGCGGGCGGGCTGGTCGTCGCTTTCGCCGTGAGCATCATCTGGCAGAGGATGAAACTGCCCTTGCCCTTGTACTCCTCCAGGAGCGGGCTCTCGAGCATTCCATCCATCGTCCCCACGTCCACCAGGGACACGACGTTCCCATCCAGTGGCTTGCGGTAGTTGCCCATGCTGACATAGTGGTCGTCGGCCCACCACTTCAGGTCGGCGTCGCCGAGGCCGGCGAGGATCGGGTGGTCGAGCGCCCGGGCGAAGGCGATGGTCGTCTTGCTCTTGCGGGCCTGGACGAGCGGGAACGGGAGGAAGTCGGGCGTCTCGCTCTGTTCGAGAACGAGCACTTTGCCGCCGCCGCGCACAAAGGCGTCCAGTTCCTCCCGCCACGGCCCCTGGGGCGGCTGGCGCAGGGCGTCCTGGCCGATGATGAGCGCTCCCGCCGCCGGCGCCTTGAGGGTCGGCAAGGCGGCGAAGGGAACTTTCAGGGCTGTGAGCATCGCCGCGGTCCGGCCTTCGGGATCGTACAGCGAGACCGCCAGGCCCTGAGGCACTGCGATGGCCGGCGCGGGATGGATGATCCAATCCCGGCTTTCCACGTGGACCGTCTTGTCGCCTTCGCGCAGCTTCACGGCAAGAGTCATCGCGGTTGGCCGATCCACCTTCGGCAGGGCAATCTCGACGGCCTGCCGGTTCAGTTCCGCCGGCGTCATATCGAGAGTTACGCTCCCATGCGCGAGTTCGCCCCCGCCGTCCTTGACCGCCAGGCCCCATTCCATGACCAGCTTGGCCCCTCGCAGCACGTCGTTGTGGACGTTGATGTGGCGAACGAGCTTCTGCCCGCCGAAGAATTGCGTCGTCTCCTCCTTCAGGACCACCGTCTGCGGCCACTGCATCCACATCGGCGCATACGTATCGACCACCGCGAACTCGGCGTCGCGGAACGCGTTGATGGTGAACGGCGAGGCATCGAACCAGCCCTTCCACTGATAGGCCCCGCCCAGATAGGCATCGTCGCCCACGATCACCGTCTGCCCGAACGGGTGCAGGAACGGCTCGGGACTGGCCGATTCGCCGGTGACGATGGGCTTCTGGCCCAGCGTGATCGGCCCCATCGAGTAGGGGAAGACCGTCTTGCCATCCAGCGGCCCCCACCAGCAGCCGGGCGGGATGTCCATCGCCGCGTTGATCTCGCGCGGGTAGTGCGTCTGATGGTACTCCCATTTGCCCATCAGGTCGCCGTCGGCCTCCCACTCGATCGGCCGCGCCATCAGGTCGAAGTCGCGCATCGCCTGGGCGATCTTCACCTGCCAGCGGTTGCCGAGCGTCCGCGCGGCCTCGCCCTGGTAGAGCCAGCCCCACATATTCTCGTTTCCCGCGCTCCACATGAAGACCGACGGGTGGTTCTTGTAGGCGTCGACCACGCGCAGTTCGCTCGCGACCATCTGCTTCCAGTAGCCCTGGTCGAACGTGAAGATCTGCTGCGCCGTGCTGCCGTTCTCCACCTTCACCATCAGGCCCACTTCGTCGGCGATGTCCACGTGCTCCTCGACCGCCACCATGTTGTGGGTTCGCGTCATTTGTGTGTCGCGGTCCAGCATGGCCGTGGTCAGCCGCAGCCAGAGGTCCTCCAGCCGCCGCTCCGGATCGGACGGCGTGGAGTCGATTCCGCTGGCGGGGCTGGTCCACTGGCTCCGGATCTTCATCCGTATCCCATTGACGACGAAGTGGATGCCATCGATCCACATCTCGCGCCACCCGAAGCGCTCGAGATGCCGGTCGCCCGCGCCGGACGACGGCTTGAGGTCCGTCTGGAGCACGTAGAGGTTCGGCTCGCCCGGCCCCCAGAGCTTCGCGTCGGGCCAGTCCTGCTCGATCGTCACCACTTCGCTCTGCCCCGCTTTCACCGCAACCGTCTTCTCGGCCAGCTTCTTGATCTCCACGCCGTTCTCGAGGATCGTCGGCGTCAGCCGAACCTGTTGGTCCGCGCCCGACTTATTCCCGATGCGATACTTGAGCGTGAGCTTCTTCTGGCGGACGCTCGTGACGACGAACACGTCGTCCACCGACACCGCCGGCCGTGCCTCCAGGTAGACCGGCCGCCCGATGCCCAGGCACCCGCCCCAGCCGCCCGATGCCTTGTAGCCCGCGGGGGCGATCATGTTGTCCCTGAAGATCGGCTCCTCGCCGCGGAGCACCCGCTCGCGGTTCTTCGGCGAATACGCCAGCCAGTCCCGCACCGCGACGAGGATCTGGTTCTCCTGCCCCGGCTTGAACGCCGACGCGATGTCCGCCTCGAACGGCTCCGTCCCGAACTGCTGGTAGTGGGCCTGCTTGCCGTTGACGTACAGCCACGACTCGCTCATGCACATCAGGAAGCGGAGCACGATCCGCTCGCCCTGGATGTACTCGGGCCCTCTGAACGTCTTCCGCAGCCAAATGCAGTGCCCCTCCTTGTTCTCCGCCAAGTTCGGCACGACCACCTTCGTCCACTTCGCATCCACTGGCGGTTCAATCCCTGGCTCCACGGCTCCAGCGCTTCCAGTTGGCTGTGGGGCGGGCATCTTGCCTGCCCCTTTCGGCTGTGGGGCAGGCATCTTGCCTGCCTCTTTCCCACCCTCGGCAGGCGGGACGCCTGCCCCACCCCGATCGGCAGGCGGGACGCCTGCCCCACCCCGATCGGCAGGCGGGACGCCTGCCCCACTCCCTTTCACATAGCACATCTCCCACGGCCCATTGAGGCACAGCGAATTCGGCCGCGGCCCCGTCTTCACATCGTTCAGATAGAACTTGACCAGGCGAAGCGGCGCATAGACCCCCTCCGCCGCCGCTTCCACCGAGAGCCGGACCCGCCCCGTCGTTCCCAGCGGGACCTTGTAGGTCCGCGTGATCCGCTCGCCGGGGCCGAGCGTAATGGTCTCATCGTTCTCGAGCAATTCCTTCTGAAGATAATCCTTGGCCACCGCGGCCACCTTGAACGTCCGCGGCAGCACGCCCGGATTGTAGAGCCAGCAGCTCTGCGTCGCCTCCCCAGTGGTCCGCCCCTCCGGGGCGGCGCGTTTCCCGGCTGCTTCCTTCTGAGTGGTCCGCCCCTCCGGGGCGGAATCCGTTCCCGCCCCGGAGGGGCGGGCCACATCGCTGCGCTGCGCCGCATCCCACCCGCCGCAGATCCAGTAGGTCTCCATCCGGGCCGGGTTGTAGGCGCTCAGCTTCACGACCGAGTCCGTGAACGGAGCCTTATAGAGCAGTAGCGACCCGACGATCGCATGGCCCCCATCGGGCGGATAGACGACCCGCAACACGTCGCCGGGTTTCACATGGATCTTCTCAGTCCGCAATTCAGCTTGGTAGAGCACCTTTTCCGCGGCGCTCTCCGGCCTGACCGGCGCCGAGTGGCCAGCCCAGAAGAGCCGGGTGTCATTCAGATAGAGGTGTGCCCAGTTCGGCGCGAACTCGCAGAACGCGATGTAATGTTTGCTGCTGATCAGCAGGGCGGGATAGTAATCGCCCTCCGGCACATTCATGCACTTCCACTGCAACTGCGGCTTGATCGCGCCCGACCCGGCCAGAACCGCGCCGTCCACCCCCTTCCCGAAGAAGTCCTTCAGCGGCGCGAACTTCTCGACCTTCCCATTGCGGATCAGCGTGCCGTCGCCGACCTTCAGTTCCAGCGGCGGCTCGGCGGCCCAGAGCCGCGCGCCTGCCAGCACAGTCATCACCAAGAGGATAAGCCAGCGCCGGAGACGAAGGGCGCCTTCGAGCTCAAAGCATCCCTGCCTCTCGAGTGGAGTTATCTCCATTCCTGTCGCTCCTTCGGGCAGTACGCAGAAAGCCGGTCTGTTCTCATCTGGGGGACAGCTGCCCGCGCCACCCTTCTCCTGAGTGTCAAGTTCTTGACCGGCGAGAGCGGAGATCAGCCAATTGCTGTTCGGTGAAGCCTTCAGTCATCCTGGTGAGTTCTGAACTCAGTGCGTCTATCTCAGACTGAATCTGACTGCAAGCCTTCTCCCCCCAACGGCAAGACTCC
>Ga0315273_10003249_pt1 | contig 19528 bp, 16 predicted proteins | sample YL17G02_0_MG_FD_205753 | JGI IMG/M metagenome (GOLD analysis project Ga0315273, IMG submission 205753) | Sediment microbial communities from Yellowstone Lake, YNP, Wyoming, USA - YL17G02_0 | ecosystem: Environmental > Aquatic > Freshwater > Lake > Sediment | place: USA: Wyoming | collected...
CGAGTTCGTCGCCCCCTCGAACAGGGTCTTCACGGCCGCCTCGCGCTCGTCGTCCCCCATGCCGGTCAACTCGTTCCAGGCGTCCAGCATGTCCTGCTTGGCGTACCCCATCTGGATCGAGAACTCGTCCCTGGCGCGCTTGGCCGAATCGGCCAGGTCGACGTACATGCGGTCCATCGAGAGGTGGAACGCCTCCTCCTGCCTCACCAGCGACTCGTTGAAGTCCACCTCGCTGCGGACCATGGACTCGTTGAAGTCGCGCTGCGCCCTGGCCAGCGATGTCGCGTAGTCCTCGCCCGCCCTGGAGACTCCGAGGTTGTACTGCTCCAGGTTGCGCGCCGTGGAGGTCGCGAAGTCCTCGTCCTGCCTGGCCATCGCCTCCGCGAAGTCCGCCGCCTGGCGCTCCATCGCCAGGTTGAAGTCCTCGTTGGCCTGCCTGACCTGGAGGTTGTTCTCGGGCGTCGCCATCTGCGCCCCGACATCCATACGGGTGGCAACCTGCTGGTTCATGGCGGCGATCTGCTCGGGGGTCATACCGGCCATCGAGTTCGTCTGCGCGGCGTTGGCCGCGTCGGAGAGGTGCAGCGTGTCGATGGCGTCCTGCGACAGCCCGGCCGCGCGCAGGGTGTCCAGCGTGTCCAACTGGTCCTGGATCATCTTGTTCTGCTGGTCGAGGTTCTGGATCAGGCCCTCCGCGCCCCAGGTGCGCTCGCTTCCCATGCGCTCCATCGGGTTGGTCATGGACCGGGCGATCTCCTCCGCCTGCCGCTTCATCGACTTGGCGAAGTCCTCGTACCCCCTGCCGACGCCCTTCTGGTAGTCGGCCTGGGAACGGACGCGCTGCTTCGCGAAGTCCTCCTCCGCGTTCGCGGTGGCCAGCAGGAAGTCGGCGTGGCCCCGTGCCATCTGCTTGTCGTAGTCCGCCTGGCCGTCGGCGCGCGACTTGTTGAAGTCCTCCTGGGCGCGGAGCCGCTGCTTGCCGAAGTCCTGCTCCGCGTACAACTTGGACCGCTCGTAGTCCTCGGTCGCCCTGGCCTCGCTCTTGCGGGCGTCCTCGTACTGGTGAGCGATCTGGCGGTTCATGTCGGTCTTGCCGCGCTCCTGCTGCTTGATGCGGTTCATGTCTTGCATGAGCAGGCTGCGCTGGTTCTGCGCCCGCTGCTGCTCGACCTGCTGCTGCATCTCGGTTCCCTTGGCCGAGAGCGCGGCCAACTCCTTGTCGGTGCTGTACAACTTCTTGCCGGTGGTGTCGGTCCCTTGCTGCAACGACTTCCCGAAGGCGAGTTTGTTCGACTGGTACTCGCCCTCCGACAGCGTTCCGCCCCTGGAGAGTTCGAGCGCCTTCGTCTGCGCCTCTATGTTCAGCCCGATGGTCCTGATGACCTCGGTGCTCACCTCGCCCCCGGTGGCCCGGTAAGCCTCGGCCGCCGCCACCTGGTCACCGATCCCGGCACCGCTGGACCCGCCCTTGCCCGCGTAGTAGTCCATCGCCGACTGGACGGCCTGCGCCTGTGTGGACATCTGGGCGGCGGTGTCCTCCGGCCTCGTGTACGTCCTGGCAGCCAGCGCCTGCGCATCCGTCATCGGAAGCGCCTCGCCCTTCGCCTTGGCGTCGTCGTACTCGGAGAGCAGCGCGGAGAGGGTCGTCGGCTTCGACCTGCCCTCGGCGATAGCGAGCGCGTCCTTCAGATCCTTGGCACCGTAGGCGTCGCTGTTGGCGGTGATCGCCTTCAGCGCGGAAAGGTTCGACTTCTGGTTGTCGTTGATCTCAGCGGTGAGGCGCTTCCCGTAATCAGTGGCAGCAATCGACTGCTCGGGCGTGGTGCTGGCGTACAAATCTGCGGCAATCTTGTCGAAGCCCGTCAACGGCTTGCCGGAGGCCTCCGCCTTCGCGACCTTCTCGTCGTTGATCTTCTTGGATCTGATGTAGTCGAGCAGTCCCTCAAACTCGCTATCCTGGGCACCCGCCGCCCTGAGTATCTCCTCCTGCTGCTGCACGCTGGTGTTTACGGTGGCTTCCTTGATCGCTTGTGGCATCGCCGTTTTCAGATCGAACTCGGCAGCGGCACCGGGTCCGAACTGGGTCGAGTAGTCATCCCTGGTGACTTGAATCTGCGCACCAGCAGCCCTGATCGTTTTACCGGCCTCGTTGCCGCCCGGCGACCACGTTCCACCAGTGATTGTGTCGAAGACGGTGTCCCACCCGCTCTTATTCGCCGCGTTCGTTTCAGAGGCCGCCTTGAGGAAGTTCCCAGCGCCGCTCGACATCGCGGAAACGGAGTCCAGCACCTCCTGCACGTCCTTCTGGTTCCCCTGCGAGTCCTGGGACAACAGGTCCGTTTTGATCCGTTGCAGCATCGCTGGTGACTGGTTGCCGTACTTCGCGTAGATATCGGTGGCGGTCTGCTGGTTGGTGCGGTCCTGCTGCCACACGTACGTCGATTTGTAGTCGGGGTTGCGCGCGTTCTCGGTGTCCGATGTCGTGATCTTCATGGCGTCGGACAGTGAGGTGACACTCTCCTCGGCCTTCTTCAGCGATGTCTCCAAGGCGTCCAGGCCCTGCGCCGCGATCCCGGTCTTCGTGGCGAACTCCTCCAGTTCGGTGGTCCCCTCCCTGGCATCCTTCATCTGCTTGCGGATCACGTAGGCCCCGGTGGCGACGGCTGCGACACCACCTATAGCAGCCGCACCGATGAGCACCGGGGCGGAGGCACCGGCCAGTCCGAGCAGGGCGCCGCCCGTGCTGGCGAGCGTCCGCGCAGCGGTCATCGGCGCGGCCTTCAGCGTGCGGCCGATGAGCCTGGTCCTCTGCATGGCCGTGCCGCTGTCCATGGTCGTTCTGACCGCCGTGTACCTGGCGGTGTCTATCTCCTTCTGGAGCGCCTCGCTGTACATCTTGCCGTTGTCAGGGCCGATGAACCCGGGCAGGCCAGCGACCCGCTGCATCGACGCCTGCTGCTTCCCGTAGAGGTAGCCGCCGCGCTCCTTCCCGTACGCCATGTCGCTGAAGCGCTCAGATCCCGGCATCCCCCCGTAGAAGGCGTCGAATCCGCGCCAGGCGTAGTACCCGGCCTTCTTCGCGCCGCTCTTGATGGCCATGGCGGCTCCGCCCTCGGACGCTGCGGCCCTGGTCAGCGCAGACATCCCGGGTCCGAGCGCGAGAGCGCCGAGTCCCAGGGCGCCCATCATCGGGTTCTGTGTGCCGACGCCCACGGCGAGGCCCGCCAGACCGCCCATCCTCAGCATCTGCGCGTTTCCCGGATTCGCCGCCCACACCCCCAACGGGCTTCCCGCGAACTTCGTGAACATGCTCGACCCCATCCCGGCAGCAGCCTTGCCGCCCGCGATGAGACTCGCCCCTCCGACGGCCATCTTCCCTGCGGTGAGCGCCATCATCGCCCAGGAGACGTACTTCGTGAACGATTGGATGGGGCCTGATTGGGCGACGCTGGCGAAACTGCTGGCCACGTCGGAGGTGACTTCCGACACCCCCGTCATCGTTTCCATCAGCGGCTTGGCGGACCCCTCGACCAGTTGGTTGATCGACTCCCCCGTCTTGTCCATCGAGGCCCTGAGGGCGTGCTCGGCCATCGCCGCGCCCTCCTCGGTGGCGCCTCCTCCGTACCCGGACGCAGCCTTCGCCTGGATATCCGCGAGGTCGCCCGACTGGGCGACGCTCTGGATCGCCTTCATCGAGCGGACCCCCTCGAAGCCGAGGTTCTCCAGGATGCGGATGCCGTCCGGGCCGCTCTTCCCGATGGCGTCGAGGAACTGCGTCACCGCCTCGGCGGGGTTCGACTTCGAGAAGGAGGTGAACTGCTCGGTGGTCATTCCGAGCGCCTCGGCGTAGTTCCTCATCTCGCCGGAGCCGGTTCGCTGGCCGCGCTCCATGTCGCTGAGCATCTTGTTGAACACGGTCGACGCCCTGCCTCCGTCCTCGCCGACCTTGGCGAACGCGGTCGAGAAGCCGAGCACCTCGGTGGAGGACAGTCCGACGGTCTTCGCGATGGGTGCGATGGCGTTGGAGAAGTCGAGGATGGAGGTCGCCGACGCGCCGAACTGCGAGGAGAGGGTGGTGACGCTGTCCCCCAGGTTCTTGACCCCCTCGGCGTTGAACTTGCCGAACGACCTGGAGAACTGGGTCATCGAGTTGGTGAGGCCGACGCCCATCTCCCCGGTGGCGGCGCCCAACTTGGTCATCTCGACGGTGAGGCCCTTGAGTTCCTTGCCGCTCTTCCCTGCCCGCTGCAACGACTCGAACTGCTCGACCGCCTTGCCCATGCCGATGGGGAAGTCCCTCGCGAGGCCGCGAACATCCCTGCCGAGTTGCGAGATGTTCCCTCCGGACACCTTGGCCCTGGAGGAGATGAGGGACAACTGCTCCTGGTACTTCGCCGCCTCCATCACGGCCGGGGTCAGTTTCTTCCCGCCGAAGATCGGCATGTTCATCATGGCGCGGCTGATGGTGATGCCAGCCTTGCCGATGCGGCCAGCGGTGTTGTCCACCGTCTCCGCGTACTTCTCGGTGGCCTGCACCGCTTCGGCCACGGAGGCGCTGTACTGGGTCGTGTCCGCCGTGTAGACGGTGTTCACCTGCTGCTCGGCCATGCCGCCAGCGTAGTCAATCAGTCCTCGGGACCAGGACCATCCTCATACCGGGGCTGGGCTTGTGGTCCTCCTTGGCGGCGTCGAGGTGCTGGCAGCCGAAGCACATCCTCAGAGCGGCGTGGTACGCGAACCTGTCCTCGTCCCACTCCCACGCGGCGCTCCCGCACATCTGGCACCGCTGCGCGTCGTCGATCAGATGGGCGACCAACTTGCTGCGGTCGTCCGGCTCCCAGTCGAGGAGGGCGGAGTGCGGGAGGCCGTGGTCCGCGCACCACCCGACCTCCAGCGCGAAGGTGGGGTCGTTCCTCAGTCGGCTGCGGTAAAAGGGATGTCCAGCCCCTCGTTGTTCAACTTCACCGCCGCGATGAAGAGTCCCATGAGTTCGCCCTGGGACCAGTCCTCGGACTCCCAGAGGGACGTGGCCTGCTCGACGGTGAGGCGCGGGTCAACGGAGCAGGCGGCGATGAGCGCGGGTGGGAAGGTGTCGGGGTTCCATTGGTTCCCCTCCTTCTTCTGCTCCTTCGTCGGCTGGTGCTCGGTGACGATGGCGTCGTACAACTTGCTCCCCAGCGAGCGGAACAGGACGTTGATCTCCAGTTCCCTGCCGGTGTCGGAGACCGTCTTGACCGTGACCTCCTTGGTGCGCGGAGGCTTCTTCATGAGGGACTCGATAGTGGCCCGCACGGGCTTCTTGGTTGCCATACGGGCACACTATCGCACCATATCCAGGGTCAGACGACGGTGACCGCCTTCGTGAGGGGAGTTGTCGAGCCGATGGTCGCCTTCGCCGTGTACGCGCCGTTGGTGGCGTAGATATGCACCGCTGTGCCAGAGCGAGCATCCACCACGGGAGTCCCGTCACCGAAGTCGAAGTCGGTGTGGGCGGCGGGGGTGACGGTGAAGGTGTACTTCTTCGAGTTCACGCCATCGACGACCGCCGTGAACACACGGACAGCGGCGGGATCGACGATCCCGTCCTCGTTGGGGGCGTCGGGCACGGAGCAGGTGACGGTGAACGTCTGCGGGGTGTTGCTGGCGAGCGGAGCGGCCGTTCGGCTGGTGATCTGCACCGGCCACACCTCCACCGTCTGTCCCGCCTGCGGCTCCTTGTTCGGGCCGGTCCCCCCGAAGCGCGAGATGTAGACGACGCCATGCTTTCCCCTGGTCATGGCCTCCCATGCGACATCCGCCTCGTCGTCGCGATAGAAGTCAGCCGAGAAGGTGGCCGAACTCGTCCCCACGATGCTGGTCTCGAAGAGCGTGCAGAGTTGGGGTGTGGGGATCGCGTTGCCCTGCGCCGAGGCGTTGATCGAGGATGTGAGGCAGGTGATGTTGGTCGCCGCCGCGATCTCCGCCGCTGTCGGCCCAGTCTTCAGCGCCGGTTGGACCCCTGAGAATCCGATCCAGGACTGCTCGTTCGGGATGATGCGGCTCATGCTGCCACCACCGCATCCTCTTTCGGCTCCTGTGGGACGGAGCACGTCACGGTGAAGGTCTGCGGGGTGTTGCTCGCCAGCGGCGCTGCCGTGCGGCTGGTGACCTGCACGGGCCACACTTCGACCTTCTGGCCGACGGCGGGCTTCTTGTCCACTCCCGTGCCCCCGAAGCGCGAGATGTAGACGACTCCCTTCTTTCCCCTGGTCAAGGCCTCCCAAGCCAGGTCGTCGATGTCGTCGCGGTAGAAGTCGGCGGTGAACGTCGCCGAACTGGTGCCGACGATGCTCGTCTCGAAGAGGGTGCAGAGTTGGGGCGTCGGGATCGCGTTGCCCTGGGACGATGCGTTCACCGATGAGGTGAGGCACGTCATGTTCGTGGCCGCGCCGATCTCTGAGACCTTCGGCGCGGCGAGGCTCACCGGCATCACTGCCGAGAATCCGATCCAGGATTGCTCGTTCGGGATGATGCGACTCATAGCGGGTTCCTCTCACACGCTGTTACAGCGATCATAACCAAGACCCTTCCTGTTGGTGCCCGCTCATAGGGCGAAGCATTCGACCCTGAAGGAATCCGATTCCCTCCAGTACTTCGGGTGCTGGTCGTCCATCCTGTCCACGGGGCCTATCCCGCTGCACCAGAACAGCCTGGCCTTGTGGCCGCCGAAGGAGAAGGGGACGACTATCTGCTGGACCATGTCCCTCACCATCGCCGCGATGTCGTCGGCCTGCGACCTCACGCCCCCGTAGGAGCGGATCGTGTACGCGGCGGAGTGGTCGAACTTTCCGGTGCGGAGCGCGCTCGGCGTGATCGTCACCGCTCCGCTGGAGAGCACCGAGTAGGCGGCGAACTCCCCGACGTTGGGCATCCCCTTGCTCCAGCCGCCCTGCGGGGGCGCTGAATGGTCCCCCACCAGCAGCCCCGACAGCGCGAGCGCGGAGAGGATGCGGTCCGTGAGGGCGCTCCTGACGAACGTCACCTCTTCCTCCTGACGATCCCTACCGACTTCGCGCCGGTGCTCCTCGTGCTGGCGATGACCGATGCCTCGGTGCCCTTCATGGCGGCGACGGCTGCTGCGCGCTGCACCTTCTGGATGGACTCCTCCATCGCCCTCGCCCTCTCCCTGATCGGATCTCCGGCCCGCCCGTCGTCCATCAGACGAGCACCCACGAGGGGGAGGGCCGGGCCGTGGTGACCATGTGCCTGCGGCACGCGGGCCACTGCCCTCCCGCGTCCACGTCGAGCACCCTGAGCACCATCCCGACGACGGTGGCGTCGGAGTGCGCCGTCACCTCGATCATGTCGTCGACCTGCGTCGCCAACGGGTCGCCCCGCATGTCCAGCGCCCTCATGGGCACCGAGACGTACGAGGTGGAGAAGGTCTGCGACTCGTCCATGGCGTCGCTCGTCTGGGGGCCGGAGAGGCCGTAGATCCTCGCCCTCCCCTCGTACAGCGCCTTCGCCAGGACGGGCAGGACGACGCCCTCGTTCGACTGGTCCAGCACCGGCTCCGCCATGCGCACGATGCGCACGGAGGAGAGCATGTTGGAGTCGCAGTAGTCCTGGGCGTACGCGAGGATCAGCGGGTTGCTGGGGATCATGGCATCCCCGGCGCGAGCGACTGTCCGTAGGAGTCCTTCTTCCCGCTGTACGCGTCCCCTCCGCTGTAGTCGCCGTAGTCCTGGCGCCCGGCCTCGTAGTTGTCGTTGAACCCGATCCCGAACATGAGCGGGTCGAGGCCGTCGTCCACGGCGAGCGTCCACAACTCGTTCAGGCCCGACGCGACCCCGTCGTCGAGTTGCTGCTTGGCCTGGTTTCGCAGCGTCTCCGCGAGCGTCGTGTACTTCTGCTGCAACTCGCTGGACGAGACGGACACGCCGTCCGCGCTGACGCTGACCTCGGACGCGAACTTCGCAGCGATCACCGTGCAGGCGACCGCCGACACGAAGATGACCGAGCCGGTCGTGTCGTACCAGGTGTCCAGCAGGTAGTTGATCTCCTGGTCCTGGAGGAACTGCCTGGCCTCGACCACGTCCTGCGTGTAGAAGCGCACCTCGTCCAGTTGCGAGGTCGTCGGGTTGCCGCTGTACGTCCAGGACATCGCTACCTCAGCACGATCCTCTTGGTCCGCTCGTCCATGACGAGTTGCCTGGTCTTCTCCTTGCGCTTGCGCGCGTTGGAGGCCGCGCCGAACGCGGCCCCTCCCACGGCGCCCCCTCCGAGGATGCTGTAGCCGACCGTCCTGGCCCCTCTGGAGGCGTTGCGGCTCACCTCGTTGGCCGTTGTCCCGAAGCCCTCTCCGATGGCCTTGCCAGCGGCGTCCACCTCTCTTCCGACTCCTGCCGTGAACGCCTCGCCCGCTCCTCCGGCGGCCTTGTTCCATTTGACCCTCGTCGAGAACGGGACCGATCCGTCGAGGTGGCGGCTATGGGCGAGCCCGAAGTTGTCATGGACATCGCCAACGCCGCGATCCATGTTCACCTGCCTGGTCCGGTCCCTCATCGCCTTCGTGGCGTCCCTCGCCCGAGCCTGGGCGATCCTCTTGGCGCTGCCTCCCAGCAGCGCCTTGCTGATCTCGCCGAGTTCGGAGAGCGTCGGATCACTCCACGGCATCTGCCCTCACCGCCTTGCTGGCATCCTTCTCCTGGTCCTCTTGCAGGGCTGGCTCGACCTGTAGCACCCCTGGATCGGGGAAGACCAGGTTCGTCCTTGTGACCTTCGGGGCGTTCGGGGCGTCCGCGCTCACCGAGTACGCGCCGGGAGCGCCGAACGTGTGCCCGATGGTGTGGCTCTTCGACCTCACGGGAGCGGTGCCGTCACCGAAGTCCCAGAGCGCGGACGCCCCAGGGGTGAGCCGGAAGACGGCCTTCCTCTTGTCGGTGCCGTCCACCGCGTAGGTCATCACACGGGCCACCACGGTCTTCGCGTCCTTCAGGAAGTCGCTGGGCATGTGCGTCGGGGTCGGTGTCTTCGGCTTGCCGTGGCGCTGGTACGGGTCCGGGTCCGGCACGATCCACCGAGCCGAGAGCAGGGCGTCGATCTTCATGCTCGCCGCGATCACCGTGTCGGGGATCACCTCGCCGGGGAGGTACGTGTTCCCCTGCAACTTGAGTTTGCGCCTGGCGATGTAGCGGTACGGCGCTACGACTGGCAATGGACTGCCCTCCTTGTCGAGAGAGAGGCCCGACGCCCTATGCCGGGCATCGGGCCTCTCACGTCCTGCTGGTAGCGAGCCTAACGGGTCACGCCGGGACGGTCACCGCGTCCTTGATGTACATGCCCAAGTCCTTGCAGATGACCTTCATGTCATAGGTCATCTCCGCCTCCACGCGGTCGGAGGCGATGGCCTCCTGGCGGAAGCGCTTGATGCGGATGCCCTGGCTGTTCCCCGCCATGTAGCCGTTCCAGGTGAACGTGTAACCGGCGGTGGGCGTCATCAGGCCGGGGGCCGATGCCGTGTGCAGCAGCAGGCAACTTCCCGAGGGGGTGATGAACTGGTACTGCGCCGCCGCGTCCTGGGCGACCGCGTCGTTCAACTTCGGCGTGTCCGTCACCGTCGCGTACGAGGTGTAGAGGCGCGGCACGTTGAACAGCGTCGCGATCAGATCCTCGGAGACGATCCCCTTCTGGGTGTACTTCACACGGTCGATGATGTCGATGTGCTGCTTCAGGGCGGACATGACGTGGGCTCCGAGGACCATGACGTTCGGGGCGAAGCCCGTCTGCTTGCGGAACTCGATGATCCACTTGTCGACATCGCCCACCGGGTCGGAGGCCGCGTCGTCCCACTTCGCGAAGTCCGTGGTGCCGGTGTACTTCTTGTCCCACACGCCGTCGGCGAAGAACTTCGCGTTCCAGTCGATGTCGCGCTGGAGCAGCAACTGGTTGGTGATGAACTCCGTGGACTCCTTGTCCAACTTGAAGTTGGAGTCGGCGTTGGCGCGCACCTGGTCGTCGATGTCGCGGTGGACGCCGTAGACGTGGGCGAAGTAGTTGTCGGTCGTGTAGTTCCAGCCGACCCCGGGCGTCTCGGAGCCAGGGGCGCGCTTCTTCACGTCCGTCCGGCGCCAGTCGCTCTTGCTCATCTTCCAGAACAGGTCCGACTGCTTGGAGACGGGCACCTTCGGGAAGACCTTGTCCGCGATGTACGCCGAGGACTGCTGGAGGTAGGCGATGCTCACGTTCGTCAGGGGGACGTTGACGTGGAGATCGGACTGTGTTGGGTTGGGCATGTCCTCGTCCTTACTTGATCAGGACCGGGATGAGTTGCCCGGCCGCCGTCGCTGCTTCGATGGCGACCCCTAGCGCGATGGAGCCAGCGCCAGTGAGCGTGATCGCCCGGCCATCCGTGCCCGCCATGACCTGAGCCCCAGCCGTCACAGGAGCACCGGCGGCGACGAGCGAGATCCCGGTGAAGGCCACCGTCGCCGCCGCGCCGACCATCTGCGGCTTGTTCTGGAGCACTCCGACGGGGCTGTCCGTCGATACGGTCGCGAGACCGGCGGCGTGCTTCCCGGTCACCTTGACGATGTGGTACTGCTTGCCGCCGTGGTTCGGGGAGGCTGCGGAGCCTGGGAGTCCGGGGACGCCCGTGTAGATGCCGATGGAGGCATCAGCGTCGAGCGTGATGCTGCCGAGGGACTCTTCGTATGCCATCTGCCTTACCGCCAGTTCTGCTCTGAGAGGTACGCGTCGTACGCCTCTGGGTTCATCTCGAAGACAGCAGTGGAGATCATCTCGTGGCTGGCGTCCGCCTTGCCCACGTAATCGCCGACGTAACTGTCGACCATGTCCATCACGGACACGTTGTCGGTATCGCCCTGGTAGCCGATCTCGTCGTAGAGCACCTCGCCGACCCCTGTGAACAACTGCTCCAGGAGGTCGAGTTGGTCGGCGTCGAGCACGGTGGACGCGGACTTCAGGATCAGGCCGAACTCCACCGGGTCCACAGGCAGGTTGAACTCCGAGGCCTTGCTGATGAATGCTTCGGCGAGCATCGCGTCGTCCTGCTGGGCCACCCGCTCCCACGCCTCGTAGGCCGCGTTCTTCGCGATCTCCACCTCGTCCATCGCCTTGGCGATGATGTACTCGCGATCCTCGTCGGTGGCCGCCTTGGAGAGTTCCTCCATCACGACATCCCCCAGCGACTTGTTGAGCGCGTACGCCCCGCCTCCCGCGAGCACCCCGGTGCCAGCGACCCCTGCCAGCGCTCGGTTCCGGTAGAAGCCGAGTTTCTGACCGGCGCGGCCCATCTTGGAATCGGCGGCGCCAGCGGTGGCTCGCTTCACATCGTCCGTCAGGTACGCGCCGCCCTTGCGCCAAGCGGCACCGGACTTGTAGCCCTTGAGCGCGTTGGTCGAATGGAGCGAGGCGGCGAACATCGGACGGCTGATTCCGCGAACGACCATGCCGCTCTTGCCGACGCCCTCGTACTCGCTCTCCGCGTGCGCCCCGTCGTCCTCGTCGTCGTCGTAGTCGATGACGTACTCGTTCCCGGAGGAGTCGTAGACGATATCGCCGACCTCCACCTCTTCGACGGCCTCGCCGAACGAGTCGTAGAGATCATTTTCAGGCATAGCGTCCTCCTCGGAACCTAGAGCCTTGCTGAACACAATAGCCGCATGCTGATTAGCACCACGATCCACTAATGAGATCTCGTCGATCTCCATGTCATAGAGGTGTTTCGGCGAGTTCCTATTCCGCATTGGGTCCATTCGACCGAACAGGTAACTCATTCCCATCTCCTCCGACGGCTCCCTCCGGAATGCTTGCTCGCGGCGTAGGCCAGGCCGGGCGCAGAAGCGGCGAGGCCCACGGCGACTCCGGCGCGTCCTTTCCTCCCCTGGATGGCCTTGAGGCGGGCGTTCCGAACCAGGGCGCGGTCCTCCTTCGTGTAAAGGCTCCTGCCGATGCCGATTGCCCCGGCTCCTGCGGCGAGCGATCCGGACGCCATGAGCGCCTGGTTCCTTCCGAGGCTGCGCTGTCGGCCCTGCTCGAAGTCGTCCCCGTAGTTCGCGTACTTCTCGACGAGCGAGTGCCCGACGCCGTCCGGGCGCTCGGGGGCCTCGTAGTAGTCGGTGATGGAGGCGTCCTTCCTCACTTTGCCCTCTTTCATCGCTCGTTGGTCCGCCGCGCGCTTCTTCGGGCTCAGCGCATGGGCGGCCACCATCTCTCCGCCCCAGTTCGCCGCGTGGATTCCGACCGCCGTTGCTCCAGCGACACCTGCGGCGATCCTCAACTTCTTGTTGCCGCCAGGATTGTCGAGGGACTGGTGCATCCGGGTGATCTTCCGACCGACAGCCGTCCCGCCGAACTTCGTCGGAGTGATCTTGATCGGCTTGCCGGGGACGTGCTTCTCCTTCTGTGTGACGGAACGGGCGATGTCCCTCGACATGCCGCCCGTCTTGCGCATCTTGTAGGCCATGTAGATGGCCGCCGGACCGGCGGCCGACCCGGCGAGGTTCGTCCCGTAGCCGACCTTCTGCTGCCAGGTGCGCTCTCCGTTGGGGCCGGAAGGGATCGAGCCGCTCACATCGACTGCCTTCTTCCTTTTCCGTGGATCGAGAACGCGGTGACCTCGCCGTTCTTCACCTTGCGCCACGTCTCGTCGTCCTTGACATGGAAGCCTACCCACCATCCGGTCGGAGAGTTCGCCGGTAGCCCCATACGTTCTTTCTTCTCCTTCGTCAGCGCCAGCGACTCGATCAGGTCCGAGACGTGCTTCGGGCCTCCGGTCAACTCGTCGCGCTGGTGCTGGTGGCCCCCCTTGCGGGACTCCAGCACGTACTTGTACGCGGACTTCTCCATCTCCGCCTCGCTGATCACATCGCCCTGCCTGTCGAGAACGGGCTCGCCGTCGCGCTCGATGATGCTGGCCCATCCGAACACCTGCCGCTTGTCGTCGTCGGCCTTGACCACGGAGAACTCGGCGAGTCCGTCCCACGACTTCGCCGCCTCCTCTTGCGGGGCGACCGGCCTCGACGTGTCTCCAGGAGTCTTCTTGTACCCACGGAGCCTGACCCCGATCTTCTTGGTCCCCTGCGCGGCTGCTGCTCCTGCCGCGAGCGCAGTGGTTCCTCCGATGACCCCCATCCTCCATGCGGCCGTCGGCGGGGCGACTCCCGCGAGGCTCTTCGCCACCAGACGGGGGGTCGGCTTCACCACGGGACGGGCGACCATCGCCTTCTGCGGCCTCAGCGGCCTCAGCGGACCCGGCACATGGATGTCGGATGGGTCCGTCGACATCTTCGACACGCCGCCTGGGGCATATAGCATCTCCCATGCGTCCTGAGGCCCCGCCGCTCCGAGCACCGATTTCGCGAACTCCCTGAACCTCTCGTCCGACTCCCACAACCGATGGACCGCCGTTTCGCTGCTCATACCGTCATGCTCTCCTATCGGTCGGCAGATCGGCCTGCAACCTGCTCAGGGAGGTGGTCTGCTCGATGACCTGCTGCGCGGTGAGGCTCCCTCCCCTCCCGCTCACGAAGTCATCGGCGCTGTGTCCCGTCTTGACGGCCACATCGACCACCGCCTTGCGGAAGCCCTTGGGGACCAGGGGCTGCGTCTCAAGGACTCCGGTCATCAGCGCCAGTCCTTGCGACGGGTCTTTCGTGTGCGCCGTGGAGTTCAGAAGGCGCTTCGTGTTCACCGACCAGACCTCCGTCGAATTCTCGCCCTGTCCGATCAGCCTCATGGCGTTCGCGTTGAACCCCGTGCTCCGGATCGTGCTCTTCACCTCCACCGAGTCCACCGTGGAGAAGGCGTCCATCGTCTCCGTCCGCACATCCGGGATGTTCTCGTTGGTGGTGGTGGCGGACGCCCCGATCTTTCCAGTGCCGCTCCTCTGCGTCCCATAGATGACCGACTCGTGCGTGATCACGTTTTGGAGCGGGATGGTGAGCGAGTCAACGTACTGGTTCCTGAGTTTGGTGGTCGCGTATATCGCGTACCCACGGATCAGCGAGTCGACCATCGAGTTCTCTTCTCGGTTGCCCCTGCCATAGGCAGGGGCCGGGCGCTTGCTGTCCGCCTCTGTCTCGTGCGCCGCCCTGGCGAACAACTCGGACATCGTCACCACTCCGGCGTTGTCGAACGCCCATTCCCTAGCCGAGTCGCCTCCGAACTCGTGGGGGGACGCCAGAGATTGCGCAACGATCAGTATCGCGCCCCGCAAGTTCGACGCGGCATCCACCTTGGACCTCTCATCGGAGATCTCCCGAGAGATCCGAACTCTGGAGAGGTGCGGCTTCGCATCGCGCTCGATGTCGTGCGTGTCGATCAGCGCCCTTTCGAGCACAGCCTCGAAGGCTTCCCTCGCGGCAGGGTCGTTGGCCGCGAGCCATTTGAGGAACGATATCGTCTCGACGCTCGTGAGCCTCTCGCCGCGCATGTTCGTCGTCGCCCCGCCGTCTCCGGGAAGCGTCCTCCGCCCCTGAGTCCTATGCGACAGTTGCTTGTGGAACCCGTCGAACAGATTGACCGCGCCCTGCACCTCGATGACCTTGCGCTTGATCTCCTTGCGGCCGTCGGAATTGCTCATCATCCCGGCGACGCTCTCGACGGGTATCCCCGTGTACATGGAGATCACCTCGTCGTCGTCGGCCTGCGCGCCCACTGCCAGGCCGCCGGACTTGTCGGTCATCCTCACGAGCATCGGAACGGGAACAACGATCCCCTCCAGCGGATGAGCGATGCTCGCCACGTCGGGCTTGTCGTACCTGGAGGGGAACCTGTGCTCGATAGATGTGTGCCACGGCTCGTCCGGGTTGAAGATCATCGCGTGGGTGAACGCCCGCTCGACTCGTCGGGCGGCCATGATCGCGTCGTTCGTCTTCTTCCGCTCAGCGCGCTCCTTCTCGCTCATCGCGTCCCTGGACGCGTCCCTGGAGAGGGCGTCCTCGTCCTGGTTGTCGAGCGCCCTCGTCATCTCTAGGGCGTCCTCCGTCTTTTTGGCGCGCACGGCGCCCCTGTCGTTCAGCATCACCTGGGCGACCCTGGCGTCGCGCAGGAGGTTGAAGGCGAGGTTGCTGTCGTCTTTCGCCGACCGCTGGGCGGCATCCCTGACCGACTGCGCTGCGGCCTGGTCCTTCAGGTGCTTGGCGTGGACCCCGAGAACCTCTTCAACGGCCTGCATCTCGGCCAACTCCTTGGCGTCACGCTCCGCCGAGCGCTTCCTGCGCCGCTGATCCTCCGTCATCTGCTCCTTCTCAGGCTCGGCCTCCTGCTCTTTCGGGGCAGTGGCGGCCTGCGTCGCCCTGGCCCCATGAGCCGCAGCGCCCTGCTTCGACCGCTCGCCCACCTTCCTGCTCCGGAACAGTTTGAAGTACCCGTCAGAGTCGTCGTCCTCGCCGCCCTGGGACGCGAACTCCCCGTGCTCGTTGCGCATCACGCTCCGCTGGCGCCGCTTGCCTCCTTGCAGGACGAAGAAGTCGTCGGCGACGAGCGCCTTGGACACACTCTCACCCGCTTCCGTCCTGGCCAGGAGCGACACCCATTCGAGGAGTTCCTTCTCGCCGAGCACCTTCGTGATCTCCAGGTACCCGCTGCTCGGGCTGGACCACACGCGCTCGGAGTACCTGGCCGCGTACTTCTCGGGAACCCCGTACACACCGGCGGCGAGCAGCGCGGCGTACTGGACCGGGGCGCTCTTCGACAGCGCCCTGGTCACCACGGACATGGCCGCCCTGTCCGCGTCGCGCTTCACCTGCGAGAGGCGCTCGGCCCCGTACCCGGTGCGACCGGAGATCACGTCCAGGGACTCGCAGACCGGCCCGATCAAGGGGTGGTCGGTGATGCGCCCGAGAACGACGGGCAGATGGGCCATAGTCAGGGACGGGTCCGCCGCGCACTCCTTCAGCACCTCGTCGCCAGCGGCGTGGAACCCCAGGTATGCGGCTCCGAACGCGGACTCGGCGTCATCTCCCTTGGCGATTCTCGTGACGAGGCCCAGAGCCGTGTCAGGGCTGGTCCACCATCCTCTTGCCATGCGCCGCAGCCTCCTCCAACGTTCTCCCGTTCTTGTCACGGTAGTGCGCGGCCGCGTACTCGATGTCCGCAGGAGCGATCCGGTACGCGAACTTCTCCTTGTTCCTCGCCCTCTTGTGCCTGATGGCGACCGACCTCTCGGCGAACCCGTTGAACGACCGAACGTCGCCGCCCTGCCCCTCCATCATGCCGATGTACTTCGCGTAGTGCTTCGCCACCTTCGGGGTGATCTTGAAACTGTTGTCGGCGAACATCGACCGGCCGATCTTCACCTTCTCCTCGGTGGTGTAGTTCGGGAACTCGATCATCCCTGGGAAGCGCCTGGGCAGACCGGGGTTCACCTGTTGCAGGGCGCGGCGCAGGCCGGGGTAGCCGCCGAGGATGACCATGACATCGTCCTGGTTGTCCTCCGCCAACTTCATCAGCGTGTCCATGCCCTCGACCCCGTACGAGTCATCAGGGTTCGCCCAGGCGTTCGCCTCGTCGATGAACAGGATGCCGCCCTTGGCGCGCTTGAAGGCGTCGATCACCTTGGGGGCGGTCTGGCCCTCGAACTCGCCCTTCAACGTCCCTGGGGACTCCTCGACGAAGACCGGTTTGCCGTCCTCGCCCTTCTTGAGCATCCCCTGCTCGGCCAGCGCGGCCCCGAGTTTGCGGGCGGCGACGCTCTTGCCGACGCCGGGCTCGCCCTCGAGGACCATGTTCATCGAGGTGTCCCCGACATCCAGGCCCCGCTTGCGCATCGCGTCGCGCAACTCCGCGACAGCGATCTGGGTCTTCATCTCCTCCTTGACGGACTTCAGACCGATCATCCGGTCCAGATCCTTGACCGCGTTCGGGGACTGCTTGAGCGCCTGCTCCTGCATCTTCGGATTGCTCGCGACGGCGAGCAGGTCGCGCTGGTTCTGGGATGCGTCCGTCGGCAGGTTCGCCGCTAGAGCAGACCCTCCTCCAGCCACTGCTCCAGGACCAGCCCCTGAATCCTCTGCTGCCGGTCGCTCAACTGCTGCTGGTCGCTCTTCCCGAACCGGCCCGACAGCGGGCCTGGCACTTTTGGGTCGTAGGCCTCCCTCCCCTCGGACAGTTTCATCACATGCCTCTGCGCCTCGATGCCGCTGCCGAGCGCGTACCACGCCTTCACCGTGTCCATCGACTGCTTGTCGGTGATGTCCGCCTTCATGCCGTACTGAGCGCCGACGGTGCTGTCGAAGTGGTCGAGGATCGCGGACGAGCGGCTGATCACCTCGGGGCGCACGCCAGACCTGATTCCTATCTCGCGGAGCCGCTCCTTGTTGCTCGGCAGCATGCGGATGTCCTCCGCCAGCCCCGGATTGGACGCCGCGATGTTGGAGAGCGCCTTCTGGGACTCCTCGACGACGTTGATCCCGGTGCGCCACTCGACCGGATGCACCGTCGGGTTCCCTGCCCTGGGCGCGTTGCTGCCCCTGGCGAAAGCGAGCGCCTTCGACGCCACATCGTCCTCGGCTATCGCCTTCTCGAAGTCCTGGTCGTTGAGCGCACCGGCATCGAGCAGCGTCAACTTGCCGTCCTGGTACGCGGGGATCGCGTCGTAGGAGGCTCCTGGAGCGACGGACTGGGAGCCTGCCATCCCCATCCTGAGAGAGCCGGTGAGCACCGCGTCCATCATCTTCTGCATATCCTCGCCGTGGACCGGCTGGCCGTTCATCGTAGGTTCGAGGTCTCGGACGAGCGATGCCGCCGTCGTCTTCGACAGCATCGCATGCATCGTCTTCTCAGAGTCCGGGGTGCCTGCCGCGAGGTAGTTCGACGCGATGTCCGGCTTCTGCGAGTACCAGAGCATGAACAGCCTCGCCCTGGAATCGCCGCCTGCGGCGTCCACCTTCGTCTGGGTGATGCCGTCGCCGACAGCGTCCACCGCCTTGGTGAGCCCGTCGATCTGCTTGATGGCGGAGGTCGTCTGCTCCTCGTAACTGGCGAGCCGCTGCTCCATCACCGTCCCCGCCCTGCCGCTGCCGGTGGACGCCTCGGTGCCTCCGGACGGGTTGGACATGCGAACTCCGGGCCTGATCCTCCCGTACTCCCCGACGTATTGCGCGCGCTCCGAGCGCAGCGTGGGGAGGCCCTGCTTGGCCCTGGCCGCGTCCTGGCTCGCTTGTCGCGTGTCCGCCACAGAGGGGGTGTCCCCGGAGGCTGGGCTGCCGCCTCCCATGGCGCCCATCGTGTTCCCGAACGTCGGGCGCAGTTGGCCAGGCTCCGGGCGCCACTTGTCCGTTCCTCCAGAGGTGCCGAAGTTGGTGCCAGCGTTCGCCTCCTCGTTCATCTGCTCCCAGGAGCGGTAGCGCGCGGTGCGGATCAGGTACGGGTAGTACTGCTGGAGCGTGTTCAGCGCCAGCGCGTAGCCCTCCGAGTTCAACTGGAGCATCCGCGCGCGCTGCTCGCCAGCCTCCGAGACTGCCTCGGCCGCCCTGGCATCCGCGTACTCCGCCTGCTTGGTCCTCAAGTTGTCGGGAAGCACCTTCCCCTGGCGCTTCCCCGTGAGAGCGTCTCTGCCTGTCGTCGTTCCGAAGCGCTCGGTGAACTCGGCTGCGGCCTGCTGCTTCGCCTCCGTCATCACCCGCGCCTCCTCCTGCTCGGGGAGGACCGCCATCTCGCCGTATTTGTCGTGCCGCGCCGCCCGCAGGGCCTCTCCGTACTTGGCCTGGCTCCCACCGGCCTTCCTCGCGGCCATCTCCCTTGCCTCCTTCTCCATCTTCGGAGGGAGGGGCACCGCGTAATGGCCTCCGGAGGCCACCTCGTCGAGGATGCGGTCGTAGGTGTCGATCATCTGGAGCGTCTTGTCGTTGTACCTGCGCGTCCCACGGACCGACGGGTCGAGTTCCAACTCGTAGACCCCGGAGGAGGACACGACCTGCGCCGAGCGCCCGTTCCCCACGAGCAGGGTCCGCAGATCCTCTCCGGTGACCCCGCCCAACTGCCGGGTGCGCACGTACTGGCCGCCGTCCAGGGTCTTCAGGGCCTCGACGTTGAACGGGACGAAGTAGTCGTGGGCGATGCCCGCCGATTGGCTGGTGATGTTGCCACGGGAGTCGATCATCACGCCCTCGCTCGGCATCCCCCTGCCGATGCCCTGCGCGATCTTCTGGGCGAGCGCGTTGTAGTTCGCGGACGACTGGGTGAGCGACCCCATCCCGGCGTTGGACGACCGTCGCTTCGCCCTGTTCCACAGAGCGAGCGACACCTGGTCGCGCTGCTGGCCGCGAATCAGGGCCTCCTTCGGAACAATCGCCATCCCTTGCTCGTCGTAGGAGCCTGTCGCCCTGTAGTACTTCGCCCTGCTCTCCCCGTACCCGGTCTTCGAGGGGTCCATGGGAAGGCGCTCGGCTGCGGCGATGAGGTCGTTCGAGACCTGTGGAGCCTCCACGCCACGGAACCTGTACCCGGTCTGCGTCATCGCGGTGCGGACCTCGACGGAGTCCAGCCCGCCGATGATGCTCGACGCGGTGTCCACCTTCCCAGC
>Ga0315273_10003250_pt1 | contig 19526 bp, 16 predicted proteins | sample YL17G02_0_MG_FD_205753 | JGI IMG/M metagenome (GOLD analysis project Ga0315273, IMG submission 205753) | Sediment microbial communities from Yellowstone Lake, YNP, Wyoming, USA - YL17G02_0 | ecosystem: Environmental > Aquatic > Freshwater > Lake > Sediment | place: USA: Wyoming | collected...
GGATGAGCGCAGGCGCCGCGCGTCCCGCGCACGCCAGGATCTCGGGGATGCTGGCAGGCATCAGGGCGTCCGGAAGACAGGTGTCGGTCACCACGTTGAGCGCCAGCACCCGCTGCCCGCCGTGCACGGCGGCGAGGTTCTCGGGCACCAGCGACATGCCGACGATGTCGGCGCCCGCCGCGCGCAGGAAGCGGTACTCCGCCGCGGTCTCCAGATTCGGGCCCGGAACCGCGACCATCACGCCACGCTGCAGGGCGATCCCGAGGTCGAGCGCCACGCGCTCCGCGAGCGCGACCAGCGCGCGCGCGTAAGGCTCGCTCATGTCGGGAAAGCGCGGACCCAGCTCGTCGTCGTTCGGCCCGACCAGCGGGTTGTCGCCCATCAGGTTGATGTGGTCGGTCGTGACCACGATGGACCCCGGCGGCATGTCGGGGTTCATCCCCCCCACCGCGTTCGTGATGACGAGCGTGCCACAGCCGAGGGCCCGCAGGACGCGCACCGGGAAGGCGACCTCGCGCATGGTGTAGCCTTCGTAGTAGTGGACGCGCCCTTTCATCACCGCCACCGGGCGGCCCGCCAGCCGGCCCAGGTGCAACTCGCCCGCGTGGCTCTCCACGGTCGAGACCGGGAAGTGCGGGATCTCCGCAAAAGGCATCATCGTCTCGAGTTCGAGCGCGTCCGCGAAGTCGCCCAGCCCGGTGCCGAGGATCACCCCGGCCTCGGGCCGCACCCGCGTGCGCGCGCGCACCGCCGCCGCCGCCTCTTCGATCCGCTTCAGGTACTCACTTGCCATGGGACGCCTCTCGGCCAGGCTTTCCGCATACTCCAGCGAGCGCCTCGACGATCCGGCGCTCGACTTCCGCCGCATCCAGGCTCTCGATTTCGAGCTGTTTCAGACGTGCAGCCGCGCCACCCACCACCTTCACCTGGGTGCGCCGGAGCGACAGCACCCCGGCCACCAGCACCTCCACCGCCCGGTTCGCCCGGCCCCCCTCGGGGGCCTCGGCCACCGCCACCTTGAGCGAACCGTCCGCCAGCCGCCCCACCAGGCCCTGCCTCTGCGCGCCGGGGTGCACCCGTACCTGCAGGCGGACCGGCGCCCTAGCCGGGACCATTCATGACCCGCTGCTGCGAACGCGACCTGACCGCGGTCTGCCGCGGTCCTGTGTCTGGCCGTTCCTCGACGGGGTGTTAACCCCGACTGCGTCGCGGCCAGTCACAGGACCTTGCATCCCACGGTCATCTCGCATTCTCGCGACGCGGCTCATGAATGGTCCCGGCTATCCCATCCGCAGGGCCATGCCGCGCAACGATGCGACCACGAACTGCTGGATGAAGTAGATCGCCAGCATGGCGATGAAGGGCGCGAAGTCGATGCCGCCGAACACCGTCGGGAACAGCCGGCGCAACGGGGCGCAGACGAAGTCCGAGACACGGTCCAGGAACATCACGATCGGGTTCGAGGGATCCGGCCGCGCCCACGAAAGCACGGCGTTGATGAGGATCACGATCAACAGGACCTGCAGGACGATGTCCAGCAAGCCCGCCACCGCGTTCAGGAAATTCCCGACCACGAACATGCCGCACGCCTCCCCGAATCCGTCGCTACGCGGACCGTGCTCCGAAGATCGCCGAGCCCACGCGCACCATCGTGCTGCCTTCCTCGACCGCCACCTCGAAATCACCGCTCATGCCCATCGAAAGCTCGGGCAGAGCCAGCCCGAGCTGCTGCTCCGCGCGATCGCGCAGTGCGCGCAACCGGGCGAAACCCCCGCGCGCAGCTTCCGCGCGCTCGACCAGCGCCCCCACGGTCATGAGGCCGTCGAGCCTCAGGCCCGGCAGGGCCGCGATGCATTCGAGCAGGGGCTCGAGCCTTTCCGGGGCGACACCGAACTTGGTGGCCTCCCCGCACACGTTCACTTCCACCAGCACCGGAAGCGACCGCCCGGACGAAACGGCGTGCCGGGAGAGCGCCCCGGCCAGATCCACGTCGTCCACGCCATGAACGCGGTCGAACAACCCGACCGCCCGGGCGGCCTTGTTGCGCTGCAGGTGGCCGATGAGGTGCCAGCGCGCCCGGTCCCGGCCCACGGCCTGGATCTTGGCCTGCGCCTCCTGCACCCGGCTCTCGCCCAGATCGGCCAGACCGAGGGCGACCGCCGCCTGCACCGCCTCCACCGCCACCGTCTTGGTGACCCCGACGAGCGTCACCCGCTCCGCCGGGCGCCCCGAACGGGCCGCCGCCGCAGCGATGCGGCCGCGGACCTCGTCCAGACGCTGCAGGATGGTGTCACCGTCGAAATCCACAAGCGCGCGAGATTAAGCGCCCGGACCATCTGACCGCAAGAGGAATCGGAGGGGTGTCGGAGGGGTGTCGGAGGAGGAATCGGAGGAATCGGAGGGGTGTCGGAGGGGCTAGCTCCCAGCCGGGCCTGGGGCGTCCAGGACCTGCCGGACCTGCCGGGCGAGGGCGACCGGGGTGAAGGGCTTCTGCAGGAAGGCCTCGGACACGCTCTCGCTGCCCCGTTGCTCGACCCGCTCCTCGCTGTAGCCCGAGATGAACAGCACTCGCAGGCCCGGGCGCTCGTGGGTCATGAAGCGCGCCAACTCACGGCCGGTCATCCCCGGCATGACGAGATCCGTGACCAGCAGGTGGATCACGCCGGCGTGCCCGTGTGCGGTGTCGATCGCCTGGTCGCCGTCGGCGGCCTCGATCACGCGATAGCCCCGGCGGCACAACACCTTGGCGATGAACGCGCGCACCGCGCTCTCGTCCTCGACCAGGAGCACCGTCTCCTCCCCGCGCGTCTCGGACGGCGCGGGCGTGAGCGCGGCGTCCTCCCGGCCGGCCTCGTCCGCGGCGCCGGGCAGGAACACCCGGAAGGTCGTGCCCTTCCCGGGAGCGCTGTCCACCTCGATGCGGCCACCCGTCTGGGTCACGATGCCGTGGACGGTGGCGAGGCCTAGACCGGCTCCCTGCCCCACCTCCTTGGTGGTGAAGAACGGCTCGAAGATATGGGCCTGGATCTCGGGACTCATGCCGGTGCCGGAGTCGTTCACGGCAAGCTGCCGCCAGCGCCCGGCCGGGATGGCCTGCTCGCCGGCGGCGGGTAGCATGTCGCTGGTCACGATGCCGAGGCGCCCGCCCGCCGGCATGGCGTCGCGCGCGTTGAGCGCCAGGTTCAGGATGACCTGCTCGATCTGCCCGCGGTCGGCCCTGACCAGGCACTGCCTGGCACCCGGCGAGATGGCGACCTCGATCTGCTCGCCGACCAGCCGCTGGAGGATGTCCCGCATCTCCGTCAGCACGGCGTTCAGGTCGAGCATCTGCATCTGGAACACCTGCCGGCGACCGAAGGCGAGCAGTTGCTGGGTGAGGTCCACCGCGCGCCGCCCGGCCGCACGGATCTGCTCGGCGCCCGCGCGTCGCTCGTCCCCCGCCGGCAGGCCATCCAGCAGGGTCTCGGTGAAGCCGAGGATGACCGTCAGCAGGTTGTTGAAGTCATGCGCCACCCCGCCCGCGAGCCGGCCGATGGACTCGAGCCTCTGCGCCTCGCGCAACTGCAACTCGAGGAGACGGCGCTCGGTGATGTCCTGGACCGAGCCGATGATCCGCAGCGGCCGGCCCGAGGCGTCCGGCACCGACTCCGAGGTGGCCTCGACCACGCGCACGGTACCGTCCGGGCGCAGGACACGGTGCTCGTACTTCTGCTCGCCGGGACGCTCCATCGCCTGCCGGATGGTCTGCGCCACCGCCGGGCGGTCGTCCGGGTGGATGGACGCGAGGAACTCGGCATAGCTGACTGCATGACTGCCGGGCGGGCGGCCGTAGATGCGCAGCATCTCGTCCGAGAACGTGGCGATCATGGTCGCGAGGTCGGCGTCCCAGGTGCCGACACGGGCCAACTCCTGCGCCCGGTCGAGATAGCGCTCGCTCTCCGCCAGGCGCTGCTCCGTGCGTTTGAGTTCCGTCAGGTCCAGCGCAAAACCCACCCCGAAGTCGTGCGCCTCCCCGATGAAGGCGGCGCCGCACAACACCGGAACGCGCGTGCCGTCCTTGCGGATGAACTCGGACTCGAAGGGCTTGCTGACGCCGGTTTCGCGGGCCTCGCGGACGGCCTGTTCGACCGGCGCCGCGAACTCGGACGGGCTCATCAGGTTCCAGCGCACGTGTCCGGCGAGCAGGTCGTCGCGCGTGAAGCCCAGCAGCCGCAGGAAGTAGTCGTTGGCGTCGGTGACCGCCCCCCCGCGCAGCCCGAAGACCATGCCCATCATGTCCGACTCGAACACGCTCCGGAACCGCTCCTCGCTCTCGCGCAGCGCCTGTCCCGCACGTTCCCGCTCGGTGACATCGCGGAGGATCACGAGGATGCGGCCATCCGGCAGGCGCCTTGAGCTGCACTCCGCCTTGAAGATCGTGCCGTCCTTGCGGCGCACCTGGCGGTAGGTGAGCAGCGCCGCTCCCTCCATCAGGGGTCCGGACGTGAGCGGACGTGCGGCCGATTCCCCGGGCGCGAGGAACTCGCCCGGGCTGCTCAGCCGCAACGCGTCGAGGGAATATCCCATCATCCCGCAGAAGGCCCGGTTCGCATCGAGGATGCGGAAGGCTCCGTCGGTGACCACGATACCGTCCGAGGCATGATCGACCAGCGCGCGGTAGCGGTCATCGCTCTCGCGGAGCCGCTCCGAGGCCGCGCGCAGGTCGGTGACGTCGATGCCCGTGGCCACCACGCGCGCGGCCGCCTCGGTGCTGCCGCGCAGCAGCACGTTCGACCAGACGATCCAGCGCGGCGCGCCGCCTCTCGTGAGCCACTGGTTCTCGCCGCGGACCGGGGCCTCCCCGGCCGCTGCGCGCCGGACCCGCTCGCGGACGGGTTCCACCTCGTCGGGTGGCAGCAGGATCTCCCAGACCAGCCGGTCCCGGACCTCCGCGAAGGTGTAGCCGCTGAGTTCCTCGCAGGCGCGATTGAAGCTCAGGATGCGGCCGTCGGGATCGAGCACGATGACCAGCGCGTCCACGACGTTCAGGAGTTCGGCCTGCGACTCGCGCCCGGGGCGCGGGATCGCGGGGCGCTTCGTCGGCGCAGACGCCCGCGTCGGCTGGCGCTTCACGGCCGTGGCGGTCCGGGCCGGCTTCGCGGCCGCGCGAAGTGCGGGCTCGGGTGCGGGCTTGCTGCCGGGACGACGGGTTGCCGGACGCTTCGGGGTCGGGCTCATGAGGTCGAACGTTCCACTGGATGCGCGGCGGGTTCGGCGGGCGGCGGCTGTCGTGTGACCGGGGCCGCTCCCTTGCGGGAACGGCCCGGGTATTGGTGGAGGCGGCGGGAATCGAACCCGCGTCCGAAAGTCAGTCCCCAGGAAGTCCTACAGGCTTGTCCGGCCGATTGGTTCTCGCGTGCCTCCGCTCCGACCGGCGGGATCAGCGGCGCGCCAGCCCTCGATTGATCTCGTCCTCCGCCCTCGGGCCTGACATTGGACCAGCCTGCGTTTATCTGACGCCCGCTCCAGCCCCCACAGGCGGGGTCCGGGCAGCCGTCGCTGCTAGTGTCTAGCTAGGCAGCGAAAGCCAACTGCTCATTGGCAGTTGTATGGTCCCGCTTTTTTGACGAGGTTACGGGTCCCCGGCCTGCACTTCCTGCTTCTCAACCCCCGTCGAGACCATTCGCCCCCCAACGGGATACCCTCTAAAACGGAATGTCGTCGTCCGGCCCGCCGCCGAAGTCGTTCGTCACGGCTTCGTCGGGCGGCATCATCGCATTCGGGTCCTCGCGCGGAGCACCGTCCGGGCGATTGCCCAGCATCTGCATGCCCTGCGCCACGATCTCAGTGCTGTAGCGCTTCTGCCCCTGCTGGTCCTGCCATTGCCGCGTCTGGATGCGGCCCTCGACGTAGATCTGCCGGCCCTTGACCAGGTACTGGCCGCAGATCTCCGCCAGCTTGCCGAACGCCACCACCCGATGCCACTCGGTCTGCTCCTGCTTCTGGCCGTTCTTGTCGGTCCAGCGCTCGGTGGTCGCAAGCCGCAGGTTCGCAACCTTCTGGCCACCCTGGGTGGCCCGCATCTCGGGGTTCGCCCCCAGGTTCCCGACCAGGATCACCTTGTTCACACCCATGCTCTCCCCCTCGTTCAGTGCCAGCCGGGAGCCGTCCGTTTCGCCGGGGGCCATCCGCTGTCCCCTGGAGCATACGGTCCGGCGTGCGCGGGCGCAACGCGCCGCGTTTGACGCCCCCGGAGCCCGGCCCGTATCCTCCGCGGTCGAATGCCTTCGGGCAGTCCGGGGCGTGGCGCAGCCCGGTAGCGCACCTGCTTTGGGAGCAGGGAGTCGGAGGTTCAAATCCTCTCGCCCCGACTTACTTGCCGCCCAGGCGGGTCCCTCGGGTGGGGCATCCGCCGGGGCGGGTCCGACCATCAGCACTTTGGGTCCGGAGTCGTGGGCCCGAGTGGAATCGTCCTGCGCCTGTAGCTCAGAAGGATAGAGCAACGGATTTCTAATCCGTGGGTCGGGGGTTCGATTCCCTCCAGGCGCGCCAGTCTTTCGCGCCCTCTTTGCATCGAGTTCGAATGGCGGTGGGTGTAGCTCAGCTGGCAGAGCACCTGACTGTGGCTCAGGGGGTCGTGGGTTCAAGCCCCATCATCCACCCCAATCCATCGGCCGCGGCCACGCTCATGTGGCCGCGGTCTTTCTCTTGCGCCGGAGGTCCAGCCGCATGCCGACCACGCTGAGCGAGAACCTGACGCCCCGGGTCAAGATCATCTGCTCGCTGGGCCCCGCGACGGACACCCCCGGGGCGGTGCGCGCGCTCGTGGATGCCGGCATGAACGCGGCGCGCCTGAACTTCTCGCACGGCACCTACGACCAGCATCGCGCCCACTACGACCGCGTGCGCGTCGCAGCCGAGGCGACCGGGCGGGCGATCGGCATCATGGCCGACCTCTCCGGGCCCAAGATCCGCCTGGGCGTCTTCCCCGCCGGCCCGGTGTCGCTCGAGGCGGGTGCCGGGTTCGTCATCACCACCGAGCCCGTCGCAGGCGACGCGCACCAGGCCTCGACCACCTACGAAGGTCTCGCGCGCGACGTCAAGCCCGGCAACGTGCTGCTGGTGAACGACGGCCTGGTGCGGCTCGAAGCGCTCGCCAGCGACGGCGTGCGGGTGACCTGCCGCGTCATCGAGGGCGGCGAGGTCTCCGACCACAAGGGCATCAACCTGCCGGGCGTGAAGGTGACCGCCCCCGCGCTGACCCCCAAGGACATCGAGGACCTGCGCTTCGCGCTCGAGCTGGGCGTGGACCTGGTCGCCCTCTCGTTCGTGCGCAGCCCGGACGCCGCCGCCGAGGTGCGCCGCGTCATGGATGCGGCGGGCCGGCGCGTGCCGGTCTACGCCAAGATCGAGAAGCCCGAGGCGGTGCTCCAGATGGAGGCCATCGTCAAGGCCTTCGACGGCGTGCTGGTGGCGCGTGGCGACCTCGGGGTCGAGATGCCGCTCGAGGACGTGCCGATCGTCCAGAAGCACCTGGTGCAACTGGCCCGCGAGCACGGGCGGCCGGTCATCGTGGCGACCCAGATGCTCGACTCGATGGTGTGCCATTCGCGGCCCACCCGCGCCGAGGTCTCGGACGTGGCCAACGCCGTGCTCGACGGGGCCGACGCGCTGCTGCTCACGGCCGAGACCACCGTCGGACGCTACCCGGTCGAGGTCGTGACCACGATGCGGCGGATCATCGTCGCGGCCGAGGCCGTGGACCTGCGTTCCATGCCTCCGCTGAAGGATCGGACCTCGGTGCAGGCGGCCATCGCGCGCGCCGCGGCCCGGACCGCGTGCGACCTCGAGGCCCAGGCGCTCGTCGCCTTCACGCGCTCCGGTTCGACCGTGTGCCTGCTCGCCTCGCACCGCGAGCCCGTGCCGCTCTACGCCTTCACCAGCGAGCCCGCGGTGCGCGGCCAGCTCTCCGTGGTCTGGGGCGTGGAGACCTTCGTGGTGCCCAACGTGCGCACCACCGACGAGATGGTGCAGCAGGTGACGAGCGCCATGCTCGAATTGGGCCGCGGCGAGCCCGGCGACCTGATCGTGATGGTGGCGGGCACGCCCCCGGGTGCGGCCGGCACCACGAATTCGATGCGGGTGCACCGGCTGGGAAAGGTTTTGGCGAGCGGGTGAAGCGAGGCTAGACTCCAGGGACGAAATCGGCCAAGTTGGCTGTCGTTCACCTCCCGGGGGCCGCACCATGCACAAGGCCGGAACGTTCTCTTTCGTCTGCGCAGGGCTGCTCGGTCTCGCGCTCCTGCTGCCGCGCCCCACCGCTGCGGCCTGGCCGGCCGATCCGCTCGTGAACGTGCCGCTCTGCACCGCCACCAGCGATCAGGACTACCCCATCAGCGTCTCGGACGGCGCGGGCGGGGTCATCGTCACCTGGCTCGACGATCGCAGTGGCGGCCCCGACATCTACGCCCAGCGGGTCTCTGTCGCTGGTGCGCCGCAGTGGCCGGTCGATGGCGTGGCCCTCTGTACCGCCAACCGCGATCAACTGGGCCCCACTATCGTTTCGGACGGCGCGGGCGGGGCCATCGTCGTCTGGCAGGACTACCGCAGCGGCACCGACTACGACATCTACGCCCAGAAGATCTCGGCCGCTGGAACGGTCCAGTGGACGGAAGACGGCGTGACCCTCTGCACCGCCACCGGCAATCAGTGGAACCCCACCATCGTCTCGGACGGCGCGGGCGGGGCCATCGTGGCCTGGCAGGACCAGCGCAGCGGCAGCAACGATGACATCTACGCTCAGCGGATCCTGGCCGGCGGCACAGTCAACTGGACGGCCAACGGCGTGGCCCTCTGCACGGCCACCGGCACTCAGGGGAGCCTCACCATCACCTCGGACGGCGCGGGCGGGGCCATCGCCACCTGGGACGACTACCGCAGCGGCAACTACGACATCTACGCGCAGAAGATCGCGTCCACCGGCACGGTCCAGTGGACAACCAATGGCGTGGCCCTCTGCAGCGCCACCGACGGTCAGTACTACCCCACCATCGTCGCGGACGGAACAGGCGGGGCCATCATCACCTGGTTCGACGGACGCAGCGCAACCTACGACATCTACGCCCAGAGGATCCTGGCCGGCGGCGCGGTCAACTGGACGGCCGATGGCGTGGCTCTCTGCACCGACACCGGTGAGCAGTACTACCCCGCCATCGTCGCGGACGGAGCGGGCGGAGCCATCGTCACCTGGTTCGACTCCCGCAGCGGCGACTACGACATCTACGCGCAGAAGATCGCGTCCACCGGCACGGTCCCGTGGACGGCCAACGGCGTGGCCCTCTGCGCCGCCAGCGGAACTCAGTGGTACCCGGCCATGGTCGCCGACGGCGCGGGCGGGGCGATCGCAACCTGGACCGACTCCCGCAACGCGACCGACGACATCTACGCCCAACGGGTCTCGCCCGGCGGCGCGGTCCAGTGGACGGCCAACGGCGTGGCCCTCTGCACCGCCACCGGCTGGCAGGAACTGGGGGTCATCGTCGCGGATGGCGGGGCGGGAGCCATCGTCGCCTGGGTCGACGGGCGCAGCGGCAACTTCGACCTCTATGCCCAGCGCGTGCTGGCAAACGGCACGCTCGGCAGTTCCGTCAATGTATCGGATCAGCCCGCGCTCGCGTTCGCGCTCGAACCCGTGCGCCCGAATCCCTCGCGGGGCGGCGCGCTGACGGTGCGCTTCACGCTGCCGAGTGCCGCGGCCGCCTCGCTCGAACTGCTCGACATCGCCGGCCGCCGCATCGCCGCGCGCGAAGTGGGCTCGCTCGGCGCGGGACCCCACGCGTTCGACCTCGGCGAGGGCCAGAACCTCGCACCCGGGCTCTACCTGGTGCGCCTGCGGCAGGGCACGAACGCGCGGGTGACGCGGGTCGCGGTGCTGCGGTAGCGCGAGCGATGGCGAGCGGGACCCGGGGCGGTCACCGCGCGAGCCCCGCTCCGCGCAGCGGGAAGAGGTAGATGCAATCGGCCGGGCGCGCCACGGGTTGCACACCCCAGAGCGGGCGGAAATCGATGCTCAGCGGCGGCGTGCGGCCACGCTGGGTCATCATGCGCTGGCCGAGCCCGACGAAGTAGTAACTGCTCACCGCGAGCCAGTCGCTCTCCTTCCCCGGCACACCACCCAGGTAGGGCACGTAGTCGATGCCGCAGACCGCCGGGTCGGTCGTGCCGTGATAGGCGAGATGGATGCGACCGATGCCGCGCTGCTTCAACTCGTCGCGCAACGCGATCAGGCCCTGCCCCCAGTCCACGTTCGAGTCGTTCACCAGCCGGTAGCCACCACCGGGTCCGCCCGAAGGCCCGTTGAAGAACGAGAGGTACCAGGGTGCGGCGAGGCCGGCCTCGACCGCCTGGAGCATCGCGAGCGCGATCCCCACGCGCAGCCAGATGCAGCCCTGATTCCTCAGGCGCGCGAGCAGACGCACCGAGGCGAGGCCACCCAGCCAGACGCACACGAACGGCATGAGCGGGAACAGGTAGCGGATCCCGATGTCGAGATTGCCCGCGAACATCCCGACCCCGAGGACGACCGCGACGGAGACCGCGAGGAAGTCGCCGCGCCGGCGCCGGCGTACCAGGACGAGCCGCGCGCGCGCCAGCAGCGCTCCCAGGAAGCCCAGCGGCCACTTGAAGACGAGGGCCAGCGGGAAGTAGTACCAGACGGCGTGCGGGATCACGCGGCCGAGCAGATACGCCGGTGTGACCCCCGCCTGCGACTCCACCAGTTGCCGGTCCAGCCCTCCGAGCCACGTATCGGGAAGCGGCAGACGCAGCCGGGGTGCCGCACGAGCGAGAGACTCGAAACGCTGCGACTCAAAGTGCTGATGCCCGAGGGGCTCGAACGACACCCGGCCGAGGTAGCCGGAGCCGAGGGCCACGAGCACGACGGGCAGCAGCAGGCCGAGCCCCAGCCACAGTCGCGCGGGCCGGCGCGCCTGACGTCGTGCCACCACGAGCATCGCGATCACCAGCAACGCCGGCCCGAGCATCAGCGCCGTGAACCGCACCAGGAACGCGAACGAGACCGCACCGGCCGCCATCCACCACCAGCCCCAGCGTCCCGAGCGTGCGAACATCCAGAACGCGTACACGCTCGCGAGCCACGAGAGCCCGGTCGCGAGGTCCATGGTCGCGAGACCCGCATGGGCCAGCGCTTCGGGCATGAAGGCGTAGAAGCCCAGCGCGAGCACGCCGCCTCGCGGACCGTAGAGCCGCCGCGCGACGCGCCACACGAGCAGGCCGAGGAGCACCGAAAGCAGCACGATCACCAGTCTCGCCGCCACGAACACGCGCTGGTAGCGGTCGGCGTTCACCCGCATGAACGACTCGCCCACCACGCCCTGCTCGCCGTCGTGCAGCGCCGCGTCGGATGGCAGCCGCGCACCCGCGGCAAGTGCGGCGGCCCCGCACAGGGCCTTCACCAGCGGAGGGTTGACCGCCGAGATGCGCAGCTCGCCGCGCGCGGCGATCATCACGCCCGCGGGCAGGTGGAAGTTCTCGTCGAAGGTGACCGAGTTGCGCAGCACCCCCCAGACCGCCAGCGCCACGTGAGCGGCGAGCAGCGCGGCGACCCACCAGCGCTCATGACGGAAAGCGCGGGCCCGGCCGGGGAGGCGGGCCTCCTGCGAAGGCTTGCGGCGGGCGGGGCGGGCGGGGCGCATGAGCCGGACCCTACGACCTGCCGCGCCCGGGACTCAAGCGCGCTGCGAGCGCACTTCCCCGCCAACCGCAGGCCACGCTACCTCGCGAGTCTCGCCGTCACCGACTCGAGCGAGTCCCGGGCTTCCCAGTTGTCGGGGGCTCTCTTGACCTCGCGCTGGTAGCAGGCGCGGGCCCGCTTGAGGTCGCCCAGCGCCTGCGCGACCTGCCCGCGACGCAGGTCGATCACGCCCCGATAGCCGAGCACGCTCCGCTCCTGCTCGAACCAGCGCAGCGCCTCGCGGGGACGGCCCTGCTGCAGGGCGATGAGCCCGAGCTTCTCCCGCACGGACAGGGTCAGGGACTCGATCCGCAGCGCCTCTTCCAGTTGGCGCCGCGCGTCGTCCCAGCGGCCCTCGAAGAGGGCGATGTTCGCGAGCAATCCCAGCGCCTCGGCGTGGTAGGGGGAGCCTGACACTTCGCGCCACAGCTCGCGTTCGGCCTGGCGCCGCAGGAGCGAATCACGCGTGGTGGCCTGGCCGAAGGCGGCGAGGCCCGGCGCGTCGGTGGGAATGAGCGTATACCCCGAATCGGCGGCCAGCCGGGCGAAGGGACCGTGACGGCGCACGAAGACGCAGGCCGCGTCATCGCCGAAGACCCGCACCCACGAGGTGTCGCGCCCCACGAAGGAGAGCAGGCTGTCGGGGGGGGTGGCGCTGCGAAGCAGCACGAGGTAGTCGAAGCGGTAGTGTTCCTCGAACCGCCGCCAGTCGTCCTGCCGGTACAGAGCGAACATGTAGAGGCGCCGCAGTTCCTTCGAACCCTCCTGATGGATGCCCATGAACGGGAGTTGGTCGCGCCGGGGCCAGAAGCGGAAGCACAGGTAGCCGCCGAACCCGAACGGGTTGAAGAGGTTCCCGTGCAGGTCGTGGCGCTGGATGAAATCGCTGGCGCCGATGGGAACGCGGTTCCCCGGCACGCGAAGGCGGGTGGCGAAGCCAGCTCCGGAGAGGCTGGGCAGGGTGATGAGCACGCAGGCCGCCGCCGCGAGACCGCCGCGCAGCCACGGGCGTGCTCCCCAGGCGGGCAGGCGCACGCCGCGCAGCCATTCGTCGAGGTCGCGTGCGAGGTAGATCGCGGCGCCGAGTGCGTAGACGCCGGCGAAGCGCTGGCCCACGAGGAGCATCGCCGAGAACACGCCGCAGATCATGACCTCGACCCGGTCGAGACCGCCGCGGCACAGGCGCAGGAGGGCGAGGACCGGCCACAGGACCAGCACCAGGGGCAGGCCGTCGGTCCGGTGGATGGACCATTCCACCGGGCCCATCTCGCCGATGCTCTGGTAGATGAGTTCCTTCCGCCAGACCAGCCAGAACTCGAACGGCTGCCAGAGCGTGCGCCAGCCCGAGGGGTTCACGAACGAGATCGCCGCCGCGGCCAGGCCGGTGAGCCACAACTCGCGCACCGGCGGGGCCCCGGTCCGCCGCGGTGGCAGGTGCGCCGCGAGCAGGTGGATGCCGAGCACGACGAAGAACAGGTAGTAGGAGATGTGCGTGTTCGCCCAGATCCAGGCGATGAGCACGAGCCACGCGAGGTTCACGCGCGTGCCGTGGCGCCGCGATTCGAGCAGCCAGATCTCGGCTGCGAGCAGCAGCGCAGCCAGGGTCTCGGGGCGCACCTGCGAGCGCCCGCGGTAGATCATCGCGCACAACGCGATCACCACCAGCGGCACGAGCCCCTTCGCCCCCATGCGGCGCGCGGCGGCCCAGGCCAGACCGAAGACCGCCAGCGTGATGAGCCAGCGCCAGGCGTAGAGACCGAAGATGCCGCCCAGTTTCCAGAACGGCCAGGCCAGCGCCTCGAAGCCCCAGGCATAGTTCACTTCCTTCGCACCGTAGGTGGGCCAGGTCCACAGTTGCGTCAGCGGGAAGCGGTGCTGCTCCCAGATGAAGCGCCCCACGGTCAGGTGCTGCCACTGGTCCGGATCGGAGGCATCGTGCGTGACGGACAGGACCACGATGATGGCGCATACCAGCGCGGCGAAGAGCAAGGCCGGATGAGCGAGGCGCAGCGGCGGTGCGGCCGGCACGACCACGCGCTCAGGCCGCGACGGGCCCGCGGAGGCGGGCTTCGGCGCCGGGCCCGCGGAGGCGGGTTTCGGCGCCGGGCCCGCGGATGATGGCTTCGGCGTCGGGCGCGCCCTGCCGCGGCTCATCGGCTCGCGGCCCCGGCGTCGCCGCCCGGGCGCAGGGCAGGCAGCGCCTCCGCGAGTCGCGCGGCCAGTGCGTGCACGGCGCGGGCGCGGTGCGAGAGCGCGTTCTTCTCGGCGTCGGACAGCTCGGCCATCGTGCGACCGAGACCGCCGACCTCGAACAGGGAGTCGTAGCCGAAGCCGCTCTCCCCGCGCGGCGCCAGCGTGATGCGGCCCTCGAGCACGCCCTCGGCCACCAGATCGCGCCCGTCCGGCAGGCAGGCGACGCAGGCGCAGCGGAAGCGCGCGGCGCGCCGCGCGGGCTCGACCCCGTCCAGTTCGGCCAGGAGCCTGGCGCGGTTGTCGGCGTAGGAAGCGCCCGGCCCGGCGTAGCGCGCGGCGTGGATGCCGGGCCGCCCGCCGAGCGCGTCCACCTCGAGACCGGTGTCATCGGCGATCGCGGGCCGGCCCGTGAGCGCGAGTGCCGCGCGCGCCTTCAGCAGCGCGTTCTCGCACAGGGTCGCACCGGTCTCCTCGGGTGCGACCGCGCCGGGCAGGTCGCAGAGCGCGCGCAGCGCGACCCCGGGCAGCCCGAGCAGCGCCGTGAGCTCCCGCAGCTTGTCACGGTTGAAGGTGGCGAGGATAAATTCCATACGGTCCCCGGGGCATGGAGCGGCGTTCGCGGCGGCGCGCCCGGACTCAGCCCGGCAACAGTCCGGAATCGCCGAGCAGGCGGCGCTGGTAGGCGGTGACCTTGCGGATGCCCAGGCGCGCGAGCGAGAGCAGGGCGCGCAGTTCGGCCGCGTCAAAGGTGGTGCTCTCGCCCGTGCCCTGGACCTCGACGAAGCGGCCGGCGCCGGTCATCACCACGTTCATGTCCACCTCGGCCTTCGAGTCCTCGGCGTAGCAGAGGTCCAGGCAGGGCACGCCCGCGACCAGGCCGACCGAGATCGCCGAGACCGTGTCCTTGAACGGCGAGCGCTTCAGCTGGCCCGCGTTCGAGAGCTTCAGGAACGCGTCGTGCAGGGCGACGAAGGCGCCGTTGATCGCCGCGGTGCGCGTGCCGGCGTCGGCTTCGAGCACGTCGCAGTCGAGGATGACGGTGCGCTCGCCGAAGGCCTTGAGGTCGGTGACAGCGCGCAGCGAGCGCCCGATCAGGCGCTGGATCTCGTGGGTGCGGCCGCCGGCCTGCGCGGTGCGCGGCGTGCGGTCGGTGGTCGCGCGCGGCAGCATGCCGTACTCGGCGGTCACCCAGCCGCCGCCCTTGCCGCGCAGCCAGCCGGGCAGCCGGTCCTCCACCGTCGCGGTGCACAACACGCGCGTGCGCCCCATCGTCACCAGCGCAGAGCCCTCGGCGGAGGGCAGGGCGCCACGCTCGATCTTGAGCGGGCGCATCACGCGCGGCCCACGGCCGTCGGGACGGACCTGGGCGGGCGCGGCAGCCGCAACGGCGGGTTTGGGCATCTCGGTCACGAAGGACTCCTCTCGAGCAGGAACACCTGCCGGGCACGGGCCGGGCGGGCTCCGCCGCGGCTCAATGCGGGATCGAGCGCTCGAACCACGGCAGGTCGGTCTGGTCCACGATCGCGGTGGGCGGCAACTCGCGTCCCAGGAAGGCCCGGGCGACGCGCTCGAAATCGAGGCGTTGGTCGCTCAGGTAGAAGTGGTGCTGCGGCGCCTGGTCCGCTCCGGCGAGCAGGCCACGCCGGCGCAGCAGGCCGGCGGTGGCGAGCGCGGCCTCGGCGCCCGAGTCGATGAGCCGCACCGCCGGGCCGATGACGTCCTGCAGCAGGGGCGCGATCAACGGGTAGTGCGTGCAGCCCAGGATCAGGCTGTCGAGCCGCTCGTCGCGCAACCCGCCGAGATACTCCTCGGCCACCTGGCGCAACACCGGGTGGTCGAGCCAGCCCTCCTCGATGAGCGGCACGAACAACGGGCAGGCCCGCGAGACCACGGTCGTGCCGGGGGCGAGTTGCGCCAGGGCGCGGGCGTAGGCGCCGCTGGCGACCGTGGCCTGCGTGCCGATGACGCCGATGCGCGCCGGCTGCGTTCCGCCCGCGACCGGCACCCCGCGCCCGCCGCCGGTGACCGCCACGCCCGCCGCGGGGTCGATCACGCCCACCACCGGGATCTCGAAGCGGCCCTTGAGCGTCTCGAGCGCGTACGACGAGGCGGTGTTGCACGCCACCAGCAGGCACTTGATGTCCTGACGCATCAGGAAGCGCGCGATCTCGAGGCTGAAGCGCGTCACCGTCTCGCGCGACTTGCTGCCGTAGGGCACGCGGGCCGTGTCGCCGAAGTAGGCCACGCTCTCGCCGGGCAGCACGCGGAACAACTCGCGCACCGCGCTCAGTCCGCCGAGACCCGAGTCGAACACCCCGATCGGCCGTGGATCCCCGGTCTCGCTCACGCCGCTCCTCTCCGTTCGGTTCCAACGCTCATGGCCAGTCCGCGAATTCGAGTGGACGGTCGAGCGGCAGGTGCCCGCCCAGGCTCGCGAGCGGAACGCCCTCGCACACGATCATCACCCATTTCACCCCGGGCAGGTTGTCACCCAGCGTGCGCACCAGCGCGCCCACCGCCAGTTCTTCGGCGCCCGCCCCGCCGCGGAAGCCCGAGCGGAACGCGCCCGACAGGTCCAGCGTGAGCAACCCGCGCTCATCCAGGTAGACGTGCCGCAGCGTGGTCCCCGCGGGCAGCAGCGTCAGGCCCGCGCCGGTCGGCCCGCGCACCAACTCGTCCAGCAGCGCCGCCACGCGCTCATGCAGTCCGGCCTGCTCGATGACCTCGCGCGGCTCGCTCACCAGCGCATCGCCGCTGCGCGCCACGAACCAGAGCCGCGCTGACTGAAAGCCGGTGCCCGCGGTGTCCGAGGCCGCGGAATCCACCACCGTCACCTCGCCGGAGCGCCGACTCCAGCGCCATGCGGCCCACGCTAGCACAGCGAGAATGAGCCCGCCAAGGATGAGCCCGAACACGCGCGCGCCGCGCCGCGGGCGCCCGGAACGCTCGCTCGAGGGGGCGCGGCTCATCCGCCCGCCGCCCAGCGCGCCACGCCCTCGGCGATGGCGGCGGCCAGTTCCTGCAGCCCGCGCGGGTCCTCCATGCGGATGCGGTCGGGGATCGCGCTGAGCGTGGCGCAGTCGAGCATCAGGCCGGCCGCGTCCACCCCGAGCAGGGGCACCATGAGCCGCTCGCGCAGCCGCACCGGCCCTGCGCGGGCCACGTCCAGCGCGCCCAGGATCGCCTCGGCCGCCGCCCGGCTCAGCACCGCCCGGCGCAGGGCGACCTCGCGCCACGGCAGCAGCACGAGGGGCGCGCGCGGCGAGAGCGGGCCCTCGCGCGCCCCGACCCCCGCGGGCGGGCACCAGGCCGTCGCGCCCGAGCGCTGCGTGCCCGGCACCGCATCGAAGTGGAGCGACACCACCAGGTCGGCACGCGCGCGGTTCGCCAGCTCGGCGCGCTGCTCCGGCGTGAGCGGACGGTCGTCGTCGCGCGTCAGCACGACCTGCACCCCGAGCCGGTTCGCGAGTTCGGTGCGCACCAGCCGCGCGAGCGCGAGCGCCAGGTCCTTCTCGACGTCGGTCCCCACCGTCACGCCCGCGTCGGGCCCGCCGTGGCCCGGGTCGAGCACGATCACCCTCACCCGCGACGGCCGGGCCTCGAGCGCGAACTCCTCGAGTCCCGTGCGCCACGGGCGCGGGAACTCGAGCGTCACCGTGCCCGCTGCCGCATCCGCCGCGCCCGCGCCACGCACCAGCCGGTAGCCCGCCGCAGCGGATGCCACCTCCAGCTCGAAGACGCTGCCCGTGGCCGCCGCGACCGGCGTGATCCGGCGCACCAGGCTCGCGGGTGGCAGCGACTCGGGTGCCACGCCCACGAACGTCGCGGCGAAACGCACGCGGAAGTGTCCGCGCGCCCGGCCCGCCACGGTGACCTCCGCCACGCGTTCGACCGGGAAGACGACGCGCGTCAGCGTGTCGCTGAAGGTCACCTCGGGACTCCCCACCAGCCCGCCGCGCGGCGCCCTGACCACGATGCCGCGGCGCGGCTCGAAAAGCAGGCGTGCGAGCGTGCTGTCGCGGGGCAGTTCGTCGAGCAGCGCGACCGGCACCTGCAGCTCGCCGCGGCGCGAGACCACCGGGGCACGCAGCCACACGGTGCGGTCGTCCACGACCGCGAAGGGATTGTCCGTCGTGAGCGTCACGCGGTGCGGGCCGGCGCGCAGCACGAGCTTGCGCAGGTCGGCGCGCCAGAACTTGGTCGCCTCGAGCAGCCGCGCGAGGTCGTTCGCCCCGATGTGCGCCACGCCCCCGATCCGCAGCACCGGCGCCGACTCGAAGGCCGGGAGCGGAGCCGGGTGGGCGGGCGGGACCGGGACCGCCGCGACCGGAGCGGAGGCCGGCGCCGGGCGCGTGGCCGAAGCGGATGGCGAAGCCGGGCGGGTGGGCGATGGAACCGGGCGCGCGGCAGGCGCGGCGCGGGCGGACGACGGCGCCCGGGGCGCAGCGCCCGCGGTCAGCGCGAGCAGCGCCACGCTCACACCGAGCGCGAGCCGGCGCGGCAACCTCACCCGCGCGATCCCCGACCCGCGCGTCGCGCGGGTGCCCCGCCGCGCCGCGCCCGGTCCATCTCGCGTTTCGCATCGCGCTCGGCGATCGCGTGGCGCTTGTCGACGTTCTTCTTGCCCTTGCCCACGCCGATCAGGAGCTTGGCGTGGCCGCGCGCGAAGTAGAGCTTGAGCGGCACCAGCGTCTGGCCCTTGCGCGCCACCGCCTCCTTGAGTTCCACGATCTGGGTGCGGTGCAGCAGGAGCTTGCGCTTGCGCAGCGGGTCGGGGTTCGCGCGGTTGCCCTGCTCGTAGGGCGGGATGTGCAACTGCAGCACCCAGGCCTCGCTGCCGTCCACCGTGGCGTAGGCCTCGGCCAGGCTGGCCTTGCCCGAGCGCAGGCTCTTCACCTCGGTGCCGCGCAGCACGAGGCCCGCTTCGTAGGTCTCGAGGATGAAATAGTCGTGGCCCGCCCGGCGGTTCTGCGCGACCAGGCGGTCCTCGGGCGACGGCCCGCGGGTCCGTTCGGAGGTCGGTCTGCGATCTTCACGAGCCATGGCAGGAACCGTCCGCGGGGCCGGTGGTGGGCCGGGCACGTCCGCCTTGACTCGCCGGACGGCGGGAAGGCGCCCACCCTACGGATGGGAACTTGGTGCGGAAGGGGGGATTTGAACCCCCACACCCTTGCGGGCGCATGACCCTGAATCATGTGCGTCTGCCAGTTCCGCCACTTCCGCAGGTGAACGGCGGGCAGGACTATAGGGCGTGGGAGCGCCGAGCGTCAACGCGCGGCCCGAACCGGCCCCGTTCCCGGCCAGAACGGCTCACGATGATGATGAAGCCTGCACCAGGTCAGGGAGTTCTCAGCCTGGCGTCACCCCCCGGCCCGGGCGGCGCAACTCGTCGAGGTTGACCTCGGCCCTGGCGTATCCCTGCCCGGCGGCCGTGAGGGCGAATTCGTCCGTCTCCGGGCGGTCCGCTTCGCTCCGGTCCATACTAGCCCGGCCTATTCATGAAGCGCCGCCTGCGAGCACGACCTGGGGCACGGCTACTGCGTTGCGCGACCGGGGTGCTCCTCAGCGTGTCTTATGACACGCTTGCGGTGCAGCCCGCTCG
>Ga0315273_10003251_pt1 | contig 19526 bp, 11 predicted proteins | sample YL17G02_0_MG_FD_205753 | JGI IMG/M metagenome (GOLD analysis project Ga0315273, IMG submission 205753) | Sediment microbial communities from Yellowstone Lake, YNP, Wyoming, USA - YL17G02_0 | ecosystem: Environmental > Aquatic > Freshwater > Lake > Sediment | place: USA: Wyoming | collected...
CTGGACCAGAAGGGCCCCGAGTCGGCGCCGACAGCGATCGAGATCAAGTACGGCGACCCGAACGCGATTGCCCAGGTGATTCTGGCGCAGTACGCGCCGGGCGCCGGGAAGCAGCAGTCGGACGTCCGCGTGAGCGTTAGCGGCGGTTCGGTGGTGGTCACGGCGCCGCCGAAGAAGCTGGCGGCGATTCAGGCCCTCGTGGAGGAACTCGATCAGCCGCCGGATGTCGGCAACATCACCGTCCACACCTACGACCTGAAGGTGATGAACGCGATGCAGGTGCAGATCGCGGTGCAGGGCTTCTTGACGCAGCTCAAGGGCTTCACGAAGCCGGGGAAGCTGGCGCCCGCGGCCTTCGGCGAGCCGACGACCAACACGCTGGTGGTGCTCGGGCCGCCGGAAGTGATGCCGATGATTGACGAGCTGGTGGCCCGGATTGAGGGCAAGACGCCGCCGAACGCGATCGCGCAGACGTACACGCTGACGAACGTGCGCGCGGAGCAGATGGCGACCAACGTGGACGCGATGCTCAAGGCGAAGGTGGCCGAGCGGGAAGGCGCCCGCAAGGCGATCGTGCAGACCGCGGTCTTCGCCGACCCCGGGTCCAACCGGTTGATCGTGTTCGCGCCGAAGGAATACCAGGAGCTGGCGACCGGTCTGATCCAGATGATCGATCAGGAGGCAACCAGCGCCGAGATCGTCCACATCGTGACGCTGGAGCAGAGCGACGCCCAGCAGCTCGCGCAGTCGATCAACCAAACGCTGACGGGCGGCGCCGGCGTCTCCGGAGGACGTGCGGGCGGCGGGCCGGGCGGCGGAGCAGTGGCGGGTGGCGGCGGCGGGTCGCGGGCGCGCGTGATCGCGGACGTGACCAGCAACTCCATCATCGTGGCCGGTTTGCCCAAGGACGTCGCCGACGCCGAGAAGCTCATCCACGAGCTGGACAGCAAGAGCGCCGGCGTGCGCGTGCCGGAGATGCGGATCTTCCGGCCGGTGAACGCCGTGCCCAGTGCGATCGAAAAGACGCTGAAGGGCATCTTGCCCAAGGCCGCGACGCCCCAGGACGCGGTGGCCGTCACCTCCGACGATTACGCGGGGACGGTGGTCATCACGGCGAACCGGCGGAGCATGGTGTGGGTGGCGGCGTACTACGAGCAACTTGACGCGCCGCCGCCGGAGGCCGGGGCGGGGGGCGTGCGCCAGACACGCATCGTGGACGTGCTGCGCGGCAAGGCGAGCGACATCGTCTGGGAGCTGCGCGACGTTCTACGGAGCGAGAAAGAAGGCGGCCCGAGCGTCGAGGCCGACTGGTTCGACCAGTACATCAAGGTGAAGTGCCGGCCAGCGGAGTTCGCCGAGGTCGAGAAGTGGGTTCGCGAGATCGAGAAGCGCATCAAGGTTGACCCGAAGATCCTGACGCTGCGGGTAAAGGGCAACTTGCCGCAGATCCTCGGGTGGCTGAAGGACCAGAGCGGCGAGAACATCGACATTCAGCAGCCCACGGTCCTTCCGCAGCAGCAGTCCATCATCGAGGAAGTTTCGCCCGAAGCCGAAGAACCGCGCACCAGGCGCGAGACCCCGGCGCGCGGGGACAACGGCCGCGAGAACGCGAAGCCGACCGGCGGCGTGAGCCTGCGGCCGCGGCCGTCCGCTCCGGCCCGCACCCAGCAGTGGCTTGACGAGGTCGAGGCCGACGTCACCGGCGCCACGGCGCGCCCGGTGGTATACGCCGCTGACGAGGAGCAGCCCGCCGGCGTGCGGCCGGAGGGCCGTGCGACCCCCGCGACGAGCGCCACGCCGCGCGCTGCCTCCCCCGCCGCGCCGGCCCAGGTCGTACCGCGGACCGCGACCCCCGGAAGCGCGGAATCCCAGCCCGCCAAGCGCGAGCCGGTCAAGATCGTCGTGCAGCCGGACGGCACGATCGTGATCAAGGGCGAGAAAAGCGAGGTCGAGCGCCTCCAGAAAGTGATCGAGACGATGGAGGAGGAGCTGACCCCCGGCGAGGTCCTGCGCGTCTTCCATATGCGCCGGGGCGACGTGTCCGCCGCGGCCGACGTGCTGAACATCATGTTTAACGAGCCGCGGACGCTGATCCAGCAGGCGCCACAGGTGCCGCAACAGCAGCAACGCGGCCGCGGCGGCCAGGGCAATCAGGGCGACGATCGCGGCATGCTCGACCAGTTCCGGGCCATGATGGGCCAGCAGCCCGGCAAGAAGGGCGCCGGCGGCCAACGGATGCGCATCGCCACCGATCCCGGCCACAACTACCTGATCATCAAGTGCGACGAAAGCGATCTGCCCGAGATTCGCCGCCTGCTCCGCGAGCTGGACATCCCGCCGGGCGAAGTGCAGATTCGCGTCATCCAGCTCACTAATCTGCTGGCGGACGAAACCGCCGAGAACCTCAAAGACGCACTGGGGATCTCCAAGGCCAAGCAGCGGCGCACGGGGCAGGCGCCGGCGGCGCGTCCGGGCGCGGCGGGCCAACAACAGCAGCTCATCGAGCTGCTCCAGCAACAGCTTCTGACGGTGCCGGGCGTTGAAGGCGGCGCCAAGGTGGAGAACGTCGAGATCGTCCCCAACGCGACCACGAACTGCCTGCTGGTCTCGGCGCCGCCGGAAGTAATGGCGCTGATTGAGACGGTGATCGAAAAGCTGGAGCAGCAGGACGACATCAGGACGGTCGGCATCTTCTACTATCAGCTACAGAAGGCACACGTGGACGACGTGGTGCCGCTGCTCCAGGAGATCTTCCAGTTGGTCGTCGGCGGGGGCCCGATGGCGGCCGCGACTGGCGGCGGCCGGATGCGCGCCATGACCACAGCCGGCAGCACCGGCGGCGGCCGATCGCCGGCCGCGATCGGCCCGGTCACCATTTCCGCCGATCCGCGCACCGACACGGTCATTTACACGGCGCAGAAGAAGGACGCGCCGATCGTCGAGGCGCAGATCAAGAAGCTGGACATCGACGTCGGGCCGCTGTTGGACGCCGAAATCTACATCTGCCGCGGCAACGCCGAGTCCATCGCTGCGATCATCGAGTCGATCTACGGCACCGGTTCCCGGCCGGGCGTCGGCCGGATGAGCATGACCGGTGCCAACCAGAGCGCCACTGGCGCCGGCGACGTGCGGATCGTCGCGGACGCCATGACGAACACGATCACCGTCTGGGCCTCGAAGCAGAAGCGCGACGAAATCTTCGCCAAGATCGAGAGCCTGGACGGCTTGGGCGAAAGGCAAGTCGGCGAGATCGACGTGGCCAACGCCCCGGCATCGCAGGTGGCGAACCAAGTCCTCCAGTTCCTCCAACAGCAGCCCCCCGTTGGGAGACCCGGCGGTCAGCGACAACAGACCGGCGACGGCGGCCCACCGCAGATTGTGCCCAACGACGACGCCAAGACGATCATCGTCTATGGCACACGCCGGCAGATCGAGCAGGTGCGCGAGCTGGCGGCGCAGTTCGATAGCAAGACCATGATGGTGCAGAACACCAAGGTCGTGCAGCTTCCGCTCGGCCTGGAGGCCGCCCGCATCGGCCCGGAGCTGGCCCGCATCATCAACGAAAGCGAACAAGTGCTTGCGGACCGGATGGGGGTGCGCCCGCGCCGAATCGTGATCGGCGTCGATGAGACGACCAACTCGCTCATCCTGTCGGGCGACCCGTCGACGTTCGGCGCCGCGGACCTGGTGCTGACCAAACTGAAGGAAGGCGGCATCCCTGAGGCGACGACCGAGATCATCACGCTCACGAGCCCGTGGGCCAGCGACGCCGAGCGGCTCATTAACGACATGCAACGCCGGGGCGGGTCCTCGTCCGCGCGGCCAACCGGTCTGCGCGGCGGGGGCACGGGCGGCGGTACGTCCGGCCTTCGTCCGCCTTCGGGTGGCGGCGGCTCCGGCGTTCGTCCGCCTTCGGGTGGCGGGGGGACAACGACGCCGCCCGTCGCGCCGCGGTCGCCCGCTGGTGGCGGTGCCGGCGGGGGCACACCCCGCGGGCGCCGTGCTGGTGGCGGTACTGGCGGCGGCGGCGGTCAGTCTGTTCCGCCGGGTGGCGCCCGCCCGTCGGCCCCGCCGAGCGGTGCCGGGGGTGGCGGCGTTCCGCCTCCTCCCCCGGCGGCCCCGTCGGGCGGCGGCACAATGCGCTTCGACCGCTCGCCGCTCAACGATATCGCTCCCCTGATCGAGCCGTGCGCTTGGCGCCAGCCGCTCCTCGGCACTGCGCTGTTGTCGCCGACCATCGCCGTCTTGCTGGCCCAAGACGTTGCCAGCGAAGACGAGCCGCCGGCCACGCAGCCGGCGCGCGTGCGGCGTGCGACATCGCAGCCGCGGGCGCGGGACATTCGCAGCCGGCAGCAGGAGTTGGAGCGCGAGCTGGAAGAGCGCGTGCCGCCAACCGCTCCGGCGCCGGTCCCGCCAGCGACGGAATCCGCGCCCGCCACGCAGTCGGCCGGAGGTCTCACATCGGTGAGCGGCTCGCTGAAGGGCGAGGTGACGGCCGCGGCGATCGACAGCCGGCGCATCGTGGTACGCGGCTCCAAGGAGGACATCGCGTTCATCCGTCAGCTTTTGGTGGCGATGGACACGGCCGGCAAGGTCGAGGTCGAGGTCTTCGCGCTGAAGAACGCCAAGGCGGGCACGCTGGGCCCGATCGTCGAGAAGGTGATGAATGCGCGGAATGCTCCCGGTGCGGTTGGGCCGCAAGACCGTTTCAGCATCAACGTTGAGGCGCGGAGCAACTCGCTCATCGTCTCGGCCTCCGAGGCGATGATGCCGGAGATCGCCGCGCTCATTAACCGGTTGGACGTCGAGAAACCGGGGACGGCCCCCGATGTGCGCATGGTTGCGCTCACGCACATTCGTGCGGCCGACGCGGTAGCCATCCTGCGCGCGACCATTGATCGGTATGTCACGATCAACGAGATTCCGAAGGAGTCCGCGCCGTCCGTAGAGCCCGTCGAGCGCACGAACGGCATCATGATCATGGGCACCGCGGCCGACATTGACGAGATACAGAAGTGGTTTGAGGCGATTGACGTGGAGATCTCCTCGGACCCGGAGAAGAAAAGCTTCGTCCGCGCCGACGCGATCCTGATCACGCTCCAGAACGCCCAGGCCGAGGACGTGGCCAAGGTCATCAACGACATGATCAAGGCCGAGCAGGACGCCGGGGTTGCGGCCGCGGGCGGCGGCGCGGCGGGCGCGGCGCGGCCAGCCGGCAAGCCGGCCGTCAAGACGATCAAGCTGCACATGCCGGATGGCACGGAGCTGCCGGAGCTGCAACTGGAGTACCCGATCCGCATCGTGCCGGAGAAGGGCACGAATTCGCTGATCATCTTCTCGACGCTGGAGAACAACGAGGCGCTGAAGGCGCTCGTCCAGGTGTTCGACACGCTGCCGCTCGGCCCGGAGACGGACGTCAAGGTGTTCGCCCTCCTGCACGCTCAGGCGGAGACGGTCGCCAAGCTGCTGACCGACACGTTCAAGGACAAGAGCTTCCTGTGGCCGCCGGGCGCGGGCGAGGTCAAGGGGCTTCAGAAGGGCGTGCTGCCGCCGACGTCGGAGGGCGTCGCGCCCCGGGGGCTGGCCTTCCCGCTGGTCGTGCAGTTCGACGCGCGCAGCAACATCCTGCTGGTGATCGGGCGCAAGGAGGCGGTGCTGCTGGCGGCCGGGCTGGTCAAGGAGCTGGACCGGCCGACGATGGACCTGGCGCTGAAGCCGCACGTGGTGAAGCTGGAGCGGGCGACCGCGGCGGCGCTGTCGGACAAGCTCAAGAAGATTCTGGATGACCGGGCCAAGTCGCTGGGGACGGACAAGAACGCCGCCCGCGACAGCGCCGTGATCTACCCCGACGAGCGCTCGAACCACCTCATCGTGCTGGCCACGGAGGAAGTCTATGAGATGGTGAGCGGCCTCATCGAGCAGCTCGACACGGCCGAGCGGTACACCGTGGTGGACACGCGCTACCGGCTGCTCCAGTACGCCGACGCGCGCAAGCTCCAGGGCCTCCTGGACGACGCCTTCAAGAACCGGCAGGCGGCCGATGTGAAGATCAACAAGGACGCCAACGACGTGCTCACCGTGCTGGCCGACCCGCGCAGCAACGCGCTGGTGCTGACCGGCACGCGCGACTACCTGGCCGAGGCCGAGAAGCTGATCATCGAGTTCGACCGGCAGTTCGACGGCTCGGTGGTGTTCAAGGCCCGTAAGCCCCAGCTCAACAGCGCGGCCAACATCGCCGCCCTGCTCAAGGACATGGTCGACAAGGCGCTGGTCCAGAAGGACACGAAGCTCACCGGCACGACCGTGTACGTCAACGCCGACCAGGTCTCGGACAGCCTGCTGCTGGCCGCGTCGCGCGAGGACATGGCGGTGCTCGACCGCTGGGTCGACATCCTGGACCGGCCCAGCGAGGTCGGGCGGATGACGCTCATTGTCCCGCTGCACCGTGGGGTGGCGGCGGATGTCAGCAAAGCCGTCCAGGACGTTTTCAAGCCCCAGAGCGCTGGCGCCGGCCAGACCGCGGGCCAGATCGGCATCACGCTCACGGCGGACGTGGCCACCAATTCGGTCGTCGCGTTTGGCCCGCCGGGGCTGCTCAAGGACGTTGAGGACTTCGTCCGCAGGCTGGACGATACGGAGGCGCCGAACCGCGTGGTGAAGATGTTCAAGTTGCTTCAGGCGGACGCCCAGGCGGCCGGCGACCTGCTGACGACCATTCTCCAGGGCGGCAGCGGATCGGTCGGCGGCACGGGCGGGGCGCGCGGCGGCACCGGCGGCGCAGCGGCCGGCCGTCAGGACGCCAACAAGCAGGTCATGCTCATCGTCCAGCAGCAACGGCCCGATCTGAGCTTCGAGGTGCTCAAGGCGTTGCGCTCCGACGTGACCGTCATCTCGGACTTGCGCACGAACTCGCTGGTCGTCACGGCGCCGCCCGAGGCCATGCCGCTGATGGAGTCGCTGGTGGCGGCCGTGGACGTGCCGCCGGAAGCCGCCCGCATCCGCGTCTTCCCGCTCCGCAACTCCGACGCCGCGCAGATGGTCAAGATGTTGCAGGAGCTGTTCGCCCAGAAGGCGGCGACGCCGACGGCGGGCGCCGGCGCTGCCGCCGGTCAGGCCGGGCGCACGCTGGCGGTCGGGGAGGGTGGGCTGGAAGGCGGTCAGCAGCAGGTCTCGTTCACCACCGACGTGCGCACCAACTCGGTCATCGCCGCAGGCACGCCGGGCTACCTCGACGTGGTCGAGAAAATGGTCCTGGCGCTGGACTGCAAGGAGATTGCGGACCGCAAGACGATCGTCTACGCGCCGCGGAACAACACGTCGGACACAGTGGCGACGTCGGTGAAGGCCTGGAGCGATGCGGAGAAGGCGCGGTTGCAGGAGATCGGCACCGCGGTCTCGACCGCGATGAAGCAGGAATCCGAGGTGGTGGCGATCTCGAACAAGGATGCGAACCGGGTAGTGCTTGGGTTCAGCCCGCGGCACGAAGATGCGGTGATGAGCATCGTCCGGTCGCTGGACCAGCCCCCGCCGCAGGTCATGATCCAGGTGCTGATCCTGGAGGTGACGGTCGAGAACTCGCTCGATCTGGGCGTGGAATTCGCGTTTCAGGACCTCCAGTTCGCCAAAGCCGGCCCGACCGATACGACGACGTTCGACTACGTCGGCGGCACGGACATCGGCGCGGCGGGCAGCGGCCTGGGCGGCTTCAGCTTTACGATCACCGGCGCGGACTTCAACTTCCTGTTCCGCACGCTCCAGAGCGAGAGCCGCCTGAACGTGCTCAGCCGTCCGCAGATCGTCGCCATGGACAACCAGATGGCCTCCATCGACGTCAGCAACGACGTGCCGTACGTCACCGGGACGGCCGTTACCACCGGCGGGGTCACCAGCACCAGCGTGGCCCGTCAGAAGGTGGGCATCAAGCTCGAAGTGACCCCGCAGATCAACCCCGACGGCTACGTGCGGATGCTCATCAACCAGGAAGTGGATGACCTCACCGGCTCGACGGTGCAGGTGGGCCCGGGCGTCACCTCGCCGGTCTTCTTCACCCGCACGGCCAAGACGACGGTTACGGTGAAGGACAATGAGACCGTGGTGCTGGGCGGCCTGATCACGTCGCGCGCGCAGAACACGCAGACGAAAGTGCCGCTGGTCGGCGACCTGCCCGGCCTGGGTATGCTCTTCCGCGCCCAGAGCGACACAACCAAGCGCACGGAGCTGCTGCTGGTGCTGACGCCGCACGTCGTGCGCGCCGAAGAGGACTACCGCCGCCTTTCCACCGAGACCCGCGACCAACTGACGCTGATCCCCGACGACGTGCTGCACAGCCCGTTGATGGAGGGATTGCGGGTGCTGCCGGAGGAGCCGGTGGGCGCCGAGGAAGAGAACGCGGCGCCGGCGCCGACCCCGGGTGGGACCCCGGCGCAACGGCAACCCGCGCCGCCGGCCGGCGACGAGTACGGCCCGGCGCGGCCGGTGCAGCGCGGCGAGCCGGCGGAGCCGGTGGACCAGGACTCCTATGACGTGCCCTTGACCTGTGCGCCGCGTCTGCCGGCTTAGGCGGAGACTCCGGGCAGCGCGGCGCGGCACCGGATCGGCAATCAGCGCGTCGCAGTCGGGCCTTCAGTGCTTGGGTGCGGCGCGGAGCGCGGCGATGACGTGGAGCGATGTCTACCGGGGGAGCGTGGGCCCGGCGGTCTGGCTGGTCCTCGGCCTGCCGCTGCTGCTCACCGCCGGCTGCGCGTCGCTCGATCCGCACGTGCGCGACGACATTGTCGAGATTTGCCAATACCCTCCGCCTCCGCCGCTCTTGTGGCTGCACGATGTGGAAGGCTCCGTTAACGGCCTGAAGGTCCGTGTGTACCTGGTTTCTGGGCAGACGGACAGGGGCGTCTTCGTTCCTGGAACCATCAGCGCCACGTTGTACACCCTGACCGTGCGCCCGGACGGCAGCTATGAGCGCAAGGTGGCGCAGACCTGGGCGTTCGACGAGCGTCGGGCCACCGACTTTCGTAACACGAAGGTCTCTTCGATGGGCAAGTCGTACGGCCTGATCCTAAAGTGGCCCCCGGAGGTGACTCTGACGGGGCGCGAGGTGCAGCTCGAAATCAGCTACCACCGGCGGGACGGCCACGTGATCCGGGCCCAAGGTGGGCGGTTCACGGTGCCGCTGCCGCAGGGGGCGCGGGCGCGGCCCGCGTCGCGGCCGTGGCTGCCGGCCAGCCGCCCCGCGGCGGCGGAACCGCCGCCCTTGGAGCCGCAGCCGCCATGATGCGCTGGTGGCTCTTCGCCGTCGCGCTGCTCGTCACGTTCGTCGTGCAGACGACGGCGCGGCCGCTCGTGGCGTGGAGTTGGCTGGACCTGCTCCTGGGTTTGGCGCTGGTCTGCGGGCTGACCGCCCCCACGCCGGAGGCGCGCCTGGCGGCGTTTTTCGTCGGGTTGGCACAGGGTATCGGGACCGGCGGCCCACTGGGGGTCCACGCGCTGGCGCTGGGGCTCGCGGGGCTGCTGCTCACGTATCTGCGCGAGCAGGTCAACCGGCACCTGTGGTGGGTGCGCTGGTTGATCGCGTCCGCGGCGGCCGGTCCGGGCCAGTTCCTGGTGCTGCTGCACCAGCGCTTTCTGCAAGGCGACGCACATTCGTGGCGGCAGATGGCGGTCGGCGGCCTGGTCACGTCGGTCGTCGCGGGCCTGCTCGCGGCCGTGGCGGTCGGGCTGCCGGCCGCCTACCGCCGCCGTCGTCATCGCCACGCGGCGTTCCGCTGGTAAGGACGCGGCGGCGCAGGATCGTTATCCCCCAGCCGGCCGTTTTGCGCGTGCCGGCCGCCGCGGCGGCGCTACACTCTAGGCGGCAGGAATGCGCGCAGGCCCCCGTCCGGACGCAAGAGGAAAGGCGGGCAGTATGCCGAACATCCAAGCGATACTCGACCGGAAGGGCACGCACGTGTACAGCGTGCCCGAAGACGCCACTGTGCTGGATGCCGCACGGCTGATGAACGAGCACCGGATCGGCGGGCTGGTCGTCACGCACGGCGAGCGGGTGGTGGGGATTTTCACCGAGCGCGACGTGCTCAACCGCGTCGTCGCGGCGCGGCGCGACCCAATGCTGTCCGGCATTTGCGTTGCGGCGTGGTGTGCGACCGGTGGCGCGCGGGACTACGGGGCTGGCGCAGGACAACAGCGCGAGCCCGTGGGTGGTGCGCGGTCACGCCGGGCGCGCAACCCCAGCCGCGCTACGCAGCGCGCAGCGCGGCTCGCCGAGTTAGCCCTGGTTTTTTTGACGCGCCCGGTACTCCTGCTGCCACTTCGCCGCCCGCGCCCGCTCGGCCCGGCGACGGGCCAGGATCGCAAAAAACTCCGCGTCCGCGGGCAGCAGCCCGCTCATCACGTGCGTCATCAGCGCCCAGTCATACGAGTTGGGCCGCGCGCCCGTGACCACCGCCAGCAACAACGTCCCGATCAGGGCCGCGGCGATCTGCCACGCCACGCCGTTCTCCGATTCCGCGAAGAAGTGCCGGAAGTTCACCAGGCACTTCAGCCAGCGGAAGAACAACTCGATCTGCCAGCGATGCCGATACACCACCCCCAGCAAGTCGGCGTCCAGGTCCAAACGGTTCGTCAGCAGCCGCAGCCGCGTCCCGTCCGCAGCGGTGAATTCCGCCAGGCGCAAGGGCCGCGCGCCCAACGCCTTTGCCCCCCGCAACCCACAGGCTCGCACGGTCTGGCAAGCCGTCACGGCCGCCAGGCGGTCCGTCGCCCGCAGCGCGTGGTCCGCGACGGTCGCGAACTGCATGTCGTCGCGCAGCCGCACCACAAAGTCGCTGCCCGCCGCCAGCACGTCCGCCAGCGTCTGATAGCTGTGGTAGGCGCGGTCCAGCACGTAGCAGGCCCCGGCCTGCAAATGCGCCGCCAGCGTGGTGTATTCCGGCGTCCGGCCGCCCGTGACGCACGCCGCTTCCGGCACCCCCGACAAGACGTTGAACTGGAAGTCCACACGCACGTTGCCGCGCCGCCGCGGCGGGACCGGCTGCCGCGCCGTGGCGTAGGGCTTGTTGTACAGCGCCCAGGTCACGCGCGGGGCCAGGGCAAAGAACGAGCCGTCGACCGCCAGCAGCTTGCGGGTGAGTTCGTCGAGCCGCGCCTCGTGGGGGCGGTCCTGCACGCGCTGCTGGAGCGCGGCCGCCAGGGGCGTGAGCAACGCCGGGTCGAACAGGGCCTGGGCGTCGCTGAGCGTGCTGTGCGGCAGGCGTGGCAGGCCGTACTTGCGGCGGGCGCCGGGATGATCGAAGACGTCTTCGATGCGGCGCAGGCTCTTGAGGGCCGGGCTGAAGAAGGCGACCAGGTGGGCGACGAGCAGGTGGTCGGCGAAGAGGGTGCGGTTGCCGTGCTCGTTCGGCCGGCGCAGGGTGTGCAGCAGGTCGTCGAGCGGCTGGAGCAGGCGCCAAGAGACCAGGTGTTTCTCGGAGCCGGGGACCGGCTCGGCGCGTCGTTCGGGTTGATCGGGCTCTTGCGGCACGCCGCAAGTAGAACACATGCGGCGCGCCAGCGCAATGCTAACAACTGCCTAACTTGCAAAAAACCGAAATCCCGGACAGCATTGACGGCTCGTCGGCCGACGTAGCGTCGGCTCCCGTGGCCAACGTGGCAGGGGGTGTCCGTGGCGGCCTTTGGGCGACGTGAGTTGCGGCCTACAACAAGGGCGAGCGGGACGAGTACAATCGGGCACATGGCGAGGCGAGCGGACACGACGCCACTGCTCATTCAGGACGGACGGGCGGTTCGCATGACCCGCGTTCCGTTCGACGAGCGTCAGTTTGACGAGGGGTGGTTGCAGGATCTGCTTTTCCGGCACCCGTCCCTCATCCCGGTCGACGAGATCGAGCCGGTGTTCGGGCCGCTGGTTCCGATCGCGCGCGAGCTGTCCACGCCATCCGGCCCGGTCGACATCCTGTATGTCAGCCCCGAGGGATATCCGACACTGGTCGAGACAAAGCTCTGGCGGAATCCCGAGGCAAGACGCCAAGTCGTCGCGCAGGCGATCGACTACGGCGCGCAGTTGTCGCGGTGGTCGTACGACGAACTGGCCTCGGCAGTGAAGGCAAGGCGGGGCGACCTGGCGGACGGCGACCCGTTTGTCCGCCTGATGGAGGAGCAGGCTGAGGACTGGGATCACGCGCGGTTCGTAGACACGCTGGCGCGCAATCTGCGCCTCGGGCGTATGCTTTTGCTCATCGTGGGGGACGGGATCCACGAGGCCGTGGAGCACATGGCTGAGACGCTGTCTCGCACACCCCAGTTGGGGTTTACGCTCAGCCTCGTGGAGATGGCCCTGTTTCGGCCGCCCGAGAAGTCCGAACCGCTCTTCGTGCAGCCGCGCATCGTGATGCGGACGCGCGAGGTCGTGCGGGCCATCGTGGAGGTTCGCGCCGGGGCGAAACCGGAGGACGTGCGGGTGACGTTACCTCCCGCAGAGAAGCCGGCGCCCGGAGGACGCTACACCCTGAGCGAGGAGGCGTTCTTAGAGAAGCTGGAAGGGGAGACGTCGCGCAAGATTGTCGAGGATCTGCGTGGATTCCTAGCAGACGTGGAGTCTCGTGGCGTCGCACGTGTGGGCCGGCAAGCGAGTTTGTGTCTGCACTACATTGAGCCGTCCACCGGAGGATGCTTCAGTCTCGGCAACGTATGCGTCGATGCCACCGTCGACATGCGCGTTGTCGCGTACTACCTGCGCCGAGCTGGTTTCGACGAAGGCATCGGGACGGACTACCTGGATGAACTGGCGCGGCTGGTCCCGCGGGCCAAGGTCAAGGCGTGGGAGCGGAAGACTGGACCATTCTCGGCGATCAAGGTCGGCGGTCGGCACGTGACGATTGAGGAACTGCTTCAGCACAGGGCCGAGTGGCTAGATGCCATTGAGCGCATGATCCGGCGCATCAACGACTCCGCAGAGGCAACTGCGTGAGGGCAATGACCGCACCGGCGGTCCGCGCGGCCTGAAGGCCGCGGCTCGGCTTGCGAGAGGACGCGGTGTTTGTGCGGCACTGCATTGGCGTCAGAGGCGGACTCTGCACGGTCCGGTCGTGCGTGCCGCCATGTCCTCACGGCCGGCACGGCTGGGCCACGCGGTCAGATGGGATGCCACCACGGCCGACGCGGCCGTGGCACGCAGGAGCGCTAGTGGTGCGCACTGCCGATATTGCGGGGCGCAATCCGCACACGGCCGACACGGCCGGGGCACGCAGGAGCGGTTGTCGTGCGCGCGCACGGACGGTGCTGACGACGCAAACGACCGGTGCGGTGTTGCTCTGCACCTTAACGAACCGGCCGACCTGCTGTACAATCCCGGCTACTGGCTGCGACTGATCGAGGGTGTTCCGCAGCCGCTACGGGAACGTCGGACAATCGAATTCGCTGATACACGGAGGTAGCCGCAATGGCCAAGCAGACCAGGCAAACGTTCAAGACCGACACGACCAGCGCGTTCCGCACGACCGGGGCGACCACGAAGCCCCGCTCCCAACCCACGCCGACCGTGGAGCAGATCCGGGCCCGCGCCTATCAGGTCTACCTGCGTCGCAGGGGTGGGCCGGGGGACGCAAGGTCGGATTGGGAGCAGGCCGAGCGCGAGCTGCGGCAGGAGTTGTCAACGTAGGCAGGGGCAGCGCCGAGCGCGGCCTTTGCTGGAAGCGGCCTTCGCGCTGCGGGTACGGCGCACGGGGCGCAGCCGCAGCGCAACGTGGGGGCTGCGCTGCCCGTCCGTGCGGCCGCGTCCACAGTCTGCTCAGGGGAACGGCACGATGCGCAGGATGGCGTCCTGCGTCGCCAGGTACAGGGTGCCGGCCGGCGTGAACGCCAGGTCGGTGATCGGTGTGGGCAGGCTGGCGGCGAAGCGCGTCGTCGTCACGGCCGCCGTTCGTGCGGTGGACAGTTCCAGACTGAGGACGCGCCCGTCGTCCTGCACGCCGTAGAACAGGCCCAGGAATGTGTTGGGGCCGTACTTGGCGCTGGGGTTGAAGGCCGCGCCGATCCACGTGACGCGGTCCGTCCCGGAGTCGACGATGGGGTCCGCGTAGTCGGGGTTCAAGGCCGCGAAGACAAACTCGCCGGTCGTGTTGAGCTGCCCTTTGACGGCTGGCCAGCCATAGTTACTGCCCTTCTGGACGCGGTTGATTTCCTGGTAGCCGCTGGCGTTGCGGTCGATGACGAAGGGCGCGCCGGTGTCGGGGTCGAAGGCCAGGCCGCCGGGGTCGCGCAGGCCGCGGGCGAAGACGGGCGAATCCTTGATCGGGTTGCCGGCGGGGATCGTGCCGTCAGCCTTGTAGCGCAGGATTTTCCCGACCAGGAAGTCGTTGTTCTGAGCGCTATTCTCGTCGGTCAGGTCGCCGAGGGCCACGAAGAGCAGACCTTCGCGGTCCAGGCCGATGTGTCCGCCGACGCGGATGGTGTTCGCGCCCGCGGGCAGGGAAGCGACGAAGACCTCGCCGCCGCTGGCGGTGTCGCCGGCGGCCTGGAAGTAGACCACGCGGTTGTCCACGACGGCCTGCGGGTCGTTGGTGGAAAGGCCGGTATCCGAGCGCGTGTAGAAGACGTAGACGCGGCCGTTCAGGCTGAAGTCGGGGTGCAGGGCGATGCCGAGCAGGCCGCGGCCGCCGGCGTAGTTCACCGGCAGCTCGGCGAAAGGCTGATCGAGGAGGGCGTTGTCCTTGATGACGCGAATGCGTCCGGTCTCCTTCTCGGTGTAGAAGACGCGGCCGTCCGGCGCCGCCGCCAGCCCGGCCGGATGCGCCGCCGGGCTCACCACGTACTCGGCCTGGAGGTTCTGCCCCACGTTAATCGGCGGCGGCATCTGACCAGAGCGCGGCAGGCATCCGCCCGCGGCCAGAACCGCCGCGACGACGGCCGCCGCACATTGTACGCACACTCGGATTCGACGCATTCGCAGCTCCATGGGACTGGATTCGGGTCGAAGCCTAATTGTGGCGCGGCGGGGCGGCGGGTGCAACGGAGCGCTAACGCTCTGCCGCGTATCGTGCGCGGAGCTGTGCAACTAGCGCCGGGTCCTGTTCGGCCAGCGCCTGGTACAGCAGGTACGCCCGCGCGCGCGGCGGCGCGAGGAGGATCTCCCGGCGCTGTGCGGCGTTTTGCCGGTCCAGAGTCGTCTGGAACACGCCCTGGACCTCGCGCAGGCGTTCCTGCCGGACGGCCGGCAAGCGGGCGAAATCCCGCGCGCGGCGCAGGACGGCGCCAGCGTCTTCGCGCCGGGCAAGGTCCGCGTAGCGCTGTGCGCAGGCGAGCTGCTCGCTGGCGGGCAGCGCCTGCCACCGCTGCCAGGCCGAGGCCGGGCGCCTGGCTCCACTGGCGTCGCCGCGCGCCCACACCAGCAGCGCGAGGTTCGCGCCGGCCAGGACGGCGATCGCGGCAACCAGAATCGTGTGGGCGAAGCGTGTCACGGCGCTTGGGGCTCCTGCTCGACGATGAGCCGCTCGAGCATCTGGACATCCTCGTACTGGTCCGCGAGCCACGGATCGTGGGCCAGCGCCGCCAGCGCCTCCAGATTCGCCACCACGTGGCCTTGGAGTTCGGGCGGGATGCCAGGCGGCGACTGGCGCGCCGCGTCCGCGACCCGCGCGCCCGCCACCTGCCAGACCAGTATGGCGCTCAGGGCCGCCAGCACCGCCAGTTCGCCGCTCAGCCGCCAGGCTTTTGTGCGGCGTGCGGGCCCGCCCGGCACGGCTTGCTGAATGCGGGCCGCAAGGCGGGGCGCTGGCGGAGCGGCGGCCGGCGCCGCGCCTTGGCCGAGCGCGACGAGCCCCATCCACTCGCGTTCGCCGGCCAGCAGATCGCGGCAGCGCGGACAGTCGTGGACGTGGCGCTGCCAGTCCGCCCGCGCTTGGGGGTCGAGCTGCCCTCGAAGCAGCCGATGCGCCAGTTCCACGTCCAGGTGTTCCATCGTGATGGGCCCCGGCCGCGGCCGGGGCCGGCGGTGATCGTACGGGCGTCAGACCAGGCCGCGCAACTCGCGGCGCAGCGTCGTGCGGGCGCGCATCAGCAGGCTGCGGACGGCCTCGACGGACACGTCGAGCACGGCGGCGATCTGCTCGTATGAGCATTCCTCGAACTGAAACAGCGTGAGGGCGATCCGCTGGTTGACCGGCAGCCCGTCCAGCGCCTGGGACACCTGGTGCCGCAGCTCATCCAGACTCATCTGCCGGTCCGGCGCCGGCGCGCTGGAATCCGCCACCTGAAGCGAATGGTCGGGCGGCGTGTACGCACGGCGGCGCACGTGCGCCTGCTTGAGGTAGTTCAGGGCTGTGTTGGTCGCGATGCGATAGAGCCAGGTGACGACCTTGGCGGTCGGCTGGTACTGGTCGGCGTGGGCCAGCGCCTGCAAGAACACGTCTTGGGTGAGGTCTTCCGCCGGCCGGTGGTCACCGACCAGCCGCGTAACGTAGCGGGCGATGCGGTCGGCATTGCGGCGGATGAGCGCGCTGCCGGCCTCGCGGTTGCCCTGGCGGGCCTGAAGCATCAGTTGGGTATCGAAGTCAGCCAGGACGGCGGGGCTGGGCGGCGGTTGGGGCGCAGTCCCGGCCGGCCGGCTCGCGCGTCTGTGCCGATTGAACGTCCCCGCCATGGTCAGCCCATCCGCTGGCGCACACTGTCAACCGCTCCAGTGGATTGTATGAGTCCCCATGTCGGGCGACAACGGACCGTGCCCGGTTCCGGGAATGCGCACGGTCGCGCTCGAATGGAAACCCCGCCGGCGCCGAAGTTTACGTTGAAATCGCCGGCGGCGGAAGGTAGACTACACGTCACTTTGGGGGCGACAGCCCTGGCGGAGCGGAGAGAGGAGCGCCCGGGCACACCCTGGAGCCGGTCAGATGAACTACGTTGACCTCCATCTATTGCGCATCGCGGTCGCGTGTAGCGTGACGTGGTGGTTGGGCGCGGGCACACTGGCGCGCGCCCAGGACTTGACGAGGGACGAGCCCACACAACTCAGCACGGTCTACTACGACTACGCCAGCGAAGACGGCACGCTGAGCGGCGGACGGATCGAGCTGCCCGTCACCGTGCCCGGCACCGGCCCCTTCGCGCTGCGCGGCGACGTGACCACTCTTCTCAACAGCGGCCCGCCGGCCAACCGCATCGACATCGTGCTGGTCGGCGACGGCTACACCCTCGCCGACCTCGGCGTGTACGCCCAGCAAGTCAATAGCTGGCTCGCCGGTTTCCTGGCCGCCGAGCCATTCCATTCCTATAGTCACCACTTCAACGTACACCGCGTGGACGTGATCTCGACCGACTCCGGCGTGGACAACGATCCGATCTACCCGACCTACCCGACCTGGCGCGACACCGCGCTGGACATGGGGTTCTTCTGCGGCGGGATGCAACGGCTGCTCTGTGTCGACGTGGCCAAGGCGTACGCCTATGCGCAGAGCGCGCCCGACGTGGATACGGTGCTCGCGGTTGCGAACTCGTCCAGCTACGGCGGTGCGGGCTACGTGTCGGAGAGTCTGGCGACGTTCGCCGGCGGCAACATCTGGGCTTCGGAGATTGCGCTCCACGAATCTGGGCACAGCCTGGCTGGCCTGGCGGACGAGTACAACGAGGCCGACGGTTCGCGTTACGCCGGCAGCGAGCCGTCGGAGCCGAACCTTTCGATCCTGACCGCGGCGCAGATGGCGGCGGCCGGGACGAAGTGGTCCCGGTGGTTGGGTGTAGACAACGCCAGCTACGACGGGCTGCAAAGCACCTACGAGGGGGCGTATTACTGTCAGTACGGGATCTATCGCCCGTCAAACAACTCGAAGATGCGCTTGCTGGGGCGGCCCTACAACCTGCCGACCGCGGAAGCGCTCGTGATCGCGATCTACAAGCTGGTTCACCCGATCGACGCGGCCACGCCGAACTCGTCGCCGCTATCCGAGCGGGACACGATCACCGTTACGCTCGTTCAGCCGGTGGGCCACAGTTTGAGCGTGCAGTGGTATCTGGACGGGCAGGCGCTCTCCGGCGAGACCGACACGAGCCTGGAGCTGAGCACGTTGGGCCTGGCCCGGGGGGTTCATGCGGCGTCGGTGGCGGTGCTCGACCCGACCGATCTGGTGCGCGACGAGGCCGCCCGCCAGCAATGGCTGCGCGAGGGCCGCCAATGGACCGTCAGCGTCGGGCAGCGCCTGGGCGACATGAACTGCGACGGGGGTGTCGACTTCGACGACATCAGCCCGTTTGTCAAGGGGCTGCTCGGCCAGGCCGTCTATGAGGCCAAATACCCAGGCTGCAACTGGCTCAACGGGGACTACACCAACGACGGGGTCGTGGACTTCGGTGATATCAACGCGTTCGTCGCGGCGCTGGCGCGGCCGCAGTAGCGTCCGGCGCCCGTGTCGGACGAATGCCGCATTGCCAGTGGCACGTCGGTGGACGAGAACGGGGACGGCTATCCGGACGAGTGCCAGGTGGGCGACACGAACTGCGACGGTGCGGTGGATTTCGACGACATCAACCCGTTCGTGGAGTGCCTGGTCCGCGGCGGGTGTCGGTAGGGGGAGAGTTACGAGTTATGAGTTAAGAGTTATGAGCGAGGACGGGCAACGGGGGCGGCGTAGCGGGTATCGGGCTTCGGGCATTGGGCATCGGGTTGCGGGCGGCCGGCGCGGAGACTGGCCGCTGCGATGCGAAGTGGAACTGCGCACTACCGGCCGCGCGAGGGTGCGGACCGCTACACAATCGCTCGCTGGCGCTCGCGGCTCGGATGGCCCCTCGCTACCGCTCGGGCTCTGTCAGCGATCGCTCGCCGGCGCTCGCGGGTCGGATTGGGAACGACGCGCCGGTGTTGACCGGGCACGTCCTACGCCATGAGCAGCGGCTTTCCGGCCGTCAGCTTCGGCGGCGTTGTCAGTCGCGTCAGTTGGGCGCGGAGATCCTCCGCGTCCAGCGCGAAGGCGGGGCTGATCTCGAGCGGCATGGCCGGCTCGCCGTCCGCGCCGCGCGGCACGGAGCAGCCGCACGCTTCGAGCCAGCGCGCGGCGCGGCGGATGAGGTCGCGGCGGCAAGTCACCGCCGAGTCGTTGCCCGTCATGTTCTTGACCGGGCTGAATTCCTCGTCCCGCCGCGTGTACTTCACGATCGCATTCCTGGCGAGCGGGATGGCGTCGAAGACGAACATCTCGAGCTTCACCGCGTTCGGCTTGTCCGGCTTGACCGGGTTGCCCTGCGCGTCCAGGGTGGCCACCTTCTTGTCCGCCCGGTGCCAGGGGAGCTGCACGGTCGCGCCCGGCGTCGTCAGCCGCTCGACGAATTCGCAGCCCAGGACGTGGATGGCGATGCTGCCGGCGTCGAAGCGCCGCGTGCCGTCGGGGTTGCGCGCCGTCGCCAGGCTCTCGGGCAGGTCGCTGTATTCGATGACGGTGACGCGGCCGTCCACGAGGCAGAAGTTGCCGACGGGCTCGGTGTCGAACGCCTTCGGCACCGCCTTGCCCGACATCTCCGACCCGGTGACGAGGTGCAAGCCGATGAACAGC
>Ga0315273_10003252_pt1 | contig 19519 bp, 13 predicted proteins | sample YL17G02_0_MG_FD_205753 | JGI IMG/M metagenome (GOLD analysis project Ga0315273, IMG submission 205753) | Sediment microbial communities from Yellowstone Lake, YNP, Wyoming, USA - YL17G02_0 | ecosystem: Environmental > Aquatic > Freshwater > Lake > Sediment | place: USA: Wyoming | collected...
ACGACGATGTACCTGTCGTTCGTGTCGAGACCGATGCCCGGCCTCGGCGTCCGGATGCGGTACCGCACCTACGATCTGTCGAACAAGACCGTCAAGTATGTGGTCACGGGTGACATGTCCGGGGGGAATTCGGGGGGGCCGGACCGGAACTGGGGCATTCCCTCCGCCGCCAACTACGCGGAGTTCGAGTTCGGTCGTGCGACCATGAGCACGTACGACACGACCACGAAGCGGTTCGACGCGCTGGCCAGCTACGACATCAAGGACCTGACCTTCGAAGCTGCGCTCCACCGGACCAACCTCACGCGGACCAACCGCGAAGCCACGTCCGGCACCGACAACGGCTGGGGCGTTTCCGCGGTCTACCACGCCAGCGAGTGGCTGGGGCTGCGCGCGTTCACCGACAAGACGATGCGGACGGCCGAAGGCACGCCGAACGCCACCAACACCGCAAGCTGGCAGGTCTACGGCTACCAGGCCGACGAGGCCGAGCGCGAGATGACGCGCACCGGTTTCGACGTCGAGCTGACGCCCGTGCCGAGCTTGGGCGTCACCCTCGCCTACTTCCGTCGCAACGTTGACTACACGGGCCGGCCGCTCCGCGACGCCGCGAACAGCGATTCGACGGTCGGCCTGCTCTCGCAGAAATACGACTCCTACACCCTGGAATTCGAGTTCACGCCGAGCGAACGCGTCGAACTCGGGGCCTTCTACACCCACGAGAAGGACGCGAGCACGAACCGGTGGGCCTCGGGCAGCACCACGCTCACCAACCTGGTCCGCTGGGACGCCAGCGACAAGACCAACACGTTCGGCGCGAACGCGGTCATCCAGTTCGTTCCGAAAGTGTGGACCTTCTCGCTGATGGCCCAGCAACAGAAGGTGGACGGCCTGATGGACATCACGCCCCAGCTGGCGACAGCCACCATGGTGACCGGCCGTGCGACGCTGACGCCGCCCGGCGTGGCGGACATCCCCGACTGGGACGACACGACCATCACCAGCTTCATGCTGCAGCTCGATCGCGCGATCGGCAAGGCGTGGCAGCTGGGCGTGGGCTACTACTACGAGAAGTACGACTTCTCGGACGCCTACACGAGCGGGACAGCGCTGATGCCCATTCAGCCCCTGATCTTCATGAAGGCCGACAACGGCAACTACCAGGCCAGTGTCGGCTACGCGAAGCTGACTTACCGGTTCTAGCGGCTCACACCGCGTGGAGGGAGAAGGCCCCCGGGGCCTTCTCCCCGTTTTCTCTCCGCTCCGCCCGCCCCTCCGCCTTGTCCAATTCCATCATGCACCAACCGCTGGCTCGGCGGCGCGCGAAGCGCGCCTACTCGGAGCCCGTCGGGAAGTGCCCGGACGGGCTCCGAGCACGATGGTAAGATGCCGCCAGGGTGGATCCCTCAGCCATCGGTGTCGCCATGCGCCAGCGCTTCGTCTCGAACGGCCGGGTGCTCGCCTATCTCGACTCGCACGCGAGCGTCGCGGCGCAGGATCGTCCTGCCGCGGCGCAGGACGGTTCTATCGCGGCGCAGGAACCCACTGTCGCGGCGCAGGAACCCACTGTCGCGGCGCAGGAACCCACTGCCGCGGCGCAGGACTTCAGTCCTGCGCACACCCTCGTCCTCCTCCACGCCTTTCCCCTGAATGCCGACATGTGGCAGCCGCAGCTCGACGCCGTCCCGGCCGGCTGGCGGTTCGTCGCGCCCGACCTGCGTGGCTTCGGCGAGTCGTCGGTGGCGGCGCCGGGACCAACAGTCGCGGCGCAGGGCTTCAGCCCTGCGAACGAGCCGGCAGTCGCGGCGCAGGACTTCAGCCCTGCGAAGGCTTTCCTGGAGGACTACGCCCTCGATGTCCTCGCCCTGCTCGACCATCTCGGCGTTCCCGATGCCGTCATCGCGGGGCTGTCGATGGGCGGCTACCTCGCCCTGGCGATCTGCCGGATTGCCGCGGCGCGCGTCGCCGGCCTCGTGCTCGCCAACACCAAGGCCGAGGCCGACCCTCCCGAGGGACGCCGCGCGAGGGAGCAGATGATGGCGCGCGTTGCGCAGGTGGGCGTGACCGGCCTGGCCGACGAGATGCTGCCGAGACTGCTCGGTGAGACGAGCCGGCGCGAGCGCCCCGAGGTGGTGGCCCGCGTCTGCGGGATCGCGGCCGCCACCGGCGTGGACGGCGTGCGACGGGCCATCGCCGCCATGATACAAAGGCCCGATTCGACCGCCCTCCTGGCGACGCTCGCCTGCCCGGCGCTCGTCATCGCGTCCGACGAGGATCTCATCACGCCGCCGGAGCAGGCGCGGGCGATGTCCGCGCATCTTCGTTCCGCCCAGGTCGTCGTCATTCCCGGGGCCGGGCACCTCTCGAACCTCGAGCGCCCCGACGCGTTCAACGACGCCCTCCACCGGTTCCTGCTAAGCTATGCGACGGTCGACTGGCGGGTGAACGACAGCAACTCCCGACGACAGGCATCCAACCGATGAACCTCGAACTGGGCGGTAAGGTGGCAATCGTGACGGGCTCCAGCCGCGGGCTCGGCTTCGCGTCGGCGCGGGCGCTCGTCGAGGAAGGGTGCCGGGTGACGATCTGCGCCCGCGGAGCGGAGCGGCTGGCGCAGGCGGCCGGGGAGCTGCGGGCGGCCGCCGGGTCGGAGGACGCCGTGCTGGCGGTCGAATCCGACCTCACGACGGCCGACGGCATCGCGCGCGTGGTCGAGCAGACGATCTCGAATTTCGGCGGCCTCGACATCCTGGTGAACAACGTCGGCGTCGCCGGCGGCGGCACGCTGCTCGAGACGACCGACGAGCAGTGGCAGCAGGCGATCGACGCGACGCTGTTCCCCGCGATCCGGGCGTCGCGCCTCGCCGTGCCGCACATGCGGCGGCGCGGCGGCGGAGTCATCGTGATGATCGCGTCGATCTGGGGACGGGAGTCGGGCGGCCGCATGACCTACAACGCCGTGAAGGCCGCCGAGATCAGCCTGGCCAAGGCCCTGGCGCAGCAACTGGCCGCGGACAACATCCGCGTGAACAGCGTGGCGCCGGGCTCCATCCGCGTTCCCGGCGGATCGTGGGACACGCGGGTGCTGGCCGATCCGGAAGGGATGGCCGAGTTCGTGCGCAGAGAACTCCCCTTCGGGCGATTCGGGCGCCCGGAGGAAGTGGCCAGCGTGATCGCGTTTCTCGCCTCATCCAAGGCGAGCTGGGTCAGCGGAGCGAGCGTTACGGTCGATGGATGCCAGTCGAGATCGCTGTTCTGACGGATCCACTCGAACGACTGCCGGTACGTGAATGCTGAGAGGGAGTGGCGCGGTGCCTCGGCGAGGCCGCGCTGCGTGCGCTGCCCACCGGGACCTTGCGGGAGCGCCGTGGCCGCACGGCGCGATTGCAGGAAATACCTTCGGCGCTTTCGTGTTCGGAAGCTCCCGGCTCGTTGCCGGTGTCGGAGAGGAAATAGCCACGCCGCCGCAGCGGCTCATATACATTCATCTACGGACCCTCCCATTCCTAGTGGCGCCGTTCACGCTCACCGCTACAGATCGTGATCGTAGCGCCAGGGAAGGCCAGCGTCAACGCGAAAACGCCTCCGCGGCGCGAAATATTATTCAGGCTGATGCATAAGCCTCCCCAGCCATCAAGGGCCACCGTGAGCGACACCGGCAAGACGTTCCAGGACCTGTTCGGCCGCGCGCCCGAGATCGCTGCGTCCGCTCCCGGGCGCGTGAATCTGATCGGCGAACACACCGACTACAACGGCGGCTACGTCCTGCCGACCGTCATCCCGCAGCGCACCACCGTCGAACTGGCGCGCCGCGCGGACGATCTCGTGCGGGTGTGGAGCGGCAGCGTCGGCGCGGGCGCGGAGTTCGTCATCGGGCAGGAGACGCCGCGCCGCGACTGGACCGACTACGTGCAGGGGATCACCCACGTCCTCGCGGAAGCCGGCTTCCGCCCGGGCGGCGCCGATATCCGCATCGACTCGTCGGTCCCGCTCGGGAGCGGCCTGTCGTCGAGCGCCGCCCTCGAGATCGCGCTCCTGCGCGCCTTCACGCGCGCCTTCGATCTCGCGATCGAGGAGGTGCCGCTCGCCAGGCTGGGACAGCGCGCCGAGAACGCGTTCGTCGGCGCGCCGTGCGGCATCATGGACCAGATGGCGTGCAGCCTGGCCGAGGACGGCGTGGCGCTGTTCCTCGACACCCGCACGCTGGAGTTCGACCGCGTGATGCTGCCGCCGGGCGTCGAACTGGTCGTCATCAACTCCGGCGTGTCGCATCGCATCGCAGGCGGCGACTACCGGACCAGGCGCCGCGAGTGCGAGGAGGCGTGCGCGGCCCTCGGCATCCCGCAGCTGCGCGACATGGACGTCGCGGATCTGCCGAAGCTCGGCTCGCTTCCCGACGTGCTGCAGCGCCGCGCACGGCACGTCATCACCGAGGACCGGCGCGTGCTCGACGCGGTGGCCGCGTTGCGCGCAGGCGATCTCGCGGCGCTGGGGACGCTCTTCTCCGCCTCGCACGCGTCCATGCGCGACGACTACCAGGTGTCGATCGAGGAAATCGACCTGCTGGTGGATCTGGCACGCCGGCAGCCCGACGTCTACGGCGCCCGCCTCACCGGTGGCGGCTTCGGCGGCTCGATCGTGGCGCTCGCACGCCAGGGAACCGGCCGCGCGGCGGGGGAGGCCGTTGCCCGGGAGTACGACGCGAGGACCGCTCAACGCGCCACGGTCCTCGTGCCACCGGAAAGGGCATAGGCCTTTTCTTCGCCTTTCGCCTCTTGATCGAAACCGCACCCGCTGGTACTATCCCGCCAATGCCTGACACGCGCCTGGACGACGAATCCAACGAGCACCGTCGCGCGATCAGCCGTCCGCCCCTGCGCGAGGGCAAGGACGTGGCCGTCGAGGCGGCGCTCGAACGTCTCGTGCCCGGCGATCGCGCCGGCTATCCCGATTCGCCCGACCGCGTCGTCACGGCCGTCCGCAGGCTGGAGGCCATCGAGGCGCAGTCGGCGCCGTTTCCCGACGACCTCGACCCGCGCCTGACCTCCGTGCTCGTGGCTCGCGGGATGGCGTCGCTCTACACCCACCAGGCGGAGGCCATCGCCCACGTGTTCGCCGGGCGGCACGTGGTCGTGACGACGCCGACCGCGTCGGGCAAGACGCTCTGCTACAACGTGCCGGTGCTGCAGGCCATCCTGCAGGATCCTGCGGCGCGCGCGTTGTACCTGTTTCCCACCAAGGCGCTCGCGCAGGATCAGCTCGCCGAGCTGGACCGGCTGTCCCAGGCGCTGGCCAAGCAGGCGGGCGTCGATCTCGGCGTCTTCACCTACGATGGCGACACCCCGCAGGACGCGCGCCGCTCGATTCGCGCCCGCGCGCACGTCGTGCTCACCAACCCCGACATGCTGCACTCGGGGATCCTGCCGCACCACCCGCGCTGGGCGAAGCTGTTCGAGAACCTGCGCTACGTGGTCATCGACGAGCTGCACACGTACCGCGGCGTGTTCGGCAGCCACCTGGCGAACGTGTTGCGCCGGCTGCGGCGCATCTGCCGGCACTACGGCTCGAACCCGGTGTTTGTGTGCTCGTCGGCGACGATCGCCAACCCGGCCGACCTGGCCGGGCGGCTGACGGGCGAGCGCTTTGACCTGGTGGAGAAGAACGGCGCGCCGCGCGGCGAGAAGCTGTTCGTGTTCGTCAACCCGCCGGTGGTGAACAAGCAGCTCGGGATCCGGCGCTCGTACCTCGCCGAGACGCGCCGCGTCTCGCTCGAGTTCCTGAAGCGCCACCTGCAGATCATCGTCTTTGCGCAGAGCCGGCTCTCAACCGAAATCCTGACGCGGTACCTGAAGGACGCGGCGGACTCCGCGCCCGGCGCCGCCGACGCGATCCGCGGCTACCGCGGTGGCTACCTGCCGAAGCGCCGGCGCGAGATCGAGAAAGGGCTGCGCGACGGCGAGGTGCGCGCGGTGGTGTCGACCAACGCGCTCGAGCTGGGCATCGACATCGGCGCGCTGGACGTCGCGGTGCTCGCCGGCTACCCGGGCACGATCGCCGCCACGTGGCAGCGCGCGGGCCGCGCCGGCCGGCGCTCGGGGCGATCCGCCGCCGTGCTCGTGGCGAGCAGCGCCCCGCTGGACCAGTACATCGTCCGCAACCCGTCGTACTTCTTCGACGCCTCGCCAGAGCACGCCCTCATCAACGCGGACAACGTGCACATCCTGATCGACCACATCAAGTGCGCCGCTTTCGAGCTGCCGTTCTCGACCGAGGAGCGCTTCGGCGAGCACGATCTCCAGGAGATGCTCGCGATGCTCGCCGAGGACGGCTTGGTGCACCTGGCTGACGACACGGGGGTCGCCGCCGACGCGCGCTGGCACTGGACGAGCGAGTCGTACCCGGCCAACGCCGTCAGCCTCCGTTCGGTCTCGTCGGACAACTTCGTGGTCGTCGATACGAGCGAAGGGACCGGCACCCGGGTCATCGGCGAGACCGATTTCACCAGCGCGCTCACCGTGCTGCACCCGAAGGCCATCTATATCGTCGAGGGCACGCTGTACCAGGTGGAAAAGCTCGATTTCGAGGGACGCAAGGCGTACGTTCGCCAGGTGGAGTGCGACTACTACACGGACGCCATCACCTACAGCAGGGTGACCGTGCTCGATCGCTTCGAGGCCTCAGCCCCCGGGCACGAGACGCCGCTGGCCGAGCACGGCGAGGTGCACGTCGTGTCGCGTACCGTCGGTTTCAAGAAGATCAAGTTCTACACGAACGAGAACGTCGGCTCGGGCGAGCTGGACTTGCCCGAGCACCAGATGCACACCACGTCGTTCTGGCTCACCATCCCGCGAAGCGTCATGACGGCGCTGCCCTGCGATCGCGACGATTGTCGCGACGGCGTGGTCGGCCTCGCCTTCGCGATGGGCCAGGTGGCGCAGTTGCTGCTCATGTGCGATCGCCACGACATCGGCATCTCGCTCGGGAGCGCCGAGGCAAGCGGCGAGACGCGATCGCTGGGCCGCCCGGGGACAACCTCCGAAGCCATCGACGCGGAGCATCCGCGCATCTTCGTCTACGACAACTACCCTGGCGGCATCGGATTCAGCCAGCCGCTCTTCCACATGACGCAGGACCTGCTCGACAAGACGCGCGAGCTGGTGCGCGGCTGCCCGTGCGAGTCGGGGTGTCCCTCGTGCGTGGGCCCGCTCGGCGAGACGGGGCCGCAGGCCAAGAGGGTTGCGCTGGACATCCTCTCGCATCTGCCCTCGGTGGCGCTGGCCGCCGGGACCGTGGACGGCTTCCCCGGTGAGTGGGCGTAGAGCATGCCGCTCGATCCTGCGTTCCGGTCGCGGCTGCGGGAAGCCATCCAGCAATCGGTGAAGCGCGATCCGGCCAGGACCGCCGTCCCGGCGCCGGCGGCCGATGCCCCGATCCGCGAAGAACCGCGCGACGAGCCCATTGACGCACCGTACGACGACGACGGGGCATCCGCCCCCGGCCCTGCAGCTCCCGGTCCTGCAGCCACCGGTCCTGTAGCCACGGGGGCTTCAGCCCCAGGGCGGGATGCCTGGATCGCCGACACCCTCGGCGGCTGGTGGCAACGCGAGGGCCACGGCGTCTGCCTCGTGGTGGATCGCGAGCACCACGCCGACGGGCGCCACGGCGACAGGCAGATCGGCCACCATGCCGAAACGCTCGCGCGTTACCAGCAGAGCCTTGGCCGCGTCCAGTCGCCCCTTCCGCTCGTGGACGACGGTCTCGAGGCCGCGACGTTCGGCGAGGCGGCGCCGGGCGCGCGTGACCGGTTCCTGTTCTTCGACCTCGAGACGACCGGCCTCAGCGGGGGAGCGGGCACCTGCGCGTTCCTGATCGGCTTCGGCTGGTTCGAGGGCGAGCACTTCCGCACGCGGCAGTACTTCCTGAGCGGCTACGGCCACGAGCCGGCCATGCTGCGGATGGCGGCCGATGCCCTTCGGGCCCGGCAAGCCGGCGCAGGCGATCTCGCCGTTGCGGCGCAGAACGCCATTGCAGCGCCGGGACCATCCCCCGTGTGTGCGGCGCAGGACGCCATTGCGGCGCAGGACTTCAGTCCTGCGCACCGCCTGGTCCTCACCACCTTCAACGGCAGGACCTTCGACCTCCCGCTCATCGGGAACCGGTACCTGTTGCACCGCCTGGCCTCGCCGTTCGATTGTGTGCCGCACCTCGACCTGCTGCACCCGGCGAGGCGGCTGTGGCGCTACCGGCCGTCCGCTTCGCCTGGCGGCCGCGACAGGGAAGACGGCCTCGGCTACGGCGTTCGCGTGACCGGCCGTCCGTCCGCCCGGCCCTTCGCGCGGACCAGCCGCTTCGACTTTGCCGCGAGCGCGGCCAGTTGCGCGCTCGGCGAACTCGAGCTGGCGATCCTCGGCGTGCGGCGCACCGGCGACGTGCCAGGCGCGGAGATCCCGGCGCGCTACTTCCACTACGTGCGTACGGGGGACGTGCGCCCGCTCGAGCCGGTGCTCGCCCACAACCGGTACGACCTGCTCTCGCTCGCCGCGCTCACAGGCGTGGTCGCTCACATGTTGGAAGAAGGGCCGCAGGCGGCGCGCAACGCGCACGAGTGCGTCGCGCTCGGCCGGCTGTACGAGCGCTCGGGCGCCGCGGACCGGGCGGCGGACTGCTACGAGAAAGCCGTGAAGGGCGACCTCGCCGCCGACGCCGACCCGGCGGTGCAGCGCGAGGCGTTACGCCGCCTCGCGTGCCGCCACCGTCGTGACGCGAGGCACGACGAGGCCGCTGCCGCGTGGCACCGGCTGCTCGATCTCTCGGTGTCGCATGGTGAGCCAGACGTCGAGGCGCTGCACGCGCTCGCCGTCCACCACGAGCACCGGTTGAAGAACTTCGACCTGGCGCGGACGTATGTGCAGCGGCTGTTCGCCCTCACCGCCGATCCGCGCCTGCAGGAGGCGCTTCGCCACCGCTTGCAGCGGATCGAGCGGAAGAGGGGAGGGCTCTCCAGCCCGTAACCCGCTCGCCGTGTTTCCTGCGCGCGACGGGCTGCCCCACCCGGTGGGAACGCACGACGGAACAGGGTTGACCGCGTACGTGGTGCCAAGACGGCAGGTACTGGCCCCGGGGTGCGCCTTCGGGAAGCCGCTTCGATTCGCCCGCCGCGCACAGGGCTGAAGCCCTGTGCCGCGACCCAATTGAGTGCCGTGACGCGATGAGCGCCGCGACGCGAATGACGGCCCACCCGTCCCTCCTGCCGACTGGAATGTGGGATGTCGAATGGGGAATGTGGGAGACCCCACATCCCATATTCCATGTTCCACATCCAATACCTGCCCTAGCAGCCCGTGGTGAAAGTCGCGCACGGGCTGCTAGTAGGGACGAAACAACAGATCCAGAATCGGAAGATGCAGAATTACTGAGGAAAACCACTCCAGGGATCTGCTCTTTCCGTTGTTTCGTCTTCCTGGCAGGCCGTGCGGACTTTCACCACGGCCTGCTAGGGAATCACCGTCGTTCGATCCCAGCGGTGCTCGCGCAGTGCCTCGTAGAGCGCGTCGGGCAGCGGCGTGTCGCCGCTGGCGGCCAGGTTGCGCTCCACGTGCCCGGGCTTGCGCATGCCGGGAATCGTCGTCGTCACCGCGGGGTGCCGCAGGATGAAGCGCAGCGCGAGGCCCGGCAGATCCATGCCGGCCGGGACGAGCGGCTGCAGCCGCTCGATGCGGCGCAGCGTGGCCTCGAGGTTCTCGGGCGTGAAGTAGAGGCTGCGCCAGTCTTCCTTCGGCCACCGCGACCGACGCGTCAGCGTCCCCGTGAGGCTCCCCTCGTCGAACGGCACGCGCGCGATCACCCCGACGTCGAGCGCCTGGCAGGCCGGGAACAACTCGTCTTCGGGCGCCTGGTCGAAGATGTTGTAGACCACCTGCACGCAGTCGATGGCGCCGGTGCGCACCGCCCGGATCCCGTTCCACGGTTCCCACCGGTTCAGGCTGATCCCGAACGCGCGGATCTTGCCTTCACGCTTCAGGTCCTCGGCCGTCCGCTGCCACCGCTCGTCGTCCGCCCACGCGTCGGTCCAGACGTGCAGTTGCTGGAGATCGATCGCGTCGACGCCGAGGTTGCGCAGGCTGTTCTCCGTGTACTCGCGCACGTGGTCCGGCGGGAACGCGTCGTCGAGACGGTACTCGGCCTTCGCCGGCCAGCGCAGGTTCTTCGGCGGCACCTTGGTCGCGACGTAGAGGCGTTGGTCCCGATGCCGCCGCAGCGTCTCGCCCAGCAGCGTCTCGCTGCGCCCGTTGCCGTACACCCAGGCCGTGTCGAAGAAGGTGCAGCCGAGGCCGACCGCGCGGTCGAGCGACGCCAGCGACTCGGCGTCGTCCGATCCGGTCCAGCCGCCCATGCCCCACATGCCGTAGCCGATCTCGGCGATCTGCCAGGCCGTGCGAGGGAATGTCCGGTCGAGCATGAGTCGAGTATACCCTGCCGCCAATCTGGCCCATGCTATACTGCCGGCTCTTTGCCAGGTCCCATTCACGAGTCCACGGTGACATGGTTCCCCGTTGCGTATGACTGACGCGTCGAGAACGAGACTGCCGCGGTGGGTGAGGGCCGCCGATGCGGCGACGCTGCTGCTGGCGCTGCTCGGCTGCACGGTCCTCGTGACCGGTGGCTTCAGGCGCACCATCGCCGGCGTCATCATCTCGGTCACGTCCGCCACGCGCATCTTCGCCGTTGCCTTCCTCGTGGGGCTGGCGCGTCATGTCGCGTTCCGCCGCCAGAGTCCGTGGCAGCGCGCCGTCGACTTCGGGCGACGCGTGATGCACGACGTGCCGCTGCCCGATGATGATGTGCAGGCGGCGGGTGCGCCGGCGCGACGCGTGTCGCCGGCCGAGCTGGCCGCCGTCACCGTCGTCATGGTCGTGCTGACGCTGGTCATGACGTATCCCCAGATCGCCCGGCTCGACAGCGTGAGGGACCTGGGCGACCCGCTGTTTTCGATCTGGCGCCTGTCGTGGATCGCGCATCAGCTGCCAAGAGACCCGCTGCACCTGTTCGACGCCAACATCTTCTATCCGGAACGCTATACCCTGGCGCTCTCGGATTCGATCGTGCTGCCCGGCATTGCCGGCGCACCGTTTCTCTGGCTGGGCGTTCCGCCGGTGCCGTGGTACAACCTGTATTTCCTCGCGACGTTCGTGCTCTCCGGCCTCGCGATGTACGCGCTCGTGCGCGCGCTCACCGGTCAGCCCCCCGCCGCGCTCCTGGCCGCCGTCGTCTTTGCCTTCTATCCGTTTCGCTTCGAACACTACTCGCACTTCGAGCTGCAGTTCTCGTTCTGGATGCCGCTGGCGCTCCTTGCGCTTCATCGCACGGTGGCCGGCGGGCGGTGGCGCGACGGCCTGCTGACCGGTGCCGCCGTTGGCGGCCAGATGCTCTCGTGCATGTACTTCGGCGTCTTTCTTGCCACCTACATCGTGGTCATCTGGGCGGCGACGGCGGTTGGCTCGTCACGCGTGATCGCCAGCGTCAAGCCGGTCCTGGCGGGAGGCGGCCTCGCGATCCTGCTCGCCGCTCCGCTGGCGGCGCCCTACCTGCAGGTGCGCGCGACGGTAGGCGAGCGCCAGCTCACCGAGGTGGAGTACTACAGCGCGTGGCCTTCGAGCTATCTCAACCCGCACTTCTCGAGAACCACCTACGCGAACCTGTTCAGCAGCGGGCCGCACGAACCGGAGAAGGACCTGTTCCCCGGCGTGCTCGCCACCCTCCTCGCCCTGGTGGCCATGTGGCCGCCGCTCTCTGCGCGACGCATCGCGTACACCCTGGGCCTGCTGCTGGCGTTCGAGGCCTCGCTCGGCACCCACGGCTACCTGTTTTGGTTCCTGTACGACTACGTGGCGCCGTATCGCGGCCTGCGCGTGCCGGCACGGTTTTCGATGCTCGTCGGCCTGTCGCTGGCGGTGCTCGCCGGGTACGGCGTGGCTCGTTGCTCCGCGCGCCTGCGGCCCTCGCGGCGGTACCTCCTGGCGGCCGTGTTCGTGGCCGTCGTCCTGTTCGAATCGCGCGCCACGCTGTCGTTCGAGCGTCCCTACCGGCCGCATGCGATCTACGCCTGGTTTGCCGGCCTGCCGACGAGCGTGATTGCCGAGCTGCCCGTGCCGGCCCCCGACGTGAGCGAGCTCTGGAGGGACGTCCGTTTCTCGTACCTGTCGACGCTCCATTGGCAGCGGATGCTGAATGGCAATAGCGGCAGCTACCCGAAGTCGTACTTGGGCTTCTCGGCGGCGATGCAGGCGTTCCCCGACGACCGGTCGGTGGGGTTGCTGGGCGACCGGCGCGTGGACTACGTGGTCCTTCACGAGGAGTTCTACGGGCGCGAGAAGTACCGCTCGGTCGTCGACGCGATCGAGACGCGGCAGGACCTGCAACGGGTGACGAGCGCCGTCAGCGATGGATGGGAGGCGAGGATTTACCGGCTGGTCAAGTAACCGTTCCGGCTACTTCGCCATCTCGATGCGCGGCGCGGCCCAGTAGCCGCACCCGGCGCCGTCGGTGGCGAAGACGAGGTCCCACGTGGTCTCCCATGGCCGGTAGAACAGGCTCCATTGCCAGCCGGAGTACGCCGACAGGCTCACCGTGACCGGTTGCCAGGACTCGCGCGTCCCGGGCGGGGCCGGCGCGAACTCGTGACGGAACAGCCCCTCGTACCGCCGCCTGTCGCTGATGCCGATGCGAAGGGCGACGGCGGAGCGGCCGGCGTTGCCGGAGCGATCGGGCGCGATGGCCGTGCGGAGCACCGCGTTGCGGGGCAACCGGACGCTCCATGTGATGCGGCTCGCTCCGCACGTCCGCAGGCTCGATTTCACGGCCCCGCCCACCTCGGCGTCGAGCAGGGCGAAGGCTTCCGCGGGCGCGAGCGCCGAGCGTTTCTGGGCTGACGGGAACTGGTGGATGAGATCGATGTAGGACGGCGCGTGCGCGCGAGACCGGCACCCGGCGGCGGCCCACCCCAGGCACAACAACCCGATCGCGGCCAGCGCCGCGACTCGATTGACGCCGGCGTTCGCTTCATGACACACCCGCAGAGTATAGCAGCCGGGAACGACCTGCCCACCGGCCCGCGCGTGTTCCGCGCCCTGCGATCGCTGCACGCGGTGCGGCTCGCCCTCGTGCTCCTCTACCTGGTCTCGGTCGCGCGGTTCTACAGGCCCGGCGTCGGTTTCACCACGCTGATCATGTTCGCCGGGGACAGCCACGAGTGGGAGACGTCAATCGTCCAGCAGACCCCTCACGCGCACGGTGCGCCCACCGGCGGGTACGACGGGCAGTACTACGCGCAGATGGCCGTCGATCCGCTGCTCAGGGACGGCGCCATCGATCACGCCCTGGACAATCCCCCGCAGCGCGCGCGCCGCATCCTCTGCTCGGCCATCGCCTACGTGGCCGGCCTCGGCCAGCCGTTCTGGGTCCTGCAGGCCTACGCGCTGGAGAACGTGGCGGCGTGGCTGCTGCTGGCGTGGTGGCTGCACCGGCGGTTCCCGTCTCGGGACGCGAAGTCGCTCGCCGTGTGGACCGGCTGCCTCTTCGGCCACGGCCTTCTCGTCTCGACGCGGCTGGCCCTGCTCGATGGCCCGAGCCTGCTCCTCATTGTGCTGGCGGTCTCCGCGCTCGAAGGCGGCCGGTCCGTGCTGGCGTCGTCGATCATGGGCGTCGCCGGCCTGGCGCGCGAGACCAATCTCCTCTCGCTCGCCGCATTGCCCGTGCCGTGGCCCCCGCCCTGGCGACGTCTCGTCCGTGCGGTGCTCCTTGCAGGGCTGGCGCTCACTGGCTCGACGGATCTGCTCTGGCCGCCGCTGGCCGGCTACCTGGCGCATTGGAAGACGACGGTGGGCGAACTCGTGGCGCGCGGGATCGCCTCGCCGGCGAAGTGGAACGTGCTGGCCCTGGTGAGTGTGACCGTGCAGGCGGGGTTTCTCGTGGCGCGCGTGCGATGGCGCAGCCCGTGGTGGCGCCTCGGCATCGCCTACCTCGGGCTGATGCTGATGCTCCACCACGTCGTCTGGATGGGGTACCCCGGGGCGTTCACGCGCGTGCTCCTGCCGATGCAGGTCGCCTTCAACGTTCTCGCCCTGGAGTCGCCAGGCTTCTGGCCGATCGTCGTGCTGGGCAACATCAACGTGATCGCCGGCCTGGCGACGCTGCAGGTCCCGCTCGTGTCGAGGTGGCTCTAGGCGCCGGGCTGGGCTTCCTTCTTCGCCGACTTCGCCTGGGCCGCCTTCTGCTTCAGGCTCTCGACCGTCTGGGCGCCGAACTTCTTCGTGAACCGCGAGACCCGGCCCTCGGTATCGATCGCCTTCTGCCGGCCCGTGAAGAACGGGTGGCAGTTCGAGCAGATTTCGAGGTGCAGCGCCTGCTTGGTCGAATGCGTCTTCCAAGTCGCCCCGCAGGCGCACCGGACCTCGACCTCGTGGCACTTCGGATGGATGCCTTCCTTCACACCTGACTCCTTGGTAGGGTCACGAACTTTTCATTCTAGCAGGTTGCGGCGCCTGCGCCAAATCCTCCCTGCGCGCGTGCGCGCGTTGGGACCTGCCGGCGCTTGAGGTATGCTAGTGCGGCCCGAACCGGAAAGGAGCACCGATGGCCGGCAAGCGCGCAGGGAAGACCTCGACGAAGACCGCCAAGGCGCCCGCCGAGGACCGCGAACACGTCATGGAATTCACGTTCTCCCCGGCCGCCCAGAAGGCGATCGCCGCGGCGCTGAAGGGCATGACCAGCCGCCAGCAGGAGCGCGTCCTCGATGCCATCGACGTGGTGAGCGGCGACGTGGCCGACAAGGTGGCGAAGGCGATCGAGAAGAACGTGGTCGCCAACGCGAACGAACTGCTCGGCCTGCTGGCGCCGGCGTTCGGGCGGGACGGCCGCTGGCCGGAGTTGCGCGCGATCCTCCTGTTCCTCGATCACCTCGACGTGCCGGTGCACCAGGGACGGCTCGCGAAGACGGTCGAGAAGACGGGCGGCGCGGACCTGGCCACGCGCTACCGGGAAGAGACCGCGCGAAAACCGTGAGGCGCTGATTTCACGCGCGCGAAACACCGGCGACATGCGTCCGTCACAGGGGATCGCTACACCGGGACGCAGAGGTTGGTGCGTACGCGGCACATGGCATACGGTCTACGGATGCGTGCCTACCTCTTCATTCTCGCCGCGGTGACAGCATCCCCCAGTTCCAGTCGATCCACGACGTTCATGCCGGCGACGACCCGTCCCAGCGCGGTGAAGTCCCCCTCGTTGTGCGGCTGGGGCGTGCTGCCCAGCGTGTAGCCCGGCCGGCCCGTGTCGAGCCCGGACGACGCCCAGCTGAGGTTCGCGCGGGTGAGCCCGCGACGGTTCACCTCGTCGCGCAACCTGGGCGCGTCGCGGATCGTGCGCTGCTGCGCCACGAAGTTCGGCACGACGCGGCCGAACTCGGTGCCGACGATCTCCCCTGACTCCACCGCCCGCACGAAGTACTCCATCGCGAGCGGCGCATCGCCTGCGCACAACTCCAGCTCGATCGTGCCCTTCGGCGTCTCCCAGATCGCACGCGGCCTGGCGGCGCCGTTGTAGTCGGGCACCACCCAGCGTTCGACCAGACGCCGGTAGTCGGCGTCCGGGCGCGCGGGCGCGGCAGGCTGCGCCTGCGCCGCGCGAGCGGAGGGCACGCCGGCTTGCGGCAGCAGGTCCCGCACCGCGGGGTCGGCGCTCAGGGCGTCGAGGCGGGCCTTGCCGGCCGCGCCCAACCGTTGAAGCGCCTGGACGGCCGCGTTGCGCGCCACCAGGCTACGTTCGCGCGCGAGCGCGCTTGCGACGTCGAGCGCGGCGTCTGGCGCCAGTGTGACGAGCGGCGTCAGCGCGGTCACGCGCAGCGCGGTGGGCCTGCCCGGACCGGCCGCATCTGTCAGCTTCGGCACGACGGCCGCGGCGCGGGCCTGGAACCGGCCCATGGCCTCCGCCGCGGACACCGACAGCCACGTATCGACTGAGTCGAGCGAGGCGAGCACCACCTCGAACGAGGCGTCATCGTCGTACTGCCCGAGCGCCCTGAGGGCTTCGGTGCGCACCCGGCGATCCGGATCGCGCACGGCGTCCCGCAAACGTGCGGCGAGCTTCGCGCGATCCACGCCCGGGATCGCGACCGCCGAAGCGGGCGGCGCCTGGGTGGCGGCTGCGCCCCCTTGCGCGGCTGCCCCACCGCGGCCGCCCTGAGCCGGCGCGATCGGGGTGAGACCGCGCACGGCCCAGACCCGCACGTCGGCCGATCGATCGCCGGTGAGGCGGAGCAGATGGGGGGCGGCGGCTGGATCGCGCAGGCGGAACAGCGCCCATGCCGCGCGCCATCTGACCTCGACATCCGGCGACGTCATCCAGCGCACGATCGGCGCGAGGTCGCCGGGGGTGGTGAAGCGTCCGCTCGACAGCAGCGCCTCGCCGACGACCAGCGCCGGGGCCGTTGCAGGCGCACCCGACAGGTACTTGTGCAGCGCGGTGCGCGATTCGGGCGTCCGGATCTTGCCGAGCGCCTGGGCGGCCTCGCGCCCGACGCCGGGCGGTGTCTTCGTGGACGACAGCAGGTCCGAGAGCCAGGGGACCGCGTCCGGGTCCTTGAGCTGCCCGGCGGCGAAGGCGACGGTCGCCACCACCTCGACGTCGGCATCGGCTCGCGCCGCGACCAGCAGCGCCCGCCCGCGAGGGTTCGCGATGCGGCCCACGGCCTGCACGGCGCGCCGGCGCACCTCTGGATGCGCCGACTTCACCAGGCGCGTGAGCGCGGCTTCGTCGAACTGGCGCGTGTCTTCGAGCTTCAGGAGGACCGCGATGTCATCGATGTCGGCCGGCGTGAGTGGCCGGTTCTCGGCCGCATGTGTCGAGACGAAGCCGACCGTCAGACCAAACGCCAGGAGCGATGCCAGAAATGCGCGTGTCGTCATGCACGGAAGTATAAGGCGGAAGGCTGGACGCCGGCATCCGGGCAGGATAGAGTCTGCCCACGGCTCCAGGCCACGTCGCCAACCACCACGCGGAGGTGTAATGCGAGGCCCGTTCTGGAACTCCGGCGAGAAGCAGAAGATACAAGGGCTCGACGTGCTGGGCATCCGGAAGGTGGACCAGGACCTCGAGCGCCTGTGGGTCGCTGGAATCACCACGATATCGTTCCGCGCGCGGTACATGTCGATGCTCCCGTGGCTGCTCAGCGAGTTCTTTCAGCGCTCGGTCTCGGGCGGCGTTGGCCGGTTTACCGAGGAGCAGCTGCGCGACGTGCTCCGACGGTTCGAGCTTGTCGTTTACCTCTCCTCCCGCTTGGGGAAGACGCGCGGGGAGTCGGGCAACACCTACGGCGTCCTCGGAGGCGACCTGTTCGACGGAACCGCAGAAGAGCTCCTCCAGCGTCGGCGGGTGCCCTGCGCGCCGGACAAGGGCGGCGCGTCCCTGGGTACCTACTACCGGCCCTGCTGTTCGCTGAGCCTGCTTGGCGACCCGCTTCCGGGATCGCACTTGCCATTGACGATTACGCCAAGAGGAGAAGCGATGCACGCTGCGCGACAGGTGGCTGTCGGCGCCAGCGAGTTGGCTCGGGCCATCTTCGAGGGTGGAACCCTGAAGGCGTCGGACGTCGAGCGGGACGGGCGTTTCTTCTCTGTGAATGGCGTCCAATCGATAGGACCCGAAGCGGACCTCCTGAAGCGATGCCTGCTCGAGCCCCTCGACGGCCTGGAGGGCGAGGGCTTCCAGCGCTTTCAGGACACCATCGGTTGGGCCCTCGGCGGCATCGCCTCTATCTCGGATGCCCAATCCGATGATCTCATTTCCCGCGCGTACACCGCAGTGGTGGGTCGACAAGGTCAAGGGTCGAGCAAGGTCGAGATCGCATGGTGCGAGTACGAAGCACGCCGGCGAGTGCATTTTGCCTGTGAGCTGCTACTTGCCTCCGTCACCGAAACGCTGAATGCAATGGGCCGCTCGACTGCCGCCGCTGTGGTCGAAACGATGGCTGGCGGCGATCTGCCAGATCTCGTCGTGGACACCTTCGGCTGGAGTCGCCTTCCCATTGCTCGTCGGATGGGCGCGCTTCTGAGTGATGCGAAGCGTCTGCCTATCGACACCAACGTTGCGTACCGGGATGCCCGGCAGTTGTCTCCGGCAGCGAAGGCCGGATACGCGGTCGGACTGCTGTTGCTTTGCACTGCACAGACCGCACCACTGCGCCAGCAAGGCGCCTTCACGGGACCCTCGAGTGCCATGGAGACGGTCGCGAGCATTCTGGAATCGGGTTCAAACGAGCCGCTGGGAGAACGCCTGCACGTCTTGGTTCGCGACTGCGCCATCATCCCCCACGTGGAGAACGCCCTCAGAAAGATGGCTGCCGGCGGCAAGTGCACGCTTCGCTTCTACCCGGACGGCGACTTCATCTGCCCGACGGGAGTGAGGGTCAGGGCCGGCAGAAGCGGTGACAGACTGAGGAACGTCCTCGGCAGCTTGGCTGACGTGGGCCTGGCCGAGCGCATCGGAAACACCGCGTATCGCATCACGCCAGCCGGCCAACAGCTGCTGAGCGCCCGCGGGGCCGCGGTATGAGACTCGACCTGCTCTCGCGCATCCGCGAGCACCAGGATCTCACGAACGTCCTCGTGCTTACCCACAACGTCGATTTCGTGTTCATCCAGAACCTGGTCCTCGCGGCGCTTCGCCCCTGCGGATCGCCCTCGCTCACGGTGTTCGCCGATGCCGGTTGCGCCCGCGAGTGCTACGCCCTACAGGGTGCGTTGCTCGATACGATCGGGCGGCGCTACCGGGTCGTTCCCGTACAGCAAGGGCCGGGCTCGCGCTTTCACCCGAAGGCCGTGTTCCTGTCGGGCCGCAAAGGCGGAACCCTCCTGGTCGGCAGCGGAAACGTGACGTTTGGAGGGTGGCGGGAGAACGCGGAGATCTGGCTGGAGTACGACGCCGTGACGGACCTCGGCGAGGTGGCCGCCTTCCGCGAGGTCGTCACGGCGCTCGCCGCGCGATTGCCGCTGAACGACGGCATTCGCGCGGAGGTCCTCGAGGCGTTCGATCCATCAACCCGCGACTGGGCCAAGAGCGAGGCGCAGGCGTCCGGATTGCTTGCCCGCTTTGGCGACGGCGTTTCCCTCCTGACGCGGATGGCCGCGGAATGGGGTAGCGCGCGGGTCGACCGGCTGGTGGTCTCGACGCCGTACTTCGATCCAGGCGGCGACGCTCTGCTCGAACTCGCCGCCGCGTCGAACGCCGCGCGCGTCGAGGTTCTCATCGACCCGCGAAACTCCAACCTCACGAAGCAGGCTGCGAAGCGCTGGACCAACGTGAAACTGCGGGCGGTCACCGTCGCGAGGGCCAACGACGACAAGGAGCGACTGGGCTTCGTGCACGCGAAGTTCTTCGCCATCGAGCGGCAGGACGACGTGCTGCTGTTCCTGGGGAGTGCGAACTGCTCCAGGGCGGCGTTGCTCGCCACGGGTCTAGCAGGATA
>Ga0315273_10003253_pt1 | contig 19514 bp, 22 predicted proteins | sample YL17G02_0_MG_FD_205753 | JGI IMG/M metagenome (GOLD analysis project Ga0315273, IMG submission 205753) | Sediment microbial communities from Yellowstone Lake, YNP, Wyoming, USA - YL17G02_0 | ecosystem: Environmental > Aquatic > Freshwater > Lake > Sediment | place: USA: Wyoming | collected...
ATTCTGACTGCCGGAACGAAGGATGTGCCCCCAGTCAGGAATACCCGCTTAATTTGCGTCACTTCAATCTGAGCACTGCGCAAGGCATCATCAGTGCGCTGTTCAATTTTCCGTAAGTCGCTGGCGATCCTTTTCACATAGACGACGCGTTTGATCGCCACCGGGAAGTCTTTACCAAGGAGCGCAAAATGCGAGGAAGTGGTGGTTTGTACCCAATGCCGCATCTTGGCCGCTAACACCACCAGGTAAAGCGGACAAGCTTGGTTCTCCTCCACGAGCTCCATGAATTTCCCGATCTTCTAGGCCTCCAGGCAATGACGCTGTAGCTTCTTGCGGTCATTGAATTCCTGCGAAGTCTACAGGATGGAAGGCTGGCTCCACAGCGCAAAACCGGGCAAGGTGCTGCGCGGCAACTAAGAGGTTTGTTCCATGCTCTGGTAGGAACTACCCTTACCCAGGAACAGCAATGGCACGTGATCGATGATGCGGGAGTCAAACTGATCGCCGGCAATGACAGAGCTACCCTGCCCCGTTAGCCTCGCCATAAGCGCACCTCTGGCAAACTCAAAGCGAACGATCGAGATATTGATGGTTCCCTCGCCAAAGTCGGCATCCAGCAGGGTTGAGGGCCTCATGAACGTCGTGGCAATGAAGAACGCCACGGCGACTGGTTCATAAACTCAAAGCGTGTCCTCAAATCCTACACCGCGCAGGTCCTTGTCGCAGCGTTTCAACGCAAGTTCCGTATCCGGTTGGTGACCCTTTCAATTACCCACAAATCGCGGCGTCGGCTGATTGATATTTTTTTCGGTCAAAACTTGAACCCTAGGAATCACTTGTGATTCATTGCTGAGCACCTGTTTCGCTACAAAGAGGTTTTCCATGCAAACGGTTGAGAGAATGTCTGCGGCGGCGCTTCGACTCCGCCGCGTCGATGGTCCTCCTTGTCATAATGAAGTAACATGGGTAGCTGGCGAGATTGCCGGATACGCTTTCTAAGATGCACGGCTTGGCCGTAGATTTGGTATATCGTTGAAACAGATGGGGTGCGCCATGGGCGAGAGTATTCCTCTGGATTGCCAGGACTGGGCGAACACGAAGGTGGCCTACCGCTTCTTCGGCAGTGGGCAGGTCAGCGAAGCAGACATCATGGGCGGCCGCTTCCAATCGACGCATGTTCGTTTTGCGGCAAGCGGTGGTCCAATCCTGATTCTCCACGACACGACGGAGTTCAACTATCAAAGAGAGCAGCCTGCCCTTATCGGTTCAGCGAAAAGCGTAAACAGTGAAAGGGATAAGGCAGGCCGACTGCGGTCGCACATAATCTGTGCCATCTTGATGCATTTGAGCCTTGCGGTGTTGACGGAAGGACTTTCGCTCGGGCTGGCGGCAATCAAATTCTGGAAGAGAAAGAAGTTCAAAGGCACCAACGCACTCAAGAAGAAGATCAATCCGACGCGGGTTCCCATCGAAAAGAAAGAGAGTACCCAGTGGCTGGAGAATCTGACGCAATCGACAGAGCTTCTCGGCGAACCGTCAAGGTGTGTACATATCGGCGACCCCGAGAGCGACATCTACGAGCTATTCTAAAAAGCGCATGAATCGGGCAGGCACTTTTTGGTGCGAACCTGCGTTGACCGTCTGGCTGGAGACGAAGTACACACGGTAGCAGACGAAATGGATGCGGTCGCCATCAAAGGGCTGCACCGTGTCGAAGCTGGCGATGGCAAGGGCGGCACGAGCCAGGCTGTTCTTGAAATCAGGTATCGTCGCATTCACGTCATGCCTCCGATCGGAAAGCAGAAGCGCTATCCTGCGCTAGATTTGACGGTGATTCACGCAAAAAAACGCGACGCGCCGCATGACCGCAAGCCGATCGACTGGAAGCTCATCACGGATCTAACTGTTCGCTCAAACCGGGAGGCCGTTGAAAAGCTCAACTGTTTTGCCTTGCGCTGGAAGATCGAGGTGTCTCACAAGATTCTGAAATCGGGTTGCAAAGCGAAAGACTCGAAACTGCGAACCGCGCAACGCCTGGCGAACTTGATATCGGTCTTCTGCATCCTGAGTTGGCGTGTGTTCTGGATGACGATGTTGAACCGGGCAGTCCAGAGCGCGCCACCAAAACTGGCGCTGACAGATATGGAAATCGCACTTCTCGATCATTTCGTGAAGGATAACCGCAAAAGCCCAACCAGCGCGAGAAAGCTACCTCATTTCCTCACCGAAATTGCCAGACTGGGCGGTTATCTTTTCCGCGCCAGCGATCCACCGCCCGGCAATATGGTCATGTGGAAAGGACTGTCGCGACTCATAGAAATCGAATTGGGCGCAAAATATCGGGTCAAAACTTGTGGGTAATTGAAAGTTGGTGACCTGCAAAAGTAACGGGCCCTCCCACAACGACATGTTTGAGGTTGGGCCGTAATTGCGTGCCTGCGTAGTTCAAGGCACATATGAAGAAGGACTCCATGAGACCTTCAAATTCATACTGTCTTGAAAAAATCGGGGTGCCCGTAAAACGTGGGCTTGCTATGAAGGTTTTGATGGATTGCAGGAAGCGGGTCTCCCAACGATCGTCGATGAACTGCTGTATGGCCTGGGAACCTGACTCGATGTTCACGCACCCGAACGTGCCACCTCATTGCTTTGCAACTGAAAGTGCGGTGCGCAGGGTCTTCTGTTCCTAATTATCGAAGGCAAACGGGACGGGTTGGACGAACGCATGCTGTCCTACTTGCACCATGACGGTGTTTATCGTACCGAAATCAATCCCGATGGAATTCAAGACAACCACACCGCCGCAAGTCCCAGGAAGGCGAAAAAGCCGACAACATCCGTGACGGTGGTCACAAAAGTGCCGGATGCAATAGCCGGGTCAATGTCGAAATGGTCGAGGGTAAGCGGGACAAGAATGCCCGCCAAGGCGGCAGCCATGAGATTGATGACCATAGCCGTGGCAATCACCATCCCCAGCCGGTCAGAGCCAAACCACCACCATGAGAAAAACCCCACGATTACCGCAAAGAATACGCCGTTAATCAACCCCACCGAACATTCGCGCAAGGCCACACGCATGGCATTGAGGGGACCGAGATTCCTCGTGGCCAGGGCGCGCACGGCAACCGTCATGGTCTGGGTTCCGGCATTGCCGCCCATGGAGGCAACGATGGGCATGAGGATAGCGAGGGCCACCATTTGCTTGATGGTGCCGCCGAACCAGGAAATCACCCATGATGCCAGAATGGCAGTAAGCAGGTTCACGAACAGCCAGGAAAAGCGCGACCGCGTGGTTTCCCATACGGTATCGCTGATGGTTTCTTCCGCTCCAACGCCGCCGAGGTGCAGGATGTCTTCCTCAGCTTCCTCCTGGATCACGTCCACGATGTCATCCACCATGAGACTGCCCACCAGGCGTCCGCGCTCATCGATCACAGCCGCCGACACAAGATTGTATTGTTCGAATTTGTAAGCGATGTCAGCCTGTTCTTCAGAAACTTTGAACACCGTTTGCTCGGTGTCCAAGATGCTTTCAATCTTCCTGTCGCGGGGAGTGCGCAGAACGCGGGCCAGGGACAAGACACCTTTCAGGTGAAAACCTGGATCAATGACATAGATTTCGATGAAGTCCTCTGGAATGTCCCTTGCAGTTCGAACATGATCAATGGTCTGGCCTACAGTCCAGAACTCCGGCACTGCCACGAACTCGGTCTGCATCAAGCGGCCGGCGGTATATTCTGGGTATTCAAGGGCGCGGTTTAAGGCAGCGCGATCCTGTTTGGAGACCTTTGAGAGAATTTCTTCCTGCTCGGCCTTGTCCATGTCCTCGATGAGATAGAGCGCGTCGTCGGTATCAAGTTTCTTGATGGCCGAGGCGATCACGTCGTTGGGCAGCGCCTCCATGAGTTCATCGCGGGCATCCTCATTCAGTTCGGCGAGCGCCTCCACGTCAAAGCTGCGGCCAAGGGCTGTGATCAGTTTGACCCGTGCATCCTGCTGGAGGTTTTGCATGAGGTCGGCGAGGTCCGCCGCATGCAGCTCTCGGGTGAGAGCACGCACCTGTCTTGCGTCTTCGGCGGCAAGAGCTGCTTCTACGCGCGCCAGGTAGTCAGGTGCAATCGAGCCCCACTCATCCCCTACCCGCATATCGCCCTGCGGCTCTGTCATGTCGCTAACCCTCGTGACCTGTGCTTAAGCTCTGACATACTTCTCAAGAGGATTCTCCGATTGAGTGCAAGCATGACCAATGAAAACTGAAACCCTGGCAAAGCTGGGCGTAGCCCTTTCCGGCTTGGCCTGGGGCCTATTCTGGATTCCGCTGCGCACCCTCAACGGGGCCGGCATCGACACATTCTGGTCCTTTGTGTCCTTCAACATTACTCCGGCCCTCATGCTTCTACCCCTCTTTCTGTGGCGCCTTAGACAGCATATCCAGGCCGGAAAATGGCTCTTTATCATTGGCCTCAGTATGGGGCTCACCCAGGTGTTCTATTCCCTCTCGGTGCTGCACACCGAAATTGTTCGCGCCATGATCCTATTCTACTTCAATCCCGTGTGGTCAACCCTGATGGCCCGCTTCTTCCTTAAGGAAGCCATAACGCCCGTCCGCTGGGCGGCCATCGCCACAGCATTTCTCGGCATGGGCATTGTCCTCCAGGCCGACGTGAGCCTGCCGGTGCCAGAGAATTTAGGTGACTGGTATGCCCTTGTGGCGGGTCTTGCCTGGTCATCATCCGTGGTTCTCCTGAGGTTTCACCAGGAGCAGAAGCCCATTGATCTTTTCACCCAGAACTTCATCTGGACGGGCGTGCTCCTGCTTCCGCTCATCCTGTTTACCGGCATCCAGGACGCTCCACCGCTCAGCCTTGTGCTTGCGCAATTCTGGTGGCTTGTTCCCTTCCTGGTGTTTGTGGCCATGGTGGGCGTCTATGCGTCAATGTGGGCGGTTCCGCTTCTTGCACCCGCTGTGGTGGGCGTACTCTACATGACGGAAATTAGTGCCGGAGCCGTCAGTTCCGCGTTTCTCTCAGGCGAGCCTTTCGGGGTGCGTGAAGTTTTAGGTATAGTGTTGATCACAACCGCCGCCATATTGGAGAGTGCACGCGATCTATGGCGGGAACGCCGTCAGGTTCATAGTTAAGGAAATCTTACCCGCCTTTGCTTTGCTCTTCGAGCAACGCCAGGCATTTTTCGCCCGAAGGCGCGACAAATGGTGCGGTCGAGAGGACTCGAACCTCCACGAGTTTCCCCGTTACCACCTCAAGGTAGTGCGTCTACCAATTCCGCCACGACCGCACGTCATTTGCGAATGGGTTGGGGAATAACAGGGCAGTTGCGCGAATGCAACCCCTGCTGTGGTTAATAAATTCACTACCGATTATCTAACATTTACATAGACTTATAACACCGATCTGAACGTGGCTGAAATAGGGCAGGTGTAAGTTTACCCCACAATAAAAAGCGTAATGGGGTTTCAAATGAACATCACGACTGCTGTGGGGGCGGCAATCATAGGTTTGCTGGCGAATACGACGACAGCTTCGGCCCTCGATAATTCGACCAAGATTCCCAATGCGCAGACCGGTAAATACTTCGAAAATGAATTCGGCAGAACTCTGCCACCCATCGGCTATGTGCAGTTTTGCGCCACCAAGCAGGATGAATGCAAGCGAGCCTCTGGAAAGATCGGCCGTCTCACAATGACACCAGAGCGCTGGAACCTGCTCTACAACGTGAACACATACGTGAATGGCAAAATTTCTCCGGTGAGTGACCAGGACCTCTATGGCGAGGCAGAGCGTTGGACCTATCCGACAGACGCCGGCGACTGCGAAGACTATGTATTACTCAAGAAGCGCTTCCTTCAAGGCCTCGGCTTTGCCGCTGATGCACTATTGATCACAGTGGTGCTTGACGAGAATGGCGATGGACATGCGGTATTGTCGGTAACAACGGAAGGTGGCGACTTTGTTCTCGATAATCGGCGCAACGACGTGTTGCGTTGGAATGAAACGAACTACAAATTTCTGAAACGACAATCCCAGAGAGATCCCCTGCAATGGGTAGCTTTGGAAAAAGACGAGACGGTCAGCACTGGGTTCATCGCCACGAGAACGCAACGCTGATAATATCTTGTGATAGGCCCGGTCGGCGTCCCCCCAATCCCCCAACCGCCGGGCTTAAGGAGCCGGTACAGTCCCACCCTGTACCGGCTCCACTTCTTTTGGATCAAGCCTTGTCCTTGTAGTAGACATCGAGAAACACGGCGAGCATCAGCACGACACCCTTGATCACCTGCTGCCAGTCAATGCCGATGCCCATGATGGACATACCATTGTTCATGACACCCATAATGAACGCGCCGATGACTGCGCCCACGATCTTGCCAACGCCGCCGGTCGTGGCAGCGCCGCCAATGAAGCAGGCGGCAATGACGTCGAGTTCAAAGCCAAGGCCAGCCTTGGGTGTTGCCACGTTCAGGCGGGCCGCAAAAACCAGTCCAGCCAATGCGGCAAGCGCTCCCATGATAGCGAAAGTCATGAACGTCAAACGTTCAGTGTTGATGCCGGAGAGCTTGGCCGCCTTTTCATTGCCGCCCATGGCGTAGATACGGCGCCCGAAGGTGGTGCGCGTGGTCAGGAACACGAACAACGTGATCAGCGCAAACATCACAACAAGCACATTCGGCAGGCCCTTGTATTTCGCCATCAAGAAACTGAAACCAATAAAGGCAACTGCAATGAGCACATTACGGCCATAGAATATGGCGTTGGGCTCTTCTGCCAGGCCGTGCTCCTGTTGAATGCGACGTTCGCGAAAATTGAAATAAATGATAAGGGCTGTGATGGCTGCACCGATGATGAGTGCAAGCAGATTAAAGGGCTCGCCGTTAAACGTGGCACCGAAAATGTCCGGCACATAGCCGGAACTCAGGAGCTGGAAAACCTTTGGAAAGGGACCAACCGATGCACCGCCGAGCACGGTCAACGCCAGCCCTTTGAAAATGAGCATGCCGGCAAGTGTGACAATGAAGGCGGGAATCTTGTAATAGGCCACAAAATAGCCTTGCGTTCCCCCGATGATGGCACCAAGTCCCAGGCAGACGGTGGTTGTCGTGAAGATGTCAACCTTCCAATTGACCATCATGACCGCCGCAACGGCTCCAACAAAGCCGGAGACGGAGCCAACTGACAGGTCAATATGCCCTGCAACAATAACCAGTAGCATGCCGAGCGCCATGATCACAATGTAACTGTTCTGCAGGATGAGGTTGGTCATGTTGACCGGCTTGAACAACGTGCCGCTCGTGGTGAACTGAAAGAACAACATAATTACCAGGAGCGAGAGCAATAGCGCGTAATCACGGATGTTGCGCTTTATGAAACGCATGATGTCGGCTCTTGCATCGCTTTGAATGGCGGTGTCTGTCATGTCAGTCTTCCCAAGATTTCATGATGGCGCGCATGATTTTTTCCTGCGTAGCATCCTTTGCCGGCATTTCAGCCACGAAGTGCCCCTCGTTCATCACATAGATACGGTCCGAGATGCCCAACAGCTCGGGCATTTCCGACGAAATGACGATGACAGCTTTACCTGCTTCCGCCAGCTTGTTGATAATGCCGTAGATTTCATATTTTGCACCCACGTCGATGCCGCGGGTCGGCTCATCCAGAATGAGAATGTCGGGCCCGGAAAACAGCCATTTGCTCAAGACTACTTTCTGCTGGTTACCGCCTGAGAGATTGACAGTGGTCTGAAAAACGCCAGAACAGCGGATGGCAAGATCCCTGCGATATTTGTTGGCGACTGAAAGTTCCTCCAGTTCATCGATAACTGAGTTGTTGGAAACTCCTTCGAGATTTGCCAATGTGACGTTGTGCTTAATGTGGTCGATGAGGACCAGGCCATAGGTCTTGCGGTCTTCCGTGGCGTATGCGAGGCCCGCCTTCATGGCCTTCGGGATCGTGGAAACGTCTACCGTCTTGCCCTTGATTTTCACTTCGCCCGTAATTTTCTTGCCATAGGCGTGGCCAAATATGGACATGGCAAGCTCGGTTCGCCCTGCCCCCATGAGACCCGCGATGCCCACAACCTCACCTGCCCGTACCGTCAGGTCAACACCCTTGATTACCTGGCGCTCGGCGTGCAACGGATGGTAGACACTCCAGTTCTTTACTTCGAAAATGGGTTCACCAATTTGGGTATTGCGTGCGGGATAGCGGTCGTTCATCTCTCGGCCAACCATCGCCTTGATGATCCGGTCCTCGCTGATCTTTTCCTTGTTGCAATCCAGGGTATCTACTGTCTTGCCGTCGCGCAGCACGGTGATGCGGTCAGCCACCTTGGATACTTCATTGAGCTTGTGAGTAATGAGAATTGAGGAAATGCCCTGGGCCTTAAATTCCTTCAGGAGGGCCAGGAGCGCATTAGAATCTGTTTCGTTGAGGCTGGAAGTGGGCTCGTCCAGGATCAGCAGTTTGACTTTCTTGTTCAGAGCCTTGGCGATTTCAACCAACTGCTGCTTGCCGGTTCCGATGTTGGTGATTAATGTGTTGGGATGTTCCTTGAGGCCTACTTTTTCCAGAAGCGAGCGGGTGCGGCCGTAGGCTTCAAACCAGTCGATGACACCATTCCTTGCGGTCTCGTGGCCGAGGAAAATGTTTTCGGCAATTGACAGGAGCGGCACGAGTGCCAGTTCCTGGTGAATGATGATGATGCCAGTATTTTCACTTTCAGCAATGGTGGAGAATTTGCGCTCTTCACCTTCCAGCACAATCTCACCGGTATAGGTGCCGTGACCATAGACCCCTGAAAGCACCTTCATGAGGGTGGATTTGCCGGCGCCATTTTCACCAACAACTGCATGGATTTCGGCAGGCATCACAGTCAGGTTGACGTTTTCCAAGGCTTTCACGCCGGGAAACGTCTTGGTGATACTGCGCATTTCAAGAATGGGTCGCATGCCTCCCCTTCGTGTTCCCGTCACCCGCGCCAGGCTTCAAGGCCCGATCTTCATTGAGTAGTCATAAAGCAAAAGGCGGGGGTTCCACAAGCACGGAGCCCCCCCGCCTGTCAATCAGCTATTTGTCGATCTGGTCTTGCGTATAGTAACCGGAGTCAACTAGTGCTGCCTTGATGTCTGCCTTGCCAACGATATGTGGCGTGAGCAGATAGGACGGAACTACCTTGACACCATTATTATAGGTCTTGGTGTCGTTGATCTCTGGTTCCTTGCCCGACAATACGGTGTCTACCATCTTGGCGGTGACCTTAGCGAGTTCGCGCGTGTCCTTGAACACAGTCGAATACTGCTCGCCTGCAATCATACCCTTCACGGATGGCAATTCAGCATCTTGGCCGGTTACGATTGGCATCTTCTGGTCGCCGGTGCCATAGCCTACGCCCTTAAGCGAGGAGATTATGCCGCGTGACAGTCCATCGTAGGGAGCCAGAACGCCATTTACCTTCTTGTCGGTGTAGTTGGCGGACAGGAGATTATCCATGCGGGCCTGTGCCACAGCGCCGTCCCAACGGAGCGTGCCAACCTTGTCCATGCCCATCTGGCCGGACACGATGACGATATCCTTACTGTCGATCATGGGCTGCAGAACCGACATAGCGCCATCGTAGAAATAGAAGGCGTTCGTGTCATCCGGCGACCCGCCAAACAGTTCAACATTGTAGGGGCCCGCGCCAGAAGCCTTAAGGCCTTCAACCAGAGAGGTTCCCTGTAGAACACCAACACCGAAGTTGTCAAACGTTGTATAGTAATCGACATTCGCCGTCTTGCTGATCAGACGGTCATAGGCAAACACCTTAATGCCGGCGTCATGGGCCTTCTGCAGAACGTCAGAAAGGGTAGTGCCGTCAATTGCCGCAATGATGAGAACCTTGGCACCCTTGGTGACCATGTTCTCAATCTGGGCGAGCTGATTTGGAATGTCATCTTCAGCATACTGAAGGTCAGTCGTATAGCCCATCGCGGTGAATTCCTTCACCATGGATTCGCCGTCGGAAATCCAGCGGGTTGACGACTTCGTCGGCATTGAAATGCCGATCAGTCCCTTGTCCTCGGCATGGGCAACGCCCGTCACGAGCAAGGCACTGAGGCCACCCGATGCGGCCAGGAAATGTCTTCGATTAATCATGTATTCCTCCCAAAATGCAGTTTCACTGCCAACATAATTTTTCCTAGCGGTTCTGCCAAGAAACGCTACTGTTAGGAGATTGAGGGCAATCGTGCAATCGTTATTTGTATGATAATTAAGGACTCTTAGGAAAAAACATGAACCCGGGGAATCCTCAGCAAAAGAAGTTGCGAACCAAGACTGACGGCAGCAATTTGCATCGCAAGCTTGCACAAAGTATCGGAAATCAGATCCTCACCGGCGTCTATGCGCCTGGCGCTATCCTGCCCAATGAAGCTGACTGGTGTCACATCTATGGCGCCAGTCGGACAACGGTTCGCGAAGCCATAAAAACACTCAACGCCAAGGGGCTGCTTAAGTCTCGCACAAAAGTAGGCTCCCGGGTTGAGCCGCGCGAGAACTGGAACATCCTAGACCGTGATGTACTGAGCTGGCACATTGCCGCAATGGACCCATGGGAATTCTTCGCGTCGGCCCAGCAGGTCAGAAAGATCCTCGAGCCGGAAATTGCCGCCCTCGCCGCCGTTAACCGGACCACGGCCCAGTTGCGCGCCATAGCCCAGGCTTTTAAGGACATGAGCGACGCCAAGCGCGCGCGCGACTCCGTAGAGCCGGACGTGCGGTTTCACCTGGCCCTGCTGGCGGCAACCAACAATGCGCTGCTGTCACCTTTTGGCACAATGATCGAGTCGGCACTGACCAACATGTTCGAGTTCACTTCAACCCACAATGCGGAACCGGACATCTTCATTCCACGCCACGAAAACATCCTCAATGCGGTGGCCAAGGGTAATGCCAAGGCCGCCCGCCGGGCCACCCAAGTCCTGCTGGAGGATACGGACATGACGATCGCAAGCTTTTCCAGGAACATCAAGGCAAGAAAGCGCAGCAAGACCTAAAGCTGCTGGAGGCCCCTTAAATACCTCTGCCAATTCCGCACATAGCTTTCGGCTGCCTTGGGGAGCCCTGAGATTGCTGCTGCATCTAGTTGCCGTATTACCTTTCCAGGCGCACCCATTACCAGCGAGTTATCCGGAATGGTCTTCCCTGCGGTAATGAGGGCATGGGCTCCGATCAGGCAATTCTTGCCCACCACTGCATGGTTCAGGACAGTGGCTCCGATGCCAACAAGGCTGTTGTCGCCGATGGTGCAGCCGTGCAGCATAGCCTGATGGCCAATGGTACAGTTTCTTCCGATGGTGAGGGGGGCGCCCATATCCGTATGCAGCACGCAGCCATCCTGTACGTTGCTGCCCTCGCCCAACAGGATCAGTTCATTGTCGCCACGCAATACAGCGCCAAACCAGACACTGGCATTGCGGTCGAGACGCACTCTCCCCATCACATCAGCAGTGGCTGCGATCCAGAAGGCGCCCTCTTCCGGCAATTCAGGTAAAATGCCGTCCAGTGCATAAACCGCCATCTTCCAGGGCCCCTCTATTCCAATCCGAAAATCTGGGTCAGGATGAACACGCCTTGCAGGAAGCTCCAGCCCAAGCCTCCCATCATCAATAATACACCCATGATGGGGCTGACCAGCAATTTCCACGCCCCATTGTAGAGCATGGCCAGCGGCGCGTGAACGACAACTGCCAGGGCGCGCAACGGCGCAAGGATACTAGGTGCGAGGAGCAATTGCAGGCAGGGGCGTTCACCGGTCGCCAGCGTCCATACACTGCCCATGAGTCCGGCCGCAGCGAGGCCCGCGGCAATGGCATAAGCGTAAAGAAATGTGACGGGTGTCATCGACATCCCCTGACCTGTGCCAAGCGGGCACAGCGTTAACGATCAGGGATGACCGGAGCAAGTTACGGGCCGAACTACTACTCCAGGTCAATATCCAGGATGGCCATGGAGAAATGGTAGGACAATTCACCGTCCTCTTCGTCCTTGGAAATCACGCCGATGAATTCTTCACCGATGTAAACTTCGCAGCTGTCACTCTTCTGGGGACGCTTGCGCGCCGAAATCTTCTGCGATTCAAAGGTTGTGCGAAAGAATTTCGTCAACTTTGCAAGTTCTTCTGGCTTCAAAGCGGCGGACTCCTGTTAGCGGGATTGGGCTTCCTCTAGGGCTATTCGGCGTTTTCCGCAACATTTTCAACCTGGTGGTCCATGGCCCGCGCTGGTTCTTCACAGCCGGCATAGCCAACGATCTTCGCAGGAACGCCCGCCACCGTGCGATTGGGCGGTACATCGTGCAGGACAACAGAGCACGCGGCCACGCGCGAGCAATGACCGACCTCAATATTGCCGAGGATCTTGGCGCCGGCGCCGATCAGCACACCGTGGCGGATCTTAGGATGACGGTCCCCGGTAACCTTACCGGTGCCGCCCAGGGTTACCCCCTGGAGGATGGATACATTGTCTTCGATGACCGAGGTTTCACCGATCACGATGTCGTGGCCATGATCGATCATGATGCCCTTTCCGATTCTGGCAGCTGGATTGATGTCCACGCTGGAAATCATAGACGAGCGGCTTTGCAGGTAGTTGGCAAAATCCGGCCTTCCCATGTGGAGCAGGCGATGAGCCATGCGGTGGGTCTGCAAGGCCTGGTAACCCTTGAAATACAGCAGCGGGTCCACGTAACGGTGGCAGGCGGGATCGCGCTCGAAGGTGGCCAGGATGTCCGCACGCGCACCAAGCCCTATTTCCGGCTCTTCCTCGATGGCGTCCTCGAAGGCCTGCACGACCAGGTCGGCGCTTAAGTCTACGTTCCCGAGACGTTGCGCCAAGCGGTGCACCAGAGCCTTTTCGAAATTATTATGATTGAGAATTGCCGAGAAAATGAACCCGCCCAGCACTGGTTCCTTGCGGGCAATGTCTTCAGCTTCGCAGCGCATGCGGTCCCAGACGGGGTCGAGCTTTTCAACAACTTGCGGCTTGGCGGACTGGCGCATCGAACTTCTCCTCAAAGGGTATATTGTACCATATTGTTAAGCAAATGGGGAGTGCGACGGAAAAAGCTACATGTAACCGTCCAAAGTCCATCAAAATGCAAAAATATGGTGAAATTTAACCTGAAATCCCCGATAGCGGCCCTTTTCGTCGTGACCGCGGCTGGCCTTGCTACGGCACAACTTCAGTTCATTGCAGGAGTAGCCGGACCTGATGGCTAGGTGGTGACGGCTGAGGAGAAGAAAATCTATGGCCTGACCGCTGCCGTGACCGAGGGCCCCTACTATGTGTCCGGCACTGCCGAATAGGCCAACGGGAATCTGAACTATACCGATTTGTCGGGTGACAGGCTTATCGTCTCGGGCCTCGTCTACAATGGGGGGTGCCGGTACGACCAAGCCGTTGAGCAATGCCAAAATCGAAATTTGGCACGCCTACAATGAAGGCAGTGACCATCCCAATGGGAGCGGCAGGGCGAATTTCTATTCCACAGGCGACATCGCACTGCGCGGCCTCATCCCAGTGGACGAGCAGGGTACCTACCAGTTCAACACCGTGTATCCCCGTAAGTATTTTGGCCGAGTCCGCCATATCCATTTGAAGATCAACGATGCAGGCTTTCCCGTGCCAAACACCCAACTCATCATGCCGGCCAAGGCCGGTAACACCTTGACCTATGATGAGGATACCGTTTCTAAGGGCTTGCCGGATTGACAGTTCCTGGCGGTTGACAGATCTACCGCACCCTCCAACGCGAACTTTGACTCTCACCTTTCAAGGTGGGATTTGAAAAACGCGACCGCTTCCTGCTTATAGTGTTTGTCGCCCACCGCATTCATATGATTGCGGTTGCGAAGGACAAGCCCTGTGGCGCCAGAGATTGCAGCCACCAGCGGTTCCACGGCACCAGACAGAATATCCTGGTCACCTGCCACCACCAGAATAGGCAATTGAATATGTGCCAGCATCTCTTCTGTAATTTTCACGCGGGAGGATTTGATACAGGCGGCCAGAGCCTTGAGGTCGCTGTGAGTCTGCTCGGCAAAATAGCGAAAGGCTTTGGCGCCCAAGTCTGTCACGTCATTGAGTGATGGGGCTTCCAGGCCCAGCGCAACTTCGCGACTGCCACCCACACCATGGATCATGTTGGCCGCCAAGCCCGCAAATACCGCGGCCCGTATCCGCTCTGGGTGCCGGATGGTGAGAAAGGCTGAGATGCGCGCGCCCATAGAATAACCCATGACGCAACAACGATCGATTCCGAGATGATCCAGAAGTCGTCTTGCGTCTTCAGCCATTTCGGCTGCTTCGTAAAATTTGGGGTCGTAGAGCTTTTCGCTTTCCCCATGGCCGCGGTTATCAATAGTTATCACACGAAACCCCGCATCCCGTAAGGTTTTCACCCAGCCCGTGTCCACCCAATTTACCCGGCCATTGGACCCAAAACCATGGATGAGGAGGATGGCATCGCCCTGCCCCTCATCATCGTAAGCGATTTCCACACTGTCTGAATTGAATTTGTGCATGGCGCCCTAGATATGCTATTTGGCTGGCAACGCAAAGTCTTTCGAGGATCACATGGCAACTTCTTCTACCCCCCATTTCCAGAACAGCATGGGGCTTGCAAAGATTGGAATTGGCTCAAAGGAGTTCATGTGCGTTGGCGCCAAGCCACCCTTTGACCATCCGCATGTTTTCCTGAACATTGGCGCTGCCGACGAAATCGTCTGTCCCTACTGCTCGACGCTCTTTACCTACAATGCAAAGCTGGGCGCTGGTCACTCAGAACCCGAAAGTGCCGTATGGCACGATGAGGCTGCATAACCCCGTTGTCACCATTCGCGAGTACACGGTTAGCGACGAGCTCCAAGTTATCGAGCTTGTGCACAAGCTGCATCCCCTCAACAAATGGAGCAGGCCACCGACAGTAATGGCACCCTGGCACATTGCAGAGATAAAGCGCTGGTGCGCCAAGCATATTGGCAGCATTCTGGTGGCGGAACAGGATTCGAGACTTCTCGGCTATGCGTGCCTCCTCGGCCGCTGCGAAGGAGACGGAACTGGCGGAGATATTGCCTATGCGTACGCCCACATCACCGATCTGGTGTCGACAAAGGCTGCACGCGGCCGGGGAATTGGCCGCGCCCTGCTTGCAGCTTGCGAGAAAATTGTCCGTGATAAGGAAAGGGTCGTACTGCGAATCGGTGTGCTTACGGGAAAAGAAGGCGCCAGGAAGGTTTATGAAAATTTTGGTTTCAAGCCCCACCACACGACCCTCGACAAACTGTTGAAATGACATCCTCCCTCTCTTTAGTTCAGGCACGTAGAACCGCATTGGCGGCACAAGGCTTCCTATTTCCAAACCGTGAGGGCAGGGCCACCTGGTCAAGAATGAGCAAATCAATCGAGCAGCTGAAGCTCCTGCAAATCGACAGTGTAAATGTCCTAGTGCGCTCACACTATCTGCCGGTGTTTTCACGGGTAGGTGCTTATGATCATGCAACTCTTGATGCGCGCACTTTCCATAACCCCAAGCGTACGATGTTTGAATGCTGGTCTCACGAGGCCAGCCTTGTCCCACTGAAGTTGCATCCCTTCATGCGTTGGCGCATGGAGCGCGCCCGCAATAATCATGGCAAATACGGGTCCATGTCGCGCTTTGCACAGGATGAGAAGGGTTTCCTAAAAAACGTACTCGATTTCATCGCACGCAATGGGCCAACCGCGGTGAGCGATTTTCCCGACAGCGGCAAGGGGGTCGGCGGCTGGTGGGGCTGGAGCAAGGGCAAGATGGCCTTTGAGACCCTGTTCGACCAGGGATTCATCACGACGGCGGCACGCCCCTCCTTCGAACGTATCTATGATCTCACCGAAAAAGTTATTCCGCCTGGAATTCTGCAACTGCCCACGCCAAACGAGGCCGAAACATTCTGCCACCTGCTGGATCTCTCCGGCCGTGCCTTGGGCATTGCCACCGAATTTGACCTTAGGGACTATTTCCGCCTGCCAGTGGCTGAGACCAAGGTGGCGCTCGCAGAACTGGTTGAAGCTGGAACACTAATTCCGGTGAACGTTGAGGGCTGGAAACACCAGGCCTATATGCATGCAACAACAAAGGTTCCGCGGAAAGCTGGTGGCATGGCCCTGGTTTCGCCTTTCGATCCCCTGGTGTGGGAGCGATCGCGAGCGGAGCGGCTTTTCAATTTTCACTACCGCATTGAAATTTACACCCCAACAGAAAAACGCCGCTATGGTTATTACGTCTTGCCGTTCCTCATGGGTGACCGCTTTGCCGCGCGTGTTTGCCTGAAAGCCGACAGGCAGGCAGGGGTACTGCGCGCCAATGCCAGCTTTCTCGAACCCCATGCCGATATGGGAGAAACCGCGGAAGCCCTTGCCAACGAACTGCACCTCATGGCTTCCTGGCTGGGTCTTTCCGGTGTTGAGGCCGGCTCAAAGGGAAACCTCGCACGCCATTTGAAAGCTGCACTATGATTGACATTGAAACCAACCGCCTGATGCTACGCCTGGTGCCTCTCGCCGCACTGGCGAGCTCTGCAGCCGAAATGGTTGAGGTAACCCGCGGGCTAATTGGCGAAAAGCTCCCCGATGCATGGTTTCATGAATCGTGGATTTACAAGACACGCTATGATCAATGGGTGGCGGACGCAAGCTTTGCGCCCTGGTCCGTGCGTACCGTCACGCTGAAGGACAGCGGCCAGATCGTGGGCGGAATGAACTGCCATCATAAGCCCATGCCCTTTACCTTAAGCGGTAAGACCAGCCCTGGCGTCGAGATGGGGTATTCCATTTTTGAGCCCTGGCAGCGCCGCGGCATCGCCTTTGAAGCCATCATGGGATTCCTGGCGTGGGCCAGGACCCAAGGCCTAGAAAGCGTCGTCCTCTCCATCCGTCCGGATAATGTAGCCTCACTCGCCCTCGCCCGAAAGCTAGGCGCCGTGCGGATCGGTTCGCAGCTCGATGAGAAAGACTGCTCGGAAGATATTTATCACTTCCGGTGTTGAGCACTAGGCCAAAGGGCTCTTGGTCTAATTCCCGCCATGCTGCACGGGCCGTCCCAGCGCCGGCAGCAGGCCGCCCCTTACGAGGTCATATGTTACCTCCTCAATCGCCCCTTGCAACGTATCCACCAGAAAGTCCGCCTCCTTGATGCTCAGTGTGAGCGGCGGCGACATTACGTCGAGATGGCCGATGGGGCGCACCAACAAGCCGCGCTGTTCACACAAATTAGAGATCCGCTTTGAAATGTTGATGTCATCGGGGAGGTGGCCCTTGGTGGCCTTGTCTGCCACGTACTCCACGCACATCATCAGGCGTTTTCCCCGCACGTTGCCCACGATGCGAAGCGCTTCCAGTTCCTTCAGGCGGTCCTCGAAATGATCACCTACCACCTTGACATGATCGAGCAGTCCTTCGCGCTCGATGATCTCGATGTTCTTCAAACCGACCGCACAGCAAATGGGGTGGCCTGAATAGGTAAAACCATGGGCAAACCAAACGTCAGGACCTGGCGTGCTGATGGACTCATAGATGGCATCTGAAAAAATCGTCGCCCCGAGCGGCAGGTAGCCCGATGTCAAGCCCTTGGCGGAAACAATAATGTCGGGCTCGATGCCGAACACGTCCTGGCTGGCAAACCAATGCCCCAGCCTACCAAAGGCCGTCACCACCTCGTCTGCTATGAACAAGATACCATTTTCCTTTGCCGTCTGCCACATGCGCTTCAAATAGCCTGCAGGTGGTGTGACCACGCCGCCCGAGCCCTGGATGGGTTCAGCAATGAACGCCGCAATGTTCTTTGCTCCCACTTCGAGAATCTTGGCCTTGAATTCCCCCACCAGGAAATCCGTGAACTGCACTTCGCTCATGCCGTCGGGTCGACGGTAGGGATAGGGTGCGGAAAGATGGTGGATGAAGTCGGAGAGATAATGGAAATTTTCGGTACGGTCACCATTACGGTTGCCAATGGAAATCGTGAGGTAAGTCGACCCATGATAGGAGTTGTGGCGAGAGATGATGTGCTTGCGGCTGTGTTCACCGCGACGTGCATGGTAGAAATGGGCAAGCCTGATGGCAGTGTCGTTGGCGCAAGAACCCGAGGTCGCGAAGGCCACATGGTTGAGCGAGCCTGGCGCAAGCTGCGCAATCTTTGCGGCAAGCTCGGTCGCGGGCGCATTGCTCATGTCCACGAAGGGATTGGCATAGGGGAGCTGCAGTGCCTGCTCGGCCATGACTTCGGCCATTTCCTTACGGCCATAGCCCACGTTCACGCACCACATGCCGCCAAGTCCATCGAGATAACGCTTGCCATTTACATCGGTAATATGGGTTCCCTCAGCTTCGACAATGTGCAGCGAACCCTCTTTCTTGAAACTGTCGAAATGCGTCCAGGGATGGAGGAAATGGTCGTGATCCTTCTGCCAAAGATCCTGAGCGTTGAAGCGGTTGCTGGCCGAGTTAAGCATGGTCTACCTCTGTTCTGAATGTACGTTCAAAATATACTACCCGCAGGTTTGAGAGATAGCCACCGGGAAATTTTTTCTCCCGCAACATCGAAGTAAAAAGGCCAGATTTTAATCTGGTCTTTTCATTTTTTTGATCCACAAATTGCAAGAAATCGCGCTGCAATTAGAAGTATCGCATCAGATGTATCCGCCAAGAATACCAAGACCTGCCACTGCCATGGCACTTCCGCCAACCTGAAAGACCCGGCGAGAATATCCCAAACCGTCAGGATGAAGCACTTACTGTTGCGCGTCGCCTTGGTGGCTGCAGGTGCTTGGGATAGCGCATAGAATTGTTTCCCTTGGGGCTTTCATCCTGTGCTAGGGCACGAATCGGTTTTCGTGTTTGATGCAGATCAACACTTTACTAGACCATCTGGTGGACGACATTTAGACCTGTTAGATACCCGGAACGATCTGATTGAATGCCCCTGGATTTGGAGATACCCCCATTTTGGAAGAAAAAACGCAGAAGCCTTTGGCTGTTGCTGCTGCAATTGTAGCACCGCGCACCAAGCCATCAAACTACCCCGAGCCCTTCGCCAGCCGCGTGGCGGGACGGGAAAAGCGGCAATTGGGCGATGTCTTTGGCCTCAAGAATTTTGGCGTCAACCTCACTAGGCTAGAACCCCGTGCTGAATCCGCACTCCTGCACCGCCACAGCAAGCAGGATGAATTTGTCTACATCCTGCAGGGCATACCGACCCTGGTGACGGAGCACGATGAAGTCCAACTCCAGCCCGGCATGTGCGCGGGCTTTCCAGCCATGGGCGTTGCCCACCAACTCGTCAATCGGACAGAAGAGGTCGTTGTCTATCTGGAAATTGGCGACCGCACGCCAGGCGACGTGGGCACCTACCCCAAGGATGACCTACAGGCAGTGCTTGGACCCGACGGCAAATGGCTGTTTACGAGCAAGAGCGGCAAGGCCTTCTCCTCGG
>Ga0315273_10003254_pt1 | contig 19510 bp, 31 predicted proteins | sample YL17G02_0_MG_FD_205753 | JGI IMG/M metagenome (GOLD analysis project Ga0315273, IMG submission 205753) | Sediment microbial communities from Yellowstone Lake, YNP, Wyoming, USA - YL17G02_0 | ecosystem: Environmental > Aquatic > Freshwater > Lake > Sediment | place: USA: Wyoming | collected...
TACTCGCAGGCGAAGCAGGCCGTCGGCGAAGTCGAGCTGTCGGCGGCGATCTTCGCTGTGCCGATGCGGTCACACCTTCTTTACGAGAGCGTGAAGATGCAGCTCGCCAATCGGCGCCGCGGGACTCATTCGACGAAGACGCGCGCCTTCGTGCGCGGCGGCGGGAAGAAGCCTTGGAAGCAGAAAGGCACCGGCCGTGCGCGTCAGGGCAGTATCCGTGCGGCTCAGTGGGTGGGCGGTGCGACCGTATTCGGGCCTCTGCCCCGCGACTATTCGTATCGTATGCCGGTCACCGCGCGCCGGCGCGCGCTCTGCGTGGCGCTGTCGGCGAAGAACCGCGAGGAACGGCTGCTCGTCGTCGACAAGCTCGAGGTCGCAAGCGGCAAGACCAAGGACATGGTCAAGGCGATCGGAGCGCTCGGCATCCATTCCGCGCTGATCGTGCTTGCGACCGGTGACGCAAAGCTCGAGCGTGCGGCGCGGAACCTACCGAACGTCAAGGTGATCGAGGTGGCGGGCGTGAACGTCTACGACCTGCTCGGTCACGAGCACGTCGTTCTGACGGCGGAGGCGCTGAAGAGCCTCCAGGAGCGTCTCTCGGCATGAGCCATCCTCTCGAAGTGCTGGTCTCGCCCCTCATCACCGAGAAGGGTACGCTCGTCAACGAAACTTCGAACCAAGTCGTGTTCCGCGTGCGGCGCGACGCCAACAAGGACGAGATCCGCAAGGCGGTCGAGAGCTTCTTTCAGGTGAAGGTCGAGAAGGTCCGTACCGTGAGCCTGCTCGGCAAGCGCCGGCGCACCGCGAAGGGAAGCGGCAAGCGATCGGACTGGAAGAAGGCGTACGTGACCCTCGCCGATGGGCAGACGATCGATTTCTTCGAGGGAGCGTAGCGACCGATGAGTCTCAAGACGTACAAGCCGACTTCGAAGGGCCGCCGCTTCATGACCGGCTCCGACTTCGCCGAGATCACACGGAGCGAGCCGGAGTGGAGCCTCGTCGAGCCCCGCCGTAAGACGGGCGGGCGCAACAACCTTGGTCGCATGACGATGCGGCACGTCGGGGGTGGTCACAAGCAAAACTACCGCGTGATCGACTTCAAGCGCGACAAAGACGGGATTCCGGCGCGGGTCGCATCGGTCGAATACGATCCCAATCGGTCGGCGCGCATTGCGCTGCTTCACTATCGCGACGGCGAGAAGCGCTACATCATCGCGCCCGTCGGCTGCGGCGTCGGCGACGAGATCGTGTCCGGGAATGGCGCCGACATCAAGCCGGGTAATGCGATGCCGCTCGCGCAGGTTCCTCTCGGCACGGTGGTGCACAACGTCGAGCTCCGGCCCGGCAAGGGCGCGCAGCTCGGGCGCAGTGCGGGTGCGGGTATTCGGTTGATGGCCAAAGAAGGGGAGTACGCGCTCCTGAAGATGCCCTCCGGTGAGCTTCGGCGAGTCCGCGTCGAGTGCCGGGCTACCGTCGGTCAGGTGGGAAATCTCGATCACGAAAACATCTCGATCGGCAAGGCAGGCCGTACACGCTGGCTCGGAAAGCGTTCCAGCGTCCGCGGCGTGGCCATGAACCCGGTCGATCACCCGCACGGCGGGGGCGAAGGGCGCTCGAAGGGCAATCACCCGCAGACGCCGTGGGGTGTCCCGACCAAGGGATACAAGACTCGACACAACAAGCGCACCGACAAGGACATCGTCACGCGGCGAGGACGGAAGTAGGTGAGACACTAATGGCGCGCTCGATCAAAAAGGGGCCCTTCATCGACGGGCATCTCCTGAAGAAGGTGCAGGCGCTGAACGAGGCGAATCAGAAGAGCGTGGTGAAGACGTGGTCGAGGCGCTCGACGATCGTTCCCGACATGATCGGCCACACGTTTGCGGTGCACAACGGCCGAAAGTTCATCCCGGTCTACGTGACCGAGAACATGGTCGGCCACAAGCTCGGCGAGTTCGCGCCGACCCGTACCTTCCACGGGCATTCCGGTGACCGTAAGACGGAAGTGAGATCGACTCGGGCGGCGATTGCTCCGGGAGCAGCCGCCCCGGCGGCCGCCGCTCCGGCGGCCGCGCCGAAGGCATAGGTCAATGGAACCTCCATCGAAGGGAAGCGATCGGGTCGACAAGGCGAAGCGGCGGACCAAGAAGCGGGTCCGCGCCGAGCAGCGTCGCTCCCTGCGTCCGAAAACGATGTCCTTGGGCCAGTTCGTGCGGATCTCGCCCCAGAAGGTTCGCCTGGTGTGCGACCAGATTCGTGGCAAACGAGTGGAAGAGGCGCTGTCCGTGCTCGAGTTCACGCCGCGCAAGGGCGCGAAGATCGTCGCCAAGGTGCTGCGCTCGGGAATCGCCAACGCCGAGAACAACCAGAATCTCGATGTCGACTCGCTGTTCGTGAATCGCATCGAGGTGGGTCCGGGCCCGACGCTCAAGCGGTTCCTACCTCGCGCGCAGGGTCGTGCGACACCGCTCCTCAAGCGCACCAGCCACATCACGATCGTCCTCGACGAAACGTCAGGGGAGTAGGCATGGGACAGAAGACGCATCCGAAGGGATTTCGCCTCGGCGTGATCGAGACCTGGGATTCGCGGTGGTTTGCCAAGCGCGACTACTCGAGCCTGCTTCACGAGGACATCCGCCTCAGAAACTTCATCAAGAAGCGCCTCTACCACGCCGGAATTTCGAAGGTCGAGATCGAACGCGCCGCAAACAAAGCGAAGATCAATATCTATACCGCGCGGCCGGGCATCGTGATCGGCAAGAAGGGCGCCGAGATCGAAAAGCTCAAGCAAGAGCTGACGCGCATGACCGGTAAGGAGCCGTACATCAACATCCATGAGGTCCGTCGTCCGGATCTCGATGCACAGCTCGTCGCCGAGAGCGTGGCCCTGCAGCTCGAGCGTCGCGTCGCGTTTCGGCGGGCGATGAAGGAAAGTGTGGCGCGGGCGATGCGCATGGGCGCGCAAGGCATCCGCGTTCAATCGGGTGGGCGGCTCGGTGGCTCGGAGATCGCGCGCCGCGAGTGGTATCGCGAAGGGCGCGTGCCGCTCCACACGCTGCGCGCGGACGTGAACTACGGAACGGCCGAGGCGAAAACGACGTACGGGCTGATCGGCGTCAAGGTGTGGATCTTCCGCGGCGAAGTGCTGACCCGTGAGGAAGAGGAGCAGAAGGCCGCGCTCGGCGGGTGAGATGATCGATGTTGCAACCGGCAAAAGTCAAGTGGCGGAAGATGCAGAAAGGACGCCGGCCAGGGCTGGCATGGCGGGGATCGAGCCTCGCCTTCGGCGACTACGGGCTCCAGTCCGTCGATCGTGGTTGGCTCACGGCCCGGGAGATCGAGGCGGCCCGGGTCGCGTTGACGAGACACATCAAGCGCGGCGGCCGCGTCTGGGTGCGGGTCTTCCCGGACAAGCCGCTCACCAAGAAGCCGGCCGAGACGCGGATGGGAAAGGGCAAAGGCCCACCGGAAGTGTGGGTGGCGGTCATCAAGCCCGGGCGAATGATCTTCGAGATGGAAGGCGTCACGCCGGAGGTTGCACGTCAAGCGCTCACGCTCGCTGGCAGCAAGCTCTCGCTCTCGACGCAAATCCGCACGCGGGGAACCGGACACCATGCAGGCTAAAGAACTCATCGAGCTCGCGATCGACGAGCTGACGGTCAAGGAACGCGAGCTCCGCGACGAGCTCTGCCGCCTCCGTCTGCGCAAGGGAACGAGCCAGACGGAGAACCCGATGAAGCTACGGCACGCGCGCAAGGATCTGGCGCGGGTTCTGACCGTGATCCGCGCTCGCCGAGAGACGGACGGGAAGAAAGGGGCGGTTCGGTCATGAATGTTCGCGCGGAGCGCGGGCTGCGTAAGCTCCGGGAGGGCGTGGTCGTCGGCGACAAGATGCAGAAGACGATCGTCGTCGCGGTCGACCGGCAGGTGCAACACGCGAAGTACAAGAAATTCGTGCGCGCGCGGAAGACCTTCAAGGTCCACGACGAGAAGAACGAGTGCAAGATCGGCGACCGCGTGCGAATCGAGGAGACTCGTCCGTTGAGCCGTGACAAGCGTTGGCGCCTCAAGCTGGTGCTGGAACGGGCGAAGGTATGAGAGTCCCTACTCCGACCGCCTCCCGTCGCGCTGCGGCCGATCGCCGGCGTATCGCTTCGTCTCTCCTCCTCGAAATACCGCTTCGGGTATTCCTCGTCGTCGTTCCTAGCGCTACTTGGCGCTCGACCGCATCGCTCGGTCCGGCGATCGGAGCAGGGATTCTATGATCCAGGCGCAGACCGTTCTCGACGTCGCCGACAACTCCGGCGCGCGCAAGGTGATGTGCATCAAGGTGCTGGGGGGATCGAAGCGGCGTTATGCCTCGATCGGAGACGTGATCGTGGTTTCCGTGAAGGAGGCGATTCCCAACGCCAAGGTGAAGAAGGGCGACGTCGCCAAAGCGGTGATCGTGCGAACGGCCAAGGAGATCGGTCGCGCGGACGGCTCCTACATCCGCTTCGACTCGAACTCCGGGGTGCTGATCGACAATCAGAACGAGCCGATCGGGACGCGCATCTTCGGTCCGGTCGCCCGCGAGCTGCGCGCCAAGAAGTTCATGAAGATCATCTCGCTCGCTCCCGAGGTTCTCTAAAGGACTACGGTAGGAAATCACGTTCTTGCACGAAGATAGGAGATATCGGGCAGCATCCCCATCGCGCGTTTGGATTGCGGCCCGGAGGCTGCGCTAACAATGCCTGCGAAGCTAAAGATCAAGAAGGGCGATACGGTGCTGGTGGTGAGTGGCCGCGAGCGCGGTAAGAGCGGCAAGGTGACGCGCGTCGCGCGCGATCACGCACACGTGTTCGTCGAGCGACTGAACATGGTCAAGCGCCATCAGAAGCCCCGCGGCCAGCAAGGAGGCGGCGGCATCGTCGAGAAGGAGGCGCCGCTGCCGATCTCAAACGTCATGTACCTGTGTGGCAAGTGCAACGAGCCGGTGCGGGTCGGCCGAAAGCAGCTCGAGGACGGACGGCGCGTGCGTGTGTGCCGCGGGTGCGGCGAACAGATTGACAGTTGACGGAAGAAGGCAACGACATGCCGGCGCGACTGAGACAGCTCTACCATTCGGAAATCATTCCGGCGCTCCGCAAGGAGCGCGGATACCAGAACGTCTACGAGGTGCCGCGGCTCGAGAAGATCGTCCTCAACATGGGGCTGGGCGAGGCAATTCAGAACGCGAAGATCCTCGATTCGGCGGCGGCGGAGCTCGCAGCGATCACCGGACAGCGGCCGGTGATCACGAAGGCGAAGAAGGCGATCGCGAACTTCAAGCTCCGTGAGGGGCTGCCGATCGGTTGCATGGTGACGCTGCGCGGCGATCGCATGTACGAGTTTTTCGACCGTCTGGTGAACGCCGCGTTGCCGCGCGTGCGCGACTTCAAGGGCGTCTCGGAAAAGGCCTTCGACGGGCGCGGAAACTATTCGCTCGGCATCCGCGAGCAGATCATCTTCCCGGAGGTCGACATCGACAAGATCGACAAGGTGAAGGGACTGACGGTCAACATTTGTACGACCGCGAAGAGCGACGACGAGGGGCGAGCGTTGCTCAAGGCTCTCGGCGTGCCGTTCCGCGCGGCGTAGGCTCAACGAGGAGGAACGGTGGCTCGAACCTCGCATTTGATGAAGGCGATCCGGAAACCGAAGTTCCGGGTGCGCCGGCACAATCGATGCCCACTATGCGGACGGCCGCGGGGATTCTTCCGCCGCTTCCGAATGTGCCGCATCTGCCTTCGGAATCTCGCGCTCAAGGGACAGATCCCGGGCCTCATCAAGGCCTCCTGGTAGGAACGAACATCATGATGACCGATCCGATCGCCGACCTTCTCACCCGCATTCGTAACGCGAACCGAGCCCGCAAGGACTCGACGGACGTGCCGTGGTCGCGACTCAAGGAAGCGCTCGCTCGCGTGCTCGTCGCAGAGGGCTTTCTTCGCGACGTGACGGTCAACGACAGCGACGGCCGGAAGCTCATGCGGGTGTCGCTCCGCTACGACGAGTTTCGCCGGCCGGTGCTCTCCGGCATCCGCCGCGTGAGTCGGCCGAGCCTGCGCGTGTACGTCGGCGGTCGCGAGATTCCGATGATCCGCAAAGGCCTCGGAATCTCCGTTCTATCGACGCCGAAGGGCGTGATCGTCGACCGCGTGGCGCGCAAGGAGAACGTCGGCGGCGAGGTGCTCTGCTCGGTGTGGTGATGAGAGGTCACGGGATACAGGCTACTTCAGTAGGATACTCGGCTGGAGCGGGTCGCGACCAACGGGAGCGACTGTGACGGCGTCGGGCTACAGGAAAAAGGCAAATGTCGCGAATTGGTAAGCTTCCGATTCAGGTGCCGGTGAGCGTGAAGGTCAAGCTCGACGGCCGGAACGTTCACGTCGAAGGCCCGAAGGGCAAGCTCGACATGAGCATCGAACCTTCCATGAGCGTCGAGATCGGCGACGGGCAGGTGGTCGTGAAGCGGAAGGACGAAACGCGTCACAGCCGGGGAATTCACGGGCTCACGCGGAAGCTTCTCGCCAACATGATCCACGGAGTGAATCAGGGGTTTTCACAAGTGCTCGAGATCAACGGCGTCGGCTACCGGGCCGAGGTAAAAGGGGACCTGATCCAGCTCCTGCTCGGCTATTCCCACCCGATCATCTTTCAGCTGCCAGCCGGAGTCAGCGCCAAGGTCGACAAGCAGACCGTGATCACGCTCGAGGGGGCCGACCGGCAGGTTCTCGGTGAGACGGCGGCGATGCTCCGCGACCTTCGGCCCCCCGAGCCCTACAAGGGCAAAGGCGTTAAGTACGCCGAAGAGACCATCCGTCGCAAGGCGGGCAAGGCCGCGGGCACGACAGGGGCGGGGTGATTTTCGGGAGACGTCGATGTTCGACAACGTGAAAACGATCAATCGCAAGCGCCGTCAGCAACGCGTGCGCACCCGCGTGCGCGGCACGGACGCAAAGCCTCGGCTGTGTGTTTTTCGCAGCGCCAAGCATATCTACGCGCAAGTGATTTCGGACGAGGCCGGGAAGACCTTGGTCTCCGCTTCCACGCTCTCCACCGAGCTTCGTGCGGGAGCGGACAAAGCCAAGAAGCTCGACGCCGCAAAAAGGGTCGGCGAGCTCGTCGCCAAGAAGTGTCTCGAACAATCGATCTCGCAGGTGATCTTCGACCGTAACGGTTTTCTCTATCACGGTCGCATCCGGGCGCTCGCCGATGCCGCCCGCGAGGCGGGCCTCAAGCTCTAACGGAGACTCTCGCTCATGCCGCTGCCGCCTATCGAACGAATCGATCCCCAAGGTCTCGAATTCAAGGAGAAGGTCGTCACGATCAATCGCGTGGCCAAGGTGGTCAAGGGCGGCCGGCGCTTCAGCTTCAGCGCCTTGGTGGTCGTCGGCGACGGAAACGGGCACGTCGGTTTCGGTATGGGGAAGGCGAAGGAGGTGCCCGAGGCGATCCGCAAGGGCATCGAGCGCGCGAAGCAGGGCCTGGTCTCCGTACCGATGGTCGGCGGCACGATTCCATTTGAAGTGATCGGCATCTTCGGCGCGGGGCGAGTGCTCTTGAAGCCCGCCTCCGACGGCACGGGTATCATCGCCGGCGGCGGCGTCCGTGCCGTCGTCGAGCTCGCGGGCGTGCGCAACGTGCTGACCAAATGTCTAGGCTCCAACAATCCGCACAACATGATCAAGGCGACGCTCGCGGGTATCCGCAATCTTCGCCTACCCGAAGAGATCGCGGGACGGCGGGGCAAGTCGCTCGAGGAGCTACGCGGCTGAGGGAACCACGATGGTGAGCGAAGGGCAGACATCGCAAGTCCGGGTGCGCCTGAGAGGAAGCGAGATCGGCAGCACCGAGCGGCAGCGGCAGACGATCCGCGGTCTCGGCCTGCGGCGCATCGGCGATGAACGCCTGCTGCCGAAGACGCCAGCGGTTCTCGGCATGATCCAGAAGGTCGCGCATCTCGTCGAGGTGGAGGACGCAAACCGTGCCGGTTGATTTGAAGAGCTTGAAGCCCGCCAAGGGCGCCGTGAGAGGCAAGAAGCGGCTCGGCCGCGGCATCGGCTCGGGGCTCGGTAAGACTTCGGGGCGAGGACAAAAGGGCGCCGGGTCGCGAACGGGCGCCAAGGTCACCCCGGGCTTCGAGGGTGGGCAGATGCCGCTCGCCCGCCGGCTGCCGAAGCGAGGCTTCCACAACGCGCGGCGGGTCCGCTACGAGGTCGTGTCGCTCGAACGGCTGGAGCGATTCGCGGCGGGTACGGTGATCGATGAAGAGACGCTGCGCCGCGAGCGCGTTGTCAAGGGCCGACGCCCGGTCAAGATCCTTTCCGACGGCGAAATCGCCAAGGCGTTGACGATCAAAGTGACCGCAGTGAGCGCCAAGGCGCGCGAGAAGATCGTCGCCGCGGGTGGCACGGTCGAGGCGGCTGCGACCTCGTAGACGGCATGCTCGACGGATTCCAAAATGCCACTCGCGTTCCCGAGCTTCGCCGACGCATACTGTTCACCGTGGCGATGCTCGGTGTGTATCGCACCGGCGTGGCGATCCCGACTCCGGGGATCGACGGCCAGGCGCTGGCGGCCTTCTTCGAGCAGGCGCGCAACACGATGCTCGGTCTCGTCAACATGTTCTCCGGCGGCGCGCTCGAGCGCTTTTCGATCTTCGCGCTCGGGATCATGCCGTACATCTCGTCCTCGATCATCCTACAACTTCTCACCGTGGTCTTCCCGTATCTCGAGAAGCTCTCGAAGGAGGGCGAGCTCGGACGGCGCAAGATCACGCAGTACACGCGCTACGGCACGATTCTACTGTCGGTGATCCAGGGCACGTTCATCAGCATGGGTCTCGAACATATCCAGGCGCCCGGCGGCGGCTCGGTCGTGTTTCACCCCGGCTGGAGCTTCCGCGCCATGACCGTGATCACCTTGACGTCGGGCACGGCCTTCATCATGTGGCTCGGCGAGCAGATCACCGAGCGCGGCATCGGCAACGGCATCTCGCTCATCATCTTCGCCGGCATCGTTGCCAATTTTCCCTCCGCGGCGATCACCACGTATCAGTTCTTCAAGGAAGGCGAGATGTCGCTCTTCCTGCTGCTCGGGCTCACCGCTTTCATGGTTCTGGTGATCGGCTTCATCATCTTCATGGAGCGGGCCGCGCGGCGAATCCCGGTGCAGTACGCGAAACGCGTCGTCGGCCGAAAGATGTACGGCGGACAAACCTCGCACCTGCCGCTGAAGATCAACCCGACCGGCGTCATTCCGCCGATCTTCGCATCGTCGATCCTCATCTTTCCGGCGACCATCGCACAGTTCATCGAGCATCCGTACGCCCGCCTGGTCTCCGACCTGCTCGTGCCGGGAACGGTGATCTACAACCTCGTCTACGTCGGGCTGATCATCTTCTTCTGTTATTTCTACACGGCGGTCACGTTCAATCCCGTGGACGTGGCCGACAACATGAAGAAGTACGGCGGCTACGTTCCCGGAATCCGCCCCGGGCAGCGCACGGCGGAGTACATCGACCGGATTCTCACGCGCCTGACGATCAGTGGCGCGATCTACGTGGCGCTCGTCTGCATCCTACCGACCTTGCTGATTCGGCAGGTCAACGTTCCATTCTACTTCGGCGGTACGGCACTGCTCATCGTCGTCGGGGTAGCGCTCGACACTGTCGCCCAGATGGAGACTCACCTGCTGACGAGAAACTACGAGGGTTTCATGAAGCGCGGGCGGATTCGCGGGAGAAAAGGGTAAGCGCACGTGCGGCTCGTTCTTTTGGGACCTCCGGGCGCCGGAAAGGGAACGCAGGCGAAGCTGTTGCAGGATCACTTCCACATTCCGCAAGTCTCCACCGGCGACATCCTGCGCCAGGCCGTGGCGGATGGCACCGCGCGCGGCAAGCAAGCCAAGGAGTACATGGACCGCGGCGAGCTGGTCCCCGACTCGGTAATCAACGAGATCGTCGAGGAGCGCCTCGCTGCGGAGGATTGCCGCACGGGGTTTCTACTCGACGGCTTTCCGCGCACCGTCGCTCAGGCCGAAGCGTTCGAGACCATGCTCGAGCGTCGGAGCCTGGTCCTCGACGGCGCGGTCAGCCTGTGGGTGCCGCGTGAAGAAGTGGTCGTCCGGCTGTCGGGACGACGTACGTGTCGCCAGTGCGGCGGGATGTACCACGTGCAATTCAATCCCCCGGCGAATGATCTGACGTGCGACCGCTGCGGTGGCGACCTCTACCAGCGCGCCGACGATCGCGAGGATACGATCGAGGCCCGCATGGAGGTCTACGACAAGCAGTCGGCACCGCTGCGAGAGCACTTTCGCGAAAAGGGGATGCTCCGCGAGGTCGATGGCGCGAAGGGCACGGACGAGGTGTTCGAGCAGATCCTCACTGCCCTGCGGAAGGCCGCGTGATGGAGCTCGAGCTCAAGTCCAAAGCAGACCTCGAGTGCATGCGCCGTGCCGGACAGATCGTCGCCGAGGTGCTGCTGCGCCTCCAGGACGAGGTGAAGCCGGGCGTGACGACGCTCGATCTCGACCGCATCGCCGAGGAAATGACGCGCAAGCGCGGCGCCGTGCCCGCCTTCAAGGGGTACCGGGTGGGCACGCGCGTGTTTCCGGCCTCGCTCTGCGTCTCGATCAACGAGGAGGTCGTTCACGGGATTCCCGCCTCCCGGGCCCTCAAGGAAGGGGACATCGTCGGGCTCGACTTCGGCGTCGCCGTCGAGGGCTATTTCGGTGACGCGGCGGTGACCGTGCCGGTCGGCAAGATCTCTCCAGAAGCTCAGCACTTGCTGGACGCCACCCGCGGGTCGCTGTGGCAAGGAATCCGCACGATCAATGTTGGCGGCCGGCTCGGCGATCTGTCGCATGCCATCCAAAGCTATGCCGAGGGAGCCGGGCTGTCGGTCGTCCGCGAGTTCGTCGGTCACGGCATCGGCCGCCAGCTCCACGAGGAGCCGCAGGTGCCGAATTTCGGCGAGCCCGGCCGAGGGCGGCTGCTGCGCGAGGGGATGGTCCTCGCCATCGAGCCGATGTTGAACCTCGGCGAGCCCGGCGTCATGGTCAAGGACGACGGCTGGACGGCGGTCACGCGAGACGGCAGTCTCTCTGCCCATTTCGAGCACTCGGTGGCGATCACCGCCGAAGGCCCTGTGGTGCTGACGCAGTTATAGGGTTAGACTGAGAAGATATGCCTAAGGGAGAAGCGATCGAAGTCACGGGCACGGTGCTCGAATCTCTGCCGAATGCGATGTTTCGCGTCGAGCTCGACAATAAGCACAAGGTGCTCGCGCACATTTCCGGGAAGATGCGAATGCACTACATCAAGATCCTCCCCGGCGACAAAGTCACGATTGAGCTCTCGCCTTACGACCTCTCGCGGGGCCGCATTACGTATCGTCAAAAGTGAGACACTCATGAAAGTTCGGGCATCGGTCAAGAAGATCTGCAAAGACTGCAAAGTGATTCGCCGCGAGGGAGTGGTTCGGATTCAGTGCAAGAATCCTCGTCACAAGCAGAGGCAAGGCTGAAAGCCGCTCCGCCAGCGGATCGGCCGGCCGAAAAGCCGCAACGGTAGAGAGCAATGGAGCCTCACGAAATCAGGAAAGGCCGCCACTGATGGCACGCATCGCAGGAGTTGACCTTCCGAGGAACAAGCGCATGGAAGTCGCGCTCACCTACATCTATGGCGTCGGGCGGAACTCGTCGAGGAAGATCCTCGCCGAGGCCAAGATCGATCTCAACAAGAAGACCGACGCGGTCAGCGACGACGAGATCGCGCGTATCCGCTCGATCCTCGACCAGAGCTACAAGGTCGAGGGAGACCTCCGTCGGGAGGTCGCGCTCAATGTCAAGCGGTTGATGGACCTCGGCACCTACCGGGGGCTCCGGCATCGTCGAAATCTGCCGGTACGTGGGCAGCGAACCCACACGAACGCTCGGACCCGTAAGGGGCCGCGTAAGACCGTGGCCGGGAAGAAGGCGCCGCCTCAGGCGAAGTAAATGGAGCAAGAGTCGAAAGCGGGCGATCGCATTGTGGATGGAGCCGACCGGCATGAAACGGGCACGGGTCATGCGGGCATCCTACGCCCGCAGTTCATCCGCCTAGAATGATGCCGTAGCACGATCGAAACAGTCAGAACGAAGACGGAGCACTGATGGCGAAAGAAGCGAATCCAGAGACGACGCCGGAAGGGAAGCCCGAGACGCAGCCGGCCGCGGGGGGCGGTCCTGCAGCCGCCGCAGAGGGGGCAGCGGCGCCCGAGAAACTCCCGCGGAAGCGCAAGGCGAAGAAGCTCGTATCCGAGGGGGTCGCCCACATCCATTCGACCTTCAATAATACGATCGTCACGATCACCGATCCGCAAGGCGCCACGCTGTCGTGGGCGAGCGCGGGTACGGTCGGGTTCAAGGGCTCGCGCAAGGGGACACCGTTCGCCGCGCAGCTCGCCGCCGAAAGCGCGGCGCGCAAGGCACAGGAATACGGCATGCGCACCGTTCAGGTCTACGTGAAAGGTCCGGGAGCCGGGCGCGAATCGGCGCTCCGGAGCCTTCAGGCGGCCGGGTTTCAGATCCATATCATCCGCGACGTCACGCCGATTCCACACAATGGCTGTCGGCCGCCCAAGCGCAGGAGAGTGTGATGCGATACGCGTCGAGGGTTTATGGCTAGATATACCGATTCCGTCTGTCGTCTCTGTCGCCGGGAAGGCGTGAAGCTGTTTCTCAAGGGCGAGCGCTGCTACACCGACAAATGCGCGATCGAGCGGCGCAATTATCCTCCCGGCCAGCACGGTCAGCGCCGCGCGAAATTCTCCGAATACGCGATCCAGCTCCGCGAGAAGCAGAAGCTCCGCCGCATCTACGGCGTGCTCGAGCGGCAGTTTCGTCGCTACTTCCGAATCGCGGCGCGGGGCAAGGGGGTCACCGGCGAGTCGTTGCTGATCCTGCTCGAGCGCCGGCTCGACAATCTGATGTACCGCATGGGCTTCGCCAATTCGCGCTCGGAAGGTCGACAGCTCGTGCGCCATGGCCATTGCACGATCAACGGACGCAAGGTGAACATCCCGTCGTATCTGGCGAAAGTGGGCGACGTCATCACGATCCGCGAGAAGAGCCGACAGGTGGCTCACATCGCCGAAGCCCTGGAAGCTTCGCAACGCAGAGGAATTCCCGACTGGCTCGAAGTCGATCGGCAGACGTTTACGGGGCGCGTCAAGGCGTTGCCGGCCCGTGCCGATTTGACCGCGCCGATCAACGAGAAGCTCGTCGTCGAGCTTTATTCGAAGTAGCCGCTGCCGGACGCGGCACGAGCCATCGTGCCGCCGTTCCGATCAGGAGGTCTCATGCTTCAGAGAAACTGGAAAGATCTGATCAAGCCGAAGCGATTGGAGGTCGAGGAGAAGAGCCTCGCCGCCAACTACGGCAAGTTCGTGGCCGAGCCGCTGGAGCGCGGCTTCGGCATCACCGTCGGCAATTCGCTGCGCCGCATTCTGCTCTCCTCGCTGCAGGGCGCGGCAATCAGCTCGGTACGTATCAACGGGGTGCTGCACGAGTTCTCGACGGTTCCGGGCGTGCGTGAGGACGTGACCGACATCGTCCTGAATCTGAAGGAAGTCCGGGTCAAGGTCACCGAGGACGTGCCGCAGACCGCGCGGATCGACGTCAAAGGCCAAGGCGTCGTGACGGCGGCTGCCATCACGCACGGGCCGGCCGTGGAGATTCTCAATCCGGAGCAGCACATTGCGACGCTCTCCAAAGATGCGCACCTCGAGATGGATCTAGCAATCCGGGTGGGTCGAGGCTACGTGATTGCCGAGCGCAACAAGGAAGAGGGAGCGCCGGTCGGGACCATCCCGCTCGACGCGGCGTTCTCGCCGATCCGCAAGGTCAACTATGCGGTGACCAATGCGCGCGTCGGTCAGCGCACCGACTACGACCGTCTGACGTTCGAGGTGTGGACGGATGGGAGCGTGCGGCCCGAGGACGCGGTTGCGTATGCAGCGCGCATTCTCCAGGACCAGCTGTCGTTCTTCATCAACTTCGAGGAAGAGCCCGAAGCGGAAGTCGCGCTGACCGCTACGACCGAGGCGTTGAACGAGAACCTGTTCCGGCCAGTCGAGGAGCTCGAGCTCTCGGTGCGGGCGGCGAACTGCTTGCAGAATGTCGACATCAAGTACATCGGCGAGCTCGTGCAGAAAACCGAAGCGGAGATGCTCAAGACCAAGAACTTCGGCCGTAAATCGCTGAACGAGATCAAGGAGATGCTCGCCGGCATGGGGCTCTCGTTTGGGTTGAAGCTCGAGAACTTCCTGCCCCGCGAGGAGCTCGACCGGCGCCGGCTGCAGAAGGAAAAAGAGAGCGCGTAAGCCATGCGACATCAGAAATCGGGCCGGAAGCTCAACCGCTCGGGCGCGCACCGGAAGGCGCTGCTGCGTAACCTTGCCACCGCGCTGATTCAACACGAGCGGATCCGCACGACCGACGCTAAGGCGAAAGAGCTTCGGCGCTTCGCCGACCGGCTGGTCTCGCTCGGCAAGCAGGCGACGCTGCACGCGCGCCGGCGTGCGTTCGACCGCGTGCGCGATCGCGACGCGGTGACCAAACTCTTCGAGGTGCTCGCGCCGCGATTTCGCGACCGACCCGGGGGGTACACCCGGATCACCAAGCTTGGCATCCGCCATGGCGACGCCGCGCCGGTCTCGATGATCGAGTGGACGGGGCAGGAGGAAGCGGCGAAGACGAAGGGGAAGGGCAAGAAGAAGGCGGCGAAGAAGGAAGCGGCGGCGCCGAAGAAGGAAGCGCCGAAGAAGAAGGCGGCGGCGGGGTAGGCGACGTCAGAAGGGGTGCCGCCGGGTGATCCGCTTCGGTCTTCTTCCGCTCTCCCGCTGAGCGTGTCGCAAACCGAGGTTGCCGACCCACCCACCGTGCGCGCAACAAGCGGCAAGAGTCGAATCGATTAGACTTTTCGGAAGTGTTGCGGACGCATCACATCGCCTCCTCCTATCGACAGGCGGAGCGGGCTCGACGCCGAGCTAGCTAAGCTAGCCCACGCGCCTCAAGTCGCGACCGGTGTCGACTTGTCCTGGAGCAGCTCGCCGATCGTTTCGGCGACGTAGCCCACGTCGTCGTCGGAGAGCCCGGGCCAGAGCGGCAACGAAATCAGCGAATCGAAGGCCGCCTCCGCGACCGGGAAGTCGCCCCGCCGGTAGCCGTACGTCGAGGCGTAGAACGAATGGAGATGAACGGGGATGAAGTGGACGCTCGCACCGATGCCGCGTGCGCGCAGATCTTCGATCAGGCGGTTTCGCCGTGAGGCATCACGGAGGCGGATCGGGAACAAGTGCCACGCGTGGACGGCGCGCGTCTCCGCCGCCGGCAGGATCAAGTGCTCCTCGAGCGGCCGCAGGACCTGCCGGTAGAGGTCGACCAGGCGGCGGCGCGCCGCGGCGAGCTCGTCGGCACGCTTCAGCTGCTCGACGCCGATCGCCGCGAGCACGTCCGGCATGTTGTCCTTATAGCCGGTTCGGGCCACGTCGTAGCGCCACGACCCCTCCGACCGGTAGCGCTTCCAGGCGTCTCCCGAGAGCCCGTGGAGGCGAAGGCTTCGCAGCAGCTCCGCCGCCTCCTCCGATTCGCAGGTGATCATTCCGCCTTCGGCGGTGGTGATCGTCTTGGTCGCGTAGAAGCTGAATGCCGTGAGATCGCCGATCGTGCCCACCATGCACCAGCGCTCTCCCGGCGGAGCAGGCTCGGCGGCTCCAGGGGTCGGCCCGGGTTCGCCGGACGGCATGCGGCGCCACGCGGGCAGGGCGTGAGCCGCGTCTTCGACGATCGCGAGGCCGAAGTGCTTGGCGAGTGGTACGAGCTGCTCCATGGCGCAGGGCTGGCCGGCGTAGTGGACTGGCACCAGGACGCGAATGCGCCTTTGCCCGTGCTCGCGTTCGAGTGCCTCGGCCACCTTCTCGGGATCGATGTTCAGCGTGACCGGATCGACATCGGCGAAGAGCGGCTCGGCACCGCAATAGATCGCCGCTTCCGTGGTCGCGGGGAAGGTGATTGGCGACGTCAGGATCGCCTCGCCCGGTCCGAGGCCGGCGGCGAGCAGCCCGAGGTGGATCGCGGCGGTACCGGAGTTTACCGCCACGGCGTGTCGAGCGCCGACGTAGGCGGCGAACCGGTCCTCGAGCTCCTTGACCCGCGGTCCGGTGGTGATCCAGCCCGAGCGCAAGGTTTCGATGACCGCGCGGATCTCGTTCTCGCCGATCGATGGCCGGTGAAAGGGAACGGAACGAGGCGTGCGCATCCGGCCGGTCGTCTCAGAACAGGGTGTAGATGAACGGCGCGAGCGCCGAGCCCTGCGTGAAGACGAGCAGCAGGCCGAAGATCACGAACACGGTCATCATCGGGATCATCCACCAGAGCTTTTGCTCCCAGAGGAAACCGAACAGCTCGCCGACGATCCCGAATCGGCCGGCGGCCCGCTGCAGCGCCTTCTTCATACGTTCTCCAATTTTCGCACAATGTGGTTGCCGAGCACCAGCGTGTCCATCTCGCTCGCGAAGAAGGTGTTGAGCGCGTTGTCGGGTGTGGTCACGATCGGTTCACCCTTCAAGTTGAAGGACGTGTTGAGCACGACGGGAACGCCGGTGGCCTCGCCGAAGCGTTGAATCAAATCGTAGTAGCGGGGGTTGGTTTCGCGAAACACCGTCTGCAGCCGAGCGCTGTTGTCGACGTGGGTGACCGCGGGCACCGCGTCGTTCTTGACCGGAACCACGAGCAGCATGAAGCGCGCCGGATCATGGCGCTCGCTCTGCGGCAAATCGAAGAAGCGCTCGCTCTCCGAAACCAGCACGGACGGGGCGAACGGCCGGTAGGGCTCGCGGAACTTGATCTTGGTGTTGACGACGTCCTTCATCTCCGCGCGGCGTGGGTCGCCGAGAATCGAGCGATTGCCGAGCGCACGCGGGCCCCACTCGAAGCGGCCCTGGTACCAGCCGATCACCTTGCCCGCTACCAGATCGGAGACCGTCGTATCGAGCAGTTTGGACTCGTCGCCGAAATATTCGTAACGCAAACCGCGACGATCGATCGCCGCGCGGACGTCCGCGTCGCCGTATTCCTTCCCCCAATAGGCGTGGTCCATGAAGTGACCCGTGCGCGGCCTGCCGAGCAATGCGTGGTAGGCGTAGAGCGCGGCGCCGATCGCTCCGCCGCTGTCTCCGGCGGCAGGCTGGATGTAGAGCTCCTCGATCGGCGTTTCGCGGACGATCCGACCGTTGGCGACGCTGTTGAGCGCCACGCCGCCGGCCAGGCAGAGCCGTTTGAGGCCCGTTTCCGTGTGGATTGCGCGGACCATCGTCAGCATCACCTCCTCGGTGACTTTCTGGATGCTGGCGGCGACGTCGGCGTAGTGCTCGTTCTCGCTCAGAAGCTGGTTGTAGTTGCCCGGCTTCGGGCCGAAGTAGCTGGGATAGCCCGAGCTCGACGTGAAGAAGTTGATGCCAGGCTGCCGTGGCGCGCCGAAGAGGTCGATGAACTTCCGGCTGTAGGCGGTGTCGCGCGAGTAGTGGTACGCGAAGTAGTCCATGTCCAGGCTGAAGGACCCGTCGCGGGAGACCTCGATCAGCTTCCACACCTTGTCGACGTAGCGCGGCTGGCCGTAGGGGGCCATGCCCATCACCTTGTACTCGCCCTCGTTCACCTCGAAGCCGAGGAAGGCGGTGAACACGCTGTACAAGAGACCGAGCGAGTGCGGAAAACGGATCTCGCGCAGCAGCCGGATGTTCGTGCCGTCGCCGACGCCGAAGCTCGCCGTTGTCCACTCGCCGACGCCGTCGACGGTGAGGATCGCGGCCTTGTCGAACCGCGAGGGATAGAACGCGCTTGCCGCATGCGAGCCGTGATGGTCGGCGAACAGCAGCTTCGTGCCATCGATGCCGAGCCGCTCGCGGATCAGCGCGCTCACCCAGAGCTTGTCGTGCATCCACGTCATCATCGCGTCGGTGAAGGAGCGCCATGCGCGGGGATAGGTCTGCAGCGCGGTCAGCAAGATGCGCTCGAACTTGACGAAGGGCTTCTCGTAGAAAACTACGTAATCGAGATCCGGCGCGGTGATTCCGCCCGCCTCCAGACAGAACTGGATCGCACCCTCGGGGAAGCCGGAATCGTGCTTCTTCCGCGAGAAGCGCTCCTCCTCGGCCGCGGCGATCAGACGGCCGTCGTCGGTCAGCGCCGCGGCGGCATCGTGATAGAAGCAGGAGATACCGAGGATCTTCATGCGGGGAGTCGAGACAGTACCGCAGACCGACTACCGGAACCGCAAAGGACTCGTTTTGCGGGTCGCCGGGGGCGTGCAGCCGGTGGCCCCTTCAGAACTGCCGGTGGGCGTCCTCCAGAGTTAAGGTCTGGCGCGGTTTGTCCAGCCACCAGCTTGGCGACGACCGCTTCTTGATGCGAAGCGGATCCGAGAACAGCTTCACGCCCAAGGCGAACGGAGCGACCAGGACGAAGTAGAGAAGGCCCCACAAGACCTTCGCCTGGAAGCGGCCGATCGTCTCGGCGATTCGCTTCCAGCGCTGCCAAGCGGCCCGCAGGAAGTGACGCATGAGAATCTGAACTTAAAGCGTTTTCTCGGTGGCGCGTCAATGTGACCTTGGGCGGGTTGACAGCCGCCGAACGCTCGGGGACAGTCGAAGCTCCGATGCAACCTCGGCGGGTGCAAATTTCCGCGATCATCGTCTGTTATAATGAGGAGGACAACATCCGGGCCTGCCTCGAGAGCGTGGCGTGGTGCGACGAGATCGTCGTCGTCGACGCCCATTCCACCGATCGAACGGTGGACATCGTCCGCGGATTCACCGACCGCATCTTCATCCGCGACTGGCCGGGGTACCGCGAGCAGAAGCAGTTCGCGCTCGATCAGGCGCGTCTCGAGTGGGTATTGAACCTGGACGCCGACGAGCGTGTGTCGGCCGAGCTCCGCGCGGAGATTCAGCGCGAGCTCGCCGACGGCGCTCCCGGCATCAATGGCTTCTACATTCCCCGGCTGGTGCACTACCTCGGACGCTGGTGGTACCGCGGCGGCTGGTACCCCGACTACCGCTTGCGGCTGTTCCGCCGCACCAAAGCGAGATGGGGCGGTGTCAACCCCCACGAGAAGGTGCTGATCGAGGGACGCACCCGCCGGCTTTTCGGGAGCCTCCTGCACTTCACGTATGCCGACGTGTCGCAGCACTTGCTGGCGGTGAACCGGCTGACGGACATTTCCGCGGTCGAGGCGCTCAAACGCGGTCGGGCGGGCGGGGCCCGGCTCCTCCTGTCCCCGGCTTGGAGGTTTTTTCGTTCTCTCGTCGTCGACCGCGGAATCCTCGAGGGGTGGCCCGGGTTCTTCGTCGCCGCGACGGCGGCGTTCTACGTATTCCTGAAGTACGCCAAGGCGCTGGAGCTTCGCGCGTCACACCAGGGGTGAGAGGAATCGCTCAGTGCG
>Ga0315273_10003255_pt1 | contig 19508 bp, 14 predicted proteins | sample YL17G02_0_MG_FD_205753 | JGI IMG/M metagenome (GOLD analysis project Ga0315273, IMG submission 205753) | Sediment microbial communities from Yellowstone Lake, YNP, Wyoming, USA - YL17G02_0 | ecosystem: Environmental > Aquatic > Freshwater > Lake > Sediment | place: USA: Wyoming | collected...
GACCGTGACCCGTGAAGGCATTGCCTTGTGAGTCCTGAAGCGAACGTCATCGCCCGCCATCGACTCGAACGCGCCGACGCGGCCTTCCATGCCGCCCGCGCCTTGCTGGCGACCCGCAACGTGGACTCTGCGCGCCATGCGGGTGTCATTGCGCTCTTTCAACAGCACTTCGTGAAGAGCGGCGACTTCCCTGCCGACATCGCTCGTGCGCTGCCGAGGTCGTTCGAGAAACGGTTGTCGTCGGACTATTCGGACTTCGTCGAGATCCGCGCAGAGGAAGTCGAGCGCGTCAGAACCGAGGTCCACGCATTCGTCGAGGCCTGCCGCGAGTTTCTGTCGAGGCCGCAGTAGGAGGCTCGCACGGCCGCCGGCGGGCAAGCCCAGCGCACGCGACGGCGATTCAGGCACGCCGCGAAGCACGATGACTCGCGGGGCCAGTGGCGTCACGTCGAGCGGCCTTGGTTGCCCGCCTTCGCCTCCTGCCCGTCCGGCGCGATGTTGTACGCCGTGATGATCAGATGGTCATCGTCGACGATCTCGTACTCCGTTCTCCAGCCCCAGGGAGGCGTGCCGGGCGCGACGTCGTACTGTCCGAGGACGGCGAATCCTCGCGCCGTCGCGCCGCCCTCGGAGAACATCAGGGCGTAGTTCATGTGGAAGTCGTCCATCCACGAGACCTGGAATCTCCCGGTCACGGAGTTCAGGGCGATGGTCTCCTCGCCGTGCCGGATCTATCAGGTCAGGGGACCTGCGCCCTACCTACTTGACCCAGTTGATGTCGGTGCCGGGGGGAAGGTGTGGCGTGAAGATCGATAAGTACTGCAGGTGCTCCTCGAGCGCCCTCGTGGCGTGGACGATCCCCCTCGGGCAGGCGTGGACGTCCCCCGCCTTCACGGGCCGCCAGGCGCCGTTGATTAGCAACTCCCCACTCCCTCCCGTGATAACGACGTACTCGTCGGCGACCGTGTCGAAGTGGGTCCCTATGGTCGTCCCCTTCACGGCGGTCCGGACCATCAACTGCGAGCGCGGGCTCTCGAAGACGACCTCGCTGTCGACGCCCTCTTCCGGCAGGGACCGCCTCACGTAGTAGTCCTCCAGGTTCAGAAGAAGGGCCACGTCCGGTGCGGAGTCGATCCGTTCCCTGAACACCCTTGGCTCATCCGTCGTCATGTCAACACGCTCCTCACCTTCGGGGCCGATCCGCGCCATCATCTTGGCGGCCAACCAGGCCCCGACGGCGTTTCAGGGGTGGGTCGGGAGACCCTCTACCGAAGCAACCGTGAAAGGGCGGAAATCAGGAGCACAACGTTTTCCCGACGCGAAGAATAACCCATCAAACCAATCCGCCAGACTCTGCCCTTGAAGGCTCCCAGGCCGCCAGCGATTTCAATATTGTATTCGTCGAGCAGGCGCTTACGAATCTCAACCTCGTTTACACCATCTGGAACCGCGACTGTGGTCAATGAAGGCAGGCGACGCTCCAGCGGCACGATCAACTTCAGCCCGAGTTCTTCCAGACCGTCCCACAACAGCTGACTGTTCGTGCGGTGACGCAACTGGCGCGCTTCCAGCCCCTCCTCATGCACGAGGCGCAGTGCTTCGCGAATGGCGAAGTTCATGCTGATCGGCGCGGTGTGATGATACGTGCGGTCATCGCCCCAGTAATGCTCGATCATGGTGAGATCGAGATACCAGTTTGCCACTCGCGTTCTTCGCTGCTGAATCGCTTTGCGAGCGCGTGGCCCGACCGTGACCGGGCTCAGTCCAGGCGGGCAACTCAGACACTTCTGTGTGCCGCTGTATGCGATGTCGATATCCCAGGCATCAATGTCCAGCGGGATACCGCCAAGCGACGTGACACAATCCACCAGCAACAGCGCCCCGTGCCTGTGCACGACTTCCGCCATTCCTTCCAGCGACGTCAACGCGCCGGTTGACGTCTCGGCGTGGATAATCGCCACGACTTTCGCCGGCTGTTTTCGCAACGCCGCGTCGATGTCCTCCGGGGAAAACACCTCGCCCCAGGGTTTGTCCAGACGATTCACCACAGCGCCGTAACGGCTCGCCATGTCACACAGCCGCTCCCCGAAGTAGCCGTTCACGGCGATCATGATCGTATCGCCCGGTTCGAGCAGATTCGCGACCGTTGATTCCATGCCTGCACTGCCGGTCCCCGAGATGGGCAGGGTCATCTCATTGGTCGTCTGGAACACATAGCGCAGCAGTTCCTGAACCTCTTTCATCAATTCGATGAACTTCGGGTCAAGGTGCCCGAGCAGCGGATGTGCCATGGCCTGAAGCACGCGCGACGGCACCATGCTGGGTCCGGGTCCCAGCAACGTTCGTTCGGGAGTATTCAAGTCGGAATATGTACGCATTGTGTCCCTGGGATCAAAGGTCATGTCCTGACGGTTTCCCAACGGTCTCGACTACCGCGCCTGTTCGTCGAGGCGTGACAGTCTGGAGAAGACGTCGTTGAAGACCGGATCGCGGTTGACGTTGGTCGCCACTCGAATGGTGTGGCGGCCGGCGACGCGTTCCCAACGCATGTCGTCGGTCAAGACCGGGCTCGGCACGATCTCGGAGGGAACCCACTCCGGGTTGTTCAGCCACGCGACTGCCGAAATGTCCCAGATGACCTTCGACCAGGGGTAGTTGTCGCCCAGACCCCGATCGTCGATGTGCACGGCGGCGTACTCGAGGAACTGGCCGTACAGATAATCCCCTAGCCGCGAGCGCCCGCGCAGGTACTTCTCCAACTCGGGGACCGTCGTACGCAAGTGCTCCGAGACGTTCTTGGTCGGGATCTGCACCAGAGCAACGCCGCTGTCGAAGAGCAGCTGCGAAGCCATCACATCCTGTTGCAGGTTGAACTCTTTCGCCGACGGCCAGTAGTGCGGCGTACCGCCCAGCCAGACCACGACGATCTTCTCCTTGATCTTCGGCTCCATCACGATGGCCGACGACACGTTGACCGGACAGCCGATGGCCAGGACGTAGAGCGGTCCGGGGCCGGGTTTGAGCGCTCTCTCGATGAGGTCGCGCGCCGCGGGGCTGTCAACCGGTCGGTCCCGCTGCTGGAAGAACCGGTTCGAACCCTGATGCGCGATGCTCGGGTCGACGCGCTTGAAGAACTTGAGCAGCCGCAGGATTTCCTCGTAGCTCTTCTCCATGCCCTGCGCGGCTGAGGTGGAGCGATTGTTGACAAATGGCGCGGCGTAGATCGCCTCCACCGACAATCGCTCCGGCGACAGCAGGCTGTACGCGACCGCGTACTGGTCGTCGATTTCGTTGTAAGTGTCTGTGTCGAGCACGACTCGCACTCGACCCGCCTTGGGAATCGCGAGGAGGTCATCTCGGTTGACCGTCTGGGCCTTGACCTTGACAGACGCAGCGACTGCGCTGGCGGCGGCGGCGCGAATGAACTGCCGGCGGGTTGGCGTGGTAAGCACGTGACCTCCGTGAAGGACGCCCTCACAGCGTGCTGCCGGCTCCTGTCCAGCGGCCACTGTGTGCGTCTTGATGTCGTCCGGGAAGCCTGTTACGGTCTCCTGTCGTCGGAGTCCGGGTGGTTCAGCCCGTGCTACGGCCCCGGTCAGACGTTGTCAGCGCTGGTCTCGAGGTGAACGCCACCCTTCAAGAGGGCCGCGCGCAAGTCGGCGTACGGAAGCTGGCGCGTGCCGCACGCCCGTGCGGCGCACAGCGCCGCCGCCGTGCCTGCGGCCTGGCCCTGCGCCATGCAGCTCACCGTGTTGCGAGTGGACATGTGAGCCCGATGATCCTCGGTAATCATCATCCCGGCGCACAGGAGATTGTCGATACCCGCCACACGCAGGGCGCGGTACGGAATGCCGTAGGTCCCGCCGTTCTTGACCTTCAGACGGGGCGCGTTGTCGTGAAAGCCATAGGCCATCACATCGTCGTCAAAGTGCCTCGCGCCGAGCACATCCTCGAGGGTGATGTCGTAGTCGCAGGTGATGACCCGCGCTCGACGGATGTTCAGCGTCGGGCTGGTCCGCGCAATGAAGGCCTTCTCGCAGCCGGGCACGTTTTTGCGAAGCCGTTCGATGCCTTCCCGCTGGAGTTTCCGCAACTGCAACTCGGCCTTGGCCGTGGCGTCCCGATCGGTGGGCCTGCCATCCATTTCGACGTTGAACTTGATGAACATGAAGTAGTTGTCGCGTACCGTGGTGAACGTCTGGAGCTTCGGACGGTCCCCGGACGATCCTTCCAGCCGCACAACCCGGCCTGGCACGCCGTCGTGAAGTCCTAACGCCAGGGAAGTCGGCCCGGCGTTGTTCGCTTTGGCATACGCAACGACCTTGTCCAGATCGATGCCGGCCACCCCGACGCTGTTGGCCACCTCGTAGTCGTTGGGTTCGCTGTACTTGGCCCCGGCAAAGGCCGACAGATGTCCGTACGCCGTGCTGTCCACGAAAGCCCTGGCCTCGAACAGCTCACGCCCGGAGCGGCTCTCGACGATGACTCCTCGGATGCCCGTGCCAGTCATCGCCGCACCCGTGACCATGGTGTTGAGGGCCAGGAAGACGCCGGCCTCGTCGAGCATTTCCATGGTGACGAGTTTGTAGACCTCGGTGTCGATCGACGTGTTGACAGAATCGTAGTCGTAGTGGATGAGTTCTTCGGCGTGGCCCGAGCACGCGCCGGCCTTGATCATTCGCTCAACGATTTCGTTGGGGATGCCCTTCACGACCTGGCGCTTTGCCACCCCGGGGAACGCCTTCCACAGGTTGAAGAAACTGTGCAGCGCCGTGCCGCCTTCGGTGACGGTCCCACCCGTATACCCTTTTGCCTCGATCAAGGCCGTCCTGGCACCCTGGCGTGCCGCGGCCAGCGCCGCGACGACGCCCGCCGTGCCGCCACCCGCAACGACGACGTCGAACTTCCGGATGGGAAGCCGCTTGGCCGGCTCCTCATAGACCTCGCCGCCGGGTTGGCTGGCCATCGCCGCTCCCGAGACCAGTCCGGCCGGAGTGCACATCCCCATCACGACGGTTTTCGCAAAGTCTCGGCGTTTCATCGGTCACCTCTCCGCTCATGAGGGAACGTCCCGACACCCGCCCGGCGGGTCAGAATTCGAATCGCACTCCGATCGTGGCCGCTCGCTCCCCGGTCGAGCTCGTAATCTTCCCGAAGTCCGCCGATGTGATGGATGTGTTGGGGTTGTTGTACAGCGTCCAGTTGAACACGTTGAAGACCTCGAAGCGAGCCTGCACCCGCATGCCCTTTGAGAGCTTGAACCATTTCGCCGCCGTCATGTCCAGGCGGCTGCGGCTGGGTCCGAACACCTGGGAGGCATTCTGCGTGCCGGGCCGTTGGGTGGCCTTCGTGGCCGCGTAGGTCGGCACGAGCGGGTACGCGGATCTGTCGAGGTACAGGAGCGTGTCATGCCAGTTCGAGAACACCTGGTTGCCGCCGTTGTAGTCGGGCCGGCTTTGCGGCATCCCGGACGATTGGGAAAGGCGGAGCGGGTCGCCCGACCGGATATTGACAACCGAGGAAATCTGCCAGCCGCCGAGCAGCACTCCCAGCATGTCGGTGCGGTGTGCCAGCCAGGGAATGTCCCAGACGGCCGTGGCGATCAGCCGATGCCGGTTCCCGCTGGAAACCAGCGTGCGGTCGACGTCGATATCGGGGTTGAAGAAGTCCTGTGTGTTCTGGTAGTTGCCTGGCGTGGTGCTGAAATTGCTGTTCATGTCGCCGCCCTGCTGCGCCCACCCCTTGGCGAGCGTGTAGTGCACGCTCAGATCCAGACCATAAAACGCTCTGAGTCTGCCATTCGCCTCGAGCGCGTTGTAGTCGATGTACCCGTTGCTGGTGATGTACCAACCGCCCGGGACGACGGCAGGGTTGGGCCGGGCGCCGGTCTCTCGATCGAATGCCATGGCAAAGGTCCGGATCATCGGGAAGCTGCGCCCGCGGTTGTAGACGTAGGTCGCCGATACCATCCCCCGTTGCCCAATCTGCTGCTGCACGTCGAGGGTGGCCGTGACCGCCCTGGGGCTCTTGAGGTCCGTTTGAATCAGGTAGTAGTACTGCTTATTCCCTGCCGCGTCCGCGATCGCGACGGCTTCCGCGTCCTCGGAGTACATCGGCCACACCAGTTTCTTCGACGCCATTTCCGTCGCGTTCCAGTCTTTCCGAACGGGGATGTACGGATTGGCGATCGCGTTCTGCTGCGCCGCGAGCACCGGACTGGTGCTGAAGATCCCGACGCCGCCGCGAACCACGGTGGCGCCGCTCTCGCCCAGCGTCCAGGCGAATCCGCCCCTGGGCCCGAACACCGAGTCCGGACCGGTCGGATGGAGGGGATCGGTCGGTGGTCCGAAGTTCATCTTGGACAGGTCGGTCGGGTTCTCCAGGTTGACGATCTCCGCCGGCGCACTGGAGGTGGCTTTGAACGAAATCGCCGAATAGTAGTCGTATCGCAGGCCCAGGTTGAGCACCAGGCTGCGGGTGACGTGCCAGTCGTCCTGGATGAAAACGCCGGTCTGGTCCATGTGCGCCGTATGCGGCGGTTGGCCCAGCGCCAGGCGGAGACTGACCCCCTTGTTCGCCAGCATATCGTTCAGGCTTGAGAACTTGAACTGGTTCGTCTGGGGATTCGACTTGTAATCATATTCCCTGTAGAAGCGGAAGCCGCCCTTGACGGTATGGGCTCCCGCCACTCGGGTCAGCTTCTGATCCACGTTGTACACGGTGCTCTTCATGTCGAGGACTTCGCTTGAGGGCGACGTCCACAGACCACTGATGCCGATGTTGCCGACGCGCTTGCGAGGGTTGCCAAGCTCGGTCTGCTCGCCGCGTGTACCCGGGACGAACCAGAACTCCTGCTGGCGCGCGAGCGAGACGTGGTTCCAGCCGAACCGGCTCTCCGAGACCCACTTCGCGAAGGTCTGAACGTGCTGGACGGAGATGCGATCCGACGCGTTGTGGAAAAGCTGGTCGTTGCCGATCTCCGCAAGGGGGTTGACGGCATAGGGCCGCATCCGGGTGGCGGTCACCGACAATCTTCCTGTCCCCATCTGGAAATCGACTTTGCCCATGAAGGTGTCGTCGCTCCTGATCCGGGGCCTCGCCATGACGATTCGGCCATACATCGGGTCGACGGCCACATTCGGCATCGGCATGCCGTCCAGGGCGGCCTTGGTCTCGGGAAACGGCAACGCGGCGAGAATGAGGTCGCGCGCCGCCTGCGTCGGGACGGTATTCGACTGCGTCGAGCCGGAGTTCTCCCGATACCCTTCGTAGGTGGCGAAAAACAGCACCTTGTCCCGCTTGATGGGGCCGCCGACCGATCCCCCGAACTGGTTGAAGCTGGTCGAAGGTTTGGAGATGGACGGGAGCAGGAACGGATTCCTCGCGACAAGTGTCGTGTTCTGGAAACTCTCCAACGCCGAGCCGTGATATGTGTTCGTCCCCGATCGCGTGATCATGTTCACGTGACCGCCGACGGCCCCCCCGTACTCCGCGGGCACGACGCCTTTCACGATCTGCACCTCCGAGACGGCCTCGATGCTCATGATCTCGATCTGGGCCTGGCCGCCCCATTGACCCATCCCGCGGTTTTCCGGGTTCGTCTGGGCATTCGTGCCATCGACCGTGATGGCGCTCCCGCCGTCGCCGACTCCGTTGACACGGAAGTTCCGGCCGTTACCACCCTGGGAATCTGCTGAGCTGACCCCCGACGCCAGCATCACCACGTTCTGCAGATTCCGCCTGGGAATCGGAATCTGCGTCACTTCGGCTCCCATGACCTGGACCTGCGCGGTCGAGGCCGATTGGACGAGTGGCGCGGATTCCACGACCGTGACCGATTCGGACATCTGACCGACGTCGAGGGTGTATTTCTGGCGCACCGTCTGACCGGCGCCCAGCGTCAACCCCTTGTTTTCCTGCGTCTTGAATCCCGCAAGCGCGAGCTTGACCGCATACGAGCCGGCAGGCAGCGCAGGCAGCGCAAACTCGCCGCGTGCATCCGATACGGCTTCTCGAACCAGATTGGTACCCTCGTGGGTCACCACGACGGACACGCCCGGCAGGACGCCTCCTGAGCTGTCCTGCACGGTGCCGTACAGAGTCCCGGTCGTCACCTGAGCACGCGCGTGCACCGAGCAGAACAGGAGCACGGCAACGACGACCAACGCGGTGCGGAACGCTCTCCGAGAAGTGAACATCCTAACCCCCTTCGGACTTGGCAGAGTGTCGCGGTGACACCGACAATGACGTTCTGGCGAGGACGGGGAGCCGAGGTCTTCGGCTCTCGCCGGGGGCCAGAAAATGACAGCTGACATGGCGAACGTTTACATGCCTTTTATGGGCGTTTTGCACGACAAGCAGCCATGCAGTGAAGAACTCAGCCGTCCAACATGAAACCGTTATCACCTTTTACCCGAACCGGGTTCCTGAGTCAAGTGTTCTCTGGAGTGTCTCTCAAGACGAGGCCTGTACTGCCGTTTCTTGGGCGCGGGACGCCGTCGCGCCCGCCCGCCGGGGTCACTCGATCACGATCACCTCATGGTCGAGGATCGCGTCGATCGTGACGGCGGCCGTGCCGTTCTCGCGTCGCAGCGGCCGCGTGCCGCCGGCCACCAGCAGGCGCGCCAACCGTGGCGTCATCCCCGGCGGGAGCATCACGCTCGCGCGGAACGGACCGACCTTGATCAGCTCGTCCAGCGGCGCGCGCCAGCTGGCCTCGCTCGTCAGGTTGACGAGGTGCAGAATCATGCGGCCGGGTTGCTCGAAGAGGTGACAGTCGATAAGCCCCGTGCCCTCCACATGCAGAGGAATGCCCGGGTCGCTCGCCCAGCGGATGATGTTGGCCAGCAGCATCGCGTGATCGGGCAGGTGCTCGAGCGCGTAGCGGCGATCGACGTCGGCCGGCATGTAGGCCACCCGGCCGCGCCCGTGCTGCGACAGGATCAACCCCGGGATGCTGGTCTTCGGCTCGCGCATCCACGCCGTCTCCGGTGGGTACGTCGGAAAGGGCGGGACGAACGTCAGCAGCACCGTCGCGCCCGGCTCCACCCGCATCGACGTCAGCGTGCCGCCGTAGGCGAGGATGTCGGTCTCGTCGAAGCCGCGTAACACCGGGTGACGCTCGCCGGTAATGGCCGGCTCGTCGCCCGCGTTCGGGCCGTCCACGCGCCCGCGCAGCTCGGGGGTCAAGCGCAGGTAGGTATGACCGCTCGCGTCCGGCGCGAACACGGACACGGTCGAACCGCCGCCCGCCGCCGCGCCGCCGCGCGCCCGCGGCACCGCGCCCTCCCAGTGGCACGCGAACAGGTCGGCCAGGGCGAAGTCCGATCGCGCGACGCCCCACTGGTCGAACAGGCTCGTGTAGCCGGTCGCGACCAGTGACCCGCCCTTCTCGACAAAGCGCCGGATCGCAGCCGCCTGCGCGTCCGACAGCGCGCCGACGTTCGGGAGGATGATCGTCTTCAGCCTGCCGGCCTCGCGATCGATGTCGTCGATGTGCACCGGCAGGTACGGGATCCGGGCCCTGACCAGGGCGTGCATGAAGCCCGTATATGGCCCGTCGACCAGTTGTGCCGCCTCGTCGCGGCCGAAAAAGTCGGTGTTCTGCTGCGACCAGACCAGACCGACACTCGCCACGGGCGCGCGATCGACCAGGTAGCGCTGGTTCGCCTGCCACCAGCGCATCACCGGTTCGGCCGTGCGGTACATGCGGCGGTCGTCGTGGTAGGCGCCCACGTGGTGCCACCAGGGCTGGATCCCGCCCGCGATGCCGGCAAACATCCACATGCGCGCCTCGGCGGCCGGCTTGCTCGCCACGCGGTAGTAGCCGGGGCCGGACTGGTACAGCGCCATCGACTCGGGCGCCACCTTGTCCCACCCGAGCACGCCGTGCACGCGTTTGCCCGTGTCGCCATTCTGCTGGAACCCCGTGTCGTCGTCGCGACGCTGGTGGTCGAGCATCATGATGTCGGCACGGGTGCAGATCGCCCGGAGGTCGCGGAACGAGCGCGCCTGCGCGGTGATCGATCCGCCCATCATCCCTGACCATATGCAGTCGGGGCCGCCGGCCGCGCGAGTCACGCGGTTGTTCAGGTCCCAGATCTCGACGCGGCGCACATAGTTCCAGGTGATCCACTGGCGATAGACCGGGTCGTCCCAGTTGGCCGTCGGCGGCAGCGCGGCGCTCGCGTGCGCCCGGAACAGCCGCGCGCAGTTCGCGCAGTAGCAGATGCTCGACCGGCCCATGCCCGCCCAGCTGTTGTCGGTGAACCCGTCCGGGTGCGATCGCTCGACAATCTCGCGCATCACATCCGGCAGGTACTCGTCGTAGTAGGGGCTGTTGACGCAGGTGATGTACTTGTCCGCCGCGCGGTACGGCTGGCCGTTGCGATCGCGCGTGAACCAGTCCGGATGGGCCTTGAAGAAGTCCTCGTCCGTCCGGTTCGAGTCCATGCGCGCCATCACGAAGAGGCCGTCGTCGTGGGCGGCCTTCGTGAGCTCGCCGAACAGGTCGCGGTCTCCCAGGAACTCCGCGCGGTGATGCAGCGGAAACCGGCTCGGGTAGTAGGCGACGATGCCGCCGGCGTTGATGACGACGGCCTGCACCGCGGTCCGTTTCCATTGCCCGCGCCACCAGGCGATGTCGTAGCGGACCGGGTCCTTCTCGGTGATGTTCGTCTGGCCCCAGAGGTACGCGCGGCGATACCACGGCAGCGCCGGGTTCTGCGCAGCCGCCTCGGCGCCCGCGGCCACGTGAACACCGCCTCCGGCAACCACGGCGATGGCCAGGGTGTCCTTCAGGAAATCACGACGGGTAAGAATGTTCGGCGTTTCCGACATACAGGCTCTCCGGATTCCCGGCGCCGGGCGCAACCCGCGACGGGCGATGTATCAGCGATAAGGGCGACCATCGGCAGCCACAGGGGCTGCCAGAGTTGACGGACCGCGACGCGTCCATGCCATCAGGTGATGACCACGACCTCGTGGTCAGCGATGGACTGGATCTGGAAATGGCTCCAGCCATTCCTCACGACGGCCGGAATCTTCTGACCCACCACCAGCAGGTTCAGATACTCACCCTTGACGTCATTGGTAAGCTTGACTCGCAATGACAGCGGCCCGATCGGCGTGAGCTCGTCCATCGGTTTGCGCCATGTTCCCGCGCTTGTCAGATTGGTCATGTGCAGAATCAGCCGACCGGGTTGGCGATACATGTTGCAGTCCACCAGTCCCGCACCCTGAACCGCCAGCGGGATGTCGTTCTTCGACGCCCAGCGCGCGAGACTGGCGAGCAGGTTCCCGTGGTCCGGGAAGTTGCTGCGGGCGAACTGCCTGTCCAGGTCCGCGGGCAGAAAGGCGACGCGACCGCCCTTCGCTGTCGTATTCAGAACCAGGCCAGGGATGTCCGTTTTCGGTTCCCTCATCCACGCCATCTCGGGTGGATGCGTCGGAAACGGGGGCACGAACGTCATCAGTACCTGTGCACCCGCGTCGACTCTGCACGGCTCCAGCACACCACCAAAGGGGAGGATGTCGGTTTCAGCGAATCCGTCCAACACAGGATGGCGCTCGCCGCGGACCACGGGCTCCAAGCCGTTCTTCGGGCTGTCGGCGTTCCTGCGCAGTTCCGGTGTGAGACGCAGGTAGGTGTGATGAGTCTGATTGGCCCAACTGCGAAGCGTTGACGTGGAACCGGAGTCACGCGGCGTGCCCGGGTGGGCGCCGAACAGGTCACCAAGGGCATAGTCTGCTCTGCGGGCGCCGGCCTTGTCGTACAGGCTGGTCTCTCCGGTCGCAATCAGACCTCCGCCTCCTTCGACAAAGCGTCGTACGCTGGCCGCCTGAGCATCGGTCAGCACCCCCACGTTGGGCAGCACCAGCAATGACAGCTGCCCGGCGTCGCGGTCGATGTGGTTCGCATTGACGGAGATGTACGGGATTCTGGCACGGCCCAGCGCTTGTGTGATGCCGCGCGTAGGAAGGTCTACCAGCAGGGAGGCCTCGTCACGGCCGTAGAACTTCGTATTCTCTTCCGACCACACGACGCCGACAGTCGCCACCGGATTCCGGTTGAACAGGAACTCCTCATTCGCCTTGTGCCACCGGTAGGTCGGTTCGACGGGGCGGTAGATCCGGCTGTCTTCATGGTACCCGCTGATGTAATGCCACCACGGCGCGATGCCGCCTGCGATACCTTCCAGCATCCACATCCGCGCCTCGTGTGTCGCGGCACTCGCCAGGCGGAAGTGAATGGGCGAGCCGAACACGTACATCGCCAGGCTTTCCGCGACGATCTTGTCCCAGCCCACCAGCCCGTGAATGCGCTTGCCGGTGTCCGAGTTCTCCTGGAACCCGCCTGCATTGCTGCGCGACTGCGCATCGATCATGATGATGTCCGCGCGGTCGCAGATCTCCTTCAGGTCGCAGAAGCCGTCCGTTTGTCCGCTGATGGAGCTGCTGATCATGCCCGTCCAGGCACACTGCGGCCCTCCTGCCGCTCTCGTGATGCGGTTGTTGAAATCCCATTGCTCCAGTCTCCTGGCGTTGTTCCATGCGATCCATTCCAGGTACACCGGGTCATCCCAGTTCGCCGACCTGGGGATGGCGTTGCCCGTTCTGTCCCGGAAGAGCCTCTGGCAATTCCCGCAGTAGCACGGGCTCTTGCGGCCCAGCCCCTCCCAGTTGTTGTCGGTCACGCCCTCGGGCTTGTAGGTGGCGGCGATCTCTCTCAGGATGGCCGGGATGTGCTCCCGATAGTAGGGACCGTTGATGCAGGTGACAAAGAACTCGTTCTGATACAGGTAGGGTTTCCCGTCGTGGTCGACGGCAAACCAATCCGGGTGCGCCTTGTAGACCTCTTCGTGCGCTTTGCCTGAGTCCATTCGGGCAAAGACGACGACACCATCTTCGTGGGCCGCACGGCAGAGCTCGCCAAAGAGGTCACGATCGCCCAGGGATGCCGCCCTGCGGTGAAACGGTACTTTGCTCGGATAGTAGGCAACGACGCCGCCGGCGTTCAGGACGATGCCCTGGGTTTCGGTCTGCTTCCAGTACTTACGCCACCATGCAATGTCGAAGTTGGCGGCGTTGTCTTCCGTGATGTTGATCTGCCCCCAGCGTGTCACGCGTCGATACCATGGGGTGTCGATTTCGGGTCCACTGCCCGCGGCGGAGCGACCTGCCGCCGCAGCAGCGGCAGTGGCGCCTGCGAGCGTGACAACAGCGGACGTCGCCGTCTTGAGAAAGGAGCGGCGACTGGTACCGATACCGTGAGCGTGTGGGTCGTTCATATCGTGTTGATCTGGAGGAGAGGACATATGAGCTGACTCGGCGCGTGACCCTGTTGCTTGCCGTGTCAGGGATTCAACCGCATCAGCACGATTCCGTATCCGACGCCGGACGGGTCCGTGGTACGCGCAATCTGGAAGGCGATATAGCGCCCATCGGTCGAGACCACGGGATTCGACGCCTTCCAGCCCTGATAGTCGTTGAAGTGCGTGAGTACTTCCATGTCTCCGGGAAGGTGATCCGTGGGATTGGCTTGCTTGCGCCCAGCCGCGGGCGGAGTGATCTGGACGACGCCGTACAAGCCGGCCGTGGTCACGTGGCCACGCGCCGGCGCGATCGGCAGCAAGAGCGCCGAAATGGCCACGAGCGCGATGGCAGGAACCCGCGAACAACGTGTCATGTCAGACCTCCATCGGATGGCAGCCGCCCTACGGGCGGGGACCGTAGACGATCGCCCGCTCGAGCTGGACGCGCCGGCCCTTCGACCGGGCGTCCGCGTCGGCGCGAACCACGATGCGGACGGTGTGCTTCCCGTTCGCCAGACCGGTCACGTGCCAGTAGTCGTTGTCGTTAGTCCGCTCGGGAATCCAGGCGTCGATCTCGCCGGCCCGGGCGCCGTCGAGGTACACGTCCGCGCGGCCGCCCTCCTGGCCCATCGCGCCGACCACGACCACGCCGGTTCCCTCGAACGCGAACATGGCTTCGTCCCCGGCCCCGGCGGCACGCTTCACCGTCCAGGACGACCGCTCGTTCTTCAGGGTCTCAGCCGTCCACCCGCCGCTCCAGGACCACGCCGGTTGGTCGACCTCGACCCGCGCGACTGTGACCCCGGGGTCCCACTGCTCGAGCGGCGGCGCCTTGGGGGTCTGGACCGGGACGACCACCTCGTCTGGCCCCACGGTGCCCCCCGCGGCAACGATGATCTGCTCCGCCCGCTTCAGGGTCGAGGCCACGATCCCGTTGAACGAGTAGCTCGTGAACTCGAACTTCGTGTCGGCGAGGCCGGGGATCCCCGCCTTCCACTTCTCGGGAATCCGCTGGTAGCCGAGCATCACCCCTAGGATTCCCGCCGCGCTCGACGGGTTGCAGTCGGAATCCTGGCCCGCCCTGGTGGAGATCTCGAGCGTCTTCCCGAAGTCGCCGTCCCCGTAAAGGAGCCCCAGCACGACGTAGGCCCCGTTGATCCGGGCGTCGATGTTGAACATAGCGAGGGCCCCGTCGGGGCACACGTCGTCCCGGTCCCACTTGGCCTCGATCCGCTGCCACGTCTGACGCCAGTCGTTCGGGTCCTCCGCGTGCCAGACCAGGACGTCGCGGATGAGCCGCGCGTAGCCGCTCTCGGCGGGAATCGCGAGGAGCCCTTGCTCGACCACGCGGTGGACGTCGGTCTCGAAGTAGGCCGCGGCGTACATGGCCCCGAAGAACATCCCGCCGTAGAGGCCGTCTCCGTAGTTCATCACCCGGCCCACCCGGTCGGCGTAGTGGTTCGAGGCCTGGGGGAGCCCCGGGCACATCAGGCCGATGAAATCCGACTCAATCTGAAAGTCGATGTCGTTGGCGTGGACGTTGAAGTCGGGGTGGCCGGACATCGGGGCCTTGATGCCCCGGTTGAGGTTGCGCCGCGCTCCCGCGTTCGCGTGCCACAGCCTGTACTTCGAGTCACGGAACATCTCGCCGTACTGCTCGGTCGTGGCGTCGAGCCCGGCCCGATCCATCACCTCGGCGAACGTCATCTCGACGTACAGATCGTCCTGGTGAATCGTGTTGGAGATCATGTCGGGCTCCCACTTCAGCTCGACCTCGTTGATCTTCCCGTTGGACCTGAACTCGGTCGGGGCCCCGAACGCCACGCCGATCATCTGCCCCGCCCAGCCGCCCCGGACCTTGTCCTCGAGGGTGGCCCGGCTCATCCGCCGAGGGGCCTGCCCGGCGCCGGCGGACAGGGCCGCCACCAGGGCCAGGCACGCCGTCTTCGTCGCCAGCCTTGTCGTGTTCCGCTTCATGAGTTCCCTTCGGTCGTAATCGGGCGCCCGGAAGTCGTGGAGGGCGGTAGGGGAGCTACGGTCCATCGTTGGTCCTTACATCGGGGAGGCATCGGCCTGGTGTGCCGCAGGCAGGAAGATGGCCCGGAAGTCATTGACGTTGGTGCGGGTCGGCCCGGTGTGAATCAGCGTGCCGCGTGACGAGAAGAAGCCGTAACCGTCGTTGCGGTTCAGATAGTCAGTCGGGCTGAGGCCGAGCGCCGACCAGCGTTCGCGAACGTCCGGACCGAACCAGGCGCCTGCGTTGTCCTCGGTGCCATCTATGCCGTCGGTATCGCAGGCGAGCGCCCAGGCGGGCACGCCGAGCGCGGTCACAGCCTTCCCTACGTCAGTCATTGTCGACCTCGTGCCTGACCATCATCTGCGGGGCGCGGACCAGGGCCTGGCGGTCTCACGCGCCGCCATCCTGCGACGACCTATCCAAACAGGACCTTGTGTTTCGTGACATACGCGGGGTCTATGGTGACGCCCAGGCCGGACCCGATTGGAACGTTGACAATGCCATCCTCGCTGGTGACCGGTTCTCTCTTGCTTTCAATCGGGATCGTGTTCCCGTTTGGATCCTTGGTGTCGAACAGCTTGAATTCCTGGTACGGGCCGGCGTTCTTGCAGGCCGAGACATAGTGCAGGAGATAGATGTAGCCCAATCCCCCTGATGACAAGTGGGCCACGATGGTCTTTCCGGCGGCCTCTGCCATGTGCGCCACCCGCATGGAGCGGATCATCCCGCCGTTATAGAACACGTCAGGCTGAATAATGTCGAACGCATGGTTGGCGATCAGCCACCGATAGGCGTGTACGCCAAATTCCTCCTCACCGCCGGCCATGGGGATCGTCAGCGCATCAGCGACCTGTTTCTGCTCCTCGTACCAGTCCCATGGAGTTGGCTCTTCATAGAAGTAGTACTTGTGCTCTTCAAGTATCCTGCCGATGCGAATGGCCTCTTTCGCCGTGTACGAGCCATTCCCATCGATCATCAGCACCCGCTTGTCGCCGAATCTCTGACGCGCCATCTTGATGAGCTTCTCAGTGCGGCCAGGTGCATTGTCGATGTCGGATCCCATGTTGTCACCGAGACCGGCTCGGAGCTTGATGGCCCGCGCCTTGCTTTCCAGCAGGTCCTTTTCCACCAGGTCCAGCGACACTTCGGGTTCCAGGACGCGCAGATCGGTGAATCTCGTGCCCAGGTAGATCGTGATCTTCGGGTGATGGACGCCTCCGATCAGGGCTCCGAGCGGTTTGTTCGCGATGTTTCCGAGCATGTCGAGAATCGCGAACTCGATTCCGGCCATCTGCAGGCAGAGCGGTATCCCCTGCCTCTTCAGGTTTCCTTCGTGGGCCTCGGTCATCATCGCGTCAAGGTCGCGAGCGTCCTTGCCCTTGAAGATGTCATAGAGGGCGGTCTTGAACATGGGATAGCCATCCCTGGCACTCTTGGGATGGCCGACCGAAATCCCCTCGGCCCCGCCCTTTGACCGAACACGGTAGAGGAAGCTGTTTCTGTCCTGGAGGAGTTCCAGACTCTCGATGATGACGGGGGACGCAAACAGCTCCCTTCTGAGTACCGGTCGCTGGAGAGCCTTGTCGAGGGCGGAATAGTCGGCATGGGCGGATGCCTCGCTGCCGGTCGAATAGCCTGACGCTCGCGCGGAAGCGCCGATACCCCCCGCAATGACAGTTGAGCAGAACGTCCTTCTGTTCGGCTTCATGTGGCTGACTCCCTCCGCTTCGTCGCCCTGAACCGCGCTCGCTCGCCCCGACTACTTGGCCTGTTTCGTCTGTTCGAACTTCTTGATGTCGAACAAAAAGAGGCCCGTACAGGTCCTGGTCATGAAGACAAACGTATTCCCATCGTCGTGAACAGCCGGATTGGTGGCCCTCATGCCGTCGGTGAGCCTCTCGTTGTCGGTGCCGGTACCGTCGAGCTTCAGCCTGTACACCTCACCCCGACTTTCCATGAGCGTGGATGTGCCATCCGGAAATACCCCTTCCGGCTCGCCTTCGACGTCCTTGGGTGTTGTGTAATTGACGAGCTTGCCCGTCTTGAGACTGATACCGAACACTTCCTTCTCGATGATTCCCGACCCCGACGACGAGCGCCCCCATTTCGTTCTGTCTTCATCCCGCCGGTAGAGCGCAAACGTCAGCTCATCTTCTGAAGGCGGCCGCCAGTTTTGAGTCTCAATGATGTCTCTAAAATCTGCGCCGCCAAACGGCACGATATCTTTGATGCCCACCAGGTATTTCCTGTTGACGATCCTGGCCCGTCCATTCGAATACGCGATTTCTCCCGTGTACATTTCCAGCTGTCCCGGGAGTGTCCAAGCAATCTTCATGCTCTTTCTGGAAACCGCGGGGCCTTCGACGAGTACCTCGGCGTCGATGTTGTAGGGAGGATTCTGAAGAGACTTCTCCATGACCTGGAAGTAGTTCATCTGCCTCGCGGATCCGGCGCTGAGCAAGAGATCGCCATTCGGCAGGGCCAGCACTCTGTAATAGAAGTGCCCCTTCGGGCGATCTTCCGGTTTCGTGAGTTGCCTGGTCTTCTTCGTCGCGACGTCTACGATCCAGACTTCTCCCCCGTCGTAGCACTTGTCGATGAAGTAGATCTGCTTGCCGTCAACCGACCACTCAGGCCGCTGACCGAAGTCGGTGAGCTGGGTGATGTGGGTCGGCAGACTGTCCTTGGACACCGGGGTCTGGGCGTTGACGACAGCGCCCTTGTAGACGAAACGCTGGAGACGGGCGCCGGTGTACGTCTCGGTCGTGTAGACGTTGCCTTTCGAGTCGGTCGCGATGTTGTGCACTCCGTAGAACTGGCCAGGCTGCCGCCCACCGTCCCCGAAGCTGCCGACCACTTCGAGCGTGCTCCGCCGCACGATGCGCACCTTCTCGTTCACGCCATCGGTGATGTAGAGGTAGGTCTCCTGCGGGTCTCTCGAAAACGCGATGTCCCAGACCGAGCCGGACCCGAGCGTCTTGGTGTCGAAGAAGGCTTCCTTCACGAACGTGCCGTCCTTGCGGAACACCTGCACGCGATCGTTCACGCGATCGCACACGTAGAGGAAGCCGTCCTTGGAGAGCTTGGCGCAGTGGACCACGTTGAACTGCTTCGACGGCGGCTTCGCCGGGTCGTACGCGCCCACTGGCGCATCGTCAGGCTTGGCGCCGTACGCGCCCCAATGCCGCTTGTACGCGCCGGTGTCCGCATCGAAGACGATCACGCGGCGGTTGCCGTAGCCGTCGGCGACGTAGGCTTCGTTCGCCTCCGTGTCGACGAAGATGCCCGCGGCCCTCCACAGGTTCTCGGTGTCGTTGCTTCCGCTGTGCGTGCCCTGGTGTCCAATCTGGGACAGGAACTGCCCGCTGCGGGTGAACCTCATCACCCGGGTGTCCTTGTCTCCGTTTCCGCCAATCCAGACCGTGCCTTTCTGGTCGACCGTGATCCCATGGATCGCCTCGGGCCACTCGTAGCCCTGGCCCGGTCCGCCCCAGTGCCCGACGAGGTTCCCGGCCGGGTCGAATTCCAGGACCGGAGGGGCCGGGACGCAGCAGTCGGCGATCGGCGGGGTCGCCGCTGCTCCTTTGAAGTTGTCCTCGACGGACTGCGGCTTGTGGAGGATCCACACGTGATCCTGCGCGTCCGTGCTCAAGCCGATCACAGAGCCGAGCACCCAGTGATTGGGCAAGGGCTTGGGCCACAGCGGGTCCACTTCGAATACGGGCACCACGCCAGCTGCGCCGGCCTGCGCGGCGGCGGTCACGTCGAACGCTCCCAGACCTGAGCCCAGCGAACCGGCCCACGCGGCCAGAGCCAGACATGCGAGACCGGCGTAGCGGTATTTCATGGGACCTCCCCCTCACCTCGTTGTTGACCGCCCTCGACGTCGCGACCGGCAAGGGCAGACAGATCACCGATGACCAGCATCACGTCCCGCGGCAGGCCAGGACGAGCGCGCGAGGGCATACGCGTCGCTACTTCAGCGGCTCGACAGTCGGCACCCAGCCGGGGACGACGTACGCAAAGAGCATCGAGAGGATGCCCATGACGACCATGAGCGCGACGCTGTGCTTGAGGGTGAATCTGAAGAGGCCGCTTTCGTCAGCGGCCGTCATGCCCGTGGCCGCAACCGCGACGGCAATGCTCTGCACCGAGATCATCTTCCCCATGACGCCGGC
>Ga0315273_10003256_pt1 | contig 19507 bp, 12 predicted proteins | sample YL17G02_0_MG_FD_205753 | JGI IMG/M metagenome (GOLD analysis project Ga0315273, IMG submission 205753) | Sediment microbial communities from Yellowstone Lake, YNP, Wyoming, USA - YL17G02_0 | ecosystem: Environmental > Aquatic > Freshwater > Lake > Sediment | place: USA: Wyoming | collected...
ACGTGTGCTTGTCGCCGAAGATGTCGAACTGCTCGCGGAAGTTGGCCCGCACCGGGACGCTCCGCAGGAAGATCCACGCCACGGCCGCGAGGATCACGATGAGGGGCACGTACCAGTAACTGGCGTTCTGCAGCCAGAGCTCCTTGCTCTTGCCGGCCTTCGTGAACGTCTGCGACGCACCCAGTGCTCCCAGCATGGCGAAGGTCATGATCCACGGTGTCACGAACTGCGTGAGGCTTACGCCCAGGTTGCCGATGCCCGCCTGGATGCCCAGGGCCGTCCCCTGCATGCGTTTGGGGAAGAAGAGGCTGGTGCTGGGCATGAACGACGAGAAGTTCCCGCCCCCGAGTCCGGCGGCGAGGGCCAGGAGAATCAAGATCCAGAACGGGGTGGCGTTGTTCTTGACGGCGATACCCCAGCCGATGGTGGGAATGAGTAGTGAAAGCGTCCCGAGGCTGACCACGTGCCGCGAGCCGTACACAGGAGTCAGGAACGCGTGCGCGATACGCAGAGTACCGCCGGCGAGGCCGGGCATGGCGGCCAACCAGAACAGCTGGGTAGTCGAGAGCTTGAACCCGACGCCGGGGAGTCGCACGACGAGGGCGCTCACCATGAACCAGGTGGCGAAGGATACGACCAGCGCCGCCGTCGTGATGATCAACGTGCGCCAGGCGATGCGCTTTCCGGTCGCGTCCCAGAAGGCGGCGTCCTCTGGGGTCCAGGTCTGCAGCCAGGTGCGACTGCCGGCGTGGGCGGGTGGTGCGACGGTTTCGTTGTTCATCTCGTTGCCTCGCTCTCCTCGGGGGTGGAAGCACGTCGTTCGAAGTCGCCTTTCAGTTCCGGACTTGCCTTCTGGAGCACCCCCATGACGGTGAGGTGCATCCACACCGCGGTCGCCAAGGACAGAAGGAAGAGGATGAAGAAGGTGCTCTGGGGCATTCCGGTGAGGCGTTCCGCGTAGGCGAAGAGGGGGGGCAGGAAGAACCCTCCGAGCGCTCCCAGCATCCCCACCAGCCCTCCCACCGCTCCGACGTCGTTGGGGAAGTAGTCCGGGATGTACTTGTACACGGCGGCCTTGCCTATGCCCATAGCGGCGCCCACCAGGACGAGGAACACGGTGAACGGCCACAACGTCATGTTGAAGTGGAGTACGTCGCGGAACCCGCTCGGGTCGACGTCCTTCGCTACGTTGAGCACGATATGCCCGGGGGGAGCGGCGAGGATGAGTGTGGCGAAGAGCAACGTGCCGAAACTCACGTACATCACCTTGCGGGCTCCGAACCGGTCGGAAAAATAGCCTCCCACCGGCCGCAGGAGGCTCGCCGGGAAGATGAAGAGGGCGGTGAGCAGGCCGGCTTCGGCAAGACTCACGCCGTAGACGTCGACGTAATAGCGGGGCATCCACGCGGCCAGGGCCACGTAGGCTCCGAAGACCACCACATAGTAGAGGCTGAACCGCCACACCTCCACCCTTTTGAGCGGCTGTAGCATCTCGCGCAACGAACGACCTTCGGCGGGACGGTGATCGTGACGGGGCGTGAACAGCCACATCGTCACCGCCATGACCAAGAGCAGCACGGCGTACATGAAGGGGATGAAGCGCCACCCTCCCGGGACGAACCCCCCGAGATAACCGGCGGCGGGCACCAGGGCGATGAGCTCCGGGCCTATGAGCTTGGTCACCGATGCGCCCACGTTGCCGGCGCCGAACACCCCCAACGCGAAGCCTTGGCGATTCTTCGGGTACCACGCCGAGTCCCACGCTATGCCCACCGAGAAGGAGTTCCCGGCGAATCCCACCAGGAACGCAAAGACGAGCAACTGTTCGTACGACGTCGCGCGGCTCACCAGGAATGCGGGGATGACGGTGAAGGCCAGCATGGCGGTGAAGACCCTCCGCCCGCCGTAGCGGTCGGTGGCGATGCCGGCGAAGAGCCGCCAGATGGAGCCGTTGAGGATCGCCACAGCGGCGATCCAGCTGAGCTGTACGGGGGTCAGGCCGAACTCGTCGCGAATGGGGATGCCGAGCACCCCGAACATGAGCCACACCGCGAACATCAACGTGAAGCCGATGGTCGACAGGGTGAGTACCGAGGTCCGTCCCCGGGAATCGCCTTTTTCGCCGGTTTGCTCCGCAGGAGGGAGTCCTACGCGGGGCACGGCGACCTCACCTCCGGATTTGGGTCGACGACGTGGGGCGGCGGTTCCAGATGACGAGTTGCCAAGGTCTGTAGAGGTATCCCAGGGGCAGCGTGATGAGGTGAACCAGGCGCGAGAACGGGAACACGGCGAGCAGCAGGAAGAAGTTGACGATGTGCAGCTTGATGACGATGGGCAGGTCGGCCACCAGCTCGGGCCGGGGGCGCAATGTGGCGAGGGACCATATGTACGGCGTGGCGACCCCGGTGAACCAGAAGGAGCCATATCGGTACAGCAGCGCTGTGGTCAGGCCGGTCACGACCGAGAGAGCGAGCAGGGCCAGCACCACCACGTCCATGCGTGAGGTGACCACTCGGACCCGCGCGACGCTCAGCCGGCGCCACACGAGTACGGCGAGACCCAAGAGAGTCCACAACCCGAAGGCGAAGCCGGTGGCCTCGAGCAGGTAAAGGCGCAGGGGCGACCCGTTCCAGATCTGGAACACCCACGGCACGACGATAGCCAAGAGGTGGCCGGTCAGCGTGATCACGATACCCCAGTGGAAGGCCACAGAACCCCAGTAGAGTCTGCTGCTCTCGAGCAACTGCGAACTCTGGCTCGAGAGGGTGGAGGGGCGCCACGCCGCCCGGTACGCGGTCAGGCCGATACAGAGCGTCACCGCGACATACGGCAGGATGACGAACAACACCGTGACCCAGTTCATGCGCGTCTCCCTTCGGTGGTGGCGATGGGATCAGGGGGTCGCCGCGGCGGCGGAGTCGTGCCTGTCTCTAGTGGGGTCGACACGGTCGCCAATGCTGCCTCCAGCAGGTGCAGGTACGCATTGACGCTGTCTCGCTTGCTCAAGGTCCGCCTCATTGACTCGAGGGCCGCAGGCACGATCTCCATGAGTGGCGGCTCGACGGGCTCGATGGCGGCGGACCGGTGGCGATCCAGGAAGCGCAGCACGGGCACCAGGTGGTCTGAGAGCTCGCCGCTCGTGTCGATGTGTGCCACGGCGTATGCCCGGTTCAGCTGCGCGAGGAGTTCGCCCCGCTGGTACCGCTCTCCCCACGTCTGGTAGCCGACGTAGGGGGCAACGTACGGATCGAGGTCGAGCGTCTGCGTGTAGAGCTCCTCCCAGGCCTCGAGCGTCAATGGTTCGACGCCGTCGACAAAAGCCTTGAAGGCGTCGTGGGCGGCGCCGGGCGCGAGGTCCGCGGCGGCCGCGCGCAGCGCGGCCGCCCGGCCCGGCCCGGGATATAGGAAGGCTTCAGCGATGATCGCGAGGGCACCCATGTCACCGGCCCCTTCCGGGTGCGGTGAGGTAACCGAGGCCGGTGCGCCCCCGGTGGGAGAGGGGGTCGTTGAGAGTCTCGATGCTCTGCTCCCGGTGGTATGGCGGGAGCACGAAGCGCTCAGCGAGGGCCGGCAACGTGGTCAACCGGTAGATCTCCTCCGCCATGGTGGGCGTGAGGCCCGCCTGCGCCAGAGCATCGAGCGCAACTTGGTCGGCGGCGCCGTCCCCGTTCTGCCGGCGCTTGAAGAGACGCACCGTGAGGAGCCTGCGCAGGATGTCGCGCATCACGTGCTCGTCACCCCCGCTGAAGATGGCCGCCAGGTACGCGACCGGGAGGCGGGCTCGATCGAGGTCCGCCAGCACATCGAAGTCGGATCCGCCGGGGGGGGTGTCGAGTGCGACGAGGCCTTCCTGGGCCACGCTCATGAGCGGGGAGAGGGGCGGCACGTAGTACATCATGGCCACCGTGCGGAACTCCGGGTGCAGGGGTAGCGCGAGACCCCACTCCTTGACGAAGCGGTACACGGGCGACCGCTCCGCCGCAGCCAGCCACGCCGGGTCGACCCCGTCGCGTGCCGCGGCCTCTCGCACCGCGGGATCGCGGGGATCGAGAATGGCTCCCAGGTGCGCGTTCAGGAGTTGATCGTCGGCCACGGCGGCCGCGGCGGGGATCTGGTCGGCGTCGTACAGAAGCACGCCCATATACCTGATGCGGCCGACGCAGGAGTGGGCACAGCCGGGAGCCTGACCCGTCTCCAGGCGCGGGAAGCAGAGGATGCACTTCTCCGACTTGCCTGTGGTCCAGTTGTTGTAGACCTTCTTGTATGGGCAGGCAGCAACGCACATGCGCCACCCTCGGCACTTCTGCTCGTTGACCAGCACCACTCCGTCCTCGCCCCGCTTGTAGATAGCGCCCGACGGGCAGGCGGCCACGCATGCCGGGTTCAGACAGTGGTTGCAGATGCGGGGCACGTAGGTGAACACCACCCGCTCGATCTCCTCGAGCTGAGATCGCACTTCCTTCGACAGTCCGGCCAGCGCGGGGTCGTTACGGGCGTAGAGCTCTGAGCCGGCCAAGTCGTCGTCCCAGTTGGGGCCGGCTTCGATTTCCATTGGCTCGCCGGTCACCATACTGATGGGGATGGCGGTGGGCTGGTCGTCACCCTCGGGTGCGTCGAAGAGATCCTGGTAGCGGAACGTGAACGGTTCGTAGTAATCGTCGAGGGTGGGCAGGGCAGGGTTGTGGAACAGCTTGGCCAGCCCGCCGGCGCGGGAGTGCAGGCGCAGCTTCAGGTCGCCCTTACGCGTACGCTTCCAACCACCCCGGTAGTGCTCCTGGTCCTCCCATTGCACAGGGTAACCCGTGCCCGGGCGGGTCTCGACGTTGTTCCACCACATGTACTCCGATCCTCGGGGGTCGGTCCACAGGTTCTTGCAGGCCACCGAGCACGTGTGGCAGCCGAGGCACTTGTCGAGGTGGAACAGCATGCTCATATGCGCGCGGACTCTCACGGCTGTCTCCTCGTCCCGGTTAGAATGTAGGTGGGTCGATGCGGCGTACGTAGACGAACGTATCCCGGTTCACTCCCACCGGCCCCCAGTAGTTGAAGGCGTAGGTGAACTGGGCGTACCCGCCGCTCATGAGGACGGGCTTGAGCTTGGTCCGGGTCAGAGAGTTGTTCATGCCCGCCCGGCGCTTGCGCCGCGGCGACTTCGGGATACCGATCGTTCGCTCGGTAGCGTGATAGACGAACACCGAACCCCGCGGGATGCGCGCCGACACCGCCGCCCGCTGCACGAACACCCCGTGGTCGTTGTAGAGCTCCACCCAGTCGTTGTCGGCGATGCCGAGTTCGGCGGCCTCCTTGTCGTTCAGCCACACCGGGTAACCGCCGCGGGAGAGGGTCATCATGCGGTGGTTGTCCGAGAACGTGGAGTGGATGCTCCACTTGCCGTGCGGGGTGATGTAGTTGAGGATACGGCCCTCGGCTCCCTCCATGTGGGTCTGGGTGAGGTCGTCGGTCATAGTGTGGTCGGGCCGGGGCTTGTAGGTGGGCAGGTGCTCGCCCCACGCCAGGTAGTTGTCGTGGTCGAGATAGAAGTGCTGGCGTCCGGTCAGGGTGCGCCAGGGCACCAGCCGCTCGACGTTCAAGGTGAACGGGGAGTACGCGCGGCCGTTGTTCACCAACGCCGACCACGTGGGCGTGGTGAGCACCCGTCGGGGCCGAGCCACTATGTCGGCGAAGTCGTAGCGGACGCTTCGGGTGCCGCCGGCGAGGTCGGTTAGTGGGACACCGGTCTTGTGCTCCTCGACCTCGAAGGCGCGGTGCGCCAGTTCGCCGTTGGAGGCCGGGTCTAGGAAGAGGATCGCTTCGGCGACCTGCCGGGCGTTCTCCAGGGAGGGGAAGGTGGCGGCGGAGTCATCGGCGCCGCCCGAGCCGGTCCCGTTCATACGCCGGGGTTGACGTCCGAGCAAGGTGCGGTACATGTCGCCGGCGGGGATGGCGAGCCCATGGGCCGCCACCCCGTTCTGCTCTATTCCCCGACCGAGCGAGACCATATGCTCGTAGAGGCTGACGTAGTCGCGCTCGATCACACGGAACTTGGGCATACTCGTTCCGGGCACGGCGTCGACTTCCCCCGTCTTCCAGTCCCGAATGTGGGGCTGGCTGATCTCATCGGGTGTGTCGTGCTGCAACGGCAGCATGACCACGTCCTCCACCGGGTGCGGCAGATGACGCCGGGCAAGCGCGCTTACCTTCTCTGCCACCGCTTTGAAGATGTCCCAGTCACTGCGGGACTCCCAGGCCGGCGGCACGGCGGCCTGCATGGGGTTGATGAAGGTGTGCATGTCGGTGGTGTTGAGGTCGTCTTTCTCATACCACGTGGCGGCGGGCAGGATGATGTCGGAGTAGAGGGCCGTCGTATCCATGCGGAAGTTCAGGTCGACCACCAGGTCCATCTTGCCGGTGGGAGCCGGTGTCGAGGCGTCCACCTCGCGGACGTGGCCGTCGGCGCACTCCTGGGCTACCGAGTTGGTGTGCGTGCCCAGGTAGTGCTTGAGGAAGTACTCGTGTCCCTTGGCGCTCGCCCCGATCGCGTTGCCGCGCCAGATGAACCAGACGCGGGGCCAGTTCTCTGGCGCGTCTGGATCCTCCACCGCGAACCGCAACCGTCCGGCCTGCAGCTCGCCAGCGACGTACTGCGCGACCTCGGCCTCCGTGGACGCTCCGCTCGCCCGCGCCTCGCGCATGACCTCGAGCGAGTTACGGTCGAACTGAGGGAAGAAGGGGAGCCACCCCCGGCGCACCGCACGGACCTGGTGGTCCATGGTGTGGTCTCCGAGGGCGCTCTCTCCCCCGTCTCGGTCGGTCGGGGGGTCGCCCGCAGCGCCCCTGCCGCCGCCGGGGTTAGGCAGGGTGTCGTAGGCTTGGAACCCCCGCTCGTAGCGCCACTGGTCGGAGTGCACATAGTGGAAGCTGGGGGTATTCTGGTGGCGGGGCGCCATCTTCCAATCCTGAGCGAAGGCGATGGACGACCAGGAGGCCTGGTTGACCACCTTCTCCTGTCCCACGTAGTGGGCAAGGCCCCCGCCGTTGCGGCCCACGCTCCCGGTGAGCATCAGGGAGGTGATGGCAGCTCGGTAGATCAGGTTGTTGTGGTACCAATGGTTGACGCCCGCCCCGATGATGATGAGATTGCGACCGTTGGTCTTCTCCCCGTTCTCGGCCCATTCGCGGGCGAAGCGGAGCAGAGTGTCCCGGTGGATGCCCGTATACTTCTCTTGCCACGCCGGGGTGTAGGGGAGGTCGTCGTCGTAGGAGGCCGGGTAGTCTCCGGGGAGCCCTCGGCCAACGCCGAACTGGGCCATCATGAGGTCGAACACGGTGGTCACGGCGACGGTCCCGTCCGAAGTCTCCACATAGCGGACGGGTACGGCTCGGCGCACCGTAGTCCCCTCGGCGAAGGCGTCGAACTCCACAGGAACAAGCGCATCGTACCGATCGAGGAAGGTCAACTCGGGCTCGAGCGGGTCTCCCGTGACGGCGTCCTCGAGTTTCAGGTTCCACTTACCCTTGTCTTCCTTGGCCCAGCGATGGCCGATCGTGCCGCCGGGCAGGCGCGGTTCCCCCGTCGTCTGGTCCCACACCACGAGTTTCCAGTCCCCGTTCTCGCACCCCGTGTGGGCCGGCAGCCGGCCGGCGCGCAGGTATCGGCCTGGGCGCGCAGCAGGTGGGTCCTCCTCGGGGCTGCCGTCCTTCGACTGTTCAAGTTCCACCAGGAAGGGCATGTCGGTGTAGCGCTTCAGGTAGCCTGTGAAATAGGGGACCGTCCGGCGGGCGTACCACTCGTTGAGGATCACGTGGTTGACCGCCATCCAGTACGCACCGTCTTGCCCCAGATGTACCGGCATCCACCAGTCGGCGAACTTCGCTATCATCGAGAAGTCGGGCGAGAAGACGGTGAGCTTGGCCCCAGCGTGGCGCACTTCAGCCACGAAGTGGGCGTCGGGCGTGCGGGTCATATTGAGATTCGAACCCACCACTGCGATATGCCGGGCGTTGAACCAGTCGGCAGACTCGTGCACGTCCGTCTGCTCGCCCCATATCTCGGGACTCGCGCTCGGCAAGTCGCAGTACCAGTCGTAGAAGCTCATGGCCACTCCACCGAGGAGGGTGAGGAAGCGGCTGCCGGCGGCGTAGCTGACCTGCGACATGGCCGGGATAGGGGAGAAGCCGATGACGCGGTCGGGGCCTTTGGACTTGACGGTGTGCACAGTGGCCGCGGCGGTGATCTCAAGGGCTTCGTCCCACGACAAGCGGCGCAGGCCGCCTTTGCCGCGTGCTTCCTGATAGCGCGAGCGCTTCGCCGGGTCGGCCTGGATAGACTCCCAGGCAGCCACCGGATCGTCGTGCTCGCGGCGCGCCGCTCGCCATAGATCGATCAGCGCACCGCGGGCATAGGGGTACTTCACGCGCAGGGGACTGTAGAGGTACCAGGAGAAACTGCACCCGCGCTGGCAGCCCCGAGGTTCGTACGGAGGGAGACCCTCCTCCAGCAGTGGGTAGTCAGTTGCCTGCAGTTCCCATGTGACGACACCGTCTTTGACGAAGACCTCCCACGAGCAGCTACCAGTGCAGTTGACCCCGTGGGTAGTGCGCACTCTCTTGTCGTGTTGGAAACGGTTGCGGTAGAGTTCCTCCCACTTGCGCTCCGCGGGGGCCTCGGTCTCCTTCGTCCAGTCTCTCATCCGACCTTCCCCTCGTTGCGGGAGATTTCGTGCGTGTCCCTGAGCCGCTGGGCCCGGCTGTGCCGTCGCGGGCGCAGTGCGGCTATCAGCAGGAGAAGAGCCCCGGCTCCGAGGGCTCCGATTGGCCAGAAGCTCCTGGCGAACAGGGAGGGTTCGGTGCTCCCGGCAGCGGAGAGGCGCTGGAAGAAGGAGGCCAGGTCGGCTCGTTCCTGAGGGGTGAGAGGCTTACCATCGAATGCCGCCCGCATCACCTTGAACGCCGGGGCAGTGAGGGCTCCGTCGATGCCTGCCTCGCCACCCATCCTGGTGAAGAGGTCGGTGAGGTCGGCGCCCAGCGCTCCTCCCGCTATGCCCCCGATGCCGCCCGCTTTGTGGCATGCGACGCAGGGCGGGGCCCCTCCTTCGAACCGAGTCCGACCAAGAAAGTACTGCTCGCCCCGGGTGGCGTCGCCGGGCAGAAGGGGTTCAGTGCTGGGAGGGGGAGTGCCTCCCTGGCCGCCACCGGTCTCCGGTGTGGTGCCTCCAGGCGCGGTCGATTGCGTGACACCGCCGAACGTCGCCTGCAGATAGCTCACAAGAGCGGCGACGTCGCCATCGCTGAAGTCTGAGAACGCCGGCATGATACCCCGACCATTACGGATGGTCTGCGTGACCAGAGCACCGTCCGCGAGGATCGGGTTGTCGGCCAGAGCCGGAAAGGGGCTGCGCCCTTGGCCGTTCTCTCCGTGGCACGACGCGCATCGCGCCTTGAACAGTGCGGCGCCGTCCTCTGCCTGTGCTGGGGCGGCGACCGTCAGCAAGGCCGCTGCCACAGCAAGCGTCACCCACACTCTCCTCATGTTCATGCCTCCTCGTCCTCTCGCCCACGGGTGACGGCCGAATGTCCGGATCCCGCTCGGTTGCGGCTGCGGCCCGCGCATGTCTGGATGAGCTGTCTATACCAGACATACCTAGAGAGCGCCAGAGGCAGATGTGGCTTCCCCGCCTGACCTCAGCCGGGCTACAATAGGCCCGACGCCTACCCAAGGAGTGAGGATGCGATACGACCTGGCTGTGATCCCCGGTGACGGCACCGGTCCCGAAGTAGTGAGCGAGGGCCTCAAGGTCCTGAAGGCGGCGGCCTCTAGGGCCGGTTTCAGTTATGACCTCACCACCTACGATTTCGGAGCCGAACGCTATCTGCGCACGGGGGAGACCCTCCCCGACTCGGCGATCGACGAGCTGCGCGGCTACGATGCCACCTTCCTGGGGGCCATCGGCCACCCGGACGTCAAGCCGGGCATCCTGGAGCAAGGCATCCTGTTGAAGGCCCGTTTTGCCCTCGACCTCTATATCAACCTGCGCCCGGTCAAGCTGTTCCCCGGTGTGGAGACTCCGATCAAGGACAAGGGCCCGGCCGACATCGACTTCGTCGTGGTGCGCGAGAACACGGAGGGGCTGTATTGTTCCACCGGGGGTTTCCTCAAGAAAGGGACGCCCGACGAGATCGCCGTGCAGGAGAGCGTGAACACCCGCAAGGGCGCCGAGAGGTGCATCCGTTATGCGTTCGACTACGCGTCGAGACCGGATCGTCACGCCAAACTGACCCTTTGTGGCAAGACCAACGTGCTCACCTACGCCTGGGATCTCTGGTGGCGGGCCTTCAACGACGTCGGCGAGGCCGACTACCCGAACGTCACCCGCGACTATTCCCACGTAGACGCTATCGTCATGTGGTTCATCAAGAACCCGGAGTGGTTCGACGTCATCGTCACCGACAACATGTTCGGCGACATCATCACCGACCTGGCGGCCATGATCCAGGGGGGCCTGGGCATCGCAGCGGGCGGCAACATCAACCCCGAGGGAACGGCTATATTCGAGCCCATGGGTGGGTCGGCACCCAGGTACGCCGGCCAGAACGTGATCAACCCGCTGGCCGCTATCTCCTCCCTGCAGATGATGCTCGACCACCTGGGCCAGAAGGACGCCGCCCGCTGGGTGGAAGCCGGGATCATCCACGCGATCGGGCAGATGGAGTCGTTGGCTGCCGGCAAGATGGGCATGAGTACCGGCGATGTGGGCGATCTGGTGGCACGGCATGTGGCCGAAGGGGCGGTCACCGAAGAAGCCGGCTGGTAGTCGGCGGCCGCGGTCTATCCGGCATGACGCAGCACCAAGACATCGTGCTGTACGACACCACGCTGCGCGACGGCATGCAGCGTGAAGGCATGAGCGTGTCGGTCGACGAGAAGATCCGGATCGTCAGGCGCCTGGCGTCGTTGGGCATCCACGTTATCGAGGCCGGGTTCCCCGGATCGAACCCGAAGGATGCCGAGTTGTTCCGGCGGATGGACTCGCTGGACCTGGGTGAGGCACGCGTGAGCGCGTTCGGCATGACCCGGGGCAGAGGAGTGCTCGCCGCCGCCGACCCGGTGCTGCGGATCCTGGCTGAGAGCTGGGCGCCGGTGGCCTGCATCGTGGGCAAGACCTGGGACCTGCACGTCGAGAAGATACTCAAAGTCGATCGAGCCGAGAATCTGCGCATGATCGCGGAGTCATTGGCGTTCTTGCGCGCCCAAGGCAAGGAGGTGGTCTACGACGCCGAGCATTTCTTCGATGCCTACACCGCCCACCCCGGCTACGCCCTGGAGTGCGTGCGCGCGGCGGCGGAGGCCGGGGCGGGCACAGTGGTGCTGTGCGACACGAACGGTGCGACCCTTCCGCCGCAGCTGGGAGATATAGTGGCCGCGGTGGTGGACGACTTGGGTCCGCGGTGCCGGGTGGGCATCCACACTCACGACGACTCCGGATGCGCCGTTGCGAACACCTTGATGGCGGTCGAGCGAGGGGCAGTACACGTGCAGGGCACTATCAACGGCTACGGTGAGCGCTGTGGCAACGCCGACCTGTGCTCCGTCATCCCGTCGCTGAAGCTGAAGATGGGCCTCGATTGTATCTCCGACGCGAACCTGGCCCGGCTCACCGACGCCGCCCATTACGTGGCCGAACTGTGCAACGTATCGCCCGATCCTCATCAGCCGTATGTGGGCCGTAATGCCTTCGCCCACAAGGGCGGATTGCACGTAGCCGGCGTGGCCGTCGACCCGCGCACGTTCGAGCACGTCTTGCCGGAGCGTGTAGGGAACGTTCCTCACATCCTTGTGTCGGAGTTGTCGGGCAAAGGCACTATCCGCCAGAGGGTGGAGGAGCTGGGGTATACCCTTGACGACGAGGGCGAACTGGCCGAGCGGGTGCTGCGGCGCTTGAAGCAGAAGGAGCACGAGGGCTACCACTACGAAGCCGCCGACGCCTCCTTCGAGCTCCTGCTCCTGGACGAGCTGGGGCGACCGGCGGAGTTCTTCCGCCTGGAGAGTTTCCGCATCATCGTGGAGAAGCGGGCCGACGGAGCGGTGATGACCGAGGCCACCATCAAGGTCCACGTGAACGGCGACCGCATCATCCAGACCGCCGAGGGGAACGGCCCGGTGAACGCTATCGACAAAGCTCTCCGCCAGGCCATCGAGCGGAAGTTCCCTCATCTCAAGGATATTCATCTGACCAACTACAAGGTGCGCATCCTGGACGAGGACAAGGGAACGGGGGCCGTCACCAGGGTGCTTATCGACTCATCCGACGGACTGGAGTCGTGGGGCAGCGTGGGGGTGAGCGACAACCTGGTCGAGGCCTCCTGGCAGGCCCTGGTTGATTCGCTCACCTACGGGCTCCTACGCGCTGCGCAGACTGACGTGGACGACTCCGAATAGACCGGCCGACCGCAGGCGCGTTCTCTCCGCACGGGAGTTGACAGACCGCGTGGCGTCATAGTATGCTATCCCCAGAGGTTAGGCATGCCTAATGCGGGGCGCTGACGACGCGGCCCCCGTCGGCGAGGAGGAGCAGATGACACTACTCGAGGCGCGGAAGGGGAGCCGGGTGCGCATCCTGGAGATCCCCGACGACCGTGCCCGGGCGCAGTGCATACGCTTCGGCATCGGTGAGGGCACCGTGGTCGACTGGGCCGAGCCGCTCAGGGTCGGTCCGGTATTGGTGCGCCAAGCCAATCAAGAGATCTGTCTCGGCCGCAACCTCGCCGCCCGCATCTTGGTGGAGGAGGCCGCGCCGTATGGCGGGTGCGGACTCGACGTCCGCGGCCGGGGGGCATGAGGGCGACCGACCACGCACGGCCGGTCTCCCCGGCGGTGTCTGCCTCTGCGGCGTGTCACGGGCACATCTCGGTCCAAGCACCGGACGGTGCCCGTAGGGTCGTCCTGGTGGGCAATCCCAACGTGGGCAAGTCGCTCTTCTTTAACGCTTTCACCGGCCTCTATGTAGATGTCTCGAACTTCCCCGGCACTACCGTCGCGATCTCGAGCGGGCGCATGGGAGACGACGTCATGCTCGACACGCCTGGCATCTATGGAGTCTCGTCGTTCAACGACGAGGAGATCGTGGCCCGCGACATCGTCATCGACGCCGACGTGGTACTCAACGTGGTCGACGCCGTCCACCTCGAGCGCGACCTGTTCCTGACCCTGCAATTGATCGACATGGGGCTTCCTCTGGTGGTGGCCCTCAACATGGTCGATGAGGCCGAAACGCGGGGCATGCGCGTCGACGCGGCGGAACTCGCCCGGTTGCTCGGGGTGCCGGTAGTGCCCACGGTAGCCACCAGGCGGCGGGGATTCACCGAGGCCCAGGCCGCCCTGGCGGAGGCCCGGGTGGGACTCTCCGACCCGGTGCTGCAGGACCGTCTTGTGAGCCTCCTCGACCGGGTGGGCACGCGCGGCGAGGCTTTGCTGGTGCTCGAAGGTGACCCCTTCATCGCCGAGCGCCACGGCATCGAGCCGTTTGGACTTCGCGACGAGATCTACCTTGACCGCCGGCAGCGGGTGAACGCCGTCGTAAGCCGCGTGGTGGAACGCAGCGGGGGAGGCCTAGATCTGCGCACGCGCCTCGGCCACGCCCTGTTGCGGCCACTCACCGGGATCCCTGTGTTGGCCGCGGTGCTCTTCATCATGTACGAATTCATCGGCGTCTTCGTGGCGCAGACCGTCGTCGGGTTCACCGAGGGCACGATCATGCAGGGCTACGTGGAACCCCTCATCCGGCAAGCGGTCAGCGCGGTGGTGGGGTCCACCGGTGTGCTCTACCAGTTGCTGGCGGGGGACTTCGGCGTGCTCACGCTGTCCACCACCTACATCTTCGGCCTGCTCCTGCCCCTGGTGATCGGCTTCTACCTTATGATGTCGTTGTTGGAGGACTCCGGCTACTTACCCCGCATCGCCGCGTTGACCGACCGGATGATGACCGCTGTCGGTTTGAACGGCCGGGCGATCATCCCGATGATCTTGGGGTTCGGATGCATCACCATGGCCACCATCACCACGCGGATATTGGGTAACGAGCGCGAACGCAAGATCGCGACCGCGCTGATGGCGTTCACTATTCCCTGCTCGGCGCAACTCGGGGTCATCACCGGACTGCTGGCAGGAGCGGGCGGTTTCTCCTTGACGGTAGCGTATGGGGCTATCATGGTCGTGATCTTCGGACTGCTGGGTGTGCTGATGGCGCGCTTCGTGCCCGGGGAATCCACGGACCTGCTCATCGACCTGCCCCCGCTGCGCGTGCCCCACCCGATGAACGTCCTGACCAAGACCTATCGCAAGACGATCATGTTCCTGCGGGAGGTCGGTCTCTACTTCGTTGTCGGTTCCCTGTTGCTGGGGGTGTTGCAGGTCACCGGAGCCCTGGTGGCGGCACAGACGTGGTTGGCTCCCCTCACGGAGAAGTGGCTTCTCCTGCCGCGCCAAACCTCCACCGCCTTCATAATGGGCTTCGTGCGTCGCGATTTCGGCGCAGCCGGCCTGTACAGCCTGGGCCTCTCGGGGACCGACGTTCTGGTGGCTCTGGTGACCATCACCCTCTTCGTGCCGTGCATCGCCTCGGTGCTGGTGATCACCAAGGAGCGGGGCAAGAGCTTCGCCGCCTTCGTGTGGGTGGGGAGCGTCGTGCTCGCATTCCTGTTCGGCGGCATCCTGGCCCACGTGGCGGGCTGGCTGGCGTGAAGCCCTGCATCACCTGCCCTCGCTGTGGTGCGCAGATCGACACGCCGGTCCTGCTGTGCCCCCGCTGCCGGGAGCCCCTTCCGTTGGGCTGCGACGGTAACTGCAAGGGGTGCGCTACCAAGGGCAGGGCGACTGCGCCGGCCGTCTCCCCGCCGGCCGTCTGCACCAGCGGAAGCGGCGCGTGAAACTGGCCCGCATACTGTTTGACGGACGTGCTCGAGAGGCCCTGGTCGCCACCGTAGGCTACGTCCTCAGGGACGGCGACGACGCCGGAACGGCGGTCGCCTTCGGATCCGCTCGGCTCCTTCCCCCGGCCGAGCCCACGAAGATCATCGGGGTAGGCTGGAACTTCCCCGAGCACATCCGCGAGATGGTGGCGCGTCTCCCGGTGAGTACCTTCCCCGAGACTCCGGCCGAGCCGATCATCTTCTATAAGCCGCTCTCCAGCCTCGTGGCCCACGGGGAATCCATCGTATATCCGCGTGACGCTACGCGGGTGGAGCACGAGGGGGAACTGGTGGTCGTCATGGGCGCCCCCGCCCGCCGAGTCGATGCGGCTGCGGCCCGCGGTCTCGTCCGAGGCTGGACCTGCGGCAACGACGTCACCGAGCGCGACATGCAGCGCCGTGACAAACAGTGGTGGCGGGCCAAGGGGTACGACACCTTCGCTGCAGTGGGACCCTACCTCGAGACCGAGACCCCCGATGCCTCCGCCCGCATCGTCACCCGCGTGAACGGGCGGGTGCGGCAGGAAGGACGGGTGGGCGACATGCTTCTCGACCCGTTCGAGATCATCGCTTACCTGAGCCAGTCCGTGACTCTTCTGCCTGGTGACATGATCATGCTGGGCACACCACCTGGAGTGGGAGAGCTCGTGCCGGGGGATACAGTGGAGGTCGAGGTGGACGGCGTCGGCTGTTTGGCCAACCCCGTGGTCGCTGAGTAGCAACGGAAAGGACCCCCCAGGCTCGGTCTGTGCCGCCCGCCGCTGAGATTCTGGTCGCTCTGAGCGGATTTTTTCCTCTCAGGGCTCACAGATCGCTTGAGGACCATCGGGCCTTCCGGTAGAATCGGGAAACTCGTACGACCCCAACCGAGAGGACTCGTGCCGTTGCCGTCGAGTGAACCACAGGAACGTGAACTAGCGGCGGCAGAAGGCTTCTGCCACCTGCACGTCCACACCGACTACTCGGCTCTGGACGGGGCGTGCAAGATCGACGACCTCGTGAGTAAGTGCGTGGAGTACGGCATGCCGGCGGTAGCTGTGACCGACCACGGTGTCCTGTGCGGCGCGGTGCAGCTCTATCAGAAGGCCACGGCAGCGGGCGTCAAACCGATCATTGGTCTCGAGGCCTATGTGGTGGCCGATCGGTTCGTAAAGGATGCACAGACTGAGGAGAAGTGGCATCTCACCCTTCTAGCGCGAGACAACGACGGCTACCGGAACCTGCTCAAGGTGGGCAGCTTGGCTTTCCTGGAGGGCTACTACACCAAGCCCCGGGTCGACTACGATCTCTTGCGCGACCATGCTGAAGGGCTCATCTGCCTCTCCGGTTGCCCGACCGGCCGGCTCTCGAAATCTCTGGAACACGGCCGGTTCGCCGAGGCCGAGCGGGAGATCGAACGGCTCGTGTCCATATTCGGCCGCGAGAACGTCTACATTGAGATCCAGGAGACCGGCATCCCCGAACTGGCCGAAGTGCCGGCCCGCTTGGCCGAGCTGGCGGAGCGTGTGGGCCTGCCACTGGTAGCCACCAACGACGTGCATTACCTCGATGAAGACGATGCCGGTGCCCACGACGTGCTGCTGTGCATCCAGACCGGTTCTCGCCTGGACGAAGAGAAGCGCATGCGCTTCACCACACAGGAGTTCTTCTTCAAGAACGAAGCCCAGATGAGGGAGGCGTTCCGCCGCTATCCAGAGGCCATCTCGAACACGGTCAAAGTAGCCGAGCGGTGCAACGTCACTATGGAGTTCGGCGAGCTTCATCTGCCGCACTTCGAGGTGCCCGAGGGGTATACGGAGTCGTCCTTTCTACGGGAACGGTGCGAAGAAGGGCTAGCGCGTCGCTACGGTCCCGACCCGGGCCCGGAGGTGCGGGAGCGCCTGGAGATGGAACTGGCGGTCATCGAGAAGATGGGGTTCCCGCCGTACTTCCTCATCGTCTGGGACTTCGTGCACTACGCCAAGAGCAACGGTATCCCCGTGGGCCCGGGCCGGGGTTCGGCGGCGGGCTCCATCGTGTCCTATCTGCTCGGTATCACCGACCTCGATCCCCTTGCGTACGATCTTCTGTTCGAGCGCTTCCTCAACCCAGACCGCATCAGCATGCCCGACATCGACATCGACTTCTCGGTGGAAGGCCGCGAACGGGTGATCGACTACGTGGCCCAGAAATACGGTCGCGATCGGGTGGCCCAGATCGCCACGTTCGGCACCATCAAGGTGCGCCAGGCGATACGCGATGCCGCCCGGGTCATGGACGTGCCCTACAGCACCGCCGACCGTATCGCCAAGCTCGTGCCCGAAGGCCCGAAAGTCACCCTCGAGGACTGCATGAAGGAGCGACAGGATCTGCGGGTGGAGTACGACGCGAACGACGAGGTGCGGCGGGTAGTCGATATGGCCCGGCCCCTCGAAGGGCTGATCCGTCAAGACTCCATCCACGCCGCCGGGGTGGTCATCGCCGACCGGCCGCTCACCGACTACCTGCCTCTGATGCAGAAGGGCGACGCCGAAGTGGTCACCCAGGTGTCGATGGGAGATGTGGAGAAACTCGGGCTGCTGAAGATGGACTTCCTCGGTCTACGCAACCTAGATGTGATTGCGAGTGCGGTCAAGATCATCCGGGCGAGTGGCCATGAGGAGTTCGATCTGGAGACCGTGCCCCTCGACGACACCCGCACCTACCAGATGCTCGCCCGCGGTGACTCGGTGGGAGTGTTCCAGTTCGAATCCAGCGGCATGCGCGAAGCCATGCGCGACGTGGCGCCGACGGTCTTCGAAGACCTCATCGCCCTGGTCGCGCTGTACCGCCCCGGACCGATGGAGTACATCCCTCTCTATGCGCGCAACAAGCGCCATCCAAAGGGCATCTCATACGTAGATCCCCGCTTGGAGCCCATCTTGCGCAGCACCAACGGGGTGGCGGTCTACCAGGAGCAACTCATGGAGATCGCCAAGCGCGTCGGAGGGTTCTCGCCGGCCGAAGCGGACGACCTGCGCAAGGGTATCGGCAAGAAGATCCGCGCTATCCTCGACAAGTTGGAGCCGAAGTTCCGGGAGGGAGCGAGCCAGAACGGCACCGCGCCACGGGTGATCGATCACCTGTGGTCGCTCATGGAGAAGGCCGGCGACTACTCCTTCAACAAATCTCACGCCGCCTGCTACGCCCTCATCGCGTACCAGACCGCCTATCTGAAAGCTACGTATCCTGTGCAATATATGGCAGCCCTGATCTCGAGCGTCATGAACACCAAGGACAAGGTGCCCTTCTACGTGTCCCTTGCCAACGACATGGGCATAGAGGTGTTGCCTCCGGACGTGAACGAGTCGTCTCTCGACTTCCGGGCCGTCGAGACCCGCATCCGGTTCGGGCTGAACGCGGTGAAGAACGTGGGCGAGAGCGCGATCCGCACCATCCTGAGCGCGCGGGATGCAGGTGGCCCCTTTCTCTCGTTGTTCGATTTCTGTGAACGTGTCGACCTTGGCGCAGTGAACCGGCGGGCGCTCGAGAGCTTGATCAAGGCGGGCGCCCTCGACTCCACCGGGGCGTCACGCAAAGGTATGTTGCTGGTGATAGGGCAGGCGATGGCCCACGGACAGAAGGTCCAGGCCGATGCAGCGCAGGGGCAGGCCTCCATATTCGACCTCATGCTCACCTGTGCCGACACCCCCGGCTCGAATGCGGAGGCCGGAGCGAATCCCGCGGAACCCCCCGTGGAGATACCAACCGAGGACTTCGGCAAGGAAGAGCTGCTGCGCCTCGAGAAGGAGATCCTGGGCATGTACGTCTCGTCGCATCCCCTGCGCGACTTGCGCCGCCAGGTGCGCGAGGAAGCGGAGCATCTCATCTCGGAGCTCTCCACGCTCTCCGATGGCGCCACCACCACCATCGTGGGCATGGTCACGAACGTCAAGAAGGTGCCCACAAAGAGCGGCGGCACCATGGCCTTCGTCACTGTGGAAGGCCTCGAGGGGTCCGTCGAGATGATCTGCTTCAACAAGACCTATCTGGAGAACATCAGCATTCTTCAGGAAGATCGCCTGATCAAGGTGCGGGGAAGGCTCGAACGGAAGGACGAAGCGGAACAGAAGTTCGTCCCGTTCACTATCGAGGCCTTCGTGCCACGTACCGGGTTCGAGCCCGTCTGCATCCTGCTCGACGGCGAGCGGGTGGCTCGCGACACCCTCGACGAGCTCAAGACCATCTTGTCGCACTTCCCGGGGCAATGCCCGGTCGAGCTGCACGTGGCCACCGGTCAAGGACCTCGCCGCTTGGTATGTGGCGACGGGTACCGAGTGGAACCGGACACCAGTCTCTTCGCAGAGATCCGGGTGCTGCTGGGAGAGGCGGGCATCGTGCGGCTCGAGCCGGAGGCGCTCGCCGGGTAACCTCGAGACGGTGCGCGGCTCGTCGTCGCCCTGCTGTCCACCCGCTCTCTTTGCGCTACCATAGCCGCCGTGACCCTTCTGACCACACCCCCCGGCACCAAAGACGTGCTGCCCACCGAGGCGGCCGAGCTGCGTTTGATCGAGGACGCGGTGCG
>Ga0315273_10003258_pt1 | contig 19503 bp, 18 predicted proteins | sample YL17G02_0_MG_FD_205753 | JGI IMG/M metagenome (GOLD analysis project Ga0315273, IMG submission 205753) | Sediment microbial communities from Yellowstone Lake, YNP, Wyoming, USA - YL17G02_0 | ecosystem: Environmental > Aquatic > Freshwater > Lake > Sediment | place: USA: Wyoming | collected...
AGGAAGCGGATCTCCGGCGGGGTCGGGATGTCGACGTGGAGCATGGTCGGGGGGCCTCTTCGGGTGGCGGAAGCTCGTAGTCCAGAACTCGGGAGAGAATAGCGGGCCTGCGCCCTCCCGAGACCGTCGCGACGCTCGCTGGCGAGAGTCGAATCGTCCGTCAGGCTGCAATCGCTGGCTTTGTCCGGAGCCGTTTAGCGCGCACTGCCCGCGCGGGAGCGGTCGCGCCGCCCCGCGATGCGACGCGGCCGATCCGACGCCGGCAGGAGGATGCTCGCGCGGGTCCCGCGGCCGAGCGCCGTCTCGACCTCGAGGGCTCCCCCGTGCGCGCGCACGACGCCGAGGGCGGCCGCGAGCCCGAGCCCGCGGCCCGGCAGCTTCGTCGAGAAGAACGGATCGAAGATCTGCTCGTGAGTCGCGGCGTCCATTCCGCAGCCCGTGTCGGACACCTCGAGCGTCACGTAGCGGCCGGGCGCCACTCCGTCCGCCGGGACCACGTAGGGGTGCGGGCCGGGGCCAATCTCGCGCAGCCAGGTCCGCACCGCGATGCCCCCGCGCCGGTCCCGGAGCGACTCGGTCGCGTTCGTGAGCAGGGTCGTCACGACTTCGCGTAGCGCGGTGCGATCACCCTCGACGAGCGGCAGGCTCCCCGAGAGGTCCCAGCTCACCGAGACGCCGGGCAGGACGATCGGCTCGACGAGCTGCGAGATCTCGAGCACGAGCGCCGACAGATCGAGAGTCCCGAGCGACAGCCGACGCTCCCCGGCGTAGGCCAGCATGCCGCGCGTGAAGCCGCTCGCGCGCAGCGCTGCGGCGCGGATCCGCTTCAGCGCCGTGGCAGTTCTGGAGTCGGTGTCGACGTCGCCCAGCGCCTCGTCGGAGTGGGCGAGGATCTCGCGCAGCAGGTCGTCGAAGTCGCGGGCCACGTTCGAAGCGAGCGCGGCGAGGCTGCCCTGGCGTTCCGCTTCGTGTGCGCGGGCATCGCGCGCGCGCTGCGCGCTCTCGACGCGCCGCCGTTCCGTGATATCGCGTGCGACGAGCGCGATCGCCGGCGATCCACGCCAGGTGATCGGCGCCGCAGACATCTCCACGTCGACCACGCGGCCGTCGATTCCGACGAGCTTCTCCTCGGTGCGTGCGGCAGGGTCGCCCACCTGCTCCATCTTGAGGATGCGCTCGGACACCAGCGCGTGGTAGTCCGCATGCACGAGCTCGAGCACGGATCGACCAAGCACCTGCTGCGGGTCCCGCGCACCGAGCAGCTCGAGTGCGGCCCGGTTCAGATAGACGACCACGCCGTCGGCGTGTACGGCCATCGGCTCGGGCGAGCCGTCGACCAGCGCGCGCTCCCGCTCCTCGCTCTCGGCGAGGGCCGCCTCGAGGCGCTTGCGGTCGGAGATGTCGGTGACGACCGCTACGAAGCCGCCCCCGGCGCGCGCACCGTCGGTGGCGCCGGCCGCCTCCGCGTCGGTCTCGCCCGCGCCGGCGACTGGCTGCACTTCGAGCGCGATCCAGCGCCCGTGCGGGCCACCTTCGCGCACCTGCGCGTCGAGCTTCGCCATCCGGCCTTCCGCGAGGCGCGCGCGCACGTGCTCCACCGCCGCGGCGTTGGCTTCGGGATCCTGGGGGAAGAGCGACAGCCGGCGTCCCACGAGCTCGGACGCCGCGCGCCCGCAGAGCCGCTCCGCCGCCTGGTTCATCCACGTGATGCGGCCGTCGGCGTCGCCCACGAGCACCGCGTCGCTGCTGCGATACGCGCTCTCGGCGAGCGCGCGCGCGATCATGGAATCCGGGGCGGCGCAATCGTTCAGCTTCGGTGAACGTGACACGGGCTTCTCCATTCTGCGGCTCGATGCGTCGTCACGGCGGCTCGCACGTCGATCTTTCGACGCCGGCCCTCGCAAGACGGTTCGACTCTCGATGAATTCGCGTGGAGCGGATCGTGCGGCCAGATCTACGGCGGCAGCTGGACGGCATCCTAGCAGGATGCGAGCGCCTGAGGAACCGGTGTCACGGCGACGTGCGCCGTTCTTCACCCGACGTTCAGACCGCGAGAACGAGCTCCAGCAGGGACGCCTCGCCCGGCACGCCGATGCGAAGCGGGAAGCCATAGAACCCGGTGCCCCGATGTACGTAGAGTCGGTTCGTGCCGCGTTCGAAGAGGCCGTGGTCCGGCCACGCGGAGCGCGCGAGTACGGTCCAGTCCATGCCGAAGCTCACGAGCCCGAGCTGGCCCCCGTGCGTATGTCCGGACAGCGTCAGATCGGCGCCCCCGCGAGGCACGAAGCGGAACGCAGACGGGTCGTGGAGCAGCAGGATGCGCAGGTGTCCGGTGATCCGCTGGTGGCGCCCCAGCAGCGCCTCGAGGTGCTCCTTGCGCCCGCGCCCCACGTAGTTCGCCCCGACGAGCTGCACGGGGCCCACGGGGGTCTCGACGAGCGCCTCGGCGTCGACGAGGAGCTGCACGCCGTTCGATCCAAGCCCGTGCCGGACTTCCTCCGGGGACTCGTGATCGTGGTTGCCGAAGATCGCGAAGGTCCGGCCGGAGAGGCGGCGCAGCGGCGTGAGCGCTTCGGCCAGCGCGCCCGGCGTGCCCACGCCCTCCATGGTGAGAAAGTCGCCGGTGAGGAGCACGAGGTCGGGCTCGTGCGCGCACAGCCCTTCGATCCGCCGCTGCAGCTCCGTGATCGACTGCCACGGACCGAGGTGCGGGTCGGAGATCTGGACGACGCGCAGCGGCCGCTTCGGCAACGGGTCGGGCGCACGACCGCGGAAGCGCTCGACCGGCACACGCGTGACGCGGTCCGCGCTCGGGTGGGGAGCGGCGTCCACCTCGGGATGCGCGAGCGGGATGCGCACGATCTCGCGGCCGATCCGCAGCGACGTCACGATCGACGCCGCTGCGATCGCGAACGGCACGAGGTCGAGCCAGCGCAGCGCTGCGAGCGCGCCATCGAGCTCGAGCGCCTCGAGGAGCGCGCGCACAGGGAGCAGCGCGAGCAGCCACACGCCCGAGAGCGCGCCCGCGGCGATGAAGGCCATGCCTGGGATGCTCACGAGGAAGCGGAAGGCCGGCGTGCGCAAGCGCGGCCGCACCAGCGACACCAGGTGGGCGCCGGCGGCCGCCATCGAGTAGACGAAGGCCGCGTTCGCGAAGGCCGTCACCCCGGACGGCAGCCACGCAACGAGCCGTCCGTGCATCAAGACCGCGCCCGGCAGCGAGAGCAGCAGGATGACGAAGCCGAAGATCGCGTAAGGGCGGCCCCGCACGCTCCCCGCGTAGAGCGGCACGCCGACGAGGCTCGTCGCCGCGAGGCCCCAGAAGAGCCCCGCGAGCGGGTCTGCGAGCGCGTGTGCGAGCAATCGTCTCCCGGGTGCGGGCCGACCTGGCTACTGACCCTTCGGCGTCTCCGCCATCTTCTTCTTGTTGGCGGGCTTCGCCGCGCCGCCGGTCTGCGGGTGTCCCGGAGGCAGCTCCGAGGCCGCGTCCGCCGGGACGATCTCGATCAGCTCGACGTCGAATGCCAGCGCAGTGCCGGGCTTGATCTTCGGGGGCGCGCCGCGATCGCCGTACGCGACCGAAGCCGGGCAGGTGAGCTTGCTCTTGCCGCCGACCTTCATCTTCTGCACGCCCTCGGTCCAGCACGGGATCACGCGGTTCAGCGGAAACTGCGCGGGCGTACCGCGCTCGACGGAACTGTCGAAGACCGTGCCGTCACGGAGGGTGCCGTGATAGTGAACCTTGACGGTGTCGGTTTCCTTGGGTGAGTCGCCCGTACCTGGCGTGACCTCGCGGATCACGAGCCCTGAGTCCAGCTTGACGGCGCCCGGCTCGGCGGCCGCGGCGGCGAGGAACGGTTCCGAGGCCTTGGCCTCTTCGGCAGCGCCGGCCGAAGCCCGCCCCTTCGCGAAGGCCTGGATCTTGGGCGCCTCCTCCTCGAGGCTCACCTTCGGCGCCACGCCGAGCGCGCCGTCGCGCAGGCCCTGCTCGAGGGTCGACAGCTCGGCGGCGTTCAGGTTGAAGGGCTCGAGGTTGCGCGCCAGGGCGAGGCCGAGCGCGTAGATCGTCTTCTGATCGTCCGTCATGCCGTCCCCGGCTGCGGCGGTCCCGGCCGTGGCGGCGGAGTCGGCGGCTGCGGCGGGGGCGGAGCCGGGCTTCTGCTCGCAGGCGAGCAGGCCGAGGACGGCGAGGGAGGTAGCCGTAAATCGCAAGACGCTCTTCATCGGATGGGATCCTTCCTTGGACCGGCAGGAGCCGGGGAGGGCGGAGCATACCGCGGGCCAGCCCGGTGTCTCGTATGCTGGCCCCGCGCATGGGACACCCATGGACGTCTGCCGGTTCGCTCCGTCCACCACCGGACCCGCCCATCCGGGCACGCTCCTCGCGGGGCTCCTGTGCTGGCTCGACGCTCGCGCCCGCGGCGCCCGGCTCGTGCTCCGGCTGGAAGACCTCGACCCCGACCGCTGTCGCCCGGAATGGAGCCGGCGTCTCGAGGCCGACCTCGCGTGGCTCGGTCTCGACTTCGACGCGCGCGAGGAGCAGCACGATGCGCGCGCACGTCACGAAGCCGCGCTCGACCGCCTCGAGGCGGCCGGCGCGCTCTACCCCTGCGCCTGCACGCGCTCCCAGCTCGAGGCGGCGGGCGTGCGCGCGCCGGATGGGAGCCCGCGCTACGCCGGAACGTGTCGATCGCGCCCTCTCCCTGCGGGTGGCTGGCGCGGTGCCGCCCTGCCGCTGCGCGCGCGCCTTCCGGCGGGCCGTCTCGTTCCGCACGACGAAGGCGGGCTCGATCTGGCGCAGGACCCTTCGATCGAGCTGGGCGATCCCGTCGTGCGCCGGCGCGACCTCGCCGTCGCCTATCAGCTCGCCGTCGTGGTGGACGACGCCGCGACGGGCGTGACGCGCGTCGTCCGCGGGCGCGACATCGCGCCGAGCACGGCCACGCAGGTCGCGCTCCAGCGGCTCCTCGGCCTGCCTTCCCCGGTCTACCGGCACCATCTGCTGCTCCTGGAGGAGCGCGGCGGCAAGCTCGCGAAGCTACATGGATCGGTGTCGATCGACGCGCTCCAGGGTCGTTTCAGTGCGCCCCAGCTGTGCGGCTGGCTGGCGCATGCGGCGGGGCTCGCGGAGGACGCATCGCCGGTCACGCCGCGCGCGCTGCTCCGCTCGTTCGAGTGGGACCGGGTCGGCCGCGCCGACCGCACCGTGCGCTGGACGGGCGAAGCGCTGCTCCTCGTCTAGCAGGCGGCTGAAGAGCTCGATCGCTTGGGGCGGAGCGGCCGGGGGGAGGGGCCGTCGCGCCGAATCGAAGGAGGCGGGAGCTGACCCACTCCCTGCCGCTCCTCCCACGCGATCACGTCTTTCTGCAGCCGGTTAGCGGGACGGCGCGAAGAACCGCGCCGTCGCCCGGTTCACGTAGCGCTCGAGGAACATCGAGAGGATCGTGAGCACGGCCACGAGCGCCAGCCCGGCGGCGACGGCCGCGGGCATCGCCAGCTCTCGCACGCGGATCGCGAGATCGATCATGTAGGGCTGATGGATCAGGTAGAGGCCGTAGGAGTACGCGCCGACCGTGGCGAGCGTGACGCCCAGCCGTGGCCGTGCGGCGAGCGCGCGCGAGAGATGGGCGAGCAGCAGGAAGAGCCCGCAACACAGGAGCGCGTCGGTCGCGACGTAGCTCTCGATGCTCGCATAGCTGGCGAGGCCGAGGGCATAGAGTACGACGCCCGCCGCGAGCGCAGGTGCCGCGAAGAGACGCCGCTCGGTGACCTCGGGCGCGCGCTGATACCACCAGCCGAGCGCCATCCCCGCCGTGAACTCGAAGAGCCGCGCGCCGAAGAACCCGCCCTGCACCCAGAGGCCGTCCACGGGGTGACCGATGAGCAGCACCCACCGGCACAGGAGCGTCGCGACGAGCGTGGCCGCGAGGAACGCGCTGGGTCCGACCCTCACGAGCAGCAAGAAGAGGAGGGGGAACACGAGGTAGAGCTGGAGCAGGAGCCCGAAGTACCACCACGCGGGATTCAGATAGTAGAACATCGTGTCGACGGGCCAGATGCGATCGCCGAGGAGCGAGAGCCAGAAGCGTCCGTCGATCGGCTCCGGCCGCCACACGAACGGCGACACCGCGATCACCAGGTGCGCGACCCAGTACATCGGGAAGAGCCGCAGGAGGCGCGCGCGATACCAGCCCCGCCAGGGCGTGCCCGGCCGCCAGGTGCGCGCGAGCGAGTGCGCGAGCCCGAAGCCCGAGAGCAGCAGGAACACGGACACCGCGTGGAACCCGAGTAGGGACACGCCGACGAAGACCGCCTTGACGGCGCAGCCCGCAGTCTCGAGGGCCGACGTCGGCGCGCACTGCGCCATGAACTCGCGCGGGAAGCCGGGGTGAAAGGGCGCGCCGAAGCGCTCGTTCGCCCAGGCCTTGAAGAAATGGAAGTACGCGATCCACAGGATCGCGACGCCCTTCACGACGTCGAGCCAGGCAAGGCGGGCGCGCTCGGTCACGCGCGCGCCAAGGTAACCGAACGCGGGCCGCGTGCGTGGCCCGGCAGCGGCGGCGCGTCTTCGCGCCCTGACGCACCATGGGGACGGGATGAACGAAGCCGACGCCAGGCGCGTGCTGCTCGCGCGTGCGCTCGACGAGGAAGCGCCCGATCGGGTGGCCCCGCCGCTGCGCGTCGAGGCGCGCCGGGCCGCCGGCGCCCCTGTCGACCTCGCGGCCTGGCTCGTGCGCCGCGCGCGCTTCCTCTGCGAGCGCCTCCCCCATCCGCTGATCGCGCTTGCCGATCAGGAGCTCCCTCCGCGCGCGCTAGCCGGAGCGCTGCCCCTCGTCGCGGCGGCCGTCGGCGCGTTCGGCGGCATCCTCGGGCCGTCGCACCGCATCCACGTACTCGTGAATCCCGCGTTCGGGCTGATGCTGTGGAACCTCGGCGTCTACGCGTTCGCGCTGCAACCGCTCCTGCGGCGCAGGTCGTCCGGGGCGCCGTCTTCCGCCGGGACCCGGCGGTTGCCGTGGCCCGTCGTCGCGCTGCGCGTCGGCGCGCGTTGGATCGGCCGCCGCGACACCGGGAGCGACGGTGTCGTGGCGAGTGCGAAGCTGCGCGCGAGCTACTTCGGTGCGTACGCGTCCGCGTGCAGCCGGCCGATCCTCGACCGCTCAGCGCGGCTCTTCCATCTTTCGGCCATCGCGTTCGCGCTCGGCGCACTTGCCGGCATGTACCTGCGCGGCGTCGTGTTCGAGTACCACGTGCTCTGGGGCAGCACGATCGTCGAGTCGCCGGCCGTACGCGCGGCGATCGCGCGTCTCCTCTTCTGGCCCGCGGCGCTGGTGCTCGGCGAGCGGTTTCCCGACGCGGAGGCGCTGCGGCTCGCGGCGGGCCCCGACGGCGCCCCCGCCGCGCCGTGGCTCCACGTCTGGGCGATCTGTCTGGCGGCATACGTGGTGCTGCCGCGCGCCGTCCTGGCGGTGCGCGCCGGCATCGCAGCGCGGCGACACGCGCGCGACGTCGCGCTCGACCTCTCCGATCCCGCCTGGGCGCGGATCGCCGCAGGGCGCGAGCTGTCGGGCGCCGATCCGCTCGAGCGTCGCGTGCTCCGCTGGTTCGCGCTCGACGCCGTCTCGTGCGGGGTGCTGGCATCGCTGCAGTCCGAGCTGATCCGCGAGGACGTCGAGGAGGAGTGGCGAGGGCGGCATCTGGTGGCGCGCATCACCGGGCAGGACTCGGTGCAGCAGAAGAAGGATTGGCATCGCGAGTGGCGCGCCGTCGTCGAGCAGGGGTTCGCGGCGTTCCCCGAGGCGGATCGTCCGGTCATCCTGGACGCACGCGCGCCCGAGCTCGCCAGCGCGACTCAGCACGTCAAGGCCGGCAGCAATCCGTTCGCCGCCGAGCTCGTGCTGCTCGAGCTCGCCGCGTTCGAGGCGTACTGGCCGTTCGCTCCGCAGCGCAAGGGTCTGGCTCTGGGGCTGCGCGCAGCGCTCAGGCCGCGCCTTCACGCATCCGTGCGCGAGCGCGCCCTCCGCCGCGCGGGTGAGCGGCTCGGGACGGGCGCCGAGCTCGGCCCCGCGCTCCGGTCTCAGCTCGAGCGCGAGGGGCGACACCTTGCAGGGTCACGCCGCGCGACCCGCGCTGCGGCGGCGGCGCTCGCGGGCATGGCGGTTGGCACCCTCGCGCTCGGCCTGGCCGCGCCCTTCCTCGCGGGCGTGATCGGGCATGCGATGGGCCTGCACGGTCTCGCCGCGGTGTCCGCGGGCCTGGCTGCGCTCGCCGGCGGTGCCCTGGCGCATGGGGCGCTCGGGCTGGCGGGAGGTGCGACGGTGCTCGTGGGCGGCGGCGCCCTGCTCGGTCTCGGCGCCGGCGCCGGAACGGCGTGGGTCGCACAGGCGACGTCTGCGTCGGTGCTCGTGGCCGGCGCGAAGATCGACGTCTTCCTGCGCGCCATCGTACAGGGCCGCCACCACGACTCGATCGTCGCGCACGAAATCCTGGGCGAGCTCCGCAAGTCCGTGGACGGCCTGCGCGCCGAGCTCCCCGACCTGATCCATCACCCCGACGTCGACACCGCCGGCGTGCACGACCGGGAGCGCGCACTGGAAATCCTGGAGCGGGTGCTGGAGAGGGCAGAGGAGTCGGTGGAGGGACGCTAGACGTGCAAGACGGAGACGGACTTGCAAGACGGGGACGTTCTTGCAGGTTCTTGGCTTGTTGTCTTGCCCTCTGCTCCGACGCGTCAGGCCTTGGCGTGCTCGAACGCCTCGAGGACGCGCGGCGGGATCCGGCGCGGGCGCTGCGTCGTGAGATCGACGAACGCCCACTGCGTCACGGACTCGAGCAGGCGGGCGCCGTCGCGATTGCGTGTGAAGCGGGAGTGGCGGATCGAGCGCGCACCGCGGAGCTCGGCGACCCACGTCTCGCCGTAGACCTCGTCACCCGGAAACGCCGGCAGCAGGTAGTCGAGCTCGTGCCGGCGCACGACGAAGATCCCGCCGATCTCTCGGTAGGCCGCGAACGAGAGCCCGACGGACTGCGAGTGCGCTCCCGCCAGCTCCATCACGAGCCGCACCCAAACCACGTTGTTCACGTGGCCGAGCTCGTCGATCTCGCGCTCGCCAATCGTGCGATCGCGCCGGAAGACGGTGCTGGCGTGCACGGGGCGGAGCTTAGTGGGCGCGGAGCATCGCGCGAGGAAGGCCAGAAGGGCTGCGCGTGGCGATCGCCCGCGCTCAGCTGCCGACGACGAGGCCGCCCCGATTCTGGCAATCGAGCTTGTACGCGAACGTGATGCCCGAGCCTCGCTTGCACTTCACGATCGGGTCGTTCGGATCGTGGGGCTTGGGCGCCGGGGTCGTGGCCTTCTTCGACCACGCGAGGGCCTTGTCCATCATCCCAGGCTGAGGCTTCCCGCCGGGCTTCGTCGCCGCGTCGGCCGCGGGCGGCGCGACAGGCGCCGGTGCGCCGCCGCGACGGGCCTCGTCCATCTTCTTGTCGGCGCCGTCGATCTCCTCCCAGACGGAGCAGCCGCTGCCGGCCGCAACGGCCACGACCAGGGCGAAGATGGCCACGAGTCGGCCGGCTACGTGCGCGGTGCGCCACCTGAAACGCATGACCGGCTCATCGGCCGCCCGTGGCCCCGGCCTGAGGGTCTCCCCGCGGGCCCCGTGGCCGCGGTCGGCGCCGCGAGGTCAGTCCGGGTCCGTGAAGCGCGGATCCCGTTTCTCGAGGTTCGCCTTCACGGCCTCGACCTGGTGCGGTTTGCCGAGGAGCGAGCCCTGCAACGATTCCTCGAGACGCAGCCCCTCGGCAACGTCCGAGACGACCGACGCATTGAAGAGACGCTTCATGGCGCGGATCGCGCTCGGTGACTTTCCGGCGATCTCTCGCGCGAGCGCCAGAGCGGCTTCGCGCGGTGTATCGCTAAGGTGTGTCGCGAGCCCGAGCTCCACCGCCTCGGCGCCGCTGATGACGCGGCCGGTGAACGCGAGCTCCTTGGCTACGTCGAGCCGCACCAGGTGTCGCAGGGTCTGCGTGCCGCTCATGTCCGGCACGAGCCCCCACTTGATCTCCATCACCGAGAGGCGGGCGTCGGGGGCGACGTACCGGATGTCTGCGCCGAGCGCGATCTGGAGCCCGCCGCCGTAGGCCACGCCGTGGATCGCTGCGATCACCGGCACCGGGACCTCCGTCCACACCCAGCCCGCCCGCTGCGCGTGGTTCGCGGGGCTCGCGGGGTCGCGGTCGAAGAGGTTGCGCGGGGGGCGCTCCGCCCCATCGCGGCGCGCCCCGCCGGCCATCGCCGCGAAGCTCGAGAAGTCGAGCCCCGCGCTGAACGCCCGGCCTTCGCCGGATAGCACCACGGCGCGCACACTCCGGTCCGACGAGAGCGACTTCCCCGTCTCGACGAGGGCTTCGAACATCGCAGGGTCGAGTGCATTCATCTTGTCGGGGCGGCTGAGGCGGACGTCGGCGACGCCGTCCTTCTGCGACACGGTCACGCGATCGGTCATGGCACGATCTCCGGATCAAAAAGGTGGAGCGAGCTTACCCCGGCTGCGGCGCGCCGGCCTCGGGCAGCAAGGGAAGGTCGAGTACGCGCTCGAGCTCGCGCAGGGCCGACACCGGCTCGTCCACCTTGAGCGTGGTCATGCCGAGCGCGCGCGCCGCCTTCAGGTTGACGCCGAGATCGTCCAGGAAGACCGACTCGCCCGGCTCGGCGCCGACCGCGTCGCACGCGATCCGGTAGATGCGCGGGTCGGGCTTGCGCACGCCGACGACGCATGACTCGATGAACGCGTCGAAGTGGGGCCGCAGCGGGCGCGTGCCCTCCGCGTCGCTCACCCAGTTGTTGGTGACGGCCGCCGTCGCGAGCCCACGCGCGCGGATCCGGCGGATCGCCTCGAGCATCACCGGCCTCGGCTGACTCTCGGCGTGCAGGAGGCCCATCATCGCGCGCGCGTCGATCGAATGACCTGCCACCGAGCACTCGGCTTCGAACGCGACGGTGAAGGCGTCCATCCCGAGCTCGCCGCGCTCGAGCCGCGACCAGGCGCCGCTCGGGCCCGTCGCCACGACGACGCGGTTCACGAACCCGTCGGGGATGCCCCGCCCGCGCTCGTAGCGCGCGATCGCGTGCAGCGGCGAGCCCAGCACGACACCCCCGAGATCGAACAGCACGGCGCGCAGCTCCATGGTCGCGCGACGCTAGCAGCCGGGTCGGCGTGCACGCCGCCCGCCGCTGTGGGAAGCTCCAGCCCGGTGATGCACCGCGAGCCTCTGCTACGGCTCCTGGACCGCTTCCTCGCCGTCCATTCCGAAGATCGCGCTCGACTCGCGCCCATGCTCGATTTCGTGCGCGGACGCGCGGACTGCTTCTCGCGCACGTGTCTCGAGGGACACGTCACGGCATCGGCTTGGATCCTCTCGCCCGACCACCGCTCGGTCCTGCTGACCCACCACCGCAAGCTCGACCGCTGGCTCCAGCTCGGCGGCCACACCGATGGCGACACCGACGTGTTTCGATCTGCCTTGCGCGAGGCGCGCGAGGAGTCGGGCATGCAGGGCTTCCGTCCGCTCCCCGACGTGCCCGACCCGCTCCCGCTCGACGTGGACGTGCACGCGATCCCCACCCGCGGCGACGAGCCCGCCCATCTACACTTCGACGTCCGCTTCCTGCTCGTCGCCTGTTCGGACGACCCGTTCGTGGTGAGCGCGGAATCGCACGATCTGCGCTGGGTCGAGCGGGAACGCCTCCACGAGCTCGTCGACGAGGAGAGCCTGCTGCGGATGGAGCGGCGAGCGCAGCAGGCGCTGCGCGCCCGCGTCCAGCAGACATGACCGGGGAGGGGGCTCCGCCTTCCACTTCGTATGCGCCGCGGCTTCGGGCGGTTCCCCGAGCCGTGTGGGCGCTCGGGTTCGTGAGCCTCTTCATGGACGTCTCCTCGGAGATGATCCACGGCCTCCTGCCGCTGTTCATCGTGCAGGTGCTCGGCGCGAGCACGGTCACGCTCGGCTTCATCGAGGGCGTCGCAGAGTCGACTGCCGCGATCGCCAAGGTCTTCTCCGGGACACTGAGCGACCGGGTCGGCAAGCGAAAGCTGCTCACGGGGCTCGGATACGGCCTCGGCGCCGCGTCGAAGCCCCTGTTCGCCCTCGCGCCTTCCGTATCGTGGGTGCTCGCTGCGCGCTTCACCGATCGGATCGGCAAGGGCGTGCGGGGCGCGCCGCGCGACGCGTTGGTCGCCGACATCACGCCGGCGCATCTGCGAGGCGCCGCCTACGGGCTTCGGCAGGCGCTCGATACGGTCGGCGCCTTCGCCGGCCCGCTCCTGGCCATCGCGTTGATGTGGGCGACGAACGACGACTTCAGGCTGGTCTTCTGGATCGCCGTGGCACCCGCTCTCGTCTCCGTCGCGATCCTCGTCTTCGGTGTGACCGAGCCCGAACGGCCCAGCAGCCCGATCGAGAACCGCCCGGCGCCACGCTTCGCGGGGCTCGATCAGCTCGGCGCCACCTATTGGACGATCGTTGGAGTGGGCGCGGTGCTCACCCTGGCGCGCTTCAGCGAGGGATTCGTCGTGCTGCGCGTCGCTTCCCTCGGCTTGCCGACGGCGTTCGCACCGCTCGCATTGGTGGTGATGAACGTCGTCTACGCCGCTTCGTCCTACCCGTTGGGCTCCCTGTCGGACTCGGTCGATCGCAGGCTCATCGTCGGGCTCGGCTTCGCCGTGCTCGCCGTCGCGGACGTCGTGCTCGCTGTGGCGACAGGCCCCTTCACCGCGATGTTCGGCGTCGGGCTCTGGGGCCTACACCTGGGGATGACGCAAGGACTGCTCGGTGCGCTCGTGGCGGACAACGCGCCCCAGTCGGTGCGCGGCACGGCGTTCGGCGCATTCCACCTGATCAGTGGGATCGCCACGCTGATCGCGAGCGTGCTCGCAGGCGTGCTGTGGCAGCGCCTCGGAGCGCCGGCCACCTTCTGGGCCGCGGCGATCCTCAGCTCGGTGGGCCTGGCGTCGTGGTGGGTCGTCGCGAGGCGAAGGTCGGGGGCGTCCTAGCCGGGCAGCCCGCGCTACGCGCTCCCCTCGCCGCGCTGCGTCCGTCGGGAAGAGGCGATGACGTCGCGCACCTTGGTGACGAGCGCGGCCGGGCCGTAGGGCTTCTGGAGGAAGCCGCCGAGGGGCAGGCCGGCGAAGTTCGTCAGCACCTCGTCTTCGGCGTACCCAGTCGAGAGGATCAATGCGGCGCCGGTGCCGAGGGCTTGCAGCTCTCGCACCGCTTCTTCGCCCGACATCCCGGGCATCTCGAGGTCGAGCACCACGGCCACGACCTCGCCGGCGCGCCGGCGCAGGAGCGACACGCCACTGCGTCCGTCCTCGGCGGTGAGCACGCGGAAGCCGGCGCGTTCGAGCGTCTGGCGTGCTGCGAGGCGAATGCCTTCTTCGTCGTCGATCACGAGCACCGTGCCGCCGGGCTCGGGCGCGGTCGTGTGCGCGAGGACGTCGCCGGGCATTCCCGCCTCGGGTCGCAGGGCCTGGCCCTCGGTCGCCGGGAACAGCACGCGGACCGTGGTGCCCTCGCCCGGCCGGCTGTCCACCTTGATGGCTCCGTGGTGTCGGCGAACGATGCCGAGCACCGAGGCGAGCCCGAGCCCGCTGCCGCCGGGCTTCGTGCTGAAGAACGGCTCGAAGATGCGCGACTGTGTCGTCGCGTCCATACCCCGTCCGGTGTCCGACACCACGAGGTAAACGCACGGTCCTTCCGCCAGGTCGTCGTGGAAGAGCGTCTTCATGAGGAAGGCGCGGTCGACCTGCATCACGCCCGTGCTGATGCCGATCACCCGGGAGCCTTCGTCCAGGGACTCGGCCGCGTTGGCGATCAGGTTCATCAGCACCTGCTGGAGCTGCGTCGGGTCGCCCTCGATCAGCGGGAGATCGGGATCGAGCTTCTGGCGGAGCGAGGTGCGGCGGCCGAGCGAGGCTCGCATCAGCGGGTGGAGCGTCTCGATGAGCCGCGTCAGGTCGACCGGACCCGCCACGAACCGCGCGCGCCCGGCGTAGGTGAGCATGAGACCCGCGAGCTCGGCGGCGCGCTGCGCCGACATCTCGATCTGCTGGAGGTTGTCGCGCGCCTCCGAATCCCGCGGCAGCTCGGACAGGGCGAGACCCGCGTTGCTGAGGATGCCTGTCAGCAGGTTGTTGAAATCGTGCGCAATGCCGCCGGCGAGGCGGCCGAGGCTCTCGAGCTTCTGGGCGTGCTGCACCTGCGCCGAGAGTGCCTCGCGCTCCTCTTCGGCGCGCCGTCGCTCGGAGACGTCGATGACGAGCACCTGGATCGCCTGCCGGCCTTCGAACGGGATCGGCCCCGCGACGGTCTCGACGTCCAGCACCTTGCCGTCGATGCGAACGATGCGCTCCTGCGCCACCGCCACCGGCCGGCCTTCCTGCTCGATGCGCCGGATGCGCTCGATCGCGAGCGCGCGTGTCTCCGGGTGGGAGAAGTCGAGCGCGTCGCGTCCGAGCAGGCTCCCCGGCCCTTGCGCGCCGAGCAGCGTTGCGGCGGCGCTGTTCGCATACACCACCTTGCCGCCGACGTGCACGATGAGCGCGAAGGGCGAGAGCTCGACGAGGCGGCGATAGCGCTCCTCGCTCTCGCGCAGCTCCTCCTCGGCGTGCACACGCTCCGTGGTGTCGCGGTGCAGTGCTAGCACGCGCACGGCGCCGTCTTCGCCCACGCGCGCGACGGCGCGCCCCTCGAGCCAGCGCCAGCTCCCATCGCGGTGTCGCACGCGCAGGGACGTCTGCGTCGGGAGCTTCGATTCGATGACCTTGCGGAAGGACTCGCCGAAGATCGGGCGGTCGTCGGGATGCACGAGATCCAGGATCCGGGTGCCGATCAGGCCGCTCGGGTCGAGACCCAGCCCGTCGAGCCAGCTCGTGCTCGCGTCGAGGAAGAGCGCGTCCGCGTCGAGCTCGGCGTAGAAGTCGCTGGGGACCAGCTCCTCGGGCGTCCGCTCGCGATCGCGCCGTTCGGTCATGGCCGCCCCGTTCACCCAGGGACCCACCACCCCTGCCAACATAGGCTACGCCACGCGTCGGGGGATGAGAAGCGCGATTCGCGCGGGGGCACGTATCCTCCGCCGGCCGGACCCCGAGACCAGGCAGGATCCGGTGCAGGAGCAATCTGCATGAAGGTCTTCTTGAGCGTCGACATGGAAGGGGTGTCGGGCCTGGTGCGCTGGGCGGACGTGGTCACCCGCGGGATGGACTATCAGCGCAACCGTCGCTTCATGACGCTCGACGCGAACGCGGCGATCGAGGGTGCGTTCGAGGCCGGGGCTACGGACGTGGTGGTCGAAGAGAACCATGGCGTCGAAGACCTCTGCGATCTCGTCCTCGACGAGATCGACCCGCGCTGCCACGTCGTGCGCGGAGCGGGTCGGCCGACGGCGACGACGATGGCGGGCCTCGACGCCGACTGTGGCGTCGTGCTGCTCGTGGGCCATCACGCCCGTGCGGGGTCGTTCCCGGGGATCATGGCCCACACCGTGTCGTACGAGCGCTTCAAGGCCGTGCGCGTCGCTGGGCGTGACTGCGGCGAGCCCGAGATCTTCGCAATCCGCGCCGGCGAGCTGGGGGTGCCGGTGGGTCTCGTGTGCGGCGACCAGATCGTGTGCGAACAGCTACGCAAGCGCGTGCCGGAGGCCGAGGCGGTCGAGGTGAAGCGCGCGCTCTCGAACGTCGCGGGCGATGTGATCCCGCCCGCGCGCGCCCGCGACCTGATCCGCGAAGGCGCCCGGCGCGCGGTCGCGCGAGCACGGGCCGGGCAGCTGCGCCCCTACCGCGCCGAGCCCGCGCCCTACGAGATCGAGGTGGAGCTGCGCGCGCCCGTCGAAGACGCGCTCCGCGCCAACCTCGCGAGGCTGCCCGAGTTCGCGCTCGAGGGCGAGACGCTCGTCCGCACCGTGGCCGACGACATGGACCTCGGCTTCCGCCGCATCGCCTACCTGGGCTACGGCACCGTTCCGGGCCTCCTGCGCTACTAGGGGGCGCGGGGCGTCACGGAGCGCGGTCGTAAAGCCCCAGCAAGGGCGCAAAGCGCCCGCGCAGCGGGACGCAGCCGAGCGACGGCAGCAAGGCCTGAGGTCAAGAGGGCGCTGCTGTCTGCCGATGCCCTTCCCGATGAGCTCCGCCCCGCTGGACGACCTCCCCACGGCCTTTGCACCGCCCGGTGATGCCGCAGTCGCCCACCAGGGCGCGCCGCCCCCCCTCGGCGAGGCGCTCCCCGAAATCGCGCGGCGCTTCGAGCGTGACGGCGCGCTCGGCCTGTTGCTCGTGGACGCCTCGGCGCTCTCCGAGGTCGAGCGGGCCTACGGCCCCGACGCCCACCAGCGCTCGATGCGAGTCCTCGCGAACTTCGTGTCCGACACGATCCGGTTCCGTCTCAAGGACGAGGACCTCGTGGTGCAGGGCGAGACGGGCAGGAGCGAGCTGCTGATCGCGCTCTTCCGGGACGGCCACGACGCGCGCTTCCAGCGCGAAGGCCTGCCCGAGCTCTGTCGCGTGCTCGCGCCCGCGCTGCAGGCGCACGGCCACCGCGTGGCGCACCCCTACCTCCGCAGCAATCCAAACCTCGGCGTCGGCTACGCGTTCGTGATGTGCAACCCGACGCGGGGCGCGGCTACGCAGATCCGCGCCGGGATCGAGGAGGCGCGCGGCGATGCAGAGCTGAACGCCCGCATCGCGGCGCGCGAGCGGCGACGGCGCTTCGTGTCGCTGCTCGTCGCGGAGCAGATCTACTCGGTGTACGAGCCGATCGTCGAGGTCACGTCGCGGACGGTGTTTGGCTACGAAGCGCTCGCGCGCGGCCCCGCCGGCTCCGAGCTGCAGTCGCCGATGGTCCTCTTCCAGCGCGCCACCGAGGAGGGCCTCGTGTTCGAGCTCGACACCCTCTGCCGGCGGCGCGGCCTCGAGGGAGCGCTCGACCTCCCGCGCGGCACGAAGCTCTTCCTGAATTTCCGGCCGACCACGATTCACGACCCGAGCTTCCACGCCGACTCGCTCCGCCGGACACTCGACCGTTGCCAGCTCGCGCCGAGCGACATCGTATTCGAGATCTCCGAACAAGAGTCGATCGACAACTACTGGCTCTTCCGCGAGGTCCGCGACTACTACGGAAACCTCGGCTTCCAGATCGCGCTCGACGACACCGGAGCGGGCTACGCGAGCCTCGAGGCGGTGATGGAGCTCTCGCCCGAGTTCATCAAGGTGGACCGCGCGTTCGTGCAGGGCATCGATCAGGACTCGTCGCGGCAGGAGCTGCTGCGCGCGCTCCACGCCGTCGCAAACCGCATCGGCTCGCGCATCATCGCCGAGGGCCTCGACACCCTCGAAGAGCTCAACACGCTGGGCGAGCTCGGCATTCCCTACGGCCAGGGCTGGCTGTTCGGCAAGGCGACGCCGCTGCGCGCGCCCGGCAGCTGACCCCCGGCTAGACTCGGACGCGGAGGATCTCCGTGTCCGCACCCCCGCGCCGCATCGAGCTCGAAGGCTGTCTCAACTTCCGCGACCTCGGCGGCTATCTCGCCGCGGACGGCCGGGTCGTACGGCGCGGTCAGCTCTACCGGAGCGACGCGCTCCACCTCGTGACGCCCGCGGACATCGCGCGGCTCACCGGCGAGCTCGGCATCGGCACGATCGTCGACCTGCGCTCCACGGGCGAGGTAGAGCGCGAAGGCCGCGGGCCGCTCGAGGCGCTGCCGCTCCGGTTCCACCATCTGCCGCTCATCGACGGCTTCGAGCTGAAGTCGACCGCGAAGCTCTCCGGGCCGATCAAGCTCTCCGATCGCTACTTCCTGCTCGCCGAGGTGGCGAAGGCGCCGATCGCGCGCGTGCTCGCGGCGCTGGCCGAGAGCGACGCCCCGGCGGTGTACCACTGCGCGGCGGGCAAGGACCGCACGGGCGTGCTGTCCGCGGTGATCCTCGGCCTGCTCGGTGTCCCCGACGACGTGATCGTCGCGGACTACGCGCTCACGGCCGAGTCGCTCGATGCGATCAACCAGCGTCTGCTCGCGAGCGAGGGCTACCAGGCGATCCTCGCGTCGCTGCCGCCGGACACGATGCACGCGGAGCCCGAGACGATGGTCGCGCTGCTCGACAAGGTCCGGGAGCGTTACGGCGGAATCGCAGGCTACGCCGAGGCGGCGGGCGTGTCCGACGAGACGGTGGCGCGGCTCGCGGAGCAGATGCTCGTCACCGCCTGAGCGCGGCCCCGGGCGCCCGCTCCGAGCGTCACTTCCCCGCGTCGCCCTTCCGCTCGGGGTCCGGCTTTGCAGTCCGATAGTCCCCGAACTTCTCGTCGCGCTTCGTGAGCGCGTTCGTCACGCCTTTCGCGAGCTCCGCCAGATACTCGCATCGCCTACGCGCTCGTCTTCGGATCGAGCGCGCGTGGTCAGGTGCGTGCGGGCTCGGACGTCGACATCGCCATCGGTCTCGTGGCGGGGGCGAGGCTCACCACGCTGGAGCTCGGTGCGCTCGCAATGCGGCTCGAGGATGCCGCCCGCGCGCCCGTAGACGTGGTCCTGCTCGAGGAGGCACCGGCAGGGCTTGCCTACAGGGTCTTCCGCGACGGCCGTCTCCTCGTGGAGCGCGATCCCCGAGCGATGGCGGAGCGCAAGGCAAGGGCGATCCTCGAGTATCTAGACTTCCAACCGATCGAGGAGCTGTGCTCGCGCGGTGCGCTCACGGCGGCGACGCATGGTCGATAGAGCGGTCGTTGCCGAGAAGATCGCGTCGGTGCGCGACGCGGTCGCTCGCATCCGCGATGTGCTGCCGGCGGCGCGTGACGCCTTCCGAGCGGATCGAACGGTGCGCGAAGTGGTGATCCTGAATCTCTTCGTCGCGCTCCAGGAGTGTCTCTCCCTCGCGGCGCATTGGCTGTCGGACGCGGGGCTCGACGTGCCGCAGAGCGACGCGCAGGTCTTCCTGCGACTCGGGGAACGCGGCATCGTCGCACCCGACCTGGCCGCGCGTCTGGCCGCAGCATCGGGTCTGCGCAACCTCGTGGCGCACCGCTATGGAGTCCTCGACTGGGACCGGATCCACGAGCTCGCATCGACCCAACTCGACGACCTACTGGCATTCTGCGAGACGCTCGCGCGGAAGGTCTCCAGCTAGAGGCGAGCTCACCTAGCGTCGCCGCCGCCGATTCGCACGGAAGCACGTCGCCACGTGATCGTCGACCAGACCCGTGGCCTGCATGAACGCGTAGCAGATGGTCGAGCCGACGAATTTGAAGCCACGCTTTCGGAGGTCCTTCGACAGCGCGTCGGACTCCGGTGTATGCGGCGGCACGTCGGCGAGCGCGCGCGGATGGCGGCGAATCGGCTTGCCGCCCACGAACTCCCACAGATACCGGTCGAAGCTCCCGCGCTCGCGCTGCACGTCCAGGAACGCGCGCGCGTTCACGACGCTCGCCGCCACCTTCGCGCGGTTGCGCACGATCCCCGCG
>Ga0315273_10003259_pt1 | contig 19501 bp, 25 predicted proteins | sample YL17G02_0_MG_FD_205753 | JGI IMG/M metagenome (GOLD analysis project Ga0315273, IMG submission 205753) | Sediment microbial communities from Yellowstone Lake, YNP, Wyoming, USA - YL17G02_0 | ecosystem: Environmental > Aquatic > Freshwater > Lake > Sediment | place: USA: Wyoming | collected...
AGTTTCCAAACCGCCTAAATTCCTTATGCAAGCCATTTTGAAACTCCTTTACGCGAATCCCAATTGAGATTCGGTGGTTTTCCAGACAGGAGCGGTTGAGATCGAAAGCGCAATCGCCTCCTGCGCGTGGGGGTGTGGAATCTCCCCGTACCCCTCTTATCCTTCCTCCTTCATGTGTCAACAGAACGTCCACGCAATGTCCACAATGTCCACTGTTGACAAGTTTGAGCCGTATGTCATAATTCAGGGGTGCGACGGCAACAACCGTGTAATTTATGAACCGATATTCTCCGCTTTGGAGTCAGATAACCGACTCGTCGCTTTGGTGTGAGCCGGATTTCGTTGTGAAGATTTTCCTGACCATGATTGCCAAGAAGGACCTCGATGATGTTGTGAGGGGTAGCGCGTTTAACATCGCGCAGTGGGCCAAGAAAACCGAGGCGGAAACGATTGAGGCGTTGAAGATTCTGAGCAGCCCGGACACCAAGCGGATTGAGCCGCAGCCCTACGAAGGTAGGAGAATCGAAAAAGTTGAGGAGGGATGGCTTGTGTTAAACGGAGCCCTGTATCGAAAGATGATGGGGCTGGCAACGCGCCGAGAATACAAGCGAGTGAAGCAGGCGGAGTATCGGGCCAAGTCGCAACCGATTAACGGCGAGGTGAGGGCGGTTAAGGCGATGGAGGATGGGGATGAGGCGGAAGCGGATCGGATTGCCGCGGAGGTGCGGCGTTGAACTTTCACCTTCTCGCCGCCGACATCATCCGCCGGGTGCAACACTCGCGGGATTCGGCGATCAATCTGGAAACGGTGGTGGCCAATCTGATTCGGGATGAGCACCATCGGGCGATCATGTTGGAGCGGGGCGTGCGACTGGACATGATGCACGAGTCGGATCGGCGCCGGGAAACTGCGGACGAACCAAACAAAAAACCAAGCCTATGACCATAACACCAATCCTCATTTTTGCCGCCGGTCTTGTGGCCGGATGGCAATGGCAGAAACACAAACAACAAACCGAAAGGAAGATAGTGAGCGCACTAGAAAACCTCACGGCAGCCATTACCCGGCTTCAAGCCAGCGTGGATGCTGCCGTGACCGACATCAACACCCCGCACCCGACCGAGGCTGCGGTTCAGGTCGCCGCCGACGCGGTGAACGCCCAGTCCGAACGGCTGGAACTCGCCGTCAATCCGCCCCCAACGGCGTAACGGAATAGAAGCAGCGCGGGCCGGAGCGCGGAATCCGGCTCAATTCAAGATGACACCTTACCACGGCCCGCCCGTTGAGCGGCAGTTCACCAGCGGCGAGTTGGCGCTGGCCGTCGTCGTCGCGCTGGCGTTGTTGCCGTTGTTGGTGGCGTGGCTCTCACTGCGCATCCTGATTGTTTGGGCGGATAAAACTTTTGGACTTACCGCGCGGGAATTGCTGTCCATGTTTGCAATTTGGGTCGCGCTTTGCGGTATCTGCGTTTGGATACAACTTCCCACGGCAGGTGAGGCATCGGTGCATGATTGGGTGTTCGCCTTTGTGCTCTTGTTCCTGCCCGGACTGCTCGCGGTGATATTCTGGAGAATGAAATAATGAAAATACCTGTATTCCTTCACCTTGTCACCAGCACGGGCTGTAATATGTGCTGCAAAACCTGTCCCGCTGGCAGAAAAGATTCGCAGGCCGGAGGCATCATGTCGGTCGCCATGCTGGAACGCATCCTCGATAAAGTGAGCCGCGAAGCTCAGTTGCTTGGGATGCAGATGTACCACTACAACGAACCGCTGCTGTTGAATCACATGCCGGAAATGTTGCGTGCGGCGCATCGGCGAAAGTTGCCCGCGTTCCTGTCGTCAAATCTCGTGGTGGGCAAGAACATCCCAGCGGTGATGGCCGAGACGCCGGAGATTTTTCTTATCAGCGTGAGCGGCTGGACTCAGTCGATCTACGAGCGAAGTCACGCGGGCGGCGACATTGAAAAGGTCAAAGCCAACATGGAATTGCTGGCGCAGCACCGACGCAAAGGCACGATGGTTCAAGTATCGTGGCACCGCTACCGATACAACACACAGGAAGAACCCATCATGCAGGAGTTCGCGTCCAAACTTGGATTCCGATTCACTCCGTATCTCACGAGCCTGTTGCCTCACGACCGTGTAATGCGAATGTGGGCAGACGGCACAGACGACAAAGCCGGTGCGGACCTGGTGATTCCGTTTCAGTCGGTGCGCCGAGCCTGCTACGACCGGCGCGGTTGGGATTGCTTGCTTCAAAATCAAATCCTAACCGTTGACGGCGAGGGCAACTATTCCACCTGTTCAAATTTCGTGTCACCCGAGAACGTGCGGGGCAATCTGTTCGAGACCACCGTGCCGGCCTTGATGGCGGCGCGCAAAACCGATTCGCTATGTCTGGCTTGCAAGGCTGTCGGAGGCCACGCCTACGCGCAACAATCCTACCGGCGCAGCCAATGGTCGCCGATGCGCTTGGCGGAAGTCGCGTATCGCCGGCTGCGGTTGCAAGGCGTGTTCAAACTGACGAACTTCGGGGCCAGGTTTTCGTATCTATTCGCCCGCCCGCAAGACAAAGAAACGCTGTAAATTCACCCAATGAAAAAACTCACCCTCACCGTCGGCTTTCAAGAGCGCTGCAACCCGCTGGAGTCGGAACTGAGTGGACCCAACACCTGTCCGGCCTGCGGGAGGCATACGCGCAAGGTGCGCGCCGGAGTTTGTGTCGCCTGCGCCGACAAGTTTTCCAAGCGGCACTTGAACGGAAAGGAGTTCAAGCCGCCAACCGCCACCGAGGACCCGCCCGCGATCCGACACTTCGACGACCCGGATGCCGCGGGCTACGTGGCGCCGGGTGAGGCGGTGACAACGTGCGGCTTCGATTACCCGCATGATTCAGTGGAGGTTGCGGCGGGCGAGGACATTCACGAACTGGCGGAAGGGTTGCGGGCAATCCTGAGTTGGCTGTGGAGCGATGGCTACAATTCACACCGTCCGCGCGCGGCGCTGATAAAACTCACGGCGATGTCCGCGACCTTGAATCCCGAATTATTCGACAACAAGACGTTCGAGCAGATCGGAAAGCTGCTGAAAACTAAAAAGCAAAATCTGAGCAACGCGGCGGTGGAGTTTGAGGAACGGTTCGGCATTCAGTTTCGCCGCGGGCGAACGGCGGCGGCGCGGAAGCGGATGCGTGACGCGATGATCGCCAGTCACGCGAAGCGACACCTAGAACAGCGGCCATGAAAGCGCCTGACGCCAACGGAGATTTCGTTCCCAACGCAGCCGAGATGCGCAAGGACCGGCTGGCGCACATCCGAAAGTTCTGGATTGAGGGCAAGCCGCCGCGGTTCTTCGCGGGTTACTCCACGGCGGAACTGGCTGGCGCGGGCATCCCGGAGGCGAGCCAGATTTCATCCGGGCTGGGTGAGAACGGCGAGTGGGATTTGTCCGTATGCGTGAGTCAGGCGGAATTTGCACGGCGCATGGGCGTGCGCTATGGCCGGACTTACTCCAAGATGCTTGTGAGTAAGTGGAAGAAGCTGGGGATGCCCGCGAGCAAGCATGGAGGAGTGCTGCCCGCCGACGCTATTCCGTGGCTGGAATCCAACGGCAAGGTGAAAGTGGCTGCGGGCGACATTGACGGGCATTCGCGCATCAGCCTGGCCGAAATCAAACGCAAGGAGGCCGACGCCCGCAAAGCGGAGACGGAAGCGACTTTGATGGAGCGGGAGAACGATGAAAAGTTTGTTCTGCGCGAGGTCGCCGAGGCAACCGTGATTTCGGTGCTCAAGAAATACCATTCGTTTGTGAAACGGATTTGCGAGCGGCAGTTTCGGCTTGGAGTTGCCGAGAAGTTGAAACCAGATTTCACGGATGAGCAGTTGGCGAAAGTCAGCACGGTTTGCGCCGCAGTTGGCAAGGACGCCATCGGCGAAATTGAAGGCGAGTGCGAGAAAGTGGGAAGCGCAGTTGACTCCAATTCCGGTTCGCGTTAGTGTGGCGGCGTGACTTTGGGAAACTCAATTCGTGCCTGTCGCCGCCTGCGCGGTGCATCCCGAAGTCACGTTCTAAATTCATCGCCAGCGGCGGCGGGCACTTTTACGTTATGAAAAACACCGAACTACTTCCGATCCAGAGCGACAATCTCAAAGAAATTCTGGAGCGGTATGAGAACATTTGGGGTAAGGCGCGCACGTCATTGGAGGATGCCATTCGCATCGGGGAATTGCTGACGTTGGAAAAGGCGAGCATGAAGCACGGGGAGTGGCTTCCGTGGGTGAAGGCGAACTTGCCGTTTGATCATCAAACGGCATCTCGTTGGATGGGGCTTTACGGGCATCAGGATCAAATTTCCCACAATGGGAAATGTGAACTTACCGACGCCTACAAGATGCTCACGGCTGGAGGCAAAGAAAAAACCGCCCACGTTTCCCACAATTCTGGTGATAACGAATGGTACACCCCGACTGAGTTTGTTGAAGCAGCGCGGGAAGTGATGGGGGGAATTGACTGCGATCCGGCATCTTCGGAAATCGCCAATCGGACGGTGAAGGCGAAGAAGTATTTCGACAAGGAGCAGGATGGGTTGAAACAGAAGTGGGGGAAACGGGTGTTTATGAATCCACCGTATGCGTCTCCGTTGGTGGCTCAATTTGCCGAAGCGGTGGCGTCCAAATTCGAGGACAAAGAAATCGAGCAAGCGATCGTTCTGGTGAACAACGCCACCGAGACCTCATGGTTCGCCCGGATCGCTGGGCAGGCATCGGCAATCTGTTTCCCGGCGGCGCGCATCAAGTTCACGGATCCCACCGGAAAGCCCGGAGCGCCATTGCAGGGGCAGGCTGTGCTCTATCTCGGCGACCGCCACAAGGAATTCTTCGTTGCCTTCAAACCATTCGGAATTCTCTGCCGTGTCATTCACTGAATCACTGGCTACGGGACAGGCGGGAGAATCGGAAGTAGCGCGGTATCTGATTGGTCGCGGCTGGCAAATCATGCCCGTCTATCAGATAGAGAAGCACACCGGAAAAGGGCCGCAGTTATTTGGCGAATACGGGCAACTGGTAGCGCCAGATATGCTGACGATTCGCGGCGAGACCGTGCGCTGGGTGGAAGCGAAAACCAAATCCGCGTTCACTTGGTATCGCATCAAAGAGAAGTGGCAGACGGGAATTGATCTGCGCCACTGGCGGGATTACTTGAAAGTCAACGCGGTGACGCCGTTTCAAATGTGGATCGTGTTCCTGCATCGGGACGGGACGGCTAAGGACACTCCTCCGGGAATGATTTCTCCAACCGGATTATTCGGAAACGAAATTGGAGTTTTACAGGCGTGCGTGGACCATGAATCAGAGAACCACGGACCTAGTGGGATGGTTTATTGGAACCGTGACGATTTGAAACTGATTGCTTCGCTGGATGAACTTTCCAAAAAATACCCTTGACTCCCTACCGCCAAGCTGCTAGGTATAGGCCATGCTAACGCATTTACAAATGAGTTCCCGCGGCGGAAAAGCCCGCGCTCGCAACAACAACAAGGCCACTCTGAGCAACATCGGCTTGATGGGCGCCAAGGCGCGCTGGTCGGGCCACACCGCCAAGCGACCGAGCAAGCCGAGGGTTGTCGAGGCGCAACCCGCATGAGTCCGCGCAAGCCCATTCAGCACGGCGTAAAACTGCTTTGGGCTGACGATCCGGTTCCGCCGCTGCCGGACGGCTGGTTGGTGAGGCGCGAAACCTACGGCGTGGCGGTGGCTATCGCACCCGATGGCTTGGAATATCTGATTGGCGAGCACGCGCTTTATCCGTGGAAGGTGTGGGGCGAGGACGGCTTGCGACCGGGCAAGCATTACATGGACGTGAAGAAAAAGATTCCGATTCCGCAATGACCGCGATTGAGCCAGATGCGAAGTTGGTGAACGCCGCGTTTCGGGCGGTGGGGCGGAGCTTCTACGGTGGCATCTTCGAGAATTGCAAAACTGCCGTGATGGGCAAAGGTCACGGGAATAATCTCCAGCCATTCGACCTTGAAACCGCCTGCTACGTCAAACCCATCCTCGCCGCGATAGAGCAGAACAGCACGCGCATGGTCGTCATCATGGCGGGTGTCAAGACGCTCAAGAGCTTCATCGTGGAGATTGCCGCCGCCCATCACCTGTGCCACTCCATCGGTGACGTGACGATCTACTTCGGTTCAGGCGAGGTTGCGCTGGACCAGTCCACCACGCGCATCCTAGCCTACTTCGACGGCATTCCATCGTATCAGGAGAAGCGCAAAACGATTACCGGGCAATGGGACGCAACGCAGAGCGCCATCAAGTTTCCTGACAAGACGTTTCGCATCAAGCCCGCCAACCTTGCCAACACGCAGGCGGTGAACTTGGGATTCTTCGGGTTGGAAGATGCGTTCGTCACTGAGCGCACTGGCATGATCGCACAGGCGATTGCGCGAACCACGCAATATCCCGACGACAAGAAGATCATTCTTGAATCGCAAGGCGGTGAGGAAGGATTCGACTTCGACACCATCTACGCCAACGACACCGACCAGCGCGAGTTGCATGTGCTCTGTCCGTATTGCGGCGAGGCGCAGATATTCAACTGGCGCGGGTGGCACCGGGAGCGCAAGGCAGATTTCGTTGCCGTGCCGCCGTTGAACATTCCATCACTCGACCGCGAGGCGTGGGTTGCGCACAACACGCCACTGCTGATTGCTAATGACCGGAAGCACTGCGGGTTCAAGCGTGGCGACAACGCCAAGACCGAGGACGGCGAATACAACGAGATGGAGATTCTGAGAAACACGCATTACGAATGTTTCTCGTGCGGAAGCGTCTGGCGTGACGAGCCGCACATTCGCACCGCCCTGGACCGTTCCTCATTTTACATTCCCGCAAAGAAGGCGACCAACCCTAGCAACATTGGGTTCAATGTCAGCCAGTGGATCAATACGCGCCTGCCGTGGGGTGAAATGATGTTGAGCTACCTCAAGGCGCTCAAGGTGAAGCGCGATTTCAATAACGACGAACGCCTGAAGCAGTGGTGGCAAAAAACCGCCGGCACAACTTGGAATCCCAACCTCGCCCGCATCCTGAGAATCCAGACTCAGGAAAAGTATGACGTGAAATCTGACTGGCCGGAGGAGTGGCGCAATCACCGTTGCTTCATCGTGGACTGTCAGCATGAACTCCAACACTTTTGGGGAAGCATCTGGGCGGTGAGCAAGACGGGCAAGAGCCGGCAGCTTTGGCGCGGCCTGATTCGTGGCTTCGAGAAGATTGTGGAACTCCAAAAAGAGTGGGGTGTGCTTGACCAGTTCGTATTTCTCGACGCGGGCTACATGGAGGAAGAACTTACCGAGGAGTGTGCCAAGCACGGCCATTGGATTACATGGAACGGCGGCAAGGATTGGGCGTGCTGGACTTTGTTGGTGGGTTCGCCGCAAAAAGATTTCTCGCACAAGGACGACAAGAACATCCGCAACCGCTATCCCGTGTCCGACCCGTTTTACAACTGGCCGAAGGTGCGCGTTGACCAGCATCGAGTTTCCGTGGAGAAGTATTATTTCAGCGCGTTGCAGATGGGCGATATGTTCGCGCGCTACCGCGACGGCAACGGGCCGGAGACTTTGTTCCTGCCGGAGACAGACACCGGCAAGTTGAGTTGGACGGACCAGATCAACTCGTGCTCCAAGATTCATCTCGTGAACAATCGCACCGGCGAGGCAACGGAGATTTGGAAAGCGCCAACGCAAAACACTCCCACGCACTATTTCGACTGCGGCAGAATGTTTATGTGCGTGTTGTGCCTGTGGGGAATCAGCGGCCATCAGGAATTTACCCCGCCAACGGAAGTCGCGGCGCAATCAACACCGTGATTAGCTTGAGCGAAACCGCAAGGCGCATTGGAGCAAATCCGGGAAGTCTCTGGCGGTTAGTTGTGGATGGTAGAATACAATCTGACGCCACGGTTAAGCATAAAACCAAAAACCGTATTTTTTTCAACGAAAGCCGGGTGGAAGAAGTGAAGCAGTCATTCGGTGAAATCATTCAACACCGTTACGATTGGCTGCGAAATTCTCCTGAAGAAAAGATCGCGGCCCTTGATTGGTCAAGAGCCAGAGCGAGAGCGTATGCAAAAAGAGCATGGAATGATTCCCCAAAGCGGAGGCTTGTTCACCGATTGCGGTCGAGAATCGGCATGGCGTTAAAGCGGTCTGGCACGCCACGGGCGAGGGGTTGGATCAAAACAGAGCAACTTGTTGGCTGTTCTGTTTCCAAGCTGCGGGAGCACTTCGAGGCTCTGTTCCGTGATGGAATGTCTTGGGAAAACTACGGGCTGAAAGGGTGGGTGATTGACCACAAGATTCCATGCTCGCAATTCGATTTGAGCAGAGTGATGGAGCAAAGGCGCTGCTTCCACTACTCCAACTTGCAACCATTGTTCGATTCTGAGAACAGGAAAAAAGGTTCACGTGTCGTATCTGCGGCTAAAACTTTGACTATTCCCGTTATCTGAATGGCGTATGACTATTTTTTAAGCTTCACGCAGGCGGAAAAACTCGCGCTTTTGCGCGGTTTAGAGCAAGCCGTGATGACGGGGCAGGTCGTCAAGGTCCGCACCGGGCGCGACCTCGAAACCCAGTTCAACCCCAACATTGACAACAGCCTGACGCTGCAACGGCTGTGGAGTTCCATCGCCAACTCGCCGGATTTCAACGCTGACGACCCCGTTCAAGCCGCCTGCCTCGCCAATCAGCGGCCCGGCATAACCCGCGCCGTTTATACCCGCTGACTTTATGGCCGACGCCTCCATCCTCGTTGACCGCTACGGGCGGGCTGTTTCCAGTAACACCCTGTATCGCACCCCGTCGCAAGCCGGGGCTGACTTCCGCCCGGTCGCCCGCCCGCGCGCCAAGACCTACGAAGCCGTGTCCTCGTGGCAGCGGCGTGAGATGGTTGACGTTTCCCGCGTCATTGCCGCTGGCGTGCCGAACATTGACACCGCGCTTACCCAGGCCGGCGAGTTCTCCGTAGGCGATTCGTGGCACGTCAAGAGCCGCAGCAAGAACAAGGCGTGGGGCAAGCAGCGCGACGAGTGGTTCAACAAGTTCTACGCGCGCGATTGCAACGCGCGCGGGCGGATGAATGACTGGCGCAGCACGCTCCGGCAACTGAACTGGACGCGCAAGGTGCAGGGCGACTACGGCATCGTGTTTGACGGGCAACCGCGCAAGGATTCTGTAACGGGCAAGACGATTGATCCGACCGGAAAGTTCCGAATTATCAAATTTGACCGCATTTCAACCGGGCTGATTGGCAGCGGGCAATCGTTCGGCGTGGTCAGCGTCGGCAACGGCTTGGACGAGTGCAAAGAGCTTCCGAAAACGTGGAATTTCTACTCCACATCGAGTTCGTGGAGCGTCTGGCCGGGCATCTACATCATCAACGATTCCAACAGCGTGTTTGACGGGCAACGCCTGATTGACGGCGTGATTGTTGACGAAAACATGCTGGTTTTGGGCTATCGCGTGGTGGGCTTCACCGCTGACGGGATGCCTAGCTACGCCGACATCCCCAAAGCGCAGTTTCATTTCAACTTTTCCGCTCGCCGGGACGTGGATTTGATCCGTGGCATCCCCGAACTGGCCGAAGCCATCATCCCGATCATGGGTTTGGACGATATTCAATACCTAGTGACGATGGCGGTCAAGCTGGCGAGCGCAATGGCGATCACCCGCGAGAGCACCGACGGCAACCCGGCCAACTCTGGGCGGGCGATTTACGACGAAACCGGCACCGATGACAGCGGCAACACCATCACCACCAAGCGGGCGGTGCATGAAATCTTCCCGGGCATCATCGAACTGGCGACCAACAACAAGGAGCGGCTCACCGCTTTGGAGTTTGATCGGCCTTCCATGAACGAGGAGAACTGGATCAACCGCGTCGAGACGAGCATTTTGCACAAATTCTGGCCGCGCAGCTTGATTTACGCCGCCGACGCCGGGCGCGCGGGCACCCGGGCGATTGGGTTACAGGCGGGCACAATTTGTCAGTGGGACCAGCAGTGCATCGAGCGCGATGCCCGGTGGATTGCTGATCGCGCCACCGAGTTTGCGATGCGGGCGGGCTACATCCCGACCAACGACAACCTCTACGATCCCTACGACTACGTTTTCACCGTTCCGGGCCGGTTCACCGTGGACGAAGGCAACGACATGAAGATGCGGCTGGCGGCGCTGGGGCGTTGCTGCATCTCGCACGGGATAATCTGTGAAATGGACGGCTACCAATCAGAGGAAATCTTTGAGGAACGCTACCACGAAATTGAACGCATCCTGACCGCCTCTGAAAAGCTTTCCACCGCTCACGAGGCGTTCACGGAGAAGGAAATCGCGCTCATGTTCGACAACAACGACAACAACATCAGCTTTTCCGACAACGCCATGCAGGAAGGCGAGGAAGATGAGGCAGCCGAAACGCCAACCGTGACCGTTCCGACCAAACCCAAAACCCAAACGAAATAGCCATGTATCGCCGCCATCTGAAAATCATCCGCTCGCACCTTTACGTCTCCGGCGTGGTCCTCGTTGACCCGCTCTACGCCGACGCTCACGAATTTCCAGGGCTGACCGTGAACACATTCCGCAGCCGCGCAGACTGCCTGCGCTGGTGCCGAAAAAACGGCTGGCCGGTGATGAACTGACCTATGAAACTCGCTCAAATCCTGACAACCCTGCAAAACGAGCCGCTGCTTTGCGATAACGCCTATCGCTTTGCGCTGTTGGAGCTATTCCAGCAGCACGCCGAACTCGACAAGGAAGATTTCAAGCACAAGCGCACCGGGAAAGCCCGCAGCGGCAGCGAACTGGACGTGGAAGAAGCCGAAGTGCGCGACGGAATCTGTATCATTCCGATTGGCGGGCCGATGGGAGTTGGCTTGGGCGAGTTTGAGAAGGGCGCGGGCGCCGTTGACATGGATGACGTGTCCTCCGAACTGGATGAAGCCGAAGAAAGCGACCAAGTGGAGGGGATCATCCTCAATTTCGACTCACCCGGAGGCACGGTGACGGGCACTTTCGAGCTTTGCAACCGCATCATGGCGGTGGAGAAGCCAATTTATGCGTTCTCGCGCGGGCTGTGCTGCTCTGCCGCCTACGCCGCGGCGTGCGCTACGGATGGAATCTTCGGGACGTGCGGCGGGACGTTCGGAAACATCGGCGTGTATTGCACTTTTCTGGACATGAGCCAGGCGGCGGCAGTCGCCGGCATCTCGGTCAAGGTGTTTTCGAGTGGCCCCATCAAAGGCACGGGCATCCCCGGAACGTCCATGACGCTTGAGCAGCAAGTTTTCCTGCAAGCGCGAGTGATGCAAATGGCAAAGACGTTCCAAGACCACGTTCGCGCCTGCCGTGGTGGAATTGCCGACGCCGACATGGGCGGACAGTTTTTCAGCGGTGATGAAGCCGGGACTCGCGGCTTCGTTGACGGCATCGTGAGTGACATTGGAGAACTGGCGGATTATTTGCGATCCATGCGCGTGTGATTTGACTTGGAACCGTTTTCAGACAGGCGCAGTCGCCAACACAAACGAACCTATGAGATTTTTTGGTAACGTCAGCAAATTGGAAGCGGAAATCACATCCGCCGAAGCATCCCTTCAACCCGATCTGGAAACCGCTGGTATCAAAACCGCTATGCGCGACGGCAAGGTGATTCCGATTGCGGATGCCACCGTCTCTGAAAAATATCTCGCCCTGCGTTCCGCCCACCCTCCCGGCACGGATTTGCAGGAGCGTTCCAATCTCCTTTCCAGCAACGACGCCATTTCCAAGGCTCTCGAAAAGTCGGCGACGGACCTCGCTGTGGCGCAAACGTCGGTCGCTACTTTGACCCGCGAGAAGGCTGATTTGGAAACCCGCTTCGCCACCTCGCAAGCCGGCGTGCAATCGCTCACCGGGGAGAAAGCCGATCTCACCAACCGCCTCCAGGCTGCGGTGAACCAGTTTTCCGCCAACGACAAAGAGTTGAAAGCCCGTGACCTCGAACTTTCCAAGCTCTGCATCGCCGCCGGATGCCTCGATTTGAAGGCGGAGAACGGTGACGCTCTCGCCGCCGACGCGACGGAAGCCGACAAGCTCGAAGCCGCCACGCGCATCCCGCCCGGAGACAAGCTCAAGGCGTATCGAGGGGCGGTCAATGCCGCCATCGCCAAGACGGGCGCGCTCCCGCTGGAAATCCCGGTCGTCGCTCCGGGCGTCGCCGCCAAGAAAGAACTCACTGGCCGGGCGCGCATGTTGTCCACCCTGAAAATCGCCGGTAACTAACCAAACGCACCAAAATTTATGGCAAACGCACTCGTCAGTCTCCTCGACATCTCCAAGCGCAAGGCGAACGATCAAACGGTCGGCCTGCTTGAGGATACCATCACATTCGCGCCCGAACTTTCAACCATCATGGGTCGCCCCATCGTGGGCACGCAATACAAGACGTGCCACCGGACGCTCCCGACTGTGGCGTTCCGCAAAGCCAACGACGGCTCGGATACCGTCAAGGGCACCTACCGCCAAGACCTCAAGGAGTGCTTCATCATTGACGCGCAGATGCAGGCGGACAAGGCCGTGGTGGACGCCGAGGGCGGCGGCAACGGTCCTGAGTCCAGCGTCGGTGATTTGCTCGTGGACGAAGCCCAGGGCGTCGTCATGGCGACCTACATCGCCGTGGGCGCACAGCTTTATTACGGGACGGCGAAAGACGCCAACGGTTTCGTGGGCATCGGCGCGCTTACCGCGAGCCTAAATGCCGCGAAGAACTCGACGCCGGTTTGCGTCGGCGCGGGCGGCGCAAGCGCGACCGTGCAGACCTCCGCCTATCTGATTTGGGAGAACATCCGGGGCGCGCACTTCATCTTCGGCAACAACAGTGGCCTCACGATGCTCCCGGAATGGCGCGTGCAGCAGGTGCTAGGCGCGAACAGCAAGCCGCTCACGGCTTACGTCAACAACCTCCAGGGTTGGATGGGTTGGGCGGTGAATCATCCGCTCTCGGTCGCCCGCATTTGCAACATCCAGGCGACGGCGACGATTGCCAAGCTGAGTGATGTGCTGGTTGCTCAAATGCTCTCCTACCTTCCGCTCCAAATGCGGACGGAAGTTATTTCCAATGCGAACACTGGCGGCCCGAACAAGTGGGGTCCCGGCCTCAAGCTTCTGATGAACCCGGCGGCTGGTTACTCGCTCCAGAGCACCCGCACCCCGATTATGACGGCGGCAACTGGCACGGCGATCACGCACGCGCAACCGCTGAATTTCCCGGCGATGCCAACCGAGAGCAACGGCATCCCGATCATCTACACCGACAGCATCACCAATGTTGAAGCGGTCGTAACGTAATCGAAACCGAAACACGCAGAACACTGAACAAAATTTATGGCAACACAATATCCAGTTCGCACCCAACGGGACGCCGCAAAATACGTCTCGGCAACGCTTCCCAACGCGGGCAACACCGTCAACAGCAACGGCATTGACCTGGAGGCAACAACGCCATACCCGACGACCGTTACGGTGCGCGTATCCATCCTCGGCGGAACGGGCGCGAACAACAAGAACATCAACATCCGCCTGCAAGACAGCATTGACGACGTGACCAGCAACTACGCGAACATCGCGTTGCTGGCGAACCCGGTGCTCCGCAGTCTGGATCAGAACAACACCACGCACGCGGCGGCGAACGTGAACGTCGTATTGCAGCCCAGCGGTCGGCGCTGGGTTCGGGCGGTGGCGCTCGGCGAAGCCAATGGTGGCGACGGCAGCGACAGCACGTTCACACTGGAACTCCTTTTCTGAGGTTGGGTTGATTGGTGGATTCATGGCCGGCGGGCGGATTCATACCCGCTCGCCGGTTTGATTTTATGAAGAAAACATTATCAGTCATCGCCGCGATTGCGGCACTCGCGTTCCTGGTCGTCGTTATTTCGCCGCGCGCCAGCGACTTCACGCCCGCTCAAGCCAGCGGCACCGTCAACGCCACGCTGATTTCCACCACCGCTAACGCGACCAGCGCGGGGACGTTTGTGGAAATTGCCAGCCATCACACATTCCAACTGACCTGCACGGTTGGATTCAATACCAACTTCAACGTGTTTCTGGATCGCAGCCTGGACAACGTGAATTGGGTGACGTTTTACACCAACGTCGTTGTGGCGAACATCACCAATGACACTACGCTGGTGGGGCATTGGAGCTACGTCCGCGCGCGAACAACCGGCGCGAGCAACACAATGGCAACTGCGGTGCTTTATCTTGGAGGCAACTGACATGAAGAAATTCGTTCTCTGGTTCGCGCTTGGCGTTGCGGCCATCACCTGTGTTGGCTTTGTGGTGACGCAGCCCAACAACATTTACCTGCTGAACTCCGACAACGGGGAAATCAAGATCAAGATTCGGGCAGGCGACGGTCAGACCGCGCCATTCATTGAGTGCGTCAAGGGCGGATCGAACGTGTTCTCTGTGGCGGCGGATGGAACGGTGACGCCGGCGTTGTCGGCAGGAGCGGCAACGTATGTCACCAGCGCGACTCTCACAAACAAGGTTGGCGTGTCCAACCTAGTCCTCGGAACGCTTCCGTTGGGAATGTGGGTGACAACCAACGATTCTCGCGCCATCACCAATCTGGCCGGCGATTTTACCCTGGAAGCGGCAAGCACTTTTCTGCAAATGAATGCGACCGGCGGCGGCGCTGGATACAAATACTTCGACTTCTACAATGGTGGCAGCACCTTTAATTTACGACGAAAGGCGGACGGTGGAGGCTCTGTTCTGGACAGCGTGTTTTCGGTATCAAGCGCGGGAATTGCTTTTGGAGTTCCGGTGAACGTCAACTCGCTTGAACTTCCGGCACTGGACAACATTCCAACCAACGCCATTCCACCAAGCAGCGCCGCCCGCACTAATTGGGTTCTCATCAACTGGACGAATACCGGCCCGGTATTTATCGCCACAAACATTGCGGCGGCTGGCAGCTTTCTGAAATCCATTCCGACCGTGACAACGACCGCTTGGCCTTGATGAATGAGCCGCGACTTCACATGCCCGGTTTCCTGTCTGCACGGTGTGGCGGATTCCTTTGGGCCTGATTACGAGTTTGCCATTCAGGAAATCACCGGCAACCCGGTGATCCTCGACATCGGCGCGAACTGTGGGGCGTATTCCATCCGCAGCTTGGACATGTTTCCAAACGCCGTCATTCACGCTTACGAGCCGAATCCGACCACGTTCAAATACCTCGAAAAGAACTGCGCTCCGCGCATCATCTGCCACAATCAAGGTGTCGGCGACGCGGGCTTGAACAGGCTGTTTCAGGGAAGGAAATCTCTGCTTTGTTGCAGTCAGTACAACATGGAGGAGCAAGAGGAAGAATCCATTCCCATTGAGGTGATCGAACCTGATTTCCTGCCGGAAGCCAGCATCATAAAGATTGACGCCGAGGGCGCGGAGAGTTACATCTTGGAAAGGTTGCCGTTCGTGCCGCTCCTGCTGGTGCTTGAATGGCACCGCGATAAAAACCGCATCCTCGTTGAAAACTGCATGTATGGCAAAATGCAACTGGTGGACTCGAAGCATTTCGGCTCGGGCCGGGGCATCTTGAAATATGCGCGCATGTAAAACCACCCTATGATTGGCGTCACGATTGGAGTTGGCCGCGGCTGGCGGGAGGCCGCCCAATCCGCCGCCGAAGCAATGGGCAAGCGCACCGGCCTGCGATGCGTGGTAGTGGACGACATCGGAACTACCGTCCCCAAGGAGAAGCTTCCAAAGGTCATTCACCCTGCCTGGATCAAGGCGTATCTGCTCGACTTGTTCCCAGATGAAAACGAGTTTCTGGTGTTCGACGCCGACCTGATTCCGCGCCGGGACTGGGATCCTCAAGCCATCTTCCGACAAATGCGGGGGGCGTTCTGCGCCGTGCCGGATCGCAACTGCGAAACCGTGCGGGACGAGTGCGCGTCATTCAACCTTCCATTCCCGGATTGGTACGTGAACACCGGGTTGCTCATGTTCTCGCGCCAGCACGCTCCCGTGTGGGATTACGTCAAAACGAAGCATCCCAAGTGCGGCAGTTGGCAGGAGCAAACCGCGCTCAATGAAGCCTTGCTTGCCCTGAGTGTTTCCGTTGCCCGGCTGCCGCGCGACTTCAATTACCTCGCGCTATCCAAGACGAAATCCAACGGCGAGATAAACTTTCATCCCGCCGGAGAGGTCATCAGCGCGGACAAACTGATTGCACTGCAATCAGAGTTCGCCGATGCGCCGACGGTGGAGAAGTCTCCGGTGACGATGCGGCCAGAGATTTGCCGATGGGATTTGGCGAATGATTTTCCGCACGGCGGAATCGGCGCCGAGATTGGCGTGTTCGAGGGCGGGTTCAGCAAGGAGCTTTTGAAGCGGGCGAAACCGTCCAAGCTGTTTCTCGTTGACCGCTTTAACAACATCGCGGTGAGCAGCGACAAAGCCGGCAAGCGGATTACGGTGGACATGGAAAAGATGCCCGAAAAACTGGGGCACAAATTCAAGGGCAAGCCCATCGAAATTGTTTCTGAGTTGGGTTGGGTGTGGTTGCACAACCAGCCGAAAGATTCGCTCGATTGGGTTTATCTCGACAGCGACCACGGGTATTTCAACGTCCGCATGGAACTCCTCGCCGCGCGCAAGGCGGTTAAGCCAGGCGGGGTCATCGCCGGGCATGACTATGACCAGCCGAGCTTTGCGGGCGTCGTCAAGGCGGTGGAGGATTTTTGCCGCGAGTTCGGGTTGAAAGCGGAAGTCTATGCCGCCGAGGACTCGCCAAGCTTCCGCATCGTCAACGTCAAAGGCGAAGTCATTCCAGTGCGAGCCAAGCAACCCACAAAGCTCTTTCTGGCATTGCCGGTTTACGGCTCGCTCGACACCAGTTTCGCGCAGAGCCTAATCAAGATTCTGGCAGACCTGCCGTGCAACTTGATGGTGCGGTTCAACCCCGGAGACAGCCTCGTGTCCAGAGCAAGAAATTCGCTCACCGCAGAGTTTCTGGACAGCGATTGCACTCACATGCTGTTTATTGACACCGACCTGATTTTCAGCGGTGACCACGTTGCGCGGATCATGTCGCATCCCGAACCGATTGTGGGAGGGTTCTACCCGAAGAAGCAGGAAGGCCCGTTGAATTGGGTGTGCAACGGGATGACGAAGCCAACCAAGCCGCAGCCGAACGGGTTGCAAGAAGTCCGCTACATCGGCACGGGATTCCTGCGCGTGGCCCGCGAGGTTTTCGAGAAGATGGCTTTCGCTCACGGCTCCGCAATCCACTACGTTCCCGACCATGCCCGCGAGGCGAACCAATACGATTTCTGGCCGGTCGGGACGTATCAATACCCGGATGGTTCTCGCCGGTATCTCAGCGAGGACTGGTATTTTTGCCAGCGGGCGATGGACTTGGGTTACAAGGTCTGGGCGGACCTGCATATCGTGCTAAAGCATGTAGGGCAGGCAATCTATCCCCTGAAATCACAGCAGGCGGAATTGCTCGCACAAGGCCCGGTCAAAAAGGAAAAGCCATGAATTCGTTTTTGAACATCGTCACCACCGCGGGGCAAAAAACTCACGAGGATTTGTTCGAGGCTCGGTTGCAAATCTTCGGCGTGGAAATCCCGTGCGCGGTCGGCAGTCTGTTGAAAGATTTCGTGCTGGTTGAAGGTGGCAAGTCCATCCGCAACATGGTGGATTCGCTGACATTCAGAAAACGGGTTTTGGAGGCGGCACAGTCGGGCGGTCCGCCGACCAACACCTTTGTTCCCGCCAAGGGCGTTTTCATCGGGTTGATGACGCCAGGGGCGACTGCTTTCATTCCGCTCAAGCTGGACGCTGGCGGGCTGGACGCCAGCGGAGAGACTTACATTTTCGCGGCGCTTGACAGGGACTTTTCGGCTTAGCGGGGAACGCTCCGCCGCCGGCAGGTTAGTGGTTTCTCCTGCCGGCGGCTTTTGATTATCCGCCATTTGTGTGATAGCAACCTGCACCATTGACACCAGCAACTTGATGAAGGCGCAGGCCATCTTCGATCAGTATTCCAAAACTGTCCCATCGGAATCACTGAATCGCACGGCGTTGTTTATCACCGTGGCGGCGCAGAGGAATTCTCCAACAACTCCCACCGGCAGGATTGATTCGGAACTCAGCGTGGAAATGGTTCCTCGCATCGGGAAGCGTGGACAGCCACTCTCAACCCGAAGCGCAAAGAACCGAAACTATCGCGGGCTGCTTGGAGGTCGTAGCGTTGTCGCAGGTGTTCCGTTTTCGGTCTTGATTGTTGGGGCAAGGGCAAACCCCGAATCAAACCTCAATTTGAATTTTCACGGCGGGAGATATGCCATTGCAGGCGGTCACCCGTTCAAGGGCGCCAAGCGGTCGCAGTTCCGGCAGATTATGAACGACCGTATCAGCCGGATGGTGAAACGCCGCCACTCAACCGGGACGTTCTTCAAGCAGGCGTGGGGCGCAATCGTTCAAAAATTGATTCCCCACGTTCCATCAAAATACCGGGGAGGCTTCGGGAAGCTCGGCATGAAAACCAAAGAATTCATGGGGTCGGTTTCGCCCGCCATGCCGGGCGTCTATGCCTGTTCCTGCACAATCGAGTTGAACATCGGAATGGACGGCGCGTTTCAGCCGCTTGCAGATGATCGCAACGAAGCCATGCACAAGCATCTTGGTCCGGTGCTCCAATCCGCCATTGACCAGGAATTCTTATCCAAACTGGAACTGGCGGCAAAGAACGGCTGGCTGGAGCGCGGCCCGGCGCTGTCCGCCTGCGGTTTCACGCTGGGGGTTTGACTTTTGCCCATTTCTGGATGCCAGCAGACTTTATTCCCAACAGTGGTTCCCAGCTTGAACGCGCCATCCGCGCCATGTTCATCGCTCGCGGCGACGCTACGGCGGCGGACTGCCACGTTTCCAACGAATCCGGCGACCGCACCGGATTAGCGACCGGGATTACCGACATCCTGGCGGTTCAGTCCACCGCCACCGATACCGAACCCAGCGGCAACGAGAAATGGACCGTGCGGATTCAGAACAAGTTCGGGGCGGTTGTCCAACCGGACGAACCCAACCCGCAGTTGAACCGAGTGGCAATGGATCAGCGGGTTGGCCGGCAGATGCTCGCCATGATGCGTGGAGCGTATTCTTTGGACGAAACCTGTGCGGACATCACCACCGAAGGCCGGGCACTTGCCACGCCCGCTGACGGCACGGCAGATGCCATTCTGGCAGCGACCAACGACGCTGACATGACGGAATTCACCGCCCTCTTTGGGCGCTATCTAGGCGCGACGCGCGGGCAGCCGGAGGATGGCAGTTGCGCCTGGGTGGAAGTGCGGAATTTCGAGATTGTTGCCGTCCCGTCGGCGATCGCGGTATGATAACCACATTTCAATTTAGAATAACGTGGGCTGACGAGCC
>Ga0315273_10003260_pt1 | contig 19501 bp, 13 predicted proteins | sample YL17G02_0_MG_FD_205753 | JGI IMG/M metagenome (GOLD analysis project Ga0315273, IMG submission 205753) | Sediment microbial communities from Yellowstone Lake, YNP, Wyoming, USA - YL17G02_0 | ecosystem: Environmental > Aquatic > Freshwater > Lake > Sediment | place: USA: Wyoming | collected...
GGCCTGCGTGGGTCCTGGCCGAATGTAGGATGCCATCGCCGGTGAGACGACGCCGAGCGCGCCGCGCTGCACGACGGCCATCTGCCACAATCGCCCGGCGCCGGCGTCGCCGAGGACGACGGCGCCTCTCACGTCTTTCCCGGCGTAGTCGGCCTCGGCCACCCCCTGGCCGACATCCATGATGGGCGCGACGACGCCGCCCGGCGCGGTCGAGAACGAGTTGATGCACAGGGCGACGCGTTGCTGATCGCGCGAAAGGAGGACTTCCTCCGGCTGCTGCCCCTCCCCGACGAGCGCGAGCGTCCCGACGCTGTGGTCCCAGCCAGGCGCCCGGCCGTACGTCTCGATCCAGGTCGACGGCTCGTCCGCGGGTCCGCCCGCGCGTGCGGCGAACCCGGACGCTTCGAGCCGGCTCTTGATGCGGTCGATCGAGGCGTCGAAGCCGGAGTTCCCGGCATTGCGCCAGTACCGGTCCATGAACACCACGAGGTCCATCGCCGCGCGCTCGTCGAACCGCTGCGCTAGGACGTCGAGCGCCGACGCGGTGCCGGCGGGCACAAGATCGGCCCACTCCGACGACCGCGCGGCGGCGGTCTGCGGTGGTTTCGGACCATGCGCCAGCGACGAGCCAGCGCCTCCTGCCGTCGCAAAGACGAAGCACACCACCCCCGCCGCAACGCCGCGCGCGAACCGCATCAGAACCCTCCTCCCCCGCCGCCGCCAAAACCGCCGCCCGAGAACCCGCCGCCGCCCACGCCCGAGCCCACCCGGGTCCTCGTGACCTTCGACACACGCGCGCACAACCCCTACCTCGTCGCCGCGGGCTTCGCCGACACCCCCACGCCGATGCCCTGGTTCGGCGACAAACAGCTCTCCTGCAGTTTGCCTGAGCGCCGGCCACGTTAGTCAATTCCAGCAGCGTGGAAATCCAGACTAGCGCTCAGCTGGCGGTCTCGTCTCGAGGTTGATCTCGTTCAACGGTACGTCCCAGTGCGCGTCGAGTCTCTCGAAGCGACGCTGCTCTTCCTTGCGAAAGGTGGCCTGGTCGGCGTAGAACCGCCGCACGATCTCGTTCTCGCCAGACGTCCCGACCATCGCAGCGGTGTCCTTGTAGGTCAGTGCGACGGCGAACGTCCAGTCGGCGCGGCCGTCGCCGTGATAGGTCGGCACGAAGGTCTTGATCGACCTGAGCCGCCCGGTCTTAAGCTGCTCCTTCAGCACTGGGTAGTGGTTCTTCTGGAACGGATCGAGGAACTCGTCCTGGTGTCCCCACCGCACCGTGTGGAAGTACCCCGTCGTGCGCTCGCCGCCCGCCCACTGCGCAGGTCTTCACGAATCCACCGATCATCGTCAATGCTTCCTCTCTCCTTCCCGGGTCTCTGGAACCGACTGCCGTCGATGCCCGGTTCGCTTGATGCTACACCGGGTGGATCGTCTCCGCAGCCACGGATTCGCAGGGTGCCGCCGCAGGAGGAAGCCAGCGGCCGAGCGCCTGGGGGCCGCGGGGCTTCCTGCGCCACACCCTGACACCGAACCCATGAGGAATTCAATGAGTCAGCCGAAGATCGCCCCTTCAAACTGTCGAAGATCCGAGAAGGGGCCCGTGCTACCCTATCGCATGGGCTGCAAGGCCAAGAACGCGCTCATGCCCCCAATCCCTTGTGCGTCAGGTCTTCCGGCGGATAGTGGTGGCGGGCTTGGTGTGTATGCGGTCTGATCTGGCCGCCCTCCTCCGCAATGCTCTGCTCCCGCAAAGGAATGGCGACGGGGGCTGGGGATACTACCCCGGCAAGGCCAGTCGCCTCGAGTCCACCTGCTGGGCGCTGTTGTCTCTGGCCGAAGACTGGCTTCAGGACGACGCGCCCATCGTGGAGGCTGGCGTTCGGTTGCTCGCCAGCTGGCAGCGCGCTGACGGGTTGATCGCCGAGCCGCAACTCCCTCCCAACCTGGCATTCAACGGCCTGGCGAGCATCGTGATCACGGCCGTTGGTTCGTCGCCCTTCGCCCGGCCGGCGCACGACGAAGTCCAGCGCCGACTCCTCAGCGGCATCGTCGGCGTCAAGTCGAAGACACTCTCGAACTGGAAGAACCCCTTCCGCCAGGACAACTCGCTGGTTGGCTGGCCGTGGACCGAAGATACCTTTGCCTGGGTAGAGCCGACGGCCTGGTGCATGCTTGCACTCAAGCGAGCCGCGACGCGCCACCCCATTGCGGGAAGCCCATCGCGCATTGCGGAAGCGGAGCGCCTGCTCTTCGATCGGCAATGCTCCGGCGGCGGCTGGAACTACGGGAACAGCGCGGTCATGGGGCAGCAACTTCACGCCTATGTCCCGCCAACGGCGCTCGCGCTGCTGGCGCTGCAGGATCGTCGTGAGCGTCCGGAGGTGCGGCTGGCGCTCGATTACCTGGCCGGTTCATGGCGGCGTGAGCCGTCCGGCATGGCGCTCGGGCTTTCGCTCTTGTGTCTCCGGGCATTCGGTCTGCCGGCCGATGAGATCGAGGCCGCGCTGGCAGCGGCCTGGCAGCGGAGCGGATTTCTCGGGAATCACTCGGTGATAGGCGTGGCGCGGTACGCGCTCATGGCGGGAACACATGGATCAGCCGTTCTCACGGCCTGAGTGGACTCGTCGCGAGATCCTTGCGCTGCCGCTGGCGGCCGCCGTGGCGGCCGCCAGTGCGTGCCGTCCGCGCTTCGACCGCGCGGCGTTTACCGTACCTGCCCGGTCCGCCGTCGGACTGTTTCCGGCGGCTGACTATCGGGTGGACCTGGCGGACGTGATTTACCGGGGTCTCCAGACCCTGCGCGTTGACGTCCGCGGCAAGCGTGTGCTGCTGAAGCCGAACCTCGTGGAATACGAGAACGGCTCCTGCATCAACACCCATCCGCTCGTGGTTGCCGGCGCCGCCGTGGCGATGCTCCGCGCCGGGGCAGTGTCGGTCGCTGTGGGCGAAGGCCCAGGCCACCGTCGGGACATCGAGTACCTGCTGGTCTCGAGCGGCCTCTACGACCAGCTCAAAGAGCTACGGATCCCGTTCGTCGATCTCAACCACGACGATGTCAGGCCCGTAACGCTGAAGAGCTGGTTCACCGGGCTTCGGAGTATCGTGCTGCCAGCCTCCGTCCTGTCGGCCGATCTGCTTGTCTCGCTGGCCAAGCTCAAGACCCACCACTGGGCGGGGATGACCTGCGGGATGAAGAACCTGTTCGGCATTGTCCCCGGGAGTGTCTACGGCTGGCCGAAGAACCTCCTGCACTTCCGCGGCATCCCCGAGTTCATCGTCGATCTGAATGCGACGATTCGCCCCGGACTGACGATAGTGGACGCCGTGGTGGCCATGGAAGGCGACGGACCCATCATGGGCAGCCCCCGTCCCCTGGGGTTCATCGCCATGGGGACCGATGTGGTGGCCGTCGACGCGACCTGTGCGCGCGTCATCGGACTCGCACCAGACCGGCTGACGTATCTCAAGTCGGCCGCGGAGTTTCTGGGCAACGTCGACGATGCGCGGATTGACCAGCGCGGTGAGGCGCCGGCCCGGTACCGGACGCGATTCGATGTCATCGAGAGCATGCGGCAGCTCAGGGACGAATGATGAGCGGCACCTCTACCATGCCCGCCTACCGGGACCCGGCGGGTCGTCAGTGGCTCCTTCGGCGGGACGCCTACACCTCGACGACATGACTCTCCCACGCGTCGTGAGGTGGCGCGCCTCGGCGTCGCCGCGGACCGATCGGGTCCTCGATGCGCTGGAGCAAGCCATCTACGATCGGTGCGACGACGACACCGCGGGGCCTGTGCATCACAGCGACCGCGGCACGCCATGTCTATTCGTCCGTTACACCGAGCCGTTGGCCGAGGCCGTATACTATCGGCAGCGCACTGGACTTGTCGGAGTCACGTGACTCGCGCTCCGACACACACGGTACGGATCACAATGCGTCTCAATCCACTGCTATGGTTCGGCACACGCCGCGACGTCCGCCCCGGATCTCGTTTCCCCATTCGACTCGTGTCGGGTCTATCGCTGGCGGTCACGCGCGAGGAGTACGATGCGGTCCGCCAGAAGCGAGTCCGCCGGCACATGGACAAGGTCGGCTTCCGCACCTTGTGCCACGCGCCGTTCACCACGCTCGATTTCTCTCCCGAGGGGTATGTCACGCCCTGCAACCATTTCTGGCGGCCGCTCGCGACGGCCAACGCAGCCTTTTCCATCATGGAGCTCTGGGACGGCGCGGGTCTGCAGGAGATTCGCGACCACATGATCGATTACGCGCTCGATCAGGCCGCCTGCCGCAGCTGCGTTCGCCAGATCGTGGCGGGCCAGCACGAACAGGCGTTTCCCGTCGTGCAGTTCGACTCTCGCCCGGCACGCTCCAGACGACCCGCATACCCGAAGCGCCTGATCTTCCGGATGGGCAATACGTGCAACCTGGCGTGCGTCATGTGCGACGGGTCGACCAGTTCGCGGATTCGGAGCGAGTTCGAGAGACTCCCACCGCTGATACCCGCGTATGGCGAGCGATTTTTCGAGGAACTGGAGGAAATCCTCCCGCATGTCGAGCATCTCGAGTTCTACGGGGGCGAGCCGTTCCTGGTGAGCGAGCACCTTCGGGTGCTCGATCTCGTCGAGAAGAAGAACCCGCGGTGTTCCATCTATGTGAATACCAATGCGATGTCGCTGACGGGGTCTACGAAGGGCCTGCTCGAGAGGCTCAACTTCACGGCGATTGCGATCTCGATGGACGCGGTCAGCAAGGACGTGCACGAACAGGTTCGCTACGGCCTGAAGAGCGAGCGGTTCTACGACGCGGTAGACTACCTGCTGGATCTTCGGAAGCGGAAGCGGGGCCTCGCGCTCACGCTGAACGTCACGGAACATCGGAAGAACTGGTTCGAGCTGCCAGAGGTGTTCCGTTTCGCGGAACGCCGCGGGCTCGACGTGCACATCAATACCTGCATCCATCCCGAGAACGTGACCCTGTACACGTTGCCGACCGAGGAGCTCCGATACGTGCTGGAGTTCACCGTCGAAGAGTGCGCGCGCCTTTGCGAGGAGTTCGCGCCGTTCAAGGCCCTCCGCTCGTATGATTTCTACATCTCCCTGATGCGCGCAGAGCTCGCCAATCGTGACCCGCACTGGAAGGGAGGCGACGTGCCGGCCTCCGCCCTGACCGACGGCAAGCTGGGCGTGCCGATTCCGGGGCTGGCGCCGCTCTCCACGCCAGCGAGGGTCATGACCGAGATCGACCGCACGGGGGTTCTCGGGTCGGCGGCGCGGGCTCGCTTCCTCGAGGAGATGGAGCGGCACCTGCGCGCGCTCGCGGGCGCGGACGGGTGGAGCCAGGCGCTGGAGCGCGTCGAGCAAGAGCGCGTTCGGTTGGACCTCCGCGCGCCCGTCGCGACGCTCGGTTGAGCGGTAGCTGCCGCCACGCGGTGGAATCACCTGTGCGATTGAAGGCCGCACGATGCCCGGCCCGAAACGGGACCGAGGCGCAGGATGCCCCACTGGAAGTTCGAGCACGCGATTGAGGCGTGGGGCTGGCAGCGGAAGATCGACCTCCAGATCGAGGGCCGGGCGATCCGGAGGCGGTTCGGGATTTCCTCAGCTCTGAGGAGCGGGTGAACGCTCGTACCGATGAAGTTCCCACTCGATGATGGGCAGGTCCGCAGCCGAGATGAAGCCCAGGAGCCCGACCACGTCGAACTTGAGCAGGTTCGAGAGCAGTGCTGATTTTGCGCTGTCCACCAAGCCCGCCGAGATCCTCTGGACTGCGTCCGCCTTGCGCCGGAAATCCCGGTACTCGGCCGGCGGCAGGCACTCCAAAGCGACCCGGTCGAGACAGTCGAGGTAGGCGTCCAGGAACTGGTCCGGCGCTGTCTCCGATAGCTTTTTCCGGAGGTAGCCCCGCACGTCTTCCCGCGTCACACCGTCGAGTTCGGGGTCCGGCGCCAGCCGGTCCAGTTTCCCGCTGGCTCCGATGATGCTGGCCAGCAGGATCTTTCGCGTCAGCTCCGGCGTCTGAGGCCGGGCTGACGGCTCCATGGGCCGTAACTTCAGCAGCTGCCCGCTGCGCTTCGCTATCTCGTCCCTCCACGCCTTCACCTGGCGCACGTAGCCCACGAAGTAGTCGAGGTTGATCCTCCCGATCGGAGAGTCGTGCGCCGGCATGCGGCTCTCGTAGTACGCGACCAACTCGTCGAGTTTTTCATAGTTCAGGAAGGACAGCGCCTGCTCGAACGGCAGCACCACCGTGTTGAAGTACACCCTGATGCCCCTCTCGCTCGCGAACCTCACGAGGTCGGGCATCTCGAAGCGATTGATGACCATCGGGCAGACCGACAAGCCGAGATACGCGTTCCTCTTCTTCGTGTATTCCGAGAGCCAGGCGACGTTCTCCATCACCTGCTCGTAGCAGGCGCCGACGCGGATCGTCTCGTACGTCTCCTTCCTGACGGAGTCGATTGAGACGCCGAAGGAGACCTCGAGCCCCGCCCCCAGCATCTTCTCGAGCAGCTTCTTCGTGTGCGAGTTGAGCGTGGTCGCGTTCGTAATGATGTGGATCTTCACGCCGGGGTTGACGCGGGCCGCCTCCTCCCAGATGTCGTGGTAGATCCCGATCATGAACGGCTCGCCGCCGAGGAACTTCATCTCCTGTAGGTGCGGCATGAACTCCGTGACCTGCTTCACGAAATCCGCGTCGTACGGGCTGACCTGCGGCGGCTGTTTCTCGCGGTGCCTGCGAATCGCCGAGGAGAACTCCCCGCAGCACATGATGCACTGGAGGTTGCAGGTGTTCTCGAGCTCGAACTCCATCACCCGAGGCATCGGGACGGTCCGCGAGGGGAGTCGCCATTCGAGGAAGCTGTTCGCCTTTTCCGGCTTCTCCTGCGCGTACTGATCGTAAATCCTGGCCTTGCAGCCGGCGAGGTTGCCGCTCTCGATCTGCCGCCTGCACATGCTGCAGCCACCCTGGAGGTTGTCCTGGCGCATGTAGCCGCGGAGCTGCTCCGCCGCCGCGCCGGACCACATCTCCTTGAGGCTGTCCCTCGGATATTCGCCGAGGACGTGGCTCCTGCTGTAGCAGCAGGCGGCGGCCCTGCCCGCCTGGTCGAAGTTCATGCTCGTGAAGGGTGCGTGGCAGACGACGGTCCGGTCGACGTCTCCGCCTCGGGTCCGGTTGTACTCCTCGATGAGCTTCTTGCTCAAGCTGGCCATGCCGAGCGCTCCATATGGCACCTTTCTCGCCACCCCCAGAATACGCGACCTGGATCGTCCGCGCCACAAGACCGGCGTCTCCTGAAGGACGGCGTCAGGCCTTCGTCGCGAGGAAGGCGAGCCCCTGCACGAGGTGCGTCACGAGGCCAACGGCTTCGCCCATCGACGCGCTGAGCAACCTGGAAGCGCGGTTGACCTCCGCCGGAAACGTGTTGCGCTCGCCCAGTACGGAAGACGCGTACGGCGTCCGCACCTCGCACCGGGAGAGTGCCAGAGACGGATACCAGGACCGACGTCTGGCGGCGGCGCCGTTGTCGGGTGACGAAGGGCGGGCACATCCGATCGTTCGCGTCGTCACTGGAGTCCCACGGCCGCAGGGCCACCGCGCCCGCGACGTTCCGCCCGGTAACTGGCTTCATCGTCAGGCGTAGCAAAGGTGCCCGCGTCCGTCGAGTGTGTCAACGGGACGGGGAAGATGCTGATGCCCTCGACGAACGCCGGCGGTGGCAGCACGCCTCCGCGGTGACGCGAAAAATACCCGGAGTTGGCGTCCGCGATGACGCGCTGGAAGAGCTCAAGGTACGCCGCTATCATCTGTTCGGAGCGATACGCGGTCTCGTGAGCCATGCGGTGCGCGGCCGCCGCCATCCTGTTCCTTCTGTCTGCATCCTGCATTAGTTCGTGCAGCAGCCGATCCGCGTCATGCCACTGGCCGTCCGGAACGGAGATGCCAGCGTCCCGCACCTGGCGCCCCGCGTCGGTGTCCGGCAATCCGGATTCAACCGTGATGGGAATGCACCCATGTCCCATCGCCTCGACGACCAGCAGCCCAAATGCCGGGTCACGTCCCACGGAGACGACGAAGTGGCTCGACGCGCACAACTCCAGCCACACCAGGCGGCCCGGGCGAATCACCATGCGCACGCCGGCCGCCTCCAGCCACGCCCGAACTCCCTCGGGCGGGTCGACCGCGATGAACGGCGACGGCCCGCTGGACCGCGGGAACGCCTGGACGAACGGCCTCACCCACTCGCCGTAGCCACCTCCCGGGATGAGCACCGTTCCGGCGGCAGTGATCCATCGCTTCTCAACGGGCGCGGCCGGCACAGCGACGCAGCCGTGCGGTATCGTGGCGACCCGGTTGCTTAACTGAGGCAACGTCTTGCGGACATGCCGCGCAATAGGCCGACTCGTGGCGACAACCGCGTTCCAGTAGTCGCCCAACCGCGAGGCGTGCTCCGTATAGAGAGGGCCGGCATCGTGCAGAAGACCGACGACCGCGACGCGACGGGAAAGCGCCGGCACTACGCACGAGTGTCGCCAGTCGTAGTTCGGAATGTAGATGCACGGCGCGGCTGCTTCCAGAGTGCGGACCATGGCCCCCCAGCGGGCGCCCCAGTTGTCGGCGCCGCTCACCCGTAATTCTTCAACAGGAATGTCCGACGGCCTCGCCATCCTTGGCTCGTCAATCGTCACCAGGCGGGTCGATTCTTCCGTCAGCAGAAGCCGGGCGTCCACGCGGGCGCTTCGAAAGCCGCGCACAACCTCCTCGGACCACAGGTTTACGCCATTGTGGGTCCAGACCGGCGACGCCACGATGACGCGAACGTGATCGAGCGAAGCCCGACACGACTTGGTAGGCGCCAGGCGCAGGCTAGCGGAGCCCTTCCTCAGCATCCGAATCTCGTCGCCGTAGTCCTCCGCATCCTCAAGGGACGGAAACGCGCCTAGGTCCGGCACGACGTGCGGCGTTTCGATTGGGAACACGCCGACGCCGGCGACCTCGGCGGGAAGCGGAGAGATGGGGCCCTTGGGTCGCACAAAGCGCCCGGCTCTGGCATCGTCCCACGCGCGATCGAAGACCTTGCGATAGGACTTCACCATGTCCTCGACGCGGAAGTGACCTGTCGAGACGGTCCGATACGCTTGCGCAGCCATTCGGTGACGCCGAACAGGATCCGTCCAGAGTGCGCGCAGGTGATTGGCGAACGCGCCGGCGTCGCCGACCGGCACCACGAATCCATTCTCCCCATCGCGAACAAGTTCGGAGATGGCGCTGGTCATGCGAGAGACGACCGGAACGAGCCCGCGCCCCATGGCCTCGATGAGTGCGTTGGGCATGCCCTCGAACTCCGATGCGAGCAGGTAGACGTCGTGGGCTTCGAGGATGGACGGCGTGTCATCGGGGGACACAACACCAAGGAAGCGGATGGCACCGCTGGAGACCAGCGACGCCGAGGCGCTCCTGAGCGCTGCTTCGTCTGGGCCGGCTCCCACAATCGTCAGATCGATCGGCACTCCGAGATCAAGCGCAGCCTGAACGATGCGGGGAAGGTCCAGCACCCGTTTCTGATGCTGCTTGAGGATGCCGTGGTAGATCACGCGGAAACGGCCACTCGCCGGCGCCAGCGGCTGCGATGCCGGAATCCGTACGCCGATCGGAATAGTCGTGATACGGTCGGCGACCTCTGGACACAGTTCAACGGTCTTCCGCGCGACCGCGTCGCTGACGGCGACGAGAGCATTCCAGTAGCGCCCGACACGTCGCACATGGTCATAGTGCATCGGGTCATCGCTATGTACGATTCCCACGACGACGACGTCGTTGCTGAGTTGCGAGGAAATGAGCGAGTGACGCCAGTCATGGTTGGGAATGTAGACGCACGGCGCCGCTTCTTCCAGGTACCGCACCATGCTGCCCCAATGTCTGCCCCAGCCGTTCGTGCGGCCAACAGGCAGCAGTTCAATCGGCACGTCGGCGGGCCGGGGCATCATCACCTCGTGGCTCGCCACAAGATCCGTTTCTTGCTCGGTGACAACGATGTGCGACGGTACTCCTTCCTCTGCCAAGCCTCGCGCGAGATTCGCTGAAAAGACGTTGACGCCATTGACCGTCCAGAGCGTCGTGCCGAGGATCACCTGGAAGTCCGCAGGCCGACGCCTCCGCGTCGGCGGCCATTGTCCGGACGGGCGGTCTGGCGAAGGCGCAGGGAGCCCACCGACTCCAATCCGAAGGTTGGGAACGGACATGGCTGCCTGGACGGCGACGAGCAGCCAGAGAACGGGAACTCTGAGTGCCAGTTGGAGGGCGAAGGCGAAAGGCAGCCATACCTCGTAGATTTCGGCACTCACGAGGGCCACGGCACGTTCCGTGCCTGTCTGGTCGACGAACTGACGTTTCCATCCGCGGCGGACCTTCACGAGTTCCAGCACGGCGAAGGCGCCGACCACGATCGCCGCGGCCGGTGCATGCGGGAGCACTATGGCCAGAAGAACGCCGAGTGATGCGATCTCCGCGAGCAACACACTCCGCATGACCAGCCGATACGCCTGTGCCAGCCCAGCCGCCCCACCGAAGGTGTTGACGTCGGCCGGTTCGTCGGCCCGTTGGTCGCGGACCTGATGGACGCTGGTGCCGCGCAGCCCGGCGAACAGAGCCGCGCCTGTCGCCGTCGCGACAAATGTCGCGACGAGCCAGCCGGGACCCGCTGCGTCAAGCGTCACCGCCCGAGCAACCAGCGCGACTGGCACGGCATGGACACCACCCGCCTCCCCTAGAGCTCCCAGCAGGCGCCGTCCCTTGAATCTCACCGGTGGCACGATATGCAGGATTCGCAGCACTAGGTTCAGCGTTGCGAGCGCCACCAGGACCGCGTCGCCAGGAAGCCATGCGAGGGCCAGAGCGCCGGCCGCGAGGAGGACCATCAGCGCAATGCGGGCGGCAATCCCGACAGTTGCCGTGCGGTTCGGGCGACGACCAAGCCGATCGGCCACCACGTCGCAGACGTCGTTGAGCACGTAGCTCCAGCCTGCGACCAGAAAGACGCTCGCCAGTACACAGCCAACGGTGACCCACGTCCGCGGCGACGGTTCGAATCGAATGAACCCGGCACACGCAACTGAAAGCAGCGGGGGAATCGCGTGTGCCCACCAGTCGAGCTGAGGCACCGCCGTCCACGCTCGCGAGAACACGGCCCTGTTCACGCGGGCGCGCTCCTCCCCGCGACGAGATCCTGATAGACGTTCAGCGCCTGCCGCGCGACGTGTGTGTCGCCGTGCCTGCGCTCGACTGTCGCGCGCGCAGCGCGTCCCAGCTGCGCCCTGAGGGCCGAATCATCGATCAGCTCTTCGATCCTGTTAATGAAGGAGCTGGCGTCACCGGGCGCAGCAAGCAATCCGTTCACGCCGTTCTGGATCAACTCAGGCATGCCGCCTTGGTCAGCGCAGAGGACGGCCCGGCCCGCAGCCATCGCTTCAAGGCAGGAGTACGGACAATTCTCCCAGAGGCTCGGCAACAGGACGATGTCCGCAGCGCGCACGAGCTGCCGCACCTCTGCCATGCCGAGCGCACCCAGCCAGTGAATCGATCCCCTCACGTTCCGCGAGGCGAGCTCCGGCAGCAGGGTCCCGGCCACGTATCCGAACAGGTCATCGCCGGCGAGCACGAACGTCACGTCGAACCGCTCGAGAATGGACGACGCGATTTCGGTGACGAGGTGGATGCCCTTGCGATGCTCCATCCGGCCGGTGAAGACGATCATCAGTTGCCGCCGCGGCAACTCGAATCGCCTGAACACGTCGAAACTACAGGACGCTCTGTCGAACCACTCCAGATCGAGGCCGTTTGTAATGGATGAAATGTCCCGGTCCACACCGAGTTTCGCCCGGACTTCCCCGGCGACGAATCGCGAGCACGCCGTCAGCGCCGTCGCGCGCTCGAGCGCTCGCTGCTCGATTGCGGAGCAGCACAGAATGTCGGCGCGGCGCACGTCGTAGTACTGCATGATGAGCCGCGAGGGCGAGTGCAGCCGCACGACCGCAGGCACCTTCAGCAGGCGCGTCACCACGGCGCCTTCGGCGCCGCACTCGGGCATCTCGAGCACATCGTACCGGTGCTCACGGTGCAAAGCCGAGATGCCTTGATACATGCTCCACGCGTTCTGCAGTCGTTGCCGGGTCCACCAGAGCCGGAATGCACCCAAGCGTTCGAAGGTTCGCATCGCCACGCCATCTGCCCAGAAGCGGTGCACGCGGACGCCGTCATGCTCGCTGGACACTAGCGTCGTCGGCTTGCGCGCTCCCGCGAGCACGTGCACCTCGTGACCGAGCTTCGCCAGCGCACGCGCGTGATACCACGTATACGTCCCGATGCCGCCGAATCCGGTCTCCGGCGGGTACTCGAACGAGAGCAGTGCGATCTTCACCGGCGAGCCTTGCTTGCCAGGCGCGTCCGGCGTCGAGCCTCGACCGCGACGCACACCAGGTCGTGGAACACGCCCTCTGAGCTCGCGACGTCGTACTCGTTGCGGACACGTGCGGCGGCGCCCGAGCTCAGGCGCGTGGCGAGCGCGGGTTGTGTCACCCGTTGCACGGCAGTTGCCAGGGCCTGGGCGTCACGCTGCGGCACGATCAGCCCCTGCTGCCCGTCGTCGATGATTTCGCAGATGGAGCCGGCGTCGGTCGCCACGATGGCGCTGCCGGTCGCCATCGCTTCGAGCACGGCGGTGGGAATCCCGTCCTTGTCGCCGTTCGGTAGATCGACGTACGGCGCGACGAAGACCTGCGCATCATCGAGGAATCTGCGGACCTCTCGACTGGTCCGCCGCCCGGCGAAGTGAATCGCGCCGGCCAGGCCGAGCTCCGCGGTCCGGGTGCGAAGAGCGGTTTCGTAGGCCCGGCTTTCAGGCGAGTGACTGTCCGCCGCGCCGACGATGTGGGCTTCGACAGGCACGCCGCGCTCAGTGAGGATGCGCATCGCGTCGATCAGGTACTCGATTCCCTTCTTCGGATCGATCCGGCTCACGGACAACACACGAAGCGGCTTGCCGGCCGGCCGGAACCACCCGTCTTTCACCCGGAAGCTCGACGTGTCAATCGAGTTCGGCTTGACGATGAGCTGATGCAGCGGCGCGCCATGCAGCGTCTCGAGTTCGGCGCGAATGCGGCGCGACGTCGCGACGATCACATCGCAGGTCTGCAGGTGCAGCCTGACCAGCTTCAACGGGTAGTCCTGCAGCATGTGGTCCGCATAGCACGTGACGCCGCGTGGAATGCCGAGCAGCTGCGAGGCGACCAGCGCAAACAGCGTTTGCTCGTAGAAGAAGTAGCTGTGCAGGTAGTCGGGCCGCCAGGCCTCGACGGCCCGAGCGTAGGAAAACGCCTGGAGGAATGGCTCGTGTCGTTCGACATCCCGCGGCCGCATCCCCGCGGCCGTGGCGACGAGCTGTGTCAGGGCCTCGACTTGCGCGGGCATGCGCCGCCGAAAGCGCGCGAGATCCGCCGCACCGGTCGCCGCGTGCAACAGGACCCGGCGTTTGAGGGGCCAGAGAGCCTCGCAGGTGTCCGCGAGCTCCACCCGGGAACCGAGCCGCGCGTACACGAACCGGACCGGAAAGCCGGCCCGCGCCAGCGCCAGGACCTCCTGCTGCACGAATGACTGCGAGTAGACAGGAAACGTCCAACTGGCACTCGCCATGATGCGGGGCCGCCGCGACGGTTTGCCGAATACTGGAAGCCATGCCTCGAAGCGCAGTCTCGCCAGCAGAAGCCCGTGTGCGACCCGGAGCGCGCCGAGTTTCAAGATCCAGACCAGACGCCGCCATTGCCGGGCCACCATGTCGTCGTGAATCGGGATCCACATCAGGTCCATCTGCTCGAGCGCCAAGCCGGATGAGCGGGGTGCGACTCGCAGGTTAGCACAAGGTGCGCGGGACTGAACATCGCAAGGGCGGTTCAGCGCCGCAAGGGAACCGGGTGGACAACGCTCGACAGCGCCTTCAGGACAGGGCCGAGTGACTCACACGAACCCACGTGGAAGCCAGGACGCCTGCTATTGCCGTGTGGAAAGCAGACGCTGCTGGTGCATTCGCTGTACGGCCAGCACTCCAACGATCTCGCGCATCGGGTCGCGACGGAAATTCTTCTGAAACTCCTCGCCGACTACGATAACCTAAGCTAGGCGTGGCTCTCAGGTGCGGTAATTGTTGACGCTGCGCGCACGCGGCGTTGGCTGCGGTGCCTTCGCCGGCAGTACGCGTCGATGGTGCGCCACGCGTAGCGGCACGCCCGATTGGAGGCCAGGATCTTGGACGCTTCGACGATTGCCAACTACGATTCGCACCGGACGTTTCGCGACAAGCCCTTCCGATCTGTCTGCTACGCCGGTCACACGTCCATGGTGTTCGATTCCATCGGTCGCATACGGATCTGTTGCGGTAACTTCGATTACGTCCTGGGTGACATCCGGCAGGAACGACTCGATGACATCTGGAACGGAGCCCGTCTGGCGCGAATTCGCGAGGCGCTCAGGTCGTACGATCTAAGTCTTGGGTGCTCAATCTGTCATCACAAGATCACGGCTGGGGTCGTGGAAGGCAGCACCCTCAGAACCACCCAGCTCATCGCCCTGAAGTTCGAGGAGTTCGCCGTCGAGCCTGAAGCCCCGTACTGGCCGAAGCACCTGGAATTTCACCTCAGCAACCGCTGCAACATGGCGTGCGTGACCTGCTTCGGTGAGTTTTCGTCAACCATTCGGGCAGGGCGCGACAAGCTGCCTCCGTACCCGCGCATGTACGGCGATCAGTTCTTTGTTGACCTGCGCAAATACCTGTCCCACCTCAAGGCGGCTCAGTTCCTGGGCGGTGAACCGTTCCTGATTCCTGAGATGTATCGTGTCTGGGACATGTTGGTCGAGGATCAACTAGCGCCCGACTGCCATGTGACCACCAACGGCACGGTCTTCGACGCGCGGGTCGAACGTGTGCTGGACAAACTCCCGATGTCGGTCAGTGTGTCGATGGACGGAGTCACGGCGAAGACCTTCGAGTCCATCCGCGTCAATGGCAGGTTCGATACGGTACTCGGAAACCTGCGACGGTTCAAGGAGATGTGTCGGTCGCGAGGAAGATACATTGGCATTAATTTCACCCTGTCGCGATTGAACTGGCACGAGTTCGTGGATTTCCTCCTGTTCGCCGAATCCGAGGACGTGGACGTGTCGGCCAGCGAAGTGTATTTCCCGGTGGATCTCAGTTTGTACACGCTGAGCCACGACGAGCTACAGCGGGTCGCCGACACGCTTGAGCAACAGGCCGGGCACGTCGCCCGTGATCTCCCCCGGAACAAGCAGGTGCTGGACGTTCGCCTTCGAGAGCTGCGCCACTTCCTGGGCGATTCCGACCCGTTGCACGACCTCTATGCGTCGTCGAGAAAGGGCGGTGCGTCGCTGGTGATTGGGTTCCGAGGCACCGTCGCACCAGCCGGGGGGACCGCACCTGTTCACGCCAAAGCTCGGCAATTGCTGGAGGCATGGAATGAGGGAGGACGTATTTCCGAGATCGTCGCCGACATCAACGACGTCATCGTTGAGGCCGGCCCCGACACGACGAGTGTGTTTGCATGGTCCGTGGGTTTCATCGGACGATCGTTCGCTGACTGGGTTGCCATGCTGTTACAGGAGCTGGGCCCCAATCTGGTACAGCTGTCAATGGACAAAGAGCCGTGCTACGAGGACCGCACCTTCCGGTTGGAACGCCCTGACGTTGCCCCGACCGTGCTGCGGGTGATCACGGTGCCGTACTACGACGAGAACGCCACACTCTGCGGTGCCCGAGCCCTGCTCGCGACCAAACAGCCAGCGTGGCCATCGACGGTCGCCCGCCAGGAACTCGAGCATGCGTGACTTGCGGCTGAACCAGAAGAACAAGTATCGCGCGCAGTGGGAGTACGCGAAGGGCCATCCGACGGTGCAGTCCACCCCACCGATCCTGCAGATCGCGAGATCGAATACCTGCAACTTCCATTGCGTCTACTGTCCCGATCATCGTGATGGCAACACCGTGCCGCGCTTCAAGAACGAGGGCGAGACCTGGCGCCAGCTGCTTGAATTGATCCCGCGCTCCGACACGCTGTCGTTTCACGGAGTCAGCGAGTTCATGCTGGACCCGGGGTTCTTCGATATCGTGGCCCGTTGCCGGGATGCGCACGCGACGCTGCTCATCAACACAAACGGTTCGGTGTGCGGGCCACGGCACCTGGATGTCCTCGCGACGTATCCCGGAACCCTGGTCATGAATTTTTCCCTCGACGCCGCCACTCCGGAGACGTTCCTCAGAGTCAGGGGATGGCGTTTCGACCGCGTGCTCCAGAACATCAGACGGTACGTGGAGCGCTTCGAGTCCCGTCAGCATCGGACCTGGTTGAGCGCGTCGCTGGTGATTACCAGGACGAGCCTCGACGAGGTGACGGACTTCGTGCGTCTGGCGCACGAGCTGAAACTGCATCACGTGAGGCTGTGCCGGCTGCTTGAATACGACGGCCTGGACTGGGACATTCCGACCAAAGCCGGGGACCGGTTCGACTATCGTGACGAGTATGCCCAACTGCACGGTGACGCGTTCAATCGCAAACTCGAAGAGGCTCGGCAGCTGGCGGAACAGTACCAGATCTACATCGAAGTCCCAGCCAGTGGACCGGAGTCGCCGAATACTGACGGCGCCGGCACGTGATGACGCCGCACGATCGAATTCAGGTTCTGTGGATCGATCCGACAGCACGCCGCCCCATGTGCGACGTGCCATGGATTGGCATGTCAATCGTTCAGGCGAATGGCCAGGTCAACTTCTGCTGCTACTCCAGTGAGGTCGTTGGCAACGTCAACGACTCCAGGTTCGAAGAGATCTGGAATGGCCACATCATGCAGAGAATTCGGCGCGAGCTGACCGCAGGGAGACTGCCGCAGGCCTGTCGATCCACGGCGTGTCCGATCTTCCGCGGCGATGCGCACAGTCATCTTCTTGACCGGATGGAAGGCCGGGACGGCCTCGCCAGGACTGAGGCCGCCGACGCCCGCAACCAGATCAGGCTGGCCCTCGAAGGCAGTGAACTCAGCGTGCGTCGCGGCCAAGGGACCAATGGGGACCAACTGGCGGCCGTCATCCAACTCACGTCCGCGCCGACTTCGCTGAGCGCCGATCTCTTTGTGTGTCTCCGAGGTCCTGACGGTGCGATCAGGTTCCTTCCGTCATTGGACGACTATCCGGTACCCGTCGAGACGTCGCTGGTACTGGCCGAGACACCAGGGAACATCCGGATTCCTGTGTGTGATGGGCCCGTCGAAGGCCTGACCGCCGGTGCCTATGAGATCTGTGCGGCACTGTTCGAAGTGGATTCGAATCCGACCCTTCTGTCGAACTGCTATTGGGCGGCACGCGTCATCGTGACCCTGTGAACACCAGATCCCCGGTCAACATCGTGGGCCGACGATGCGAGGAGGCGGTGTCGCCGTTGCCAACCGCCCGCAGCACGTGGTGACCGCCATCGCGCGAGGACTCCTCGGATTTGTGCGGGCGATCGGCGTGGCGGCGGAGACGCCGCTGATTTTCGACATTGACAGGGACGTCATCGTGACGACAGACTCTAGCAGAAAGCAGCGCTACTGCGTTGAGAACAGAACCACGAAGCAGACACGCAGGATGTCCCGCGCGGATTGATGGGGCTCAGCACACCCTTGTACAACCCCAGGGTGGCTGAATATGCTACAGAATCGATTGAGAAGGCCCCTCATCGGTGTGGCTGGCTGACGGCGTCCGGGCGACGTGTCCTTCCGCTCCCACCCTGGGAGACAGCCTTCTGTTCTTCGAGCTGACTGAACTATGAAGACGGTCATTGTCACTCCGGAGCTGGCTGGGCTTTGTCCCCAGGGGGGCATAGGGTCGTTCGTCTGGCATCTATCCCGGCTCTTGCGGTCAGTGGGAGAGGATGTGACCGTTCTCCTCACAGGGCGGGCATGCACTGCTCGGCCGCGCTGGATGCGTCGGTACGAAGGCTCGGGCATAGAAGTCAGCACTGTCAGCCCGAGGGAATTCCCTCCGAACGCAATAGGGGCATGGGATTTTGTCCGTCGGGGCCATGCTGTAGCGGATGCGATCCCCAGTGACGCTGATGTCGTCTATTTCCAGGATTGGCTGGCAGACGGATTCGTTCCGGTTCGCATCGGGCGGTTGCACATGACGAAGCGCCCTGTGTTCGTGAACGTCCTGCACAGTCCTACTGCGTGGATCCGCGAAGCCATGGGCGAGTATCCGCGCTACGTACAACAGGACATGAGTCTTGATTTCGCGGAGCGTTATGTCGCTGAGCATGCCGACTTCGTGGCCTCGCCAAGCCAGTTCATGGTCGATTTCGTATCGGAGCTGGGGTGGCGGTTGCCGGTGTCCGATCGAATGGCGGTGCTTGGATATCCCATGGTGTCGGACCGGACACCAGCAGACTCACCCGGTCTACCGAGGCCGTCGAGATTTCGTCGCCTGGCGTTTCTGGGGAGATTCGAAGTCAGGAAAGGCACCGGGCTCTTCGTTGGTGCCCTGCGTGAGCTTTACGGCCAGCGGCCGGAGCTACTGGAATCGATCGAGGACATCGCCTTCGTTGGTGGAGTGGGAAACACCGGAGATATCTCACCGCGACGTGCAGTGAATCTCCTGGCTTCGCTGCATAAACGGATTCAGTTCCTGAGCCGTCTGGACACAGAGGAGGTTCAGACCCTCCTGCGATCCTGGGCGCATGACACACTGGTGGTGATTCCAAGCATCGACGAGAACTATCCTTACGTCATGATTGAGGCCTCGTTGGTAGCGGGTTTGAATGTCATTTGCTCAAACGCGGGCGGCATGCGCGAGGTGCTTCCGTCCGCAGCCGACGACCAGTTTTTCGACCCCTTTGAACGGTCTCTCGCTGATACTCTCGGGCGGTGTCTCTCATCCGGGCCACGTCCTCCGACAGCGCTGTGTCCATATGACTGGAATCATCACAACCGGCAGTGGCTGGGTTTTCATGAGCGGGTCCGCCGCACCGCAGAGCCTCAACCCGGCGCGCTCGCCATCTCCAGCAAGCCGAGCCCGCACGTTGACATCTGCATTCCGTTCTTCAACCATGGGGCATACCTGCCCCAGTTGCTGGACGCCCTGGCCAAGCAGACAGTCCCTTCGTACTCGGTAACAGTCGTTGACGACGGCTCAACCGACGCCGAATCGCAGAGCGTGGTTGCTGAGCTGAGCCGCAAGTACGTTGACAAGAGCTGGCAGTTTGAGACCTCCACGGTCAATAAAGGCGTCAGCGCCGCCAGGAATGCGGCGGCATCGAAAGGTCATGCTGAGTACCTGCTGTTCCTTGACGCTGATAACGTGCCCGTTCCCCATATGGTCGAGCGTCTGCTGTCAGCCATCGAGAACTCCGGCGACGACTGCCTGACCTGCTACTTCCGTGCATTCGAGGACGCGCATGCCCC